>Ga0182736_1001427_pt1 | contig 23482 bp, 20 predicted proteins | sample eDN5th30CKraftBY_FD_128882 | JGI IMG/M metagenome (GOLD analysis project Ga0182736, IMG submission 128882) | Enriched backyard soil microbial communities from Emeryville, California, USA - eDNA 5th pass 30_C Kraft BY (version 2) (version 2) | ecosystem: Environmental > Terrestrial > Soil >... | reverse complement strand
GTCCCAGGGGTTGGTGTAGTTTCCCGGCTTGAGTGTCACGTCGATGACGTGGTGAGCCATCGTGCGATGGTCAGTGAGAACTGTCTAGGAATCTCACGGAAGGACACATACGCACGATGGCTCGGGGATGACCACCTCCTCGACTTGGGCGGTGTTCATGGCGTCGAGTTGGCGCATGGAGTGCTCGGAGAAGTAGCGGCGGTCGCCGGCTTCCCACTCGTCGTGCTGTTCGACGAGGACGGCGCCGGCAAGGCGCAGCAGCGCGGCCGGGTTGGGGAACACGCCGACGACGTCGGTGCGGCGTTTGATCTCCTTGTTGACCCGTTCCAGCGGGTTGGTGGACCAGATCTGCCGCCAGTGCTTCTGCGGGAACCCGGTGAACGCGAGCAGATCGTCTCGAGCGTCGGAGAGCATCTCGGCGACCTTCGGATGCGACCGGTCGAGCATGCGGACGACCTCGTCGAACTGCGCCTGAACATGCTCGTTGTCGGGTTGGGCGAAGATCGTGCGGATGATCGAGGCGACCATCTCGCCGCTGGCCTTGGGGACGATGGCGAGCACGTTGCGCATGAAGTGCACTCGGCAGCGTTGCCAGGCCGCGCCCTGCAGCACCGTGGCGATGGCCTTCTTCAGCCCGGTGTGCGCGTCGGAGATCACCAGCTGGGTGCCGGCCAGCCCGCGGGCTTTCAGGGAGCGGAGAAAGCTGGTCCAGAACGCCTCGCTCTCGGTGTCGCCGACGTCGAAGCCGAGCACCTCGCGGCGGCCGTCCGCGGCGACCCCGACCGCGACGACGATCGCCTGCGACACCACCCGGTGGTTCACCCGCGCCTTGCAGTAGGTGGCGTCGAGGAACACATACGGGTAGGGCATCGCCGCGAGATCCCGGTCCCGGAAGCCGGCGACCTCAGCGTCCAGGTCGGCGCAGATCCTGGACACCTCGGACTTCGAGATCCCGGTGTCCGCGCCGAGCGCCTTGACCAGGTCATCCACCTTCCGGGTCGAGACGCCGTGCAGGTAGGCCTCCATCACCACCGCGAACAGGGCTTGATCGACCCGGCGGCGCCGCTCCAGCAGCGACGGGACGAACGTCCCCTGCCGCAGCTTCGGGATCCGCAACTCCAGATCCCCAGCCGTGGTCGACAACGTCCTCGGCCGGGACCCGTTCCGCTGGGTCGTGCGGGCGGCGGTGCGTTCGAACCGGATCATCAAGACCGGCAAGCGCGCGGGGCAGACGGCCACGACGCAGATGGCGATCGTCAGATGCCCGGCCATCGGCCCCAGCCCGACGGTGACCTGCGCGCTTCGCGAGTTGTTCATCGGGGCAGCGGAGAAGTCGCGTCCGCACGTTGAACCCGAAACGTTGGAAGCCGAGTTCCTCCACAAGATCTGCACCCAGCATTCTGTTGCAGTCGACCTGGCGCAAATGAAGAGCCCGACGCAGGCGTTCGAATACTGGTCCCAGGAGTGGGACGAGTTCCACTCCCACGCCCGCAACACCATCGAGACCGCGAATGAGCAACTCAGAGACCCCGCGGCAGAAGCCCTGGAGAGCGCCAACCGGTGACGAGTCCGCGGCCCAGCCGCTGCGCAGATTCTCATCAGCTTCCTGATCGTCAACTACAACCTCCGCAAGATCGCGGCATGGCTCGACGACCACGAGCGCGGACGCCTCCCACAACCCGGCGCAGCCAAGCCGCTGCGCCGCCGAGACCGTGCCGAACGACTGAGCGTGAACCAGGAGACGATGCGGATGGCGCTCAAGTCGGCTGGTATCGCCCTCCGCCCTCCGCCCTCCGACCGGAGCGTAGTAGCCTCCCGCCCCGGCGCCGGTGAGCGTCCTCCACGCATCTGGCTGAGTACGAACCGGCCCGGTCGCGCACAGGAGAGCCTTACGCGAGTAATCGTGCCGCTACGCGTCGCGGGGCTTGCGCATGTTCACCCTGAGCATGTGCCCCTCTGCGCCCGATTTGGAAACGACGCCAAGCTCGGTCAACCGAGCCACCAGGGCTTCGGTGTCAGAGGTCTTTGGAATCAGCGGACGCTTGCCGGTGGCACCAGCGAGCTTCTTGTACTCGCCGCCGATCTCTAACAGTAGCGGGGACAGCTGGGTCATTCCGAGGCTTGGCAGAAGAGGCGCGAGCAGGGCAAGCAAGCTACTCTCGCCAACTCGCGCCTTGGCAAACGCTTGAATGGTCTCGATATTGACGGATCCCCCGCGCTGCACCGCGTAGGCTGCGAGAGCCTTCAGGCCCGCAGAGTCAGCGACGACCGCGTATGCATCCGCCCTAGCCGAGACCGCATCCTTGACCTCATCCCCGACGACGGCACTCGTAAGAAGCGAGGCGAGATCTGATCCGACGAGTTCCGGTGTCGCGAATGTCTTGAACTCATTAGAAGCCCTGATGTATGCCTCCCGAGTCGCCCAGTTCGTCTCGTCGAGTGCGGAGTAGGTATCAGCGCCATCCTCGATCACGCTGTAGCGGACCAGCTCGGCGAAGAGGTCACCCGCCTCAACAGGGACCTGTGCCACGTTCAGGAAATTAGCGAGGTCCAACGACTCGATCAACTTAGCCCGCTTCAAGGGCGCGAGATCCCTCACCTGGACAAGCTTCAGCGCGAGGGCAACTTTCTCAGCCTCCTCGGCATTGTCCACGTCAGCGAGCGCATCGGCTCCGGCCAGCAATGCGACGAGATCCGCGTCCACCTCACCTTCATTCCACGCTAGGTAGGCCGTGACGTTGCGGAAGGACGCCCTGAAACGACCAAGACGCGCCAGCACCGGCGCTGCCGAGTGATCTCCCACGTCCTCGAGGTCCTCAACGATGCACTCCTCGGAGGCGCGCGACGCTACCTCTTCGAGATGCGCGGGCGCGATATCTGCAACGCGGGCGACAATTTCGGGGAAGGCCGAAGCGCGCAAGACAGTCGGTTCCGCGTCGTTAAGCGCTCGCAGGTATCCCTCGATGTTTCGGAGCGCATGCTCGTAAACGGTCTCGCTAGTGTCCTTGATGACATCGAGGCTCAGGCCGTCGTCGGCGCCGTCGAGCGCGGACACGAGGTTCGCGCGGTCCACCGGATAAACGCTTTGCTCCACGATCGCTCGTCGCACATTCGATCCGAGGACCGATAGTTCACCGATCTGCGCGCCTGCGGACTTCACGAGCGCACCGATGGCTGCCGCATCGTCTTCCGATGTTTCCTCCGAGATGAAGACGGGCAGCACGCGATACGACTCGGCAAGCTCCGACGCGACCTCGCTGCCGGTTGCGTACACGACGTCCGAGGACAGCACTTTCAGGGCGGTGTCGATGAGACTGAGCCGACGTGCATCTTCCACATCCGCCTCCTCAACCAGGAAGGCGACGATCCGGTCCCAGCGTGGCGTCAGTATCTCTACCAGCCGCTCCGGCACGGCGCCTGATGCGAAGTAGGCGAGCATGAACGACCGACCCTGCTCGCCAACCTTCAATACGTGGTCGACCAGCGTGTTCGCTCCGAGCCCGTCCGACTCCAGTAAGTAGTCCATGACGTTAATGTTCATGCCCGCCGGCGTCGCCAAGAGCGAATAGCCGCGCTCCTCAATCAGAAGCCGCACGTCCTTACCCTCCAGGCGGAAGTTCAAGTCGGATCGGTTCCGATCGACGTTCTTCATGAGGTAGTTGGCAGCTGCTTCGGTGAGCAGGTTCGTATAGAACGGCGAGGTGTACAGCGTGAAGTTCCGGTCGATGTATCCAGCGCGTAGCAGCTCCCGTGCGAGGGGTGACGTCAGATAGCGGTCGACAAGCTCATCGAACGTGAGCTTCTCGCCGTCCTCGTCGATGCGGAATCGTGTGAACGATGTCAACTCCGCCATGTCGGCACTCAGAAGGTCGTCCCGCTCGGCCTCGAGTCTCGCAATCTCCCCATCGAGCCGCTCGCGTTCCGCCGCTATGACGCTGGCCGGGTCGATACGCGTCCGGAGCGCCCGCGCAATGTCCTCGCGGCTGAACACGAACGAATACTGCTGGGAGGAGTTGGCCCGCAAAGCAGTTGCGGACAGCGATTCGTCAGAAGCTGCGAACTCCTCCCAGAAGGCCGGAGTCGCCAGTTCGCTTGTCACCGTTCGGTCGCCGAGCTTCCACGCGGCTACGCCTTCCCGCAGGTTCAGGAGCGCGCGCGAGTGGCGCAACACACGTTCGCCGTACTCGATGAGCGCCGCACCGAGCGCCTGCGCCCTTTCGGCCGGGAGCGTAGCTTGGCGCCGGAGGCGTCGCTTCTCACGCAGCTCGGCGTCAATGCTCTCAACGGCATCTTCAATGAGCTCGCGGCTCTTTCGGTACAGCTCATCGAGCGGGCTGTCACCGAGCTTGATGAGTTCGAAGTCCCGGAGGTGCGTGCTCTTGTACAGCATCATCGCGAGGAGGTGCTTCTCGTCGAGATCCAGCTCGCTCGCACCGAGGACCCGCTTCTCGAACACTGCGTACTCGTTGCGAATGTTCTTGATGAGCCGCATATCCGCGACATGCTTACCCGCGAGGTCGAGCAGCTCCTTGGGGATCTTGCTCTTCAGTTCGTCGCCCAGCGTGTCGGACAGGAGGTCGCGTGCGCTGCGGTGGGTGACGAAGGGCACCACGGGAATGACAACCTCGAAGAACTTGGTGCGGTTTGCGCGTGCCGCCTCGGACTCACTCTCGGTGTCCACCGTGTCAGGCCCATGCGGCGAAGAGTCGTCCTCGGACTCAATCTCCGCCGCCCGTTCGCCGAGACGATCGAAGATGCTGTCCTTGATGGCGTAAATGAACCGAACCCGCCGCCCCCGCAGTTGCTTGGCACCATTGAGGATCGCGTTCAGGGAGCGCAACGTCTCGAAGATGTGGGGATCATTGAAGCGATCGATGTCTTCGAAGATCACGATGTCGCGCTTCACTACCTCAAAGAAGTAGACAATCTCGTCGAGATACTCATCAAAGTAGGTCGCGGACTTGGCCGAGAGGGAAATGGTCGTGCCGCCTGCCTCCACGCCGTTCAGTTGCAGCCGGTGGTGGAACAGGCCTAGCAGCGGGAACACTATCGCCGCGGCGAGGAGGCCGACCGCGGCCGTGATCGTCCACGTCTCGGCCTCGACCCCAAGCGCCTCGGCTGCCCGGACGCCCCAGCCCGTGAGCAAGAAGACGGTCGCGACAACGAGCCCCACTAGCGCCGCATACGCGCCGACGCGTATGACCGGCAGGCGCGTCGCACGCCGGTAGCTCGATCCCGGCATCCTTCCTGGTCGAACGCTGTAGAGCAGCTGCTTGACGATCTCCTTCTGGATACGGTTCGTTTTCGTCGACGCCGCCTTCGCGGCGCGCCCAGCCGGCTGAGGTTCATCCTCGGGGAACCCCAATGTGGAGAGCGAGATTGAGATGACCTCGTCGCGATGGCGGCGCGCAACCTCGCTCAGGATGCTGCTCTTGCCAACGCCGTAGCCGCCGCTGAGCGCGATGTTGAGCACTCCCTCGTGACTCTTGGAGAGAGCATCCTCGATGAGATCGACGTAGAAGGCGTGCTTGTCCGGGTCATACGCGGGAGCGAGTGGGAGGAGGACAGGTGCGTCTGTTAGCCGGTCAGGTCGGCCCCACGAGCTGAGACGCACCCTCGCTGTGTCTAATACCGAAAGTGCGCGGTCCCGTATCCCACGCTGCGCAGCCGACAGCAGCCGCTTCACGACCCCTTGGATGGGCACGCCTGCCGACGTCATCGCAACATCGCTGCCTCAGCCGCGATGTGGGCCGCAAACGCCACAACGAATCGCCTGAAGCTCGTCGCCTCGCTGATCTCGGAGTACTTACCCTTCGCGCCGTCCTCACGAGTGGAGGTGATCAGCGCCGCTTCGGTGTACAAGTTCTCCAGTACGAGACGGCGGCAGAGTTGGTCATAACGCTGAAGGTACGAGAGGTTCTTCAGATCGGGGAGTACCGGAAAGTGAGGTTCGGCCACACGTATAGGCCGGATCGAACCCGGCGCTTCCTCGACGTGCGCCATCCAACCGATGAACGGGCGCGGTTGGTCACCAAGGGCGCCTTCGCGGAACGCTGTCCAGAGGTCAACCGCCGAGCCGATGGCTTCCTCGGTTCGGTTGTTGAAGTTGTTGCCGAAGGACGGTCCCACCTGGCTCTTGAGTTCGAGGGCCGCAATCAGCACGCCCTTGCGCACCACCAGCAGATCCCAGTCCTTGGTGGGCCGGAAGTAGCCCGGCAGGGTGTTCACGCCGCGCGTCATGTAGAGCTCGGCATCGTCAAGACCGTTCGCCGCGACGAGCTCGGCGATGAGGTTGACGAAACCGTCCATGTTCTTGCCGTTGGTGACGCCGGCTCGTTCGCCCTGGTCGACGACGCCCTTCAGCTTCTGCTGCTCGACAGCCGCCACACGCGTGTCCCAGAACGCCTGCACCGCGCGTGCGGTCTTCGCCTCGAAGTCATCCAGATCAATGCCCATATTTAGTTCTCCTCCAGGAACGCCAGCGTTCCCTCATCAAGTTGATAGATGCGCTCCAGCAGCGCCACCGAGAGTTTGTCACCGGCCTCGCCAGCCCGAATCATCTCAGCACGATCTGCTTCGGCGACAGTGCTCCAGAACGGCAAGCGGATCCGCTTGAGGTTCTGAGCTTGGAAGCGCAGATATCCGCCGCCGATCTTCACTGAGTACGCGGCGACGAACAGGTGGGCGATTCCGCTGCGCAGCAGAGCCTGGAGCGCTCGCAGGTTCCAGTCCGACGACGTGATGAAGTACAGGTTGTGGTGCGGATAAAGCGTGCCCGGGTCATAGGCGATGGCGTCACCATTGCCCTTGATGTCCGGGATGAGCAGTTTCGGCTCGGTGGTCAGAGACGGAGTGATCCGATCAATCGTCTTGTACCACTTCCGCGCCACGTCGCTTTTCGCCGTGTGCCGCCGCGAGAGCGCCTCACGGTTCGTCTCCAAGAAGGCGGCGAGCTTCGGGTACTCCGCCAGGTCGACTAGTCCGCCCTCATCGCGCCACGGGTTGACGACGCCCTTGCCTGACCAGACGAGCTGCCCCCCGGGGACGTCCTTGTTGGTCGCGAGCGGTAGCTTGCGATCTTCCTCGACGTCGAGGCCCTCATACGGGCCGATGAACGCCTTGTCGTTGCCGGTTGCGACGCCGATACCGACGCGACAACCAGCCTCCACGATCGTGGGGAATCGCGACTCAAGCATCTGGATCACGGCGAGGCTAGGGCTCGTCGAGAGCAACCACGGTTGGGCCCCTCGTACTGCGTCCAGCACCTGCACGTCGGCCCGATCCGTCTCGCCACGCTTCAGGCTCGCGGCGAGCGCCGACAGATACGCCGCGTCAACGGCGGTCGCATGTGCGACTTCGACCCTGCCGAGCGGAGCTCGCTCGATCACCGTGATGGACGGATAGGCACCAACCTGAATCTCGAAGGCATCAAGGCCGTACATGTCCACGTAATACGCGAGGTTGAATGACTCAGCGATCTTCGAGCGGATGCCACGCCCGTAGTCGTTCTTTACCCATGCATCGGCGCAGATGAAACTCAGCTTCCCGCCGTCCGACAGGAGGTCAAGAGAACGCTCCATGAACGCTATGTAGAGGTCTGCCCGGCCGACCATCGTCTGGTACTTCGACCGGTAGAGCGTCAGCAGTTCATCCGGAATCAGTTCCTGCCGGACGTAGGGCGGGTTGCCAATAACGAACGCAAACTCGAAGTCGAAGTCGGCGAGCAGGAAGTCCTCATGCAGCAGCCACGCGTCAACCAGCTCCTCCGCAACATCGTCCGCGATCTCGTGGGACAGCAGGTGATCACGGAGCACCTCGTGGAAGGTCGCGTAGGTCTGCGAGTCGAGCTCTACAGCACGGATCGCGTTGATCAGCTCGCGGCCATCCGAGCCGCCGTGGTGTCGCCACGAGGCAATGAGTCGGTCGACAGCCGAGAGCAAGAACCGCCCGCCGCCGAACGACGGCTCAAGCAACGGCAGGCTGCTCAACTCTCGATCAGGGGTGTAGCCGATGAGATCCAGCATGAAGTCGACCACTGACTGCCGAGTGAAGATCGCGCCTCGCGCCTTCTCTTCGTGTCCGTAGGTCTGCTCAGCCTTGGCGAGGAGAGCCTCGTCAGTTCCAGGCGCGAGAAGGGCGATCGTCATAGTGATGTCAGCGTATCCGGGGGCGGCGACATCGCCCGCGAGCGGAGCCAGCGTGCCGACGGCGCTTCGAACCCTGGCACCGCCTTGTGCATCACCTGCCCTCACGACCGAACTCACACGAACACTCTTCATATTCGTGACTAATTGTCGCATAACCAGGCATTTTCTGGAAGAGAGCACCTGCGATCGCATAGCGAGAGAGTTCGAACTGGGCGGTGGCCACCGGGGTCCTGGAGATGATGGGTGACGATTGCGCGACTGAGCGTCAGGGCGCATACCCCCGATGCGTGTTCTCCCGGATGAAGTTCATGAGCGACTCGCGCGGGATGTACTTTCGCGAGCCGATGCGGGTCCACTCGATGTCGCCGCGGTTGGTGAGCTCGTAGAGCGCGGAGTACGGGATGCCGAGCGCTGAAGCCGCGTCCTTGATGCTCAGCATCATAGGGCCGGACTCGTCGAGCTTGGCTGGCCGGATGACCGTCGTCTGCTCGGCCTCGACGACCTCCACTTCGGAGGCGACATCCTTCCAAGAGCCGAAGTAGGCATAGGGCTTGGCGAACTCCTCCTGCACCTTGCGAGCCGCGTCCTCCTCATCGGTAGCGCGGATCCACTTCTCGGCAACCTGCACCCGGGTGACCGTGACCTTGTAGCGCATGTACGTCTCCTGCTTGTTGACCTTCTTGACCGGCAGCTTCTTCTTGGGCTCGCGCTTGGCTCGCGGCGTCCGCTGGAGCGCACGCCCGATGGCGCCGGGCTTGACGACCTTCTCGGCACCCTCGACCGTGACAACGGTGGGCGAGGACTGCCGCTCGAGGCGGGCACGCTCGCGGACGTCTTCTTCGGTCGCTTCAGGCCAGCGGCGTCCGCGTTCGGTGGCGGTGGCCCTCCAGGACTTGCCGTGGCCGCTCAGCTCGATCAGGCCGCGATTCTTGAGAGCACGGGCCGTCACGCGGTGACTGAATTCGTCTTCGGGATAGACGCCAGGCGGGCAGCCCTTGACGATCCACGCCAGCACATCCTGCTGCTTCTGGTTCAGCTGGATGATGCTGCTGCTCGGAGGCGCCGCCATCTCACCAGCCCGAGACGCTGGGACCGTCGAAGTCCTCCGGGCGTGACGCCGCGAGGTGGCGTTCGAAGAAGCCGCACTCCGGGCACGCATCGCCGCCGTCGACCGGGCGCATCACGACTCGGCAATCGGGGCAGTGCGGTTGCGCACCAATGTCCAGGCTGTCGCTTGCCTCCATGTCGCCGAGCGTAGTCCGGACAGCCGCCACGACAATGTTCGGAACGCTGCCCAAGTGGCGAGCCGGAGTGTTCGCCAGCTCGCGGCCCTCGATCGCCGCCGGAATCCTGCCGACGCTATTCCCGCCCACACCACGTCGCGGATAACCTGCTGACACCGTCACGGTCGAACAAGGAGCAGCGGATGGCAAAGAAGGGCACTGTCGAGACGTATTACGAGAACGGCCAGTGGAAGAACAAGGTCGGCGGCAACAGCCGCGCCAGCAACACGGCCGACAATAAGGCTGATGCTCAGCGCGCAGGTCACGACATGGCGCGCAAGCTCGGGGCCGAACACGTCATCAAGAAGATGGACGGAACGATCGGCGCGAAAAACTCATACGGCAACGATCCCCACCCGCCGAAGGGTTAACCGCCCCCAACTGCCGCAGCGCAGGAAGGAAGCAAGGTACCGCAATTGGCCTCACTGGTCGGCTACCAGGCGCGCGTGGACTGGATGGGCGCTGAAGTCCTCACCCTGGCTGACGTGTGGCCGGAATCCCCCAGAGCGATGATCGTCGGGCTGAATCCGGCACCGACGAGCGTCGCTTCGGGCCACTACTACCAAGGTCAGGTCGGGCAGGGTCAGATGAAACGACTCGCCGCGGCCGGGCTCTTCCCCCAGCCGCGAAGCCAGCACTTCGAAGAGGCTGCCCTCTCAGCGGGCGTCGGGTTCACCGACATCGTGAAGCGCCCCAGCCGCGGTGAAGGCGACGTGAGCAAGGAAGAAATCAGGCACGGCAGCCGGGCACTGGCCGACAAGCTGAAGGAGCGTGGCGTCGGTCTGGTGATCTGCGTCTTCAGACACCCGGTGAAGGTGCTTCTCGGGAGTGAAGGTACGCCCGGGATCCAGACGAAGAAGACCTCGTGGGGCGCAGATGTCTTCCGGATGCCTGGCCCGTTTGACGCGCGGGAGAGGGTTGCCGCGACGATGAGCGAACTTGTTGCCCATCTCACGAACGTCGAGCGAAGCTGAGAGACGAGACGGCCGCGCTGATGGTTGCAGCCACTCGCTCAGAGGCGGGATGGTCAGTTGCGGTTCAACCCGTGCCGACGCGTGTCCAGGGCGTCCTTGAAGTGGCTTTCTGCCTCGTCAATGTCGCGCGTGGGCGTCGACGGATCGAACACCCGCAGGAGCGAGTACCGGAACGAGTGCGGGTCCAGCCCGCGTAGCTCTACGTTGCCGCCGTGGCCGTTCGCCGCGTACGCACTCCAGCGCTGACGAATGTTCTCCAGACCATCTGCCTTGCCGACGTACTGCCGACCATCGCGAGTGTCCGTGATGAGGTAGACACCCATCACCGACGAGAGCGCGGTACTCCACGACGCGTACCGCGGCTCCCGCATTACGGCCTGGAGCTGCACGTAGCTTAGGACAAGCCTGTCGAAGCCGGGGAAGGGGATTGGCTCAGCGTCCGAAATAGCTTCGACGGGATAGCTCGCTGCGGTCGCTCCGCGCATCCACCACGTGCGGGGCGAGCGCCAGCCGATGACGAGGCGCTTGCGCAGTTCGACCATGTGCTCCGACTCTGTGACGTCGAACCTCCGGAGCACGCCGTCGTTAGACACCTCACCCCGGTTCTCGACAACAGACCACAGCCGCGCCTGGCTACCGCCCTCCTTGATAAAGACGATCCAGTACCGCGGCGGCACGACCGGGAACGAGCCGTTCACGCCATAGCCGCTGGTGTAGTCGAGAATCTCCGCGTCAGTCGAGTCTGCGTGGAGACCGCGGAATCCGTCCCAGTGCTCCTTGACGTACGCGTGCCGGATGACGATCGCGTCGGACGGGTCGATACCGGCGTCGCGCAGCAGCGGGCCAAGGGTGAGAGCCATTTTGTCGCTAACTCCTTATTGGGCCACGGCATGAGGATCCAAGCAGCCATGAACCGTGCCGACTCTAGCCGACGACGCCATGTCGATTGGGCGTGAGGAACGAACTGGTGACAGGTTGACCTGCCCCACGGAAAGGGTTCCAGTTCCGGTGGCTAACTGTTCTTCCCCGTGAGGTTGGGTACGCGGGCTGAGGGGGTTTGGCCGCCGATGCCGGTGTGGGGTCGGTGGTGATTGTAGTGATGCAGCCAGGCGTTGTAGGTGGCGGCGCGTGCTTCGTCGCTGGCGTAGGTCGCGGCATAGGCCCATTCCGCGGCGAGGGTGCGGTTGAACCTCTCCACCTTTCCGTTGGTCTGGGGCCGGTAAGGCTTGGTCCAGCGGTGTTGGATGTCGCCGAGGGCGGCGGCGAAGTCGCGTGAGCGGTAGCAAGATCCGTTGTCAGTCATGACGGCGGTGACGGCGATCCCGGCCTGTTGGAAGAACGCGTTCGCGCGGCGCCAGAACGCCGCCGCGGTCTCTTTGCGCTCGTCGGCCAGGATCTCCGAGTACGCCAGCCGGGAGTGGTCGTCGACGGCATGGTGCAGGAACGCGTAGCGGCGGCCCCGCTTCTTGTTGTTGCGATTCCCGGCTTGTCTGCCCAGCATGCGGTGTCCACCGCCGTTGGGGATACGACCCTGCTTCTTGATATCCACATGCACCAACCGGCCCGGTCTGTCGACCTCGTATCGGACCGGCTTCGGCTTGCGGACGGGCAGCCCGGTGGCCTGGTCCAGATGCGTCAGCAGCGGCATCCGATACCGGGCCAGCACCCGGCCGACGGTGGAGCGGTGCAGGCGCAGGTGATACGCGATCCGATGCGGCCCCCATCGGCGGGTGAACCGCAACGCCACGATCCGGCGCTCCGTGCGTCTCGAGATCCGTGACGGTGACGAGTGCGGGCGAGAGCTGCGGTCGGTCAACGGGCACCCGGCGCGGTATCGGTCAGCCCACCGCTTCGCTGTCGCCGGCGAGCACTGGAACCGTTCCGCGGCCCGCCGCAGGGGCCACTTCTCGTCGACGACGAGAACAGCAAGACGACGACGCCCTTCCGGCGTCAAAGGCGCGTTAGCGTGAGTCACGAAGACCTCCGTGGAGCGGATGTGAGGGTGGTACCCACATCGTCCCCGGAGGTCTTCGCCTACCTCAGACGTTCACAACGCGTCGGGGAAGAACAACTAGCTGCCTGGGGAAGACGCCGGCGCCGCGGTGCCGCGCAACTGGCGCCGTCACCCTTGGCTTTCGGTGCCCGACGGGCGACCGGCTTACGGGTTCGCGAAGCGGGCGGCATCGGGGCGATCGACCGGTCAGCGAGAAACTGGGCGAAGCCGCTCATCGGTAACCGGAAAGGACACCGAGTAGTAGATCTGATCTGCGTTCATGTCACCCCAATCATCTTTCTTCACCCGAATCGCCGCGGACGACACCTCTGCGATCCGCACACGAAGCCACGTACCATCGTCGAGGCGCAACTCGTGAGGATCGGCAAGATAGCTCAGGCCGAGAGCGTCGAGAGTCTCCTCAGCGAGCATCCAGTCCACGACATCAGTTCGCGGACGTCCCAATAGATCGATCGCGACGTACCCCTCGCCGACCGGCTTCATCCATCCGACTCGTTCCCCATCATCGGGACGGCGATGTTCGATCCAGTCATCTTCCACGCGTCAAAGATAGCGATCGGCTTCATCTCGCCAGCGGGCTTACGGGCATCTGGACGGAACATGTCTCGACTTGCCGGGGTGCGTCGGAGTCACCGAAGAGGTTCGGCTCGAGACGTGGAACACGGAGGAGCTGTGGCCGCCGCTAGATGGGCGGACATACCGTAAGAGGGCGGAGGAAGCGTTCCGCAACGCATACCGTAGCCGCAACAACCCGACCGCGCATATCCCGCGCGTCCCGTAGGGCTCGCCGCCTCGACCGGAAAGACGTCGGAGCTGACCTCCTGTCGAATGCCGTATGGGTCGCGTCCACAAGCGGGGAAGGATAGGAGACCGTCGAGTCTGTCTGTCACCGAGTCGCGGACAGCGCAGCCCTGCAAGGACTTTGGAGCGCATTCTGCGATCACATCCGATGAAACAGCCAGCCGCGCTCTTTGGTCCAGTGATACAACTCACCGGTGTTTCCTTCGAGCCAAAGGTCGTCAAGCACATCGGGCAGTTCGAGCGCCCCCCATGTGAAGTATGACGGGCTGACGGGCAATAGCGAACCGCGAGGCCCGGTGCTGGCCATTCCGAGAAACAGGTGGCAGCGCTGCGCGTTGTGATGGGTCTTTTCGCGTGCAAGCTTGTCGACCTTGCCCTGCACCGTCTTGTCGGTGGCGACATACTCGGTGAGTTCATCGAGGTACGGCCGCTTCTTCTGCTCTTGGCCGGCGTTGTATGAATGAGCGGTTATCACCGGCGGCGTCATGTTCGCCGTGAGCCGCGCGGTGATTCTCTTGTGTAGCGAAACGACGTAGTGGTTCCCGTTGCCGTCATTGCTCTCAGGGTTGTGACGCGACTCAATGTTGAGGCGGTACGCGATGTCCGCTGCCAGCGACCTCAGGTGGAGCTCGTCCCAACCTCGATCAAGCTCCAGGGACCACGATGCGGCTCCTACGTAGTCCGCGATGATGGCATCACAGAGCTTCTGTATCGCCGCGACGGACCCCTGAAAACGGTGATCGAGACTGGTCGTCACCTCGCAGATTTCGACACCGTCGCGCTCATCATCGAGCAGGATATCGATTGCGCCAGGCCGCGCTGAGTTGTTCGCCGCACGTTCGGCGTTCGGCTTGCCGCTCTGAGCGTCTTCCATATGTGGGAGGAGCCCGGTAACTGCATAGATCAACGCAGCTGCGCGATGCTCGTAGGTCTTGGCGTTTGCGAAGCGCGCTGCGATCCTGTCAAACTCGCGCCCATCGCGGCGCCCGATGAGCTCAACGAAGCTCTCCCCCTCTTCGCACCAGCCTTGGGTCAGGTTGCGGGGTTCCGTCGAGTCTCCATTCGAGGCCATACGGCATGTCTAGCGCGGCGGCACATCGGGGACCACCTCCCGGCATCCACATCCAGGCACCCTCGCGTACCTCGAGGTGAATCGGCCTGACTTTCGTTCCGTTCTTCAAGCAAGGATGGAACACGATGAACAGGAAGTATTCGCCGGAGATGCGTGAGCGGGCGTTGCGGATGCTCGCGGAGACGCGGCCGTCGCACCCGACGATGATGAGCGCGGTCCGGCATGTGGCGGGGCTGCTGGGGATGAGTCCGGAGACGTTGCGGTTGTGGCAGCGTCGCTACGAGGTCGACGCGGGCGTGAAGCCCGGGCTGACGACGGATGCGGCGGCGGAGATCAAGCGGCTGCAGAAGGAGAACGCGGAGCTGCGGAAGGCGAACGAGATCCTCAAGGCTGCGAGGGTGAACTCAACCCGTCAGCGCAACACCATCGATGATCATCTCGGAGGTGCGGCGTGGCGAAGATCGGTAGGCCGGGGTTGCCGTCGGATCGGCGGCAACAGGTATGGGAGCTGTGGAAGACAGGAGCTTCGATCAGTGAGATCTCACGGACGGTGGGATCCCCGCCAGGGTCGATCTTCTCGATCCTGTTGCCGTTCGGCGGGTTCTATCAATCACCACAACGCCGACGATCGGGAACACTGACGCTGGAGGAGCGTGAGGAGATCTCACGGGTCTCGCGGCCGGAGAATCGTATCGGGCGATCGGCCGGCGACTTGGGCGCCCGGCGTCGACGATCAGTCGAGAAGTTGCGAAGAACAAGGGTCCGTGCCGCTACCGTGCGGTCGATGCCGACGATCGTGCATGGCGCCGCGCGAGGCGACCGCAGAAGTGCAAGCTCGCTCGGAACCCGGTACTGCGCGGTTACGTCGCCGCTCGCCTTCGGGAAGACTGGTCGCCCGAGCAGATCGCCGGCGCGCTGCGGAAGCGTCACCCGGTGGGGAGCAGGATGCGGGTGTCACACGAAACGATCTACAAGTCCCTGTTCGTGCAGTCCCGCGGCGTCCTCGCGAAGGAGCTGCAGAAGCATTTGCGATCCGGGCGGCCGATCCGCCGCAGCGTCCACAACAACGTCACCGGGCAATGGAGATCCCAGATCAAAGACGCCGTCTCGATCTCCGAGCGTCCCGCTGAGGCGGCAGATCGCGCGATCCCAGGGCACTGGGAAGGCGACTTGTTGATGGGGCGACACTGGACCCAGATCGCGACAGTGGTCGAGCGGGCGACACGATTCACCGTGCTCGTCCAGGTCGATGGGCGCGACATGGAGTCCGTCACGACTGGCCTCTCACGCGAGATGAACCTGCTCCCCGAGCAGCTGCGCCGCTCACTGACCTGGGATCGGGGGATGGAACTTGCCGACCACAAGACCGTCACGGCGAACACCGGTCTCGACGTCTACTTCGCCGACCCCCGCAGCCCTTGGCAACGCGGCACCAACGAGAACACCAATCGACTGCTGCGTCAGTACTTCCCCAAGGGCGTCAGCATGAAGGAACTCACCCAGGCCGACCTCGACACCGTGGCCGCGCGCCTTAACTCACGGCCGCGGAAGACCCTCGACTTTGACACCCCAGCCGATAGGCTCCAAGCACTGTTGCGCTGACGGGTTGAGTTCACCAGCGTGTTTTTCGCGAAGGAGCTCGACCGCCCCTGACCGAGATGATCCGGTTCATCGACGAGTACCGGGATCGTTTCGGGGTCGAGCTCATCTGCCGGGTCCTCCGACCGGCAGTTCAAGGGTTCCCACCTCCCGCGGCTATCGCGCCGCCGTCGCTCGTGCGCCGTCAGCGCGGCAGTTGCGCGACGACCTCCTCGTGCCGGAGATCGCCCGGCTGCATGCGGAGAACTACGGGGTCTACGGGCGTCGGAAGATGCACGCGCTGATGCGTCGGCAGGGCTGGGAGATCGGCCGCGACCAGACCGAACGCCTCATGCGCCCGGCCGGCGTCCGCGGCGTCCGGAAGTCGAAGCGAGTGTTCACCACCCGCTCCGACAAGACGACGGTTCTGCCGAGTGATCTCGTGAACCGCCGCTTCATCGCGCCGGCACCGCGAAGGCTATGGGTCTGCGACGTGACCTACGTCGCAACGTGGTCCGGGTTCGCCTACGTCGCGTTCGTCACCGACGTCTACTCCCGCCGCATCGTAGGCTGGAACGTCGCATCCACGTTGCGGTCAGAGATCCTGCCGATGCAGGCGCTGGACATGGCCGCCTGGGGCGCCGGCGGACGGCTCGACGGGCTGATCCATCACGCCGACCACGGGTCGAACTACACCGCGATGGTCTACACCGAGCGGATCGTCGAACTCGGCGCCGTCCCCTCCACAGGAACGGTCGGCGACAGCTTCGATAATGCGATGGCCGAGGCCGTGAACAACCTTTACAAGACCGAGCTGATCCGCCAACGCGGACCCTGGCGCACCGTCGAACAGGTCGAACTCGCGACCCTCGAATGGGTCTGGTGGTGGAACAACTCCCGCCTCCACGGCGAGCTCGACATGCGCACCCCCATCGAAGTCGAAAACGCGTACTACGCTGACCTCGAATCAGCCCAACCGGCGTCTGCCGGACAAGGCTCCCGATAGGAACGAAAGTCAGGCCGATTCACTCAGATACGAGCGGGTACGTCATTTTGGGGAGCCGCCAAGTTTCAGGTTTGCCTGCGACAGATACGCCGCCGCCCGACGGAGGACCTCGTTCTCCTGCTCCAGCAACCGGATCCGCTTCTTCAGCTCCCGAGCCTCGGCCGCGTCCGCCGCGGTCTGACCGGGACGGTTCCCGTCTTCGACATCGGCCTGACGGAGCCAGTTCTGCAACGTCGCTTCGCTGATACCGAATTCGGTCGCGATCTGTTTGATGGTGACGCCGCTCTCACGGCGACGAGCGACCGCGACGACGTCCTCGCGGAACTCTCTGGGATAGGGACCGGGCATGATGACATCCTCCCCGCCAGCGCCTCCCCGCACTAACGATCAGTTGTCACCCATTCGTTCCTCACGCCCTCAGCGTGAGTTCGAGTGGGGTGGAGTTCACTCCGATCCCGACCGACTTCGCAGGAAACGCGACTCGCAACGCAGGGAGGCCGAGTCCTTCATGACGTTCGATTCGTTGCGACCTCGCTACGATCACGCCTCCTCAATCACTGCAAGCATGACGGCTGACGGGCCGCGACCATTCGCATGGGTGAGTCCCATAGCGTGGTGTCACTTCCCGCGAGGTCCTCGTCGTCGTAGACGATGACGGGCCACCGTGGGATACCCAGTTGTTTCCGGCAAGAAGCAAAGAAGTGAATCCCACGATGACCCACAACCAGTCTGCCTTGACGACCCTGATCGGCGAAGTCCTCGCCGAGCCCGACCTCGCTCATTCGGATGTGTTCCGGCGGATGCTGCAGGCCGGCCTGCAGGACCTGATCAACGCGGAAGCGAGGGTGAAGATCGGCGCGGCCCCGCACGAGCGCACCCCGGAGCGCACCACCCGCCGCAACGGGACCCGCCCGAAGACGCTCGCGACCCCGGCCGGGGAGGTGGACCTTCAGATCCCGAAGTTGCGGGAGGGGTCGTTCTTCCCGAGCCTGCTGCACCCGCGCCGCCGGGTCGACAAGGCCCTCTACACGGTGATCTGCCAGGCCTGGATCGACGGGGTGAGTACCCGGAAGGTCGATCAGCTCATCCGCGCGCTGGGCAACGACACCGGCATCTCAAGGTCGACGGTGTCGCGAATCTGCTCCGAGATCAACGAGGCCGTGCAAGAGTTCCTGCACCGCCGGATCGATCACACCTGGTTCCCCTACCTGTTCCTCGACGCCACCTACCTCGACGTCCGACACCGCGGCCGGGTCGTCTCCCAAGCCCTCGTGGTCGCCACCGGTGTGAGCGGCGACGGCCGCCGGGGGATTCTCGGGATGGCGCTCGGGGATGCCGAGACGACGGACTTCTGGACCGAGTTCCTCCGCGGCTTGCGTGAGCGCGGGTTGAAGGTCGCCACCGACGCCGATCCGCTGGGCGTCGCCCTGGTCACCAGTGACGCGCACGCCGGCCTGAAAGCGGCGGTCAAGGCGATCCTGCCCGGATCTGGGTGGCAGAGATGCCGGGTCCATTTCGCCCGCAACGTCACGCAGAAGATCGGATCTGCCCGTTCGAAGCCGGTCAACGCACTGATCTCGACGATCTTCGCGCAGACCACCTCGGAGGCCGTGCTCGCCCAATACCAGGCCGTCACCGACAGTCTCCGCGGCTCGTTCCCCGAGATCACCGCGATGCTCGAGGCAGCCGAACCCGACCTCACCGCGTTCGCCCCGCTACCGCGTGAGCACTGGCAGAAGATCTGGTCGAACAACCCGATCGAACGCCTCAACCGCGAGATCAAACGCCGCGCCGACGTGGTGCAGATCTTCCCCGACCGCGACTCCGTCACCAGGCTCATCGGCGCCGTCCTGCAAGAGCAGCACGAGGAATGGTCCTACGGCGAACGCCGCTACTTCTCCGACATCTCGATGCGCAAACTCGTCCACACCCTCCACGACCACACCGAACAGCCCCGCCCCGACCTCTACCTCACCGCCTGACCATCACCCACCATCGGCAACAACAGAAGTGACACCACACCACGGGACTTGACCATTCGCATTCTCGCCGGTTTATGAAACGAGCGCAGACATCGGAGCTGGAGCGCTGGCGCTCGGCGACCCGACCGATGCCCTTGGACGATCAGTGATGATGTCTAACGAGCGCAAGGCCTACCTCGCCGGTCGGTGGGCTCATCGGCAGACGGTGGAGCAAGAAGTCAGGCGCGACTCGGAGCGCGTCCACCCGCGACAGCTAGGACGCGAATAGCCACCGCCGTCGCCACGGCCCTACGTCGGCTCCCAATGGATCATTGACCTCGACCTTGCGCGCCTCACTGGTTGCGACGATGTCACGCGATGCCGTTCGCTTCATCGAGCGCCGCGGCGGCTGATGGTTGCGCCCGAACTGCGAGCTCGCGGTCGACTCCCGGCAGAGGGCCGAGTTGACCAGAATCGACTCCCACCACCAAAAGCGCATCGCCGCGCCTTAACCCTTCCGGTACCCCTCGCCAAGGACGGCATCCGACCTCCGATAGGCGCCCGTCCGGTGATTGTGAGACTCCTAGACTCATCAAGACCGCTCCGTCGCCGATTCGCGGCGGCTGGCGCGACCGCCTGAGGGTCGCGCCGTCACAAACCGAGACCACGTGCGATAACCGGCCTTGGGGCGAAGTGACCGCGTTGATCGCGCCCCGCATGACCGTCAGTTGATTTCTCAGCATGGTTCGCTATAGTTCTTCTACCGGCGCACGCGCTGGCCTTCTGGAATCCGGTGGGTCGCGCGGATAGCGCCGGTTTTCATATGTCGGGGACCCGAACGGTCCTCGGGTGCACGGCGAAGCCCGCACCCGCGATCTTCCCGCTGCTCCAGTGCACCTGGAGGCAGGGCTGAACCCGATCCCATAGGTAGTGGGGCTCCGTCGGAGCTTCGCCCCGCTTCATGCACTCCGCCGCGCTGTAGGCAACGATGTCTGCGAGCTGGATTATCTCCCTGTCCCACGAACTGAGATCAGTGTCAACCCACAGCGGCTTGTCCAGAACGAGATTGAAGTTCGGTTTCACCAGAAGACCACTTGTGAACGCCTCACGGGTCTCGTGCATCTGGCCGGAGCGGAAGTACACCTCGTGCTGTGTCTGCTGATCGGCAACGATGATCGCGGCGTCGCCGGCATAGAGCTTCTCCATGCTTAGGGCGATGCGCTGGTGCAAGTACGCGTACGCGGCGCCGAGCGGATTTGTCTCAGGCCGTCTGCGCAGTAGAGCGGTCTTGTCTACACACATCGCGAAGACGAGCGGTCGATATTTCGCAAATATCAGTCCTAGGTCATTGACGAGGGCGCTGACCTTTTCCACTGTGTTCAGTTGTTCATAGCCTTGGGGGCTGCTCAAGACATTTCCCGTGGCCACGCTTCGGCTTACACGGAAGAGGAAGCGCCCCTTAATCTCTGTCTGTCCCCATGGAAGCGTGTCTGCCGCGTCCCCAAAGTGCTTACGTTTGAGCGCGAACAGCTCCTCTGCGAGCGGCTTGCGTGATGTGTCTCGGACTCCGACGGCAGCGAGGATGAAGTACTCGCTGACTCCCGCCTTCAGTTCCGCTGGCTGAATGCCGTGCTTGGCGAGCATCGAATGGTCGCCGTATTCGTCGGCGTAGAAGATGAGCACCGTCGAAGATTATCTGGTTTGGGCCGTCTGGCGGCCGGCTTGGTCGGCGCCAACGTCTACGACGAGGGCGGGTACGAATGAGGACCGACCAAAGTGCGCGCGACATATACCGACGAGACCGATAAGAGCAGGCGAGAGATGCGGTTTAGGAGAGTGGTCCAGCCGGCTGCAGGAACATCGAGACGATCGCGGTTGCCGAAACGAGCGAAACTAGCAGCAGAGACGTGAGCGCAATGGTCCATCGCGTGACCGCGAGATGATCGCACGCTTTCGTTACGCGATGGCCGACTTAGTAAGTGACGGCCCGCGCGAACCCTCCGCGACGACGATCGACGCCGAGCCGTATGAGGTCGATCGCCAACCGCACCAGGAAGATGACGATCGCGGCCTGGGTCGCGTAGAGCTCACGGCCCCGACGAGCGAAGCCAGTGCGTCGGCAACTTGCTGCGCCAAGCCCACGGCACAGCCACTCCGGCTATGCCGCCTAGGAATGTCGAAACATAAAGTAGAAAGGCCCCGGTACCGTAGCGGCCAAGCGACGACAGTCGGTTGAGGAGATGACTCTGGTCGGCGAGTCGAGGGAGGGGGCGAGCGCCGGCAAACACCGTCATCGTGAGGCCGGCCACGACGAGCGTCAAGGACCCAGCCCCCGCCAAAGTCAGTCGCGTGCAGCCGCGGTTGCGTCGCCAGTCGCGCCTGTTGCGTCGAGTGCCGCCCGTACAGTGGCGATGACATCTTGCAGGTTGTAGTTCGGAAACACCTCGATGAGCGTCACCCCGTTCCGCTCGCACGCTATCCGCTTGTCAAGGTCGCGATGCTGCTGCCGGACGAATGAGTCCTCGCCCCCGAAGTAATCGACGGGACGGGAGTGCTGGACACCCTGGTATTCGATGGCGACGTTCCGATCCTGGAAGACAATGTCCAGCGACTGTTGCCGGAGCCAGAACGGCCTTGCCTGGTGGAGTACGGTCTCTTCGGGGAACGCTTGCCGCATTTCGTTTAGTAGTCGGGTCTCCGACACCCACCCCATCCCGACCCCGGGAAGCTCGACCCCCGCACGAGCACGGTTCTCCGCGTCGCGGACGATCGTGCGCACGAACTCGTCCCATAGGGGGCCGAACCGTAGGGGATGCCAGACCGGGCGAGGGGTCGGTATCGGTCGGGAAAACTGTGGGTACCGGTAAAACGCGGTAAGCACGGCTGGCTTTCGGTCTGGTTCCCGTCCGAAGTTCACGCACCAGACGATGTCCTCGAAGCTCAGGTTCTTCCCAACCATCCCCTGCACGGAGCGAGCGACCTCCTCTGCCGGCCCGTCAGCGGTCAGGAGCGACCAGAAGTGCTCGGCGATACTGACGCCGTAACCGTCATGGAACGCGTCGAGCTCGGCTTGTAGCTCGTCCATCACGTCTCCAAGCATCCCGAGCCCCGGTTTGGTGACGTTGTTGCGACCCGACCTCCAGAACCGCCAGTGCTCGAGTCGCGGGTGGCCGACTTCGTCCGGCATCGAGGTGAGCAGGATCGTCTGAACCCGCAGTCGTGCGAGATCAAACGCTTCCACCCACTCTCCGCGAAGCATCCGCATCTCAGATTCGATGTGCTCAGCACTTAAACGGTCGAGTTCCGGGTACGCCTCGCGGAGCCTCCCGATCATCTGCAACGCGAGCTCTTCGTCCGTGTGGAACACTTCGACGCACTCAGCACGGAACATCGCCAGGTAGCCGTCGTTATCGCCGATGTCGACGGGGTCCCCGTCGAGGAGGCGTTGCCGAAACTTCCTGTAGAAGGCCTGGTGTCGCTCTGTCGGATGTTCACCTGCCTGCTTCGATACGACGTAGGAGGGAACTCGAGTGGCCATGCCCAAATGATCGCACCGTCCGTTGAACGCGATCCACCTAGCGCATCCTTAGCAGTCCCATCGGCTCGCCCGATCGGTGAAAGTCGCCCGCGATACCCCGATGAACTGGCGGTGAAGGGCGTCGTGCTTGAACCTCGGCGGCAGCGGCCGTCCGCCTATGCCAAGATCATCGCTATGGGGTTGCTTCAGCGTCTGTTCGGCAAGACCGCGACGAAGCCAAAGGGACGAACGCCAGTGCCAATGGCGCCCCGGGAGGAAGCGTCGCGGAACAACCGCGCGTTCCAGGTTGACGTCGAGATCGTTCCCGGCGACGAGCCCGACCTCGTCAAGTTGTCAGGCACAACGACCTTCGCGAAGGAAGCCATCACCCGCCTCGCCGAGCGCCACGGCGCGACCGATCGTGGCTACCTCGAGCTGCCCGGTGTTCTGCAGCGCGAACCCCATAACAAGGCCGACCCATCGGCAGTCGCCGTACACGTCGAGGGCGAGCGGATCGGGTACCTACCCGGCTACGTCGCAGCGCGCATCGACCTCTCGGCGGGCGGTGCACGGGCGGTCGCTATCCAGATCTTCACCGAGCTTCTTCCGAAAGGGCTGCGGGCGGAGGCCTGGGCGTGGCTCCCGAACACCGCGCCGAAGTGGGAGTGGTCGGCAACCAACCGACCGCCCCTCTCATCGGGAGCGAAGGTTGCGACCCACCAGGCGAACATCGACAAAATCGTGGCCGCCGCACTCGCTGAAGGTGGCGCACGAGGGGCATCCTCTGCCGCAGGCATGGTCAACGGCGTCCACTACCTGCAACTTGTTGAGCCAATCAAGCAGCTCAAGCGCGAGGGCCGGCTCGAAGATGCGCTGGAGCTCTGCACCGCCGCGATCCAGGGGGCCGAGGCCGCGCGCGAAGGCCGAGAACCCGCACCGTGGTACACCGAACAGGCCGCAATCATCTACCGCAAGCTTGGGCGACGCGACGACGAGATCGCGGTGCTACAGCGCTGGCTGACCATGTGCCCACCCGAACGCCGCGCCGGAAGCCGCATAAAGGAGCGGCTCGACAAGCTAACTGGCTGAGCGCCCGCGGCTGGCGTCACCCCCCCCCCCCCCCCCCCCC
>Ga0182736_1001426_pt1 | contig 23495 bp, 24 predicted proteins | sample eDN5th30CKraftBY_FD_128882 | JGI IMG/M metagenome (GOLD analysis project Ga0182736, IMG submission 128882) | Enriched backyard soil microbial communities from Emeryville, California, USA - eDNA 5th pass 30_C Kraft BY (version 2) (version 2) | ecosystem: Environmental > Terrestrial > Soil >... | reverse complement strand
CGGCCCCGGTCCCACACCGCCGTCGAGGACTGCCGGTCGAGCTCGCGGGTCTGGCGGACGAGGTCGGGGTCGACGCGCAGCTCGGCGGCAGTGGGGTCGTCGGCGGCGCCGCTCTGCACGAACAGGTCGAGCAGCCGGTTGCCGACCATCATGTGCTGCCACAGCGGCACGGGCCGGTGCTCGTCGACGACGACGGTGGTGTCCCCGCGGACGGTGACCAGCCAGTCGCCGAACTCCTCGGCGTTGGACACCGTCGCGGACAGGCTGACCAGCGCGACGTGCTCGGGGAGCTGGAGGATGACCTCCTCCCAGACCGCCCCACGGAAGCGGTCGGCGAGGTAGTGCACCTCGTCCATGACGACGTAGCCGAGCTGGTCGAGGTGCCGCGAGCCGGCGTAGATCATGTTGCGCAGGACCTCGGTGGTCATGACGACGACCTGGGCGTCGCCGTTGACCGAGGTGTCGCCGGTGAGCAGCCCGACGGCGGACTCGCCGTGCCGGGCGACGAGGTCGGCGTACTTCTGGTTCGACAGCGCCTTGATGGGTGTCGTGTAGAAGCACTTCAGGCCCTGGGCGAGGGCGAGATGGACGGCGAACTCGCCGACGACGGTCTTGCCGGCGCCGGTCGGCGCGCAGACGAGCACGCCGTGCCCGTCCTCGAGCGCGTCGCACGCGGCGCGCTGGAAACCGTCGAGTTCGAAGGACAACCCGGCGACGAACTCGGTCAGCCGGGGCCGCGCGACGCGGGACTTCGCTGCGGCGTACGCCTCAGCAGGACTGCTGGCCACGCGACCAGGCTGTCACATCCCCCGGCCGGCCACCGCCCGGACGCCCCGCGCGGGCGCCGACCGGCGCCGCCGCGGCGCCGGTGCACCGGCGTCAGGTGACGTCGTCGAGGTCGTTCTTCGGGTGGGCGGCCGGCGTCGCCGGCGCCGAGGAGGTGACCGGCGCCGAGGGGGCGACGGGTGCGGCCGGCTCGATCCGGCTGGGCGTGGTGTCGATCGGCGACGGTTCGTCGGGATCCCAGCTGTCCCAGCCCTCCGCGGCCCGCAGCCTGGCCTTCTTGCGGTCGTTGAGCCGCGCGAGCTGGATCGCGAACTCGAACAGGACGGTGAGCGCGAGCGCGAGCGCCGTCATCGAGATCGGGTCCTGGCCGGGTGTGGCGATGGCGGCGAAGACGAACAGCCCGAAGATCAGCCCGCGGCGCCACTTGCGGAGCTTGTCGTAGCTGACGACGCCGATCCGGTTGAGCATCACCACGAGCAGGGGCAGCTCGAAGCTCACCCCGAAGATGAGCAGCAGCGCGATGACGAAGCCGAAGTAGGCGTCGCCGGTCAGCGCGGTGGTCTGGACGTTGCTGCCGATCGTCAGCAGGAACGACAGGCCCTGGGAGACCACGAAGAACGCCAGCACGGCACCGGCGAGGAACAGCACGGCCGCGACCGAGACGAACGTCAGCGCGAACTTGCGCTCCTTGGCGTACAGGCCGGGAGTGATGAACGCCCACAGCTGGTAGAGCCAGATCGGGCAGGCCAGCACGACGCCCGCCGTGGCGCCGACCTTGAGCCGCAGGGTGAACTGGTCGAACGGGCCGGTACCCAGCAGGGTGCAGGAGCCGTCGGCGGTGAACACCGCCCGCGAGGACGCGGGCAGGGAGCAGTACGGGGTCTTGAGCAGCTCACCGAGGCTGGGCAGGCCGAACATCGCGACCTCGAACCAGATGTAGCCGAACACCGTGGTGACCGCGATGGCGATGAGCGCGATCGCGAGCCGGTTGCGTAGCTCGTAGAGGTGCTCGATGAGCGTCATGGTGCCGTCGGGGTTGAGCTTCCGACGGCGCCGCGGCAGGAGGCCGGCCACCGGGGTACGTCAGTTCGTGCTGTCGGGACGCCCCTGGGTGCTGCTCGGCGCGGGGTTCTCCGCCTGCGGCGCGGCCGCCGGCGGGGTGGGCGGCAGGGCGGCGGGCGGGGCCTGCGGCGCGGCGCCCGCGTCGCGGGCCTCGTCGTCGCTCTTCATGCCCTTCATCTCGCCCTTGAACACGCGCGCGGACTGGCCGACCGACCGGGCCATGTCCGGCAGCTTCTTCGCGCCGAAGAGCAGGACCAGGACACCGATGATGATGACGATCTCCCAGCCACCGAGGCTGCCCATGAGGGGTCCTTCCGACTCTGGTCCCGTGGTGGGGGCCGACGTGCCCGACCCCAGCAGGAACGGTACCGGACGCGGCCGGTTCAGTCGTTCGGCGCACCCCTGTCCGTCCGCACTGTGGTACGGAGCGCGGCGAGCGCACCGGTGCCGGCGCCGACGACCGCGCGCAGCGACCCGGCCTCGCGCGCCAGCCGGCGCAGCCGCACCAGCAGCGGCACCGCGACGAGCAGCAGGAGCAGCAGCGCCGCGCCGGCGACGATGCCGGCGACCCCGTAGGCGTTCATGAGGACCTTTCGTTCGTCGGTTCGGTGGCGGCGAGCGCCGCCGCGGCCCGGTCGGCCACGGCCCGGGCGAGCTCCGGCGGCTCCAGGATGCGGGCGCCGCCCCCGAGGCCCAGGACGAGCCGCACGAGCCAGCCGGGGTCGGCGTAACGCAGGCTGGCGGTGGCCCGCCCGTCGCCCGACGGGTCCTCGACGACCTCCTCGACCGGGTAGTACTCGGCGAGCCAGCGGGCCTCGGGCAGCAGCTCGAGCACGGCGGTGCGGTGGTCCGCGCGCGCGGTGAAGACGCCGTGGGACACGTCGGTGGGCTCGGCGCCGGGCGGGGGCGCGGCGGGCTCGTCGAGCTCCTCGACGGCCTCGACGCGGTCGAGCCGGAACATCCGGACGCCCTCGGCGCGCCGGCACCAGGCCTCGAGGTAGCCGCGGCCCTCGACGAGCAGCAGCCGCATCGGGTCGACGGTGCGGCGGGAGACGGCGTCGCGACCCGCGGTGTAGTACGTCATCCGCATGGCGTGGCCGCGTTCGAGGGCGCCGCGCACCGCGGCGGTCGTGGCCTGCTCCTCGGGGGTGAGGTCGACCGCCACGCCCGCCAGCCCCGCGTCGCCGACGGCCTGCTCGATCTTCGCCGTGGCCCGCCGGACCGCCGCGGTGTCGACGATGCCCGGCACGTCACCCAGCGAGCGCAGCGCGACGAGCAGCGCCGTGGCCTCGGCCGTCGTCAGCCGCAGCGGCCGGCGCATGCCGGCGTCCTCGGTGACGGTGACGGTGTCGCCCGCGAAGGAGAGGTCGACGAGGTCGCCGGGGCCGTAGCCGGGCAGCCCGCACATCCACAGCAGCTCGAGGTCGCGGCGCAGCTGGCGTTCGGTCGTGCCGAAGTCGGCGGCGGCCTCGGCGATCCGGATGCCCGGCCGCGCCAGCAGGTAGGGGACCAGCGACAGCAGCCGCGGGAGCCGCTCGGCGATCCCGCTCACGGGGCACGCCCGCTCACGTGTGCGCCGCCTCGGCGGCGGGGACCGTGGCGCCGTGGGCCCGCGCGGCCCCGGCCCAGCGCCGCCGGACCGCCGCGGCCAGCTCGGGCGGGTCGAGGACGACGACGTCGGGGCCGTGCCCGGCGAGCCAGCGCGACACGATGTCGACGCTGCGCAGCTCCAGCTCGAGCTCCTCCCCCGGCTGCCCGTCGAGCTCGCGGGCGGCGACGACCCGGCCCAGCCTGCGCAACCCGTGCGCGTGCCCGGCCGACACCCAGAGCCGGGCGGTCCCGGCCACGGGCGGCGCCGCGAACCCGGCCTTGACCTTGGCCAGCAGGTCGACGCCGGGAGGAACGGTCACCGCGCCCGCCGGTCCGAGCGCCGTGACCGGTTCGAGGATGCGCGAGATCCGGAACGAGCGGACGTCGTCGCGGTCGCGGTCGTGCCCGACGAGGTACCAGCGACCGCGCCAGGACACGATCCCCCACGGCTCGACGGTGCGCCGCACGACCTCGCCGGTCGGGCCGCCGCGGCGGTGGTCGAACGTGACGACGCGACCGGCCTGCACCGCGGCCATCAGCGGGGCGAACGCCGCGTCGGTGGCCCGCACCCGGGGCTGGACGGGGCCGCCGGACTCGTCGACGTCGATGCCCGCGGCCCGCAGCTTGACCAGCGCGCCGTGCGCGGCGCCCGCCAGCTCCGGGGAGTCCCACAGCCGGGCGGCGAGCGCGACGGCCGCCGCCTCCTCGGTGTCGAGGTCGATGTCGCCGAGCTCGTAGTCCTGGCGGGCGATGCGGTAGCCGTCGGTGGTGTCGAACGTCGACCGGCGGCCGGTCTCGAGCGGGATCCCGAGCTCGCGGAGCTCCGTCTTGTCGCGCTCGAACATGCGGAAGAAGGCCTCGTCGCTGGGCGCGTCGGCGTAGCCGGGGACGGTGTCGCGGATCCGCTCGGCCGACAGGTACTGCCGGGTCGAGAGCAGGCAGAGGACCAGGTTGACCAGTCGCTCGGCGCGGGCGGAGGACACGTCGGCATCGTACGGCCGTGGCCCCGCGGGCATGCCGCGAAGGGCGGGAACGGTCGCACACCACCCGCCCGTGCGGGGCGGGGGCGGGCCGGGCCCGGGCGGTGTCTCATGTTGCGACGCCGCGCCGCCTTGACGCCCGGCCCGTGCGGGGAAAGGCTCCCTGTGACCCGGCGCACGTCGGAACGATCCCGGAAGCACAGGAGCGAGGCAGCACGATGAGCGAGGCGGACGGCCAGGAGACCTTCAACCCGTGGAGCGTCGTCAACCTGGTGTTCCATCACCTCGCCGACCTGGGCCTGCACCCGGTGCTCGGTGAGCACGGCGACCCGGCGAAGGCCGCGTCGGAGCTGCTGACGGCGATGGGCATCGGCTCGGCGCCCGACAGCGCCGGGCCCGCGGCGGCGCCGGTGCAGGACATGTTGGCCGACCTGCGCCGGAAGATGATGCCCGGCGTCGAGTGACGGGCCCGCGGGCTCGGGTCGGCCATTAGGCCAGGAGCAGCAGCACGATCCCGACCGCCGCGGGCGCAGCCTGGACGAACAGGATGCGCCGCGAGGCGGTGAGCCCGCCGTAGACGCCCGCGACCAGCACGCACGCCATGAAGAACAGGGCGACGGCGTGCCCGAGGTCGCCGCCCGCGATCAGCGACCAGATCAGCCCGGCCGCGAGGAACCCGTTGTAGAGGCCCTGGTTGGCCGCGAGCGTCGCGGTCGCCTCGGCGAACTCCGGGGTGGTGCCGAACGCCGTCCGGGCCCTGGGCGTGCGCCAGAGGAACATCTCCAGCACCAGGATGTACAGGTGCAGGAGCGCGACCAGCGCGACGACGACCACGGCGAGCACCTCGACGACCATCGGCAGATCATGCCGGTCGCCGCCCCGGTGCCCGCGGTGGCGCGCCGCCGGCCGGTTCCCCGTGAGTGGCGATGGTCGCCACGGCGACCATCGCCACTCACGAGCCGCGGCTCAGAGTGACGCGATCAGCCGGTCGACGCGCTCGTCGACCGCCCGGAAGGGGTCCTTGCACAGCACGGTGCGCTGGGCCTGGTCGTTGAGCTTGAGGTGCACCCAGTCGACGGTGAAGTCGCGCCCGGCCGCCTGGGCCGCCGCGATGAAGTCGCCGCGCAGCTTCGCGCGCGTCGTCTGTGGCGGGGTGTCCTTCGCCGCCTCGATCTCGCCGTCGTCGGTGACCCGCTCGACGGTGCCCTTGCGCTGCAAGAGGTCGAACAGCCCGCGACCGCGCCGGATGTCGTGGTAGGCCAGGTCGAGCTGCGCGATACGGGCGTGCGCGAGGTCCAGGTCGTGCCGCTGCCGGTAGCGCTCGACGAGCCGGTGCTTGATCGCCCAGTCGATCTCGCGGTCGATCAGCGACAGGTTCTGGGTCTCGACGGCGTCGAGCACCCGGCCCCACAGCTCGACGACCCGCTCCATCGTGCGGTCCTCGCTGCCGCGGGCCTGCAGGTGCTCGACGGCCCTGGCGTGGTACTCGCGCTGGATGTCCAACGCGCTGGCCTCCCGGCCCCCCGCGAGCCGGACCGTGCGCCGCCCGGTGAGGTCGTGGCTGATCTCGCGGATCGCCCGGATCGGGTTGTCGAGGGTGAAGTCCCGGAACTGGACGCCTGCCTCGATCATCTCCAGCACGAGCGTGGCCGAGCCGATCTTGAGCAGGGTCGTCACCTCGGACATGTTGGAGTCGCCGACGATGACGTGCAGCCGGCGGTAGCGCTCGGCGTCCGCGTGCGGTTCGTCGCGGGTGTTGATGATCGGCCGGGACCGGGTGGTGGCGCTGGAGACGCCCTCCCAGATGTGCTCGGCGCGCTGGGACAGGCAGTACACCGCGCCACGCGGGGTCTGCAGGACCTTGCCGGCGCCGCAGATGAGCTGGCGCGTGACCAGGAACGGCAACAGCACGTCGGCGATCCGGGAGAACTCGCCCTGGCGGGCGACGAGGTAGTTCTCGTGGCAGCCGTAGGAGTTGCCGGCGGAGTCGGTGTTGTTCTTGAACAGGTAGATGTCGCCGCCGATGCCTTCGTCGACCAGCCGGCGCTCGGCGTCGACGAGCAGGTCCTCGAGGATGCGTTCGCCGGCCTTGTCATGGGCGACGAGCTGGGTGAGGGAGTCGCACTCGGCGGTGGCGTACTCGGGGTGGGATCCGACGTCGAGGTAGAGGCGCGCGCCGTTGCGCAGGAAGACGTTGGACGACCTCCCCCAGGACACGACGCGCCGGAACAGATAGCGGGCGACCTCGTCCGGCGAGAGCCGGCGCTGGCCATGGAAGGTGCAGGTGACCCCGAACTCGGTCTCGACACCGTAGATCCGACGCTGCATGCCCTTCAGCGTAAGCGGAGAAGCGCCTCTAGGGTCACGTCTGTGTGGGACAGGTTGCGGCGCGTCGACCCTCGGGTGAAGGTCGCGGGCACCCGGCCGTTACGCCGGATCGACGTGTGGGACCGCGACATCTCGCGGCGTATCGCCGCGCGCCCGCCCGGCGCACTGGACACCGCGATGAAGGTGTTGTCGCCCGCGGCGAACCACAGCGTGCTGTGGTTCGCGGTCGGTGCGGTGCTCGCGGCACGCAAGGGCAAGGGTCGTAAGGCCGCGACCCGCGGCGTCCTGGGCATCGCCGGGGCCAGCCTGACCGCCAACGCCGTCCTCAAGCCGCTGCTGCCGCGGCGCCGTCCGGCGGCACGCGAGCTGCCCGCCTACCAGACCATCGACGATCCGCCGACGTCCTCCTCCTTTCCGTCAGGGCATGCGGCGTCCGCGGCGGCGTTCGCGACCGCCGTCGCGCTGGAGAGCCCCCGCCTCGGGCTGGCCGTCGCGCCGCTCGCCGGGGCCGTCGCGTACTCGCGGGTGCACGTCGGGGTGCACTGGGCCTCCGACGTGCTGGCCGGCGCGGCGCTGGGATCCGGCGTCGCGCTGCTCACCCAACGGTGGTGGCCGGTGCGGCGCAGCGACGAGGCCCGCGCCCGGCCGGTCGACACCGTCGACCCGCTGCCGGCGGGCCGGGGTCTGGTCATGATCGTCAACCCGAACGCGGGCGAGCAGGGCGTCGACCCGGGCGACGACATCGAGGCCGAGCTGCCGCAGGCGCGGGTGCTGCGCGTCCGGCCGGGCCTCGACATCGGCGACCAGCTCGAGGACGCGCTCGCCCAGGTCGACGGCTGGGTGCGTGCGGTCGGCGTCGCCGGGGGCGACGGGACCGTGGGCGCGGTCGCCGCCGTCGCGCACCGGCACGGGCTGCCGCTGGTGCTGGTCCCGGCGGGCACGCTCAACCACTTCGCCCGCGACGTCGGCGTCTACGACCTGCAGGAGGCCGTCGACGCCTCGCAGGCGGGCGAGGCCGTCGCCGTCGACCTCGCGCTCGTCGAGGCGCACCCCGGCCGCGGCGAGGACCCCTACAGCTCCGAGGTGACCCGCACCCGCTGGTTCCTCAACACCGCCAGCATCGGCTCCTACCCGGAGCTCGTGCGGCTGCGCGAGAAGTGGCAGCCGCGGTGGGGGAAGTGGCCTGCGTTCGTCGCGGCGCTGCTGACGGTGCTGCGCCGCTCGGAGCGGGTCGAGGTCAAGGTCGAGGACCGGTGGCACACCGTCTGGTTCCTCTTCGTCGGCAACGGCCCGTACCACCCGCGGGGCATGGTCCCGGCGTGGCGGCCGACGCTGGACTCCGGCCTGCTCGACGTCCGCTGGATCCGCGCCGACGTCCGGTTCTCCCGGCTGCGCGCCTTCCTCGCGCTGATGCTGGGTGCGCTCGGGCACAGCCGGGTCTACGTGCAGCGGGAGGTCGACCATCTCGACGTCGAGCTGCGGGTGCCCGGGATGCTCGCGACCGACGGCGAGGTCGTCGAGGAGGCGGGCCGCTACACCTTTCGCGTCGCGGACAAGCCGATCGCGGTGTACCGGCGCGACGAGGAGCAGTGGTCGGGACGCGACCGTCCCTACCTCGGGTAGCCGGCCGGGACTCAGGCCGGCGGGGCGTAGCGGAGGGTCGCAGCGACGTCCCCGCCCTGCGGGACGTCCTCGCGCCGCACGGCCAGCAGCCGGGCGCCCGAGAGCCACGCCCGCCGCGCGATCTCGTCGACCACACCGCTCGAGCCGTCCGTGTCCGGCGCCGCGAAGGTCACCTCGCCGAGCGGGTCGACATGCCCGGGCACCTCGGCGTCGATGTCGACGAACAGCGTCTCCACGGCGCCCCGGGTCGCGAAGCGGGCCAGCTCGGCGACGTCGATCGAGGTGCGGCCCTGCTCGGAGCGTTCGGCGAAGGTCCGCTTCTCCTGCTCCAGCCGGTCGGCGTACCAGCCGTCGAGGACCGTCCGCGCCTCGGTGACCAGCTCGCCGTCGCCGCGCCCCTCCGGGTTGCCGGGCACGCTGTGCGGCACCAGGTCCGGGTAGCGGCAGTGGGCGCGGAAGATGCTGTCGAGCGGTTCTGTCGCGGCCACGACCAGCGGCACCCCGTGGCCCGGCAGCACCTCGCGCAGCGCGGCGTCGACCAGCCGGGAGAACTGGGCCATCCGCAGTTTCTGCCCCTCCGAGCCCTGCAGCCGGCGGATGGGCGCCCGGTCCTTGATCGACGACTTGCCGACCGCGCTCGCCACGTCGGTGGGCATGTCGGGGACGCGTACCTCCCGTGGCGGCGCGTCGGGCACGGTCTCCAGCAGCCGGACCGACCCCTGCGCCAGTGCCAGCACGAACGCCGTCTGCGGGAACGTCACGGCCCGCATGAGCGGCATGACGAGGAACCGGGTCCCCCCGACCGCCCGTGGTGCGAGCCGGTTCGGCAGCCGGAAGCTGCGCAACGAGGGCGGCGTCGCGAACACGGCCAGGCTGCGGGCCTGGTGCCGCCAGAAGTCCTCGGAGTCCTCGTCCTCCAGGACGGCGAGCTGCTCCGCCAGCGCCTCGTGGTCCTTCCGGTCCACGTCACCCAGCTGGGCCAACGCCTCCCGGACCCCGTTCTTGTACGCGATCCGCTCAGCGTCCCCAGAGGACTCGGGCGCGGTCTCCAGGTAGATCGAGACGGCGGCAACCGCGTCCACCTGCACCAGGGCGTCGATCTCGGATCGGGTCGGGATGTCGGTGTAGAGCGTCATGCGTCCCTCCTCGGGGCAGCCGTCCACCCACCCTGCCGTGCCCGCGGCGGCCCCGGAAGATCCCGGCCGCGCTCTCAGAGGTTCTGGACGTGCTGGAACCCGAACCGGCCCTTGACGCAGAGGTGGCCGTGGGTGACCGAGTGGTCGGCCGGCGAGGTGACGTTGACGATCGAGCCCTGCTGCACGTGCAGCTCCAGGTTGCAGCCGACACCGCAGAACGAGCAGATCGTCGTCGTGACGGTCTCCTCCTCGGGATGCCAGTCATCGGCCTCACGCAGCTCGTGCTCGCGGACCGACTTCAACGCGCCGGTCGGGCACACCCCGATGCAGTTGCCGCAGTAGACGCACGCGGAGTCGGGCAGCTCGGCGTCGAACTCGGTGGCGATGCGGGCGTCGAACCCGCGGCCGGCCGCGGAGATCGCGAAGGTGAACTGGGCGTCGGTGCCGCACGCCTTGACGCACTTGTAGCAGAGGATGCAGCGGGAGTAGTCGCGCACGTAGAGGTCGTTGTCGACCTTGACGGGCTGGGCGACCGTCTCGGCGTGCGAGCCGTCCGGGGCGTGGTGGTGCCCGGCGTGGCGGCGGTCGCGCTCCCCCGCGGCGGCGGGCGGCGCGGGCGGGCCGTACCGGTCGGCGTCGACGCCGTAGTCCTGCATCCAGCGGGCGACGTCGGCACCGGCCTGGCTCATGTCGACCGACGACGCCAGCAGCTCCAGGACCATCCTGCGTGAGTGCCGCACCTTCTCGCTGTCGGTGCGCACCTGCATGCCGTCCTCGACGGTGCGCGCGCACGACGGCACCAGCACCCGCGAGCCCTCGACCTCGACGACGCACACCCGGCAGGCGTTGATCGGCGTCAGGTTCGGCGCCCAGCACAGGGTCGGGGTGTCGGCCTGCTCGGGCGTGCCGTCGGCCTTCATGGCCTGCAGGATCGTCGACCCCTCGGGGACGCGGACCTCGCGGCCGTCGACGGTCAGCGTGACGACCCGCTTGATCTCGCCCAGCATCACCGGCGCGGTTGTCATGGTCCGACCCTCCTGTGGCCGTTGGTGGACGGATCGGCCGGCGACGACAGCAGCCGCAGCGACAACGCCGACTGCACCGCCGCCGGGGCGGTCTGGCCCAGCCCGCAGATCGACGCGTCGCGCATGACGCGGGCGAGGTCGTCGAGCAGGGCGAGCTCGGTCTCACGGTCGCCGAGCGGGGCACCGCGCTCCAGCCGGGCCAGCGCCTCCTCCTGGCGGACCGTCCCGACCCGGCACGGCACGCACTGCCCGCAGGACTCGTCGCGGAAGAACGCGGCGATCCGGCGCAGGGTCGCGACCAGGTCGGCGTCGGTGTCGAACGCGAGCACCACACCCGAGCCGAGCGTCGCGCCGATCTCGCGGGCGCCCTCCAGGGTCAGCGGGACGTCGAGCTGGTCGGGCATGACGAACCCGCCCGCCGCGCCGCCCAGCAGGATCGTGCGCAGCTCGCCGCGCAGCCCGCCGGCGAGGGTGAGCAGCTCCCGCAACGTGGTGCCGAAGTCGACCTCGTAGACGCCGGGGACGGCGACAGAGCCGGCGACGCAGAACAGCTTCGTGCCGGTGGACCGCTCCGCGCCGACCGAGGCGAACGCCGGGCCGCCGACGTCGAGGACCTGCAGCACGTTGTACAGCGTCTCGACGTTGTTGATCACCGTGGGTTTGCCGAACAGTCCCGACACACTCGGGAACGGCGGCTTGTTGCGCGGCTCCCCGCGGAACCCCTCGATCGAGTTGAGCAGCGCCGTCTCCTCGCCGCAGATGTAGGCGCCCGCGCCGCGGCGCAGCTCGATGTCGAACGTGAAGCCCTCGCCCAGCACGTCCGCGCCGAGGAAGCCGCGGCGGCGGGCCTCCTCGATCGCGTGCTCCAGGCGTCGCGTGGCCAGCGGGTACTCGCCGCGGATGTAGAGGTAGCCCCGTTCGCAGCCGGTGGCCCAGCCGGCGATCGTCATGGCCTCGACCAGGCCGAACGGGTCGTACTCCATGAGCACGCGGTCCTTGAACGTGCCCGGCTCGGACTCGTCGGCGTTGCAGACCAGGTAGTGCGGGCGGACCGGCGCGGTGGCCACGCCCTCCCACTTGACGCCGGTGGGGAACGCGGCACCACCGCGCCCGGTCAGCGCCGAGTCCTTCAGCTCCCGCACGACGCGGGAGGCGCCCAGCTCGACGGCGCGGCGGAGGGCCTCGTAGCCGCCGTGGGCGCGGTAGTCGTCGAGGCTGCCCGGGTCGACGACACCGATGCGTCGCAACAGCCGCAGCCCCTCCCCGCGCGGCGCGCGGGTCTGCGGGACGCTCACGCGGGGGTCGGCGAAGGCCGCGTCGGCCTCGACCGCGGTGGCGCCGCCGCGGGCGGCCGCGACGACGTCGTCGGCGTGCGCGGGGGCCTGGCTGAAGTCCGGCTCCCCCGCCAGCTGGAACATGACCGCGGGCGCGCGTTCGCACAGGCCGAGGCAGGGGCTGCGTACCCAGCAGGCCTCCTCGCCGACGCCCTCGGGGCCGAGGTCGGCCGTCAGCCGCGCGGCCAGGTCCTCCCCACCCACGGGCCCGCAGGCGACGTCGTCGCACACGTGCACGACCCGCCGCGCGCGCGGCTCGACGGTGAACATCGCATAGAACGTGGCCACGCCGTAGACGTCGGCGGGCGGCACCGACAGCCGGGTGGCGACGTGGTTGAGCGCGCCCTCCGACAGGTACCCGACCGCGTCGGACACCGCGTGCAGGGCGGGCAGCAGCAGGTGGCGGCGGCCGCGGGCCTCGTGCCCGGAGTCGGGTCCGGCGCGGTCGTCGACCTCACGCGGGCCCAGCAGCGGGTCCAGCAGGGCGTCGACGGCCGCCCGTTCCTCCGCGGTGGCCTCGGCCGCCGACAGACGCAGGTCCACGTGCCTCCTTACTCAGCTGCCGGCGGCGGGCAGCCGCGGCTCCCCGGAGTCCGCAAGCTTCTCGATCCGGATCGCGGTCGCCTTGAACTCCGAGGTCCCGGACTTGGGGTCCCAGGCGTCGTTCGTCAGCACGTTGGTGTCGACCTCCTCGGAGAAGTGCGGGGTGAACGACGCCAGCCCGGGCCGCAGCGACGGGTCCAGCGCCACCGGCGCCTCGACCGCGCCGCGTCGCGACACGACGCGCACCCGCTCGCCGTCGGCGATGCCGAGGCGCGCGGCGTCCTCCCGGTCGATCCGCAGCGACTCCCGGCGGCGCATCGGCGAGGAGTACCCGCCGCTCTGCACCCCGGAGTTGTAGGCGTCGAGCAACCGGACCGTCGTGAGCCGGATCGGGAAGTCCTCGTCGAGCGCGTCCACGGGTGGCACGTGCTCGACCGCGGTGAACGGAGCGGGCCTGCCCAGCTCGGCCGGGTCGTCCGACCACAGCCGGGCGTGCATCAGCGGCGTGCCGGGGTGGTCGAGGGTCGGGCACGGCCACTGCAGCCCGCCGTGCTCGTCCAGCCGGGCGTAGCTCATGCCGTGGTGCCAGTCCAGCGACAGCGACCGCAGCTCGTCCCACACCTGCTCGGCCGTCGGCTCGCCCCAGTCGTGGCCGAGGCGGTCGGCGATCGCGCAGATGATGTGGGTGTCGGGGCGGGCCTGGCCGGGCGGGTCGATCGCCTTGCGGACCCGCTGCACCCGCCGCTCGCTGTTGGTGACGGTGCCCTCGTACTCGCACCAGTCCGCCGCCGCGGGCAGCACCACGTCGGCCAGCTCCGCCGTCGCCGTCCGGAAGATGTCCTGCACCACCAGGTGGTCGAGCGACTCGAGCAGGTGCCGGGCGTGCGCGGCGTTGGCCTCGGACTCGGCCGGGTTCTCGCCGATGCAGTACAGCGTCCGGAGGGTGCCGGCCTCCATCGCCTCGAACATCTGCGACAGGTGCATGCCGGGCTTCGGCGAGACCGGCACTCCCCACGCGGCCTCGAAGCGGGCCCGGGCCGTCTCGTCGCCCAGGTCGTAGCCGCCGGGCAGCTTCGCCGGGATCGCGCCCATGTCCCCGCCGCCCTGGACGTTGTTCTGCCCGCGCAGCGGTACCAGCCCCGAGCCGTAGCGGCCGACGTGGCCCGTCAGCAGGGCGAGGTTGATCAGCGCGAACACGTAGTCGGCGGCGTTGTGGTGCTCGGTGATGCCCAGCGTCCAGCAGATCTGGGCGCGGTCGGCGCGGGCGTAGGCGTGGGCGAGCTCGCGGATCAGCCCCGCGTCGACCCCGGTGATCTGCTCGGCCCGCTCCAGCGTGTACGGCTCGACGGTGCGTGCGTAGTCGTCGAAACCCGTGGTCGCGCGCTCGATGAACGCGTGGTTGACCAGGTCGGCGTGGATGATCTCGCGGCCGATGGCGTTGGCCAGCGCGATGTCCGTGCCGACGTCGAGCCCGAGCCACCCGTCGGCCCAGCGGGCGGTGGAGGTGCGCCGCGGGTCGACCGAGTACAGGCGGGTGCCGTTGCGCAGCCCCTGCAGGACGTGGTGGAAGAAGATCGGGTGGGTCTCACGCGCGTTGGAGCCCCACAGGACGAGGAGGTCGGCGTGTTCCGCCTCGACGTAGGCGGAGGTGCCGCCGCCGGCACCGAAGACTGCCGTCAGACCGACGACGCTGGGAGCGTGTCAAGTCCTGTTGCAGGAGTCGACGTTGTTGCTGCCCATCACCACGCGGGCGAACTTCTGGGCCGCGTAGTTCATCTCGTTCGTGGCCTTCGAGCAGCTGAACATCCCGAACTCGTCGGGCGTGCGGCCGCGGAACCCGGCGGCGGCACGGTCGAGGGCTTCGTCCCATGTCGCCGGCCGCAGTACGCCGTTCTCACGCACCAGGGGCTCGGTGATCCGCACGTGACGGGGACGGCGAGGCATCGTTCCTCCACGGGTCGACGGTGGCCCCTCAACGATATGCCCGCAGCGGACGGTCGTCAGTCGGGTCGGCCGGATTTGTCCTCGGCGACGACGCGGGCCGGGCCGGGTCCGGCCCGCACGCCCAGGACGTCACCGGTGACCAGCGGGGTGTCGGGGTCGTCGGCGGCGGTGCTCGCCCGGCACGCGTCCGCGAGCACGACCGCCGCATCGGTACCCACCCGGACGGCCAGGGCGGCTCGTGCCTCGCCCAGCGTGTGGGCGCGTACCGCTGCGCTCTCGGCGACCGGGACCCGCGGCGCCTGCCGGGCGAGTGCCGCCGCCCAGTCCTGCGGAGTGTTGACGTTGAGCAGCGAGTCCAGATCGGGATCGAGCCGGGCGAGCACCGGATCGGCGAGCAGCGCGGGTTCGTCGGGCCTGAGCACGCGGCAACGCTCGAACAGGTCGGGCGGGCGCAGCACCCCGTCGGCGACCAGGCTCGTGACCAGTGCCGACAGCGTGGTGCGATAGGCGGCGGCGAGCGGTTGGGGGAAGCCGTGCACCTGCGGGACGACGACGTCGGGCGCGTCCGGCCCGCCGAGCAGCGCGAGCACGCGGCGGACGTAGGCGGGGTGCAGCAGCGGCAGGTCGGTGGCGGTGACGAACGCGGCGTCGGCGCGGTCGGCGAGCGCCGCCAGCCCGACGGCGATGCCCTGCAGCGGACCGCGGCCCTCGACGGGGTCCTCGACGACCTCGACCCGCCTGGGCAGCGGCGGCAGCGGCTGCGCCGGCGCGCGGACCACGACGACGGGCCCGCCGACCCCCCGGGCCACCAGCGCGGCGACCCGGGCCACCAGCGGGACACCGTGCCAGTCCAGCTCGGCCTTGGCCGTCCCCATCCGCGACGACCGTCCGCCCGCGAGCACGATCCCCGCCGTCCGTGCGGTCCGCGCGGTCCCCGGTCCGCCGATGCCCATGGGCGGCGATGCTAGCGAGGCGGCGGCGCCGCCGGAGTCGGTGTCGCCGTCCTCGTTCGCGGGCGTGCGGCGCGGTGATCCGGGACGGTGGCCGTGCGTGCCGGGCTCGCGCGCCGCCGGCCGGAGTCTCCGTGCGACGTCCGGGCGAGCTCCGGTCGATCACCGGCGCGACACGGCGGGCCGCGGGCTCCTACGCTGGGCAGTGGGTGGTCCGTGCAGGTCCACCGGACGGGAGTGGACATGGGTCGGGTCACGGTGCGACGACCGGTGCTGCGGATCGGGCCCGACGGGCAGCAGCGTCGCCGGCCGGACGCGCTGGCCGCCGAGGAGCCGCTGGAGATCCGCGTCGACGGCAGTCCGTTGTCGGTCACCATGCGCACCCCGGGACACGACGTCGAGCTCGCGCACGGCTTCCTGCTCACCGAGGGCGTGATCGGTTCGCCGCAGGACCTGCTGGCCGCGCGGTACTGCGACTCGGTCGACGACCAGGGCCGCAACACCTACAACGTCCTCGACGTCGCGCTGGCGCCGGGTGTGGAACCGCCGGACACCTCGTTGGAGCGCAACTTCTACACGACGTCGTCGTGCGGGGTGTGCGGGAAGGCCTCCCTCGACGCGGTGAAGCTGAAGTCCCGCTTCCCCCCCGCCGCCGACCCGGTGCGCGTCGACTACCGCACGATCGTCACGCTGCCCGACGCGCTGCGCGAGGCGCAGAAGGTGTTCTCCTCGACCGGTGGGCTGCACGCCGCGGGCCTGTTCACCGCCGACGGCGAGCTGCTCGTGGCCCGGGAGGACGTCGGTAGGCACAACGCCGTCGACAAGGTGCTGGGGCGTGCGCTGCTCGACGGCCGCATCCCCGCGACGGGGACGGTGCTGATGGTGTCGGGACGGGCGTCGTTCGAGCTGGTGCAGAAGGCGGTGATGGCCGGGGTGCCGATGATGACGGCGGTGTCGGCGCCGTCGTCGCTGGCCGTCGAGCTGGCCCTTGAGACGGGCATGACGCTCGTCGGGTTCCTGCGCGGCGAGACGTGCAACGTCTACGCCGGGGACGAGCGGATCGTGCTGTGAACGGCGTGCGCGTCACCGCCCTCGACCACGTCGTGCTCGTCTCCCCCGACCCCGAGCGGCTCCTCGCCTGGTACCGCGACGTGCTCGGGCTGGAGGTCCTGCGGCTGGAGCAGTGGCGGCGCGGCGAGGTGCCGTTCGCGTCGCTGCGGGTCAGCGCGGACACGATCGTCGACGTGCAGCGCGGCGAGCGCGACGGGGAGAACATGGGCCACATGGCGCTCGTCGTCGAGGGCGCCGACCTCGCGGAGCTGGCGACCGCGCACGGCGTCGAGGGTCCGCGGTCGCTGTTCGGTGCCCGCGGCCAGGGCCGGGGCATCTACCTGCGCGACCCCGATGGCAACGGCGTGGAGCTGCGCACCTACTCCTGACCCTGCGCGGGCCCGGATCCTTCGTGGGCCCGGATCGTGCAGGAACGGCACTTTCCCGCAACCCAGTTGCGGGAAAGTGCCCTTCCTGACGGTCGGCGAGCCCAGCGGCGGCCCCAGCGGCGGCGCCGTGCCCGCCGCTCACGGGCGATCAGGCATACGGCGCCGTCAGGACCTCGAGGACGTGCCCGCTCGGCGAGTCGAAGTACATGCCGCGCCCGCCGTGGTCGGTGTTGTGCCCGGGCCTGCGATGCCACGGATCGGCCCAGGTGGCGACGCCGCCCGCGGCGAGCCGGGCGGCGACCTCGTCGAACTCGCGCTCGCTGATCAGGAACGCGTAGTGCTGTGCCGTGGTCTCGCCGGAGGTCATGAAGTCCAGGCTGACACCGTTGGCGACGGCGACGACGGTGAACGGCCCGTACCGGGTCGGCGCGGGCAACCCGAGCACGTCGGCGACGAACGCCGCCTCGGCGTCCTGGTCCCCCGCATGGACGATCGTGTGGTTCAGCTCGACGGCCATGCCCCCACCGTGCTCCCTCGACCCGGGTTCAGGTCAAGGGAGCGGGCACGTCACGACTCCGGGGTCGTGTCGGGCTCGGCGCCGGACGCGGCCGGGGCGTCGTCGCCGCCGACCTCGGGCGCGTCGTCCTGGGTCCCGCGATTGGCGGCGGGCAGCAGCTCGCGCAGCGCGTTGCCGGTGATCCGGCGGAAGGAACGCCGCGGCCGGCCGCGGTCGAGGACGGCGACCTCCAGCGCGCCGACCCCGAGCACGCGCTCCTCGGCGGCCGCGCCGTTGCCCGGCGCGGCCACGGCCTGCAACCCGCCGACGGCGACGGCGATCGCGTCGGCCAGTTCCTGGCCCGGCTCGAACGTCTCGCCGAGCTTGGCGCTGATCGGCTCCGTCTGACCGCCCATCACGACGAACCGCGGCTCGTCGGTGATCGACCCGTCGTAGGTGATGCGGTAGAGCTGGTCGGACCCCGTGTCCTCACCGACCTCGGCGACGCACAGCTCGACCTCGAACGGCTTCTGCTGCTCGATGAAGATCGTGCCGAGGGTCTGCGCGTAGACGTTGGCCAGCCAGCGGCCGGTGACGTCGCGGCGGTCGTAGGAGTAGCCGCGGACGTCGGCGGCGCGGATGCCGCCGGTGCGCAGGTTCTCGAACTCGTTGTAGCGGCCGACGGCGGCGAAGCCGATGCGGTCGTAGATCTCGGAGACCTTGTGCAGCGCGGTCGAGTGGTTCTCCGCGACGAACAGCACGCCGCCGGCGTAGGTCAGCACGACGACGCTGCGCCCGCGGGCGATCCCCTTGCGCGCCAGCTCCGAGCGGTCGCGCAGGAGTTGGTCGACGGAGGAGTAGAACGGCATCGTCACGGGGAGCGCTCCAGGGTCGTGAGGTCGTGCGCGGCCCCGGCGGGAGACAGGGCTGCGAGCGTCGAGGCTGGGGGCGTCGAAGCGGGGGGCGTCGAGGCTGTGGGCGTCGAAGCGGGGGCCACGGTCAGCCGCCCGGCTTCTCCGTGCGGCCCGCGATCACCTGGTCGACGACGCCGGCGATCTCCTCCTCGGAACGCCGTTGGGCGCCCTCGGCGGTGATGCTCACGACGATCGGGTAGATGCGGCGCACCATGTCCGGGCCGCCGGTGGCGGTGTCGTCGTCGGCGGCGTCGTAGAGCGCCTCGACGGCCGTGCGGATCGTCGTCGCCAGGTCGTTCGCGGGGTCGTGCAACTTCTTCAGCGCCGACTTCGCGAAGACCGACCCGGAGCCGACCGAGTGGTAGCCGAGCCACTCGTCGTAGCGGCCGCCGGTGGGGTCGTAGGTGACGATGCGGCCGGCCTTCGACGCGTCCGGGGCGTCGGTGTCGTAGCCGACGAACAGCGGCACGACGACGAAGCCCTGCATCGCGGCGCCGAGGTTCTGCCGGACCATCCCGGCGAGCTTGTTGGCCTTGCCGTCGAGCGAGAGCGGCACGCCCTCGATCTTCTCGTAGTGCTCGAGGTCGACGGTGAACAGCCGCACCATCTCCAGCGCGATACCGGCCGACCCGGCGATGCCGACCGCCGAGTAGGAGTCGGTGACGAAGACCTTCTCGATGTCGCGCTGGGCGATGACGTTGCCCGCGGTCGCGCGCCGGTCGCCCGCGATGACGACGCCGTCGGCGCAGACGAGTGCGACGATCGTGGTGCCGTGCGGGACGTCCAGGCCCGCGGCGCCGTGCGCCGCCGCCTGCGCGTGCGTCGACCGGCCGGGCAGCAGGTGGGGCGCGGTGGCGGCGACGTAGTCGGTGAACGACGCGGTCGCCGGGGCGGTGAACGGGTCGAGCAGGCCGGGGTGTCGTGCGTCGAACGGCGACCGGTGGTCCATGGTCGGGTGCGTACCTCTCCCTCGTGCGGCCGGCAACCCTCGTCGGGCTCCCGGTCCCTGATCGTGACGTCCCCCGCGGGTGTGCCCCGGTGGCGGCGTCACACCGCCCGGCGAACCGGCCTGTACTGACCGGCCCACCGGGCGGCACGGTACTGCGCGCGGCCTGGCCGGCGCGCACCGGCCGGGGCCACGAGAGCGGCTACTGGCCGCCCTTCTGGACGTAGGCGCGGACGAACTCCTCCGCGTTCTCCTCCAGGACGTCGTCGATCTCGTCGAGGATGGTGTCGACGTCCTCGCCGAGCTTCTCGCGACGTTCCTGGCCCGCCGCTTCGGCGCCGGCGCCGTCCTCGTCGTCTCCGCCGCCACCGCCCTGACGCTTGGTCTGCTCCTGCGACATGGCCGTCTCCTCCTTGCGCCTGGGTCCCGGGGACGCCGCCAACTGCTGCGCCGGACCGGGGTCCGGTACGTCAACAGTACCGACCGGATCGCCGACACGCCCGTGATCGGGCCGCGCCGGGTCGGCGCGTCCCACCCTCCGGGTGGGTCGGGGGACGGGCCTGCCGGCGCCCGGTCAGCCGCGGGTCAGGGCCTCGACGAGCTCCTCGGCGGTCCGCGAGCCGTCGATCAGCTCGCCGACGTGCCGGCGGGTGCCGCGCAGCGGCTCGAGCGTCGGGATGCGGACCAGCGACTCGCGGCCGAGGTCGAAGATGACCGAGTCCCACGACGCCGCGGCCACCTCGGCCGGGTAGCGCTCGAGGCAGCGGCCCCGGAAGTAGGCGCGGGTGTCCTCCGGCGGGGCCTGCATCGCCGCGGTGATCTCCTCCTCGGTGACCAGCCGCTTGATCGAGCCGCGGGCGGCGAGCCGGTTGTAGAGGCCCTTGCCCATCCGCACGTCGGAGTACTGCAGGTCGACCAGCGCGAGCCGGCCGGCGTTCCAGCCCAGGCCGTCGCGCTCGCGGTAGCCCTCCAGCAGCCGCAGCTTGGCCGTCCAGTCGAGCCGGTCGGCGGTGCTCATCGGGTCGCGGGCCAGGTCGTCGAGGACCACGCCCCACAGCTGCAGCACCTCGGCGGTGTGCGGGTCGACGTCGGTGCCCTGCTGGGCCTCGACGTGCTCGCGGGCCTTGTCGAAGTAGACGCGCTGGATGTCCAGGCCGGTCATCTTCCGGCCGTCGAGCAGGTCGACGGTGGTGGTCAGCGACGGGTCGTGGCTGATCCGGTGCACCGCCTTGACGGGCTCGGCGAGCCGCATGTCGTCGAACCGCACGCCCTTCTCGATCATGTCGAGGACGATCGCGGTCGTGCCGACCTTGAGCAGCGTGGAGTACTCGCTCATGTTGGCGTCGCCGATGATGACGTGCAGCCTGCGGTACTTGTCGGCGTCGGCGTGCGGCTCGTCGCGGGTGTTGATGATGCCGCGCTTGAGCGTCGTCTCCAGCCCGACCTCGACCTCGATGTAGTCGGCGCGCTGCGAGAGCTGGTAGCCCACCTCGTCGCTCGACGGGCCGATGCCCACCCGGCCCGACCCGCACACGACCTGGCGCGAGACGAAGAACGGCGTGAGGCCGGACACGATCGACGGGAACGTCGTCTGCCGCGACATCAGGTAGTTCTCGTGGGTGCCGTAGCTGGCGCCCTTGCCGTCGATGTTGTTCTTGTACAGCTGGATCCGCGGGGCGCCGGGCACGGTGGCCGCGCGCATCGCCGCCTCCTCCATGACCCGCTCCCCCGCCTTGTCCCACACCACGACGTCGCGCGGGGTGGTGACCTCGGGCGTGGAGAACTCGGGGTGCGCGTGGTCGACGTAGAGCCGGGCGCCGTTGGTGAGGATGACGTTGGCGGCGCCGAGGTCGTCGAGCTCGGAGTCGTTCTGCGGGGCCAGCGTGGGCGCCGACAGGTCGAACCCGCGCGCGTCGCGCAGCGGCGACTCGACCTCGTAGTCCCAGCGGGCGCGGCGCGAGCGGGGGATGTCCTGTGCGGCGGCGTAGGCGAGGACGACCTGCGTGGACGTGATGACGGGGTTGGCGGTCGGGTCACCCGGGACGGAGATCCCGTACTCGACCTCCGTGCCCATGATGCGGCGGGCTGTCACGAACCGGCCCCGGCGACGACACGAGAGTGCATGTGACGAGCCTATCCCGCGTGCGCGGGGTGCCGGGGGCGGTGAGCGGCACACGCGGCCCTGCGAGACTCGGCGACGTGCCTGCCGACGACCCCGCCGCCGAGCTCATCGCGCTCTACGACGCCGCCGGGCACCAGGTCGGGGTCGCCGTCCGCGGTGAGGTCTACGCGAGGTCGCTGTGGCACGCCAGTGCCGGGGTCGTGCTGCGCAGCGGGGACGGCGCCCGGGTCTACGTCCACCGCCGGTCCGAGGCCAAGCTCGTCATGCCGGGGATGCACGACTGCATCGCCGGTGGCGTCGTCGGTCCGGGCGAGACGCCGGAGGGTACGGCCGTCCGCGAGCTCGGCGAGGAGCTCGGTGTCCGCGACGTGCCGCTGACACCGTTGGTGTCGGCGTCCTGGGAGTCCGGACCCGGTCCGGGGCTGGGCGGTCCCGAGGGGCTGCGGACGCACCTGTTCGCGTTCGAGGCGCGCTGGGACGGCCCGGTCGTGCACCAGCCGTCGGAGGTCAGCGCGGGCTGGTGGATGCCCCTGTCCGAGCTGCGGGCGCGGCTGGCCGATCCGGGCTGGCCGTTCGCGCCCGACAGCCGGGTGCTCGTCGAGACGTGGCTGGGCCGGCGAGCCGGTCCGTGGGTCAGAAGTTGATCATGTGGCCGACCAGGCCGTGGATCGCTTCCTGCAGCGCCTCCGACAGCGTCGGGTGGGCGTGCACGTTGCGGGCGAGCTCGTGCGAGGTGAGGTCCCAGCGCTGCGCCAGCGTCAGCTCCGGGAGCAGCTCGGTGACCTCGGGGCCGATGAGGTGCCCGCCGAGCAGCTCGCCGTGGGTCTCGTCGGCGATCAGCTTGACGAAGCCCGACGCGTCACCCAGGCCCTGGGCCTTGCCGTTCGCCGTGAACGGGAACTTGGCGACGACGACCTTCCAGCCCTTCTCGTCGGCCAGCTCGCGGGCCTGCGCCTCGGTCCAGCCGAAGCTCGCGACCTGCGGCTGGCAGAAGGTGGCCCGCGGCATCATGACGTAGTCGAGCTCCATCGTCTCGGCGCCCGCGATGGTCTCGGCGGCGACGACGCCCTGGGCCTCCGCGACGTGCGCGAGCATCAGCTTCGCGGTGACGTCGCCGATCGCGTAGACGTGCTCGACGTTGGTGCGCATGAAGTCGTCGACGGCGATCGCACCGCGCTCGGTGAGCTGCACGCCCAGCTTCTCCAGGCCGTAGCCCTCGGTGCGCGGCTTGAACCCGATCGCCTGCACGACCTTGTCGGCGACGAGCTCGCGCTCGCCCTTCGCGTCGGAGACCCGGACGCTCACCTGGGCGCCGGAGTCGTCGATCGACTCGACCTTCGTCGAGGTCAGGACGGTGACGCCGAGCTTGCGGTAGTGCTTGGCCAGCTCCTTGGACACCTCGGCGTCCTCGAGCGGGAGCAGCCGGTCGAGGTACTCGACGATCGTCACGTCGACCCCGTAGTTGGCCATGACGTAGGCGAACTCGACCCCGATCGCGCCGGCCCCGGCGATGATCACGCTGCGCGGCAGGTCGCGCGTGACGATGTGCTCCTCGTACGTGACGACCTTGTCCGACAGCGACGTGCCGGGCAGCAGCCGGGTCTCCGTGCCGACGGCGATGATGACGTCGTCGAAGGTGACGGTCTGCGTCCCGCCGTCGTTGAGGGTGACCTCGACGGTGTGCCCGTCGACGAACGTGCCGCGCCCGTCGATCTCGGTGATCTTGTTCTTCTTCATCAGGAAGTGCACGCCCTTGACGCGGCCGTCGGCCACGACGCGGGAGCGGTCGAACGCGACGCCGTAGTCGAGCGAGACGTCCCCGGAGATGCCGAACGTCTTCTTCTCGTGGGTGAGGATGTGGGCGAGCTCGGCGTTGCGCAGCAACGCCTTCGACGGGATGCAGCCGACGTTCAGGCAGACGCCGCCCCAGTAGCGGTCCTCCACGACGGCGACGCTGCGGCCGAGCTGCGCGGCCCGGATCGCTGCGACGTAACCGCCGGGACCGGCGCCGAGGACGAGGACGTCGACATGGGTGTCTGCCATGACGTCCACCCTATGACGCGGCCGGTGCGGACACCGCCGGGCGACGGCGAGACCCTCGCGACACCACCCGGTAGCCGGGAGCGGAGGTCGTCACGCCTGCTCCGGTGCGGTCTGCTCCGGGGCGGTCTGCTCCGGCGCCCGGGCCTGCACCGCGCCCGTGTCGCCCGACATCGGCCACCGGCCCGGGGCCAGGGCCGCGACCAGCGCCTCGCTCGCCTCCCGCAGTGCGTGCTG
>Ga0182736_1001424_pt1 | contig 23502 bp, 27 predicted proteins | sample eDN5th30CKraftBY_FD_128882 | JGI IMG/M metagenome (GOLD analysis project Ga0182736, IMG submission 128882) | Enriched backyard soil microbial communities from Emeryville, California, USA - eDNA 5th pass 30_C Kraft BY (version 2) (version 2) | ecosystem: Environmental > Terrestrial > Soil >... | reverse complement strand
TGCGCCTCTTTTACTGCGGCGCGGGCCTTCTCAAATGCAAATACGGCTTTGGTTGCGGTGCTGGGGTGGTTCATCGGCTCTCTCCGGTTTCGCGGGGCCGATCTGCTCGGCACCTTCTACTGCCTGAAGCCCGCCGGGTGTTTCCGGCGGGCTGGGCTGGTCAGCCTTGGGTCATCTCTCCGGTCGCGGTGGCGATGATCCAGACGTTGCCGGTTTCGTCGCACCATTCGATCCGGCTGCGGTCGCTGTTCAGGATGGCGGCGATGGGACCGTCGATGAAAACCTCGGGCGTGTCGCTGTCGGCTTCCCAGCCGAGGTCCTCGGCTTCCTCTCGCGTTGTGGTCCTGAATTCACCTTGCGCGAGTGCGCGGGCGATCCGGGCTGCTGCCTCAAGGCGGCGGTAGTTGTTTTCGTGGGTCTGGTTCATGTCGGTCATCCTTCAGCGGCTGTAGTGGCTCTGGTGTTTGTTCGGGCGATGCTCCCAGCCGGTCGGGCGCAGGATGTATCCGTGGTCTGCCCATTGGGGCAGTTCGAGGCTCTCGGTCAGGACCGGGGCGCGGTTGTTCGGGCTGCGGCTGATGCCTCCTTCGATGCTGACCGCGCTCAGGTCGCCTGCCGCGAGGATGTCGCGCGCGTCGTGGTGGGCCAGTGCGGGCAGCATGTTGCTGGGGTAGCCATCGTAGTGGCAGTAAATCCGGGCGTAGCGTTGGCCTTCGACCGGGATAAAAATTGCGGCGTGGGTTCCCATGGTTATCTCCTGTGGCTGACCGGGAAGGGGTGGGCTGACCGGGATGGGGTCGGCCTCTACTGCCTGAAGCCCGCCGGGTGTTCCGGCGGGCGTCTGGTCAGGCGTCCTCGTCCTCGTCATCCATTTCGTGTTCCATGTCGCTGGGCGTGTCGAGGAGCAGTTCGGCGGCTTCGGCCATCGCGTGGAGCAGGTAGTATTGGCTGATCCGTTCTTCTTCCGTCTGCAGCCAGCCTTCGCTGATCCGCTCCAGTTCCTCGAGTCGCTGGGGGTCGCGCTTTACCAGTGCCTTCGTGGCTTCGTTGAGAAGTTCTGCGACGGTGTGGGGGCGTTTCATGGTCGTGTCTCCGGGTTTCGCGGGGCCGATCTGCTCGGCCTCTCCTACTGCCTGAAGCCCGCCGGTTGTTTCCGGCGGGCTGGTTGGTCAGGCGGCGGTGCGCCATTCGCGGGCTATCCTGATCGCGAGGCGGCATCCGCGCTTATGCGGCGTGGCGGTCCAAGGCGCGCGGCGCAGGCTGTGGCGGTGGTCGGCGGCGGTGGCGAGTTCGTCGGCGATCAGGGCTGCGCGCGGGCGTTCGCGGATCACGCTCTTGCGCAGGTGGGTGGTCCAGCGGGTTCCATCGTTGCGGGCGCGGGTGTAGCTCCATTCCTCGCCGTTGTGCTGAATGTGGCGGGTGAAGCATGGGTATCCGCCGTGTTTCTCGCGAAAGGCGCGGGCGTCGGCGCGGATGCTGTGGTCAAATGCTTTCCATTCGTCGCGGGTCATGTCTGTCTCCGTTGGCTGACCGGGATGGTGGGCTGACCGGGAAGCCTGCGCTCGGGCGCGGGTTCGGTCTGCCTCTACTGCCGCAAGCCCGCCGGGTGTTTCCGGGCGGGCTGGGCTGGTTTTCGGGGGCCGATCCGTCAGTCGAGGAACCACCTTTTGCTGTCGGCGGCGTGCAGGCGTTTGCTGTCGTTGTCGGGCGTGATCCAGTATTCGTGGGTCGTCTCGCCCGGCTCGATTCCGTGCTTGCGGGCGGGCGGCAGGGCGATCCCGGTGTATCCGGTGCGGTGGTAGGTTTCGCCTTCCGGGGTGGTGATGGTGTCGGGCATGCCGGTCATTCGTCAAACTCTCCGCTTTCAAATGCCGCTTGGAGCGCCTCTTGCGCGGCGTGGCGCATGTTGACCGCCAGCCCGCCCTTGTGCCAAACGACCTTGCCTGCGGCGAGGCGGTTGGTGCTTTCGGGTCCGAAAACCTCGCGCATGTCGCCGAGGCCGTAGTGCCAGACCTTCCCGTGGCCTTCGTCCTCGGGCGTCTCGGTGTAGATCAGGAATTCGTCGTCTGCGATGGTCATGGCTGTCTCCGTTCGGCTGACCGGGATGGTCCTGCCTCTACTGCCTGAAGCCCGCCGGGTGTTTCCGGCGGGCGTGGTCTGGTTTCGCGGCGCCGATCCGTTAGGCGCGGCGGGCGTAGGTAGCGTGGCGGTGTTTCCGCCGTCTGTCGACCGCCCGGCGGTGTTCGCGCAGGCGGCGGTTGGCGTGGCGCTGGGGCGCTCGGGCGTCCCAGAGGTCTATGGCTCCTGCGACCAAAAGCCCGAGGGCGAGGGCGGCGAGGATGAAGGCCAGAAGCCTCTGGTCCGGGTTGGCGAAAAACTCCATGGTCGTTTCCCTTTCTTGGCTGACCGGGATGGCGGGCTGACCGGGATGGTCCTGCCCTACGACCTCAAGCCCGCCGGGCTTTCCCGGCGGGGCTGGACCTTGGCGCGGGTTGGCCCGCGTGGTCCGTTCGTCTGGTCGTGGTCGTCATCGCTCCCCTTGCGGGTCGCTGGGCCGGGTTCTCGCGATGTCAAAAAGCAGTCGGCTGGGTCTGTCCTGCCCGAGTCGCGGTATCCTGCGCTCCTGTCCGGCTGGGGCGCTTGGCGCATCACCGGGCTTTTCCGTTCGTTCGTCCTGTCGGGCGATTCGGGCTTGGCTGGTTTCCCCTGCCTGTGCTGTCACTCTGGCGCAAAATTGCGCCACCTGCAACCGTCCTTTTGTGTTTTCCGTATTAAAATCAACGGCTTGCCTGTCTTGTCTCGCGGGTTTCCCGCGTTCGCCTGGACGGACCCTCACACGGCGCTTGGCTGGGCGCACGGGTGGGCGTCTCTGCTTTCCGGCTGGGTGGGTGTGGCTCGGAGCGACCGGGCGTGACGCGCGCGTTTTTCGTGGGCTGTCCCGCCGGGCTGGTGGCGCGGTTCGTGCCGGTCGGTCGCGTGGTGACCCAGCTGGGCCGTGACGGTGTCGCCTCCGGTCCTGCGATTCGTCGCGTTCCGGCTTGGCTGGTCGTGGTGGCGCGGGTGGTGCTGGTCGTGTCGCGTCCTGCCGGGCCGCGCGTGGTGGTGCTGGCCGGGCGTCGTGACCCGGCCTCGACCCCCGATGCGTCAGCCGCGCCTTGGGGGCGGGCGCGGCCTGCCCGCCTCGACCCCCGATGCGCTTGGGTCCTTCCGGGCGGCTGGCGTATGCGGGGGGCGTAGTCGCGTGAGTTTTCCAGTTACAGGCCGTTTTTTTGTGCCCGCACCCCCTTGTGCCCGCAGGGGCGGTTTCTGGCGCGCGGCCCAGCATTCGCTGGCGTTTCGCGCTGGCCGGGCTTTCCGACTGTGCCCGCACCTTCGTGCTCGCAGTCGCGCTGCGCACGCCGACTCGCCCGCAGGTGCGGACACATCCGAAAACCCCGGCCCGGAACACGGTAGAGCGCAACATCCCGGCCGGTCGTTCAGGTATCCCGGCAGAGTGTCCGGGTATCCCTGCCGGGTGTTTTTTGGGCGCGACATATCCCGGCTTCCGGGGGCAAATTCTGGATATCCTGAGGCTGGTGTGAACGGTCGGGGCTTCGGCTCCGGCCGTTTCGCATTGAAGCGGTTTTCCTCCTCCCTTGATCGCGAGGCTCTCGGGTAGGCGCGCGGTTCCCCGTTCCCGCGCGCCGCTAATAATTCGCAACCTGGAGCGACCCTTGAAAATCGAGATGATCGAGACCGCGGCGCTTGTGCCTTATGCGCGCAATGCCCGGACCCATCCCGAGTGGCAGGTTGCCCAGATTGCCGCCTCGATCAGCGAGTTCGGCTTTACCAACCCCATCCTGATCGGCGCGGATCTGACGATCATTGCCGGGCATGGGCGTCTGGCCGGGGCGCTGCGTCTCGGCATGGCAAAGGTGCCGTGCATCCGTCTCGCGCATCTCACCGAGGATCAGCGCCGGGCGCTGGTGATCGCCGACAACAAGATCGCCGAAAACTCGGGCTGGGACGAGGATCTGCTGCGCGAAGAATTGCAGGCGCTCGAGGACGCGGCCTTCGATCTCGACGTGCTGGGCTTCTCGGATGAGGAGTTGGGCCGTCTGCTCGACTATCTGCCCGATGATGACTCGCCGCCTCCGGGCACGGGCGATCCTGACCATGTGCCGGACGCGCCGGTTATCCATGTCTCGGCGCCCGGCAACATCTGGATCATGGGCAAGCACCGGCTGATCTGCGGTGACAGCACTTCGCTGGTCGATGTCGAGGCGCTTTGCGCCGGCGAGTCGATCGACTGCTGCTGGACCGACCCGCCCTATAACGTGAATTACGAGGGCTCGGCCGGGAAGATCCAGAACGACAACATGGAGGCGTCCGAGTTCCGGCGCTTCCTCGTCTCGGCATTCTCAGTCGCGGCGGCGGTGATGCGGCCGGGCGCGCCCATCTATGTGGCGCATGCCGACACCGAGGGGCTGAATTTCCGCAAGGCGTTCGCGGATGCCGGGTTCAAGCTTTCGGGCTGTCTGGTCTGGGTGAAGCCCAGCCTCGTCCTTGGCCGCTCGGACTACCAGTGGCGGCATGAGCCCATCCTCTACGGCTGGAAGCGAGGTGCCGCGCATCAATGGTTCGGCGGGCGTGCGAACACGACCGTGATCGAGCGTGAGGCCGAATCCATCCGCATCATGGAGGATGGCACGCTGCAGATCCGCGTCGGCGACCAGACGGTCGTGGTCGAGGGGCAGAACATGAGCATGCGGGCGGTCGACCAGTCGGTGATCCGCTGCGCAAAGCCCGCCCGGAATGGCGAGCATCCGACGATGAAGCCCGTGCAGCTGGTCGCGGGCATGCTTGAGAATTCCTCGAAGCCCGGCGATCTGGTCCTCGACCTGTTCGGCGGCTCTGGCTCGACGCTGATTGCCTGCGAGACGCTCGGCCGCTGCGCCCGCCTGGTGGAGCTCGACCCGAAATTCGCGGATGTGATCGTGCGGCGCTGGCAGGAATTCACCGGCGGCCGGGCCATCCTCGAGGGCGATGGCCGCAGCTTCGATACCATCCGGGTCGAGAAAGAGCGCGGGGTGGCGGCGTGAAGCCGCGGGGCCTGCTGACGCAGGGCCGTCCGCGTGCGCTGCGCTATGAGAGCAAGTATGGCACCCGCCGGGTTGCGCATCGCACCGGCAATGCCGCGCGCACCATTGGTCCGCTCGCGCCCGGCGATCGGGTGACCGGCGTCACGGCCGGGCAATTCTCGGCCATCGACATCATGGAGCATATGGTCGAGCAGCTGGGACCGGCCTCGGTCTGCGTCTCGACCTGGACCAGCGGCATCTACGATGTCGAGCGCACCCGGGCGATTCAGGTCGCGGGGCGGATCACCGAGGCGCGCTTCCTGCTCGACCGGGCCAATTTCGAGAAATCGCCCAAACATGCCGGGCCGATGATCGAGTTGCTCGGGGTCGATGCGTTCCGCTGCTGCGCGGTCCACGCAAAGGTCGTCATCGTGCATGGCGAGCGCGGCGCAGCGGTGATGCGCGGGTCGATGAACCTGAACAAGAACCTCCGCACCGAGCAATTCGATATCGACGTCGATGATGAGGTCGCGGGCTTTTACCTCGGCTGGTTCGAGGCGCTTTGGACCGAATCCGGCCGCTCTCATTCGAACGCCGACATCATCAAGGCGGTCTACGACCGCTACCGCGACGGCGACGAGGAAGAAGAGGTCAAGCCGGCCGCGCGGACGCGGGTCGCGCGCGAGGCCGAGGAAGTGGTCACCATGGAGGAAATCGAAAAATGGACGTGACGTCGCGCACCATGCTGCTCGGGTCGATTCTGGTCGCGGATGTCGCAAATCCGCGCCCCGAGGACGTGGATCTGCAATTCATGCGCTATCGGCTCGGGGCGGTCACGCGCTTTTCGAACCATCCGGCCGCGCTGACCATTGCCGAGCATCAGAAGCTTTGCGGGCATCTGGCGCGGCATATGGGCTGTTCGGCCGAGGTGGTCGAATGGGCCGAGCATCACGACGACCATGAATTCGCGACTGGCGATCTGGCGACGCCCCTGCAGCATGCGATCGCGGCAGGGACCTTGAATTCTGTTCAGCGCGCCTGGGATGCGGCGATCGTCGTCGCCCTCGGGCTGACCTTGCCCACCACGAAGACTCGGCTTGAGGTCGCGGTGATCGACCGGGTCGCGCTGGCGCTCGAGTGGCGTTGGGCGCTCGGCCGCGACCTGGCCGAGCTCGGCGCGACCGGCGTGGCGGCGACGCTCGGCAAAGATGAGGCGCTGTTCAATGGCGGCGTTCCGGCAGGGCGGCGCGATGAATTGCGCCATGGCCGGATCCTGCTCGGGGCCTGATCGGGATGGGACTGTCCCGCCGGGCCTATGCCGAGTCGCGCAAGGCACGCGGCCTGCCGGGGGGCAGCGACAAAGGAGTGCGGCAGGCGATCACCGCCGGTCGGATTTCGCTCCTGCCCGATGGCACGATCGATCCCGCCCGGGCGGATCGCGAATGGGACGAGACGACCGACCACAGCAAGCGTCCCGGTGGGGGCGGTGAGGCTCCGGCCTCCCCGGTGCCGGTCGGGCCTTCCCGCGAGGATGATCCTGTCCCGTCCGGGGCCATGACGCTGTCCAAGGTCAAGACCGGCCTTGGGGTGGTCCAGCTGCAGCGGCAGCAGCTGCGGCTGAAGGTCGAGAAGAAGGAGCTTGTCGACAAGGTGAAGGCCGAGAAGACGGCTTTCGAATTCATGCGTCGCGAGCGCGATCATTGGCAGCAGCTGCCGGCGCGGGTCGCCGCGCAGATGGCGGCAGAGCTTGGCTGCGATGCGCACCGGCTCGAGCGGCTGCTGGACGGGGCAATCCGCGAGCATCTTCGGCTCGCGACGGATACGAGAATCGAGATTGGCGGTGGAGGCGTATGAGGGTGAAGCGGGCATACTGGCCGCGCTGCGGGCGGGCTATGCACCGGATCCTGATTTCACCGTCACCGAATGGGCGGATGCCAAGCGCTATCTGAGCCCCAAGGGCGCGGCCGAGCCGGGCAAATACCGCTCCGACCGGACGCCCTATCTGAAGGCGATCATGGATGCGCTCTCGCCGAGCCATCCGGCGCAGAAGATCGTGTTCCCGAAATCGGCCCAGGTCGGCGCGACCGAATCCGGGATCAACTGGATCGGGCATGTGATCGAGGTCGCGCCGGGGCCGTTTCTGGCGGTGCAGGCCACCGAGATCACCGCAAAGCGCTATTCGCGCCAGCGGATCGATCCGATGATCGAAGCCTCGCCTTCCATCCGGGATCTGGTCGCGCCGTCCAAGTCGCGCGACTCCGGCAATACCCAGCTGGAGAAGGCATTCCCGGGCGGGCATCTGATCATCGCCGGCGGTAACTCGGCCTCGGGCCTGCGCTCGATGCCGATGCGCTACATCCATCTCGATGAGGTGGATGCCTTCAAGGACGATCTCGACGGGGAGGGTGATCCGGTCACCCTCGCCGAAGCCCGCGCGCAGACCTTCGGCCGGCGCAAGAAAATCTACCTGTCCTCGACGCCCACCATCAAAGGGTCGTCCCGGATCGAGCGGGAATGGGAATTGTCGGACCAGCAGCGCTATTTCGTGCCATGCCCGCATTGTCTCGGTCTGCAATGGCTGAAGTTCGAGCGGCTGCGCTGGAACAAGGGCGATCATCGCTCGGTGCGCTATGTCTGCGAGCATTGCGAGGAGCCGATCGAGGAGCGGCACAAGACTTGGATGCTGGCGCCGGAAAACGGCGCGGTCTGGCAACCGACCGCCGATCCCGAGCAGGTGCGTCTCGCGCAGGAGGCCGGGGTGATCGGCTTCCATATCTCGGGCCTCTATTCGCCCATCGGCTGGCTCGGCTGGGCCGAGATCGCGGCCAAGTTCGAGGCGGCGAAGGGCAAGGACGCCCAGATGAAGGCGTTCAAGAACACGGTTCTGGGCGAGACCTGGGAGGAGCGTGGGGAAGCGCCGGATTGGGAGCGGCTCTACGAGCGGCGCGAACAATGGCTGATGGGCACGGTCCCGGCGGGGGCGCTGTTCCTGACCATGGGTGTCGACGTGCAGCGCGGCACCGGCGGGCTCGGCCGTCTCGAGGCGGATGTCTGGGGCTGGGGTCGCAATGGCGAATCCTGGCTGGTCGACCATTTCACCTTGGACGGTGACGTCACCAAGGGCGATGTCTGGGACGCGCTGTCGCGGCTCTGCGACCAGCTCTGGCCGCATGAGGCGGGCGGCACCATGAAACTGGCCCGGGTCGGGATCGATACCGGCGACGGCATGACCACCGATCAGGTCTATGCCTGGGTGCGGAAAATGGGGCGCGGTCAGGTGGTCGCGCTCAAGGGCCGCGGCGGTTTCGATCGAAACGTGCCGGTCGACGGGCCGTCTTTCGTGGACGTCACCGAGGGCGGCAAGAAGATCAGGCGCGGGGTCGCGCTGTGGAACGTCGCGGTTTCGCATTTCAAGCTGGAAACCTACCGGGCGCTACGCCTCGCGGTGCCGACCGAGGCGGGCGAGGGCTTCCCGGAGGGCTTCGTCCATCTCGGGCAGGGGGCCTCGGCCGAATGGCTCAAGCAGCTGACGGCCGAGCAGTTGGTGGCGCGCAAGAACAAGCGCACCGGCTTCTCCGTCTCGGAATGGGTGAAGACCCGCGATCGCAACGAGGCGCTCGATTGTCGGGTCTATGCCCGGGCGGTCGCGTGGCTCGCGGGCGTCGATCGCTGGGATGATGCCTGGTGGGACAATCTCGAGGCGCAGCTGGTCGTCGCGGATGTCGACAATGCCGAGCCTGCGGGTCAGCCCCGCATGCCGCGGCGTCGGCCCCGGTCGCCATCCTCCGGGCAGGGGGGTGGCGACTGGTTTGGGAAATCTTCAAAGGGAAAATGGTTCTGATGGCGTGGACGCAGGCGGAATTGGACGCGCTGAAGCGCGCCTATGCGAGCGGGACGACTCGCGTCTCCTATGAGGGGCGCACCGTCGAATATGACAGTGGCGCGGCGCTGCTCGATCGAATCCGGGTGATCGAGGCCGAGATTGATGATGCCGCCGGGACGCGGCGGCGTCCGGTCGCGGGCTTTGCCAGCTTCGGGAGGCGGTGATGTCGGAACGGGGCGGCTTGCCGTATGTCCGTTTCGGGCTGATCGAGCGGGCGCTGTCGGTGTTCGCGCCGGATCGGGCGCGGCGGCGCTATGACAGCCGCATCGCGCTCGAGGTCAAGCGGCGGCTCTATGATGGCGCGCAGGGCGGCCGGCTCACCTCGGGCTGGTCGGCAGGGCGCACCGCGGCGGATGCCGAAATCAGCCTTGCCGGGCCGGCGCTCCGGGCGCGGTCGCGGGATCTGGTCAGGAACAATCCGCTGGCCGCGCAGGCGGTGCAGGTTCTGGTCAATAACATCGTTGGCGCGGGCATCCGTCCGCGCGCGAAATCGGCCAGCAAGACCCGCAACAAGAAGGTGGATGCGGTGTTCGACCTCTGGTCGAAGCGGGCCGATATCCACGGCCACACGGACTTCTATGGCCTGCAGGCTCTGGCGGTGCGTGAAATGCTCGAGGGCGGCGAGGTCTTTGCCATCCGTCGCCAGCTGGGGGCCCCGCATCGTCGCAAGGGGGCGGTGCCGCTGCAGATCGAGCTTTTCGAGGCCGATCATCTGGATGAGAGCCGCGACGCCATCGAAAGCGGTGCCGGGCGCTCGGTGCGACAGGGCATCGAGTATGACGACTCCGGTCGGCGCGCGGCCTATTGGCTGCATCCCATCCATCCGGGCGATTCCACGCCCGGTTGGCGCGGGCTGCAGAATTCGGTGCGGATGCCTGTCGAGCAGGTCGCGCATCTTTTCGAACGCCAGCGCGTCCAGTCGCGCGGGGTGCCCTGGGGCGCTCCGGCCATGGTGGCGCTGCGCGATTACGGCGACTGGCATCTGGCCGAGATGGTCCGCAAGAAGACCGAAGCCTGCCTGGTCGGCGTGGTGCTGGGCGATGATGCCGGGGGCGAGCCTGGCATCGCGCCCGCCGTCGAGGATGCCGATGGGAATCCTATCGAGCAGTTCAGCCCGGGCATGATCGCCTATGCCCGCAACGGCAAGGAGATCAAGTTCAACCAGCCGTCCTCGGCCGGGGGCGTCGCGGAATGGACACGGGTGCAGCAGCATCTGATCGCGGCCGGTTTCCGCGTCCCTTACGCGCTGCTGACCGGCGATCTCTCTCAGGCCAATTTCTCGAGCAATCGGGCGGGTCTGAACGAGTTTCGCCGCATGGTCGATCTGCTGCAATGGCATGTCGTCATCCCCATGCTCTGCGAGCCGCTCTGGCGCTGGTTCTGCGAGGCCGCACATGCGGCCGGGCTGATCGACAGCGCCGATGTGCCGGTCGAGTGGGCCTGCCCGAAGGTCGAGAGCGTCAACCCGAAGCAGGACGCCGAGACCGACCTGATCGAGGTCCGGGCGGGTTTCACCTCGCGGACCCAGATCGTCGCGCGGCGCGGCTGGGATGTGCGTCAGGTCGAGGCCGAGATCGCGCAGGACAATGCCGAGGCGGATCGGCAGGGGCTGATCTTTGACAGTGATCCCCGGCTGCGCTCGCGGCAGGGGCAGGCGCAGAACGAGGGCGGCGGTGATGCCGCGCCCCCGGGCGAGGCGGGCGATGATGCTCCGGCCTCGGATGAAAACGAGAAGGACTGAGGCGCATGGCCAAGGACATGATGAACCTGCCCCTGATCGGGCGGGCCGCAGCCGTCCGTCCCGAGACGGCCGATCTGGAGGCGCGCACGGTCGAGGTGGTCTGGACCACCGGCGCCACCGTGCAGCGTCGGCGCTGGGAAGGCTGGGACGATCTGATTGAATATGACGAGGAGCTTCTCGTCACGCCCGAGGCCATGCGCCTCGAGCGGCTGAATGCCGGCGGGCCGTTCCTCGACAGCCATCGCAGCTGGGGGCTTGAGTCGGTTCTCGGCTCGATCGTGCCGGGCTCGGTCAGGATCGAGGGCGGCAAGGGCTACGCTACGGTCCAGCTGACCGGCGCGGGCGATGCGGCCGACCGGGTGGCGCGGATCCTCGACGGCACCGTGCGCAATGTCTCGGTGGGCTATGTGGTCCACAGCTACGAGATCACCCGCAAGCAAGGCGAGCGCGAGCATTGGCGCGCCGTCGATTGGGAGCCGATGGAGATCTCTGCCGTCGCCATCCCTGCCGACCCGGGCGCGCAGACGCGCTCGGCCGGTTCCGAAACCACCCCGCAACTTTTCCCTTGCACGTTCATCCGTGCCCATGATCCCGCCGCGCCTGCGGCTGCAAAGGAGGCTTTGATGCCCAATCCCAACCCTGCCGCCGATGACCAGAACCCGGCCCGCAACGATGCCGAGCAGCAGCAGCGTTCGGCCCCGGGCGGCACGCCCGCGCCCGCCCAAACCCCCGCGCCGGCCGCCGGCCAGGAAGCCTCGGCCGTCGCGGAGCGCGCGGTCGCGGCCGAGCGCGAGCGTGTCTCGACCATCGGCGTGCTGTGCCGCCGCCACGGCCTCGAGGGCGAATTCTCCGAGGATCTGATCGCCCGCGGCGTCACGGTTGCGGCCGCCCGTGAGGCGGTTCTCGACCAGCTGGCCGAGCGCGATCCGCTGCAGGGCCGCGCCCATGAACCGGCCCGGCCGCGCGACGATGGCTCGGCCTCGGCCGGTTATCGCTCGGCGGTCGAGAATGCCCTGCAGCATCGCGCCCAGCCGGGTGTCGCGCTCACGGATGCCGGCCGCGAGTTCCGCGGCATGACGCTGATGGAAATGGCCCGCCATGCCCTCGAGCGTTCCGGCGTCTCGACGCGCGGTATGAGCAAGATGGAGCTGGCCTCGGCCGCACTCGGCCAGCGCGCCGTGGGCTATCACACCTCCGGGGATTTCCCGACCGTGCTGGCCAATCTCGGCAACCAGACTCTGCGCGGCGCTTATGAGGGCACGCCCCGCACCTTCACCAGCTGGGCGCGTCGCGCCTCGCTGTCGGATTTCCGCCCGACCACCCGGGTGCAGATCTCGAATGCGCCGAAGCTCGAGAAGGTTCTGGAAGGGGCCGAGTTCCAATACGGCACCTTCGGCGAGGCCAGCACGCAATACGCGCTGGCGACCTATGGCAAGGTCATCGCCTTCTCGCGGCAGATGCTGATCAACGACGATCTGGGCGCGTTCACCCGCGTCTCCGGGTCGTTCGGGGCGCGGGCGGCGCAGCTGGAGGGTGATCTGGTCTATGCCATCCTGCTGAACAACGGCGTGATGTCGGATGGGGTGGCGCTGTTCCACGCCAACCACGGCAACCTCGGGACGGCTGCGGCGATCGATGAGGCGTCGCTGACGGCGGCTCTCACCGCCTTCGCCAAGCAGACCGACATCGACGGCACTGCCATCGACGTCGCGCCCGAGTACATCCTGGTGCCGCCGGGCCAGCGCGCGCTCGAGGCCCGCAAGCTGCTGACCTCGACCACGCCCTCGACCACCGCGCAGGTCAACACTTATGCCGGTCGCCTGCAGCCGATCGAGGAGCGCCGCCTGCTGCCCGCCTCCGGGGCGGCGCCGTGGTTCCTCGCGTCCTCGACCGCGATGATGGACACCGTCGAGTATGCCTATCTCGACGGCAATGAGGGCGTGTTCACCGAGACCCGCAACGGCTTCGAGGTCGACGGGATCGAGATCAAGGCGCGGCTGGATTTCGCCGCCTCGGCCATCGATCACCGCGGCCTCTACAAGAACGCCGGCGTCTGATCCTCGCAGACCGCCTGCTGCCCGCGCGCCGCATCCGTTCCGGCGCGCGGGTTTCTTCCTTCCATCGGTGAAAGGGCCGAGACATGAAAAACTTCGTTGCGCATGGCAATGCGCTGACCTTCCTCAACGCCACCGGCGCGGCCATCGCCTCGGGCGCAGGCGTGGTTCTTGGCAAGCTGTTCGGCATTGCGGCCGGGCCGGTGGCGATCGGGGCCGAGGGGGTGCTGAACCTCACCGGCGTCTACGATCTGCCTAAAGCAGCCTCGCAGGCTTGGACGGTCGGGGCGGCGGTCTATTGGGACAACACCGCCAAAAGGTGCACCACCGTGGCCACCGACAACACCCTGATCGGCGTGGCGGTCGCTGCGGTCGCCGGCGGGGCGGGTGACACCACCGGCCGGGTCCGCCTGAATGGTGCCTTCCTGGCATGAGCGCCTTCGCCGCCGCCGTGGACGTGATCTTCGCGGATCCCAACCTCGGGCTTGAGGCGCGGTATCTGGCACGCGGCCTCGGCGGCGGCATTCCTGTTCAGGTGATCCGGCGCGCGCCGGATCAGCTGGCGGAGTTCAATGGCGGCCGCATGGTCGTCGGCACCGTGCTGATCGACGTGCGCGTCTCTCAGGTGGCCGAGTTGTCGAACCGGGACCGCTTCGTCATCGGGTCGGTGACCTATGAGGTCAGCGGTGATCCGGTGCGCGATGCCGAGGGCCTCGTCTGGAAGGCGCAGGCGCGTGCGCTTTAACTTCACCGTCACCGGCGACACCCGCGCCTTGATGGAGGCGCATATCGATGCGGCCGAGCGTGGCGTGACGCGCGGCATCCGCAAGGCGGGCGAGGGGCTCAAGCGGGATTGGCGCGGGCAGGTGATCGGCGCGGGCCTCGGCCAGCGTCTGGCGAACACGGTTCGCTCGCTCGCCTTCCCGGCCCGCCTCGAGAGCCTGTCGGCCGCGTCGCTGGTGTTTTCCCGCGCGCCGGTCGTCGTGGATGCCCATGATCGCGGCGCGCTGATCCGCTCGGAGCGCGGCCTCTGGCTGGCGATTCCGATTGCCGAGGTGCAGAAGATGCGCGGCTTCAAGGGGCTCGACAACAATCCCCGCCAGCGCATCACCCCGGCGGGCTGGGAGCGCAAGACCGGCCGGCGGCTGCGCTTCGTCTATCGCAAGGGCCGGCCGTCGCTGCTGATCGATGACGGCACCCCGCTCACCCGGGATTACGGCACGCCGATCTCCTGGCATCGGAACCGGGCGCATCGCAAGCGCCGGTCATGGAAGGCGATTTTCATGCTGGTCCCGCAGGCGAAGCTGAAGCGCAAGATGTCGCTCGAGCGGGCTTCCGAGGAATGGGGCGAACGCCTGCCGGGCCTCATCCTTGAAAACTGGAAGGATGTCGGGTGACCAAGACCAAATCCGAGCGCGTGCTCTGCGCGCTTTACGAGCTCCTCGAGCAGGCGCTGCCCTTTGACATGGGCCGCGCCCGCAACGACACCCTGCCGGCGCAGATCCCGCGCGCCGGCTGGTTCTGCCTGCGCGACGGCGATCCCGGCGAGCCTGACGTGCTGCTGTCGCCGCTGACCTTCATCTACGAGCATGTTGCCGAGCTCGACATCGTGGTCGAGGGCGAATCCGGGCGGCGCGACGAGGTCTTTGACAAGATCAAGCGCCTGGTCGGCCTCGTTCTGGCGCAGGACCGGACGCTGGGCGGGGAGTGTGACTATGTCGAGGCCGAGGCTCCGGTCCCGGTCGATGTGCCGATCGAGGGTGGCGATGCGCTGAAGGCCGCGACCATTCAACTGCGGCTGACCTACCAGACGAGCGACCCGCTCGCCTGACCATCATCAAAGGAGAGTTTCATGGCTCGTGCAAGTGGTGCCCGCGCGCAGATGGCGCTGGGGTTCGAGACGACCTACGGCACGCCGGTCGCCTCCGGCAATTACTGGAAGATGCCTTTTGCCTCCAGTTCTCTGGGCATGGAGCAGCCGCTTCTCGCCTCGGAATTGCTGGGCTATGGCCGCGATCCGCTGGCGCCGGTCAAGGATGCGATCACCGCCGATGGCGATGTGGTGGTGCCTATCGACCAGCGCTTCCTCGGCATCTGGTTGAAGGCGCTGTTCGGCTCGCCGACCACCACCGGAACCACCGGGGATTATTCGCATGAATTCGCCTCGGGCGGCTGGGTGCTGCCGTCGATGTCGATCGAGATCGGCAACCCCGAGGTGCCCTCGTTCCGCTCGCTGCGCGGGGTGATGGCAAATTCCATCAGCTGGCAGATGCAGCGCTCGGGTCTGGTGACCGCCACGGTCGCCTGCATCGCTCAGGGGGAGGTGGCGGCGGCGGCGTCGTCGGCCGGGGTTCTGGATGAGTTGGCGCTCGATCGCTTCGGGGCGTTCAACGGCTCGGTCCTGCTCGACGGCGCAGCCATGGGCAATGTCGTGTCTGGCTCCGTCACCTATTCGAACAATCTCGAGGCGGTCGAGACCATCCGCGCCGATGGCATGATCGCCGGGGCCGATGCCGGGCAGGCGACGCTCACCGGCGAGATCACCGTGCGCTTCGCCGATACCGAGATGCTCGATCTCGCCACCGCCGGGACGCCGGTCGAGTTGACCTTCGGCTATTCCACCGGCAGCGCCTCCTTCGAACTGGTGGCGCATGCGGTCTATCTGCCGCGCCCGCGCCTCGCGATCGAGGGGCCGGGCGGCATTCAGGCCACCTTCAACTGGCAAGCGGCGAAGGCGGCAAGCCCGGCCCGCATGGCCACGGTCACGCTGATGAACGACATGGCCGATTACGTTAACCCGTAAGGAGACGAAATGCGATTGAACCTGAATCCGGGGGTGGAAGCCTACCGGCTGATCGAGGCTGCGGGGCTGGTGATCCATGCCCGCCCGGCGCTTGCTGATCTGATCGAGGAGGCCAAGACTGACCCGGCGGTTGTCGCGCATGCCGCCAGCGTCGATGCGGAGGCCGATCCGCTCTCGCCCGAGGCGTTGAGGGCGCGCAATCGTGGCGGTCTGCTGATGACCAAGGCGCTGGCCCGCCTGGTGATCGAGGCGTGGGAGGGGGTCGAGGATCCTGATGGCTCACCCGCGCCGGTCACGCCGGATCGCATCGACGCGCTGCTCGATATCGCGCCGGTCTATGACGCTTTCACCTCGGTCTATCTCAGCCGCTGGCTGACTGTGCAGGCCGAAAAAAACGGCTCATCGCCCTCGCCGACTGGCATTTCGGCGGCGGCGCGGACTACTGCCAAGCCTGCCCGGCCCCGTGCGAAGACTGCCCGCGCCGGCTGAACCGGCCGCGCTCGATCGAGGGTAGAGAGGTCTGGTCGCTGGTGCTTCGGCTTGGCGGGCAGATGCGGGTGGCGAGCGGCATGACCGTGCGCTGCCTTGGCTGGGATATGGGCGCGGCCTTCGCGCTGGGGGATGCTCTCGGCATTTCCCGGTTCGCGGTGGCGCTGTTTCTGCCGGAAATCGAACAGGTCGCAATGCGCCGGCTCAATGAGCAGGCTGATCAGGTGAGTTCATGAAGCGCGAAAAGAGCATATCCGTCCGCTTTGCTGCCGTGGGTGGCCAGCAGCTGAAGGCGGAAATGCGCGACATCGGGCAGGCCGGTCGCACGGCCATGTCCTCGGTCACCTCGGGCGTCATGCCGGCATCCGACAGCCTCGAGAATTTCAGCCAGGCGGCGGCGCAGGCCCGCCTCCAGCTGGAGGCGATCGCGGCCAAGGCATCGGCCACGGCCTCGGCGCTGCGCACCACCTCGCAGGCGACCACCGCCATGCAGAGCCGGGTCAATGTCTCGACCGGCGTCTCGACCCCAACCGGCATGTCGGCGGCCGAAATGATCCAGCAGGGGCAGGCGCTCGATGATCTGCGCGCCCGCTTCAACCCGCTTTTCGCCACCATCCGCAACTATCGGGCGCAGGTGTCGGAAATCCGCGCCGCCCATCTCGAGGGCGCCGTCTCGGCCGACGAGATGTCGGCGGCGATTGCCAAGCTGCGCGGCGAGGCGCTGACCGCGATCGACAGGATCAAGGGCATCACGGCGGCGCAGAAGGAATCGGCGGCGGCGGCAAAGCTGATGGCCGATGCCCAGAAGGCGGCGGCGGATGCGGCGGCGCGGCAGGCGCAGCAACTCTCGGATCTGCGCGCCAGATACAACCCGCTCTATGGCGCGGTGCGCGATTACCGCGCCGAGCTCGTCGCGCTGCGCGAGGCGCACCGGGCCGGGGCGATCTCGGCCGACGAGATGGCGGCGGCGCAGCTGCGGCTGCGCGAGGCGTCCGAGCATCGCATCGCGGTCCTGAAGGGCGAGGTCGACACCTTCGAGCAGGTGGCGCGCTCCGAGCGCGGCGCGACCCTGCGCATGACCAACATGGCCTATCAGCTGAATGACGTTGGCGTCTCGCTGGCCGGCGGCATGCCGATCCTGATGGTCATGGCCCAGCAGGGCACTCAGATCGCGCAGATCTATGCCGGGCAGGGCGGGGTTAATACCGCGCTGAAGGATACGGCCGGTCTGCTCAAGGCCATCCCCGGCCCGGCGAAGCTGGCGATTGCTGCCATCGCCGCCGGCGCGGTCGCGGTCATGGGCCTGCGCCACGAGATCAACGAGACCGGCAAGATCGTGGTCAGCTTCGGCGATACCGCGAAGGCGGTGTTTCAGGTGCTGGGCGACCGGATCGGCAATATCCTGAAGCCGGTGATCGACCGGATCGTGCCGTGGTTCTCGGCCGCCTGGGATCTGGTCATTCTCGGGGTGAAGGTCACCGGCAACTTCATCATCAACGGCATCACCGCGGCGATCGTCGGGGTCCGCGATGCGGTTTCGGCGGTGCCGCTCTATTTCGAGGCCGCGTTCCTGAATGCCGTGGGCAAGGTGCAGGACGCCATGGGCATGATGCTCGATGCCGTGCATGGCATGCTGCAGGGCGCGGCCGAGGGGCTGAATTCGGTGTTCGGCACCTCGCTCTCCGCACCGGCCGGCCTGAAGGCGATGGCCTCGAGCCTCTACAAAAGCGGGTCGGAAAACGAGGACGCTGCTTTCGAGAAAATCGCGGAGGCGTTCGATCGACGCCAGGAATCGCAGGAGGAGATCGCCCGGATCATGGGGCGTGATCCGATGGGCGATTTCTTCGATGACGTCGCGGCGCAGGCGCGCAAGAACGCGCTCGAGCGCGAGAAGAAGAAGAAGGGCGGCGGCAAGGAGGCCAAGGCCGAAAAGGACGCGGTTGCCGACCTGATCGAGCAGCTGCAGCGCGAGCTCGCTGTCCTGCGCGAGACCGACCCGGTCAAGAAGAAGATGCTGGAATATTCCAAGCAGCTGGAAGGCGCGACCGAAGCCGAGCGCGCGCAGGTGCTGGCGCTGGTCGAGACGCTCGACAAGGCCAAGAACGGCTGGGAGGCGGTCGGCCGCAGCCTGGCCGAATATGCCGAGGAATCGACCCGGCTCGGCGATGACATGGGGTCGGTATTCGTCAATGCATTCGGCGCGGCCGACGACGCCTTCGCTGAGTTCGTGAAGACCGGCAAGCTCAACATGTCGGACCTGGTCAATTCGATGATCGCGGATCTGGCCCGGCTGACCTCGCAGCAATTCGTGACCGGCCCGCTCGCGGGCATGCTGGGCAATTGGTTCACCGGCATGGCCGATCCGCTTGCCGGGGCACTACAGGGGGCCGGTCTGGACGCCATCCCGAGTTTCGAGGGCGGCGGGAATACCGGCTACGGGCCGCGCTCGGGCGGGGTGGATGGCAAGGGCGGCTTTCTGGCGCTGCTCCACCGCAACGAGGACGTCTACGACCGAACCAAGGGACAACGGGGCGGTCAAAGCGTCCATGTCACGGTCGGGATCGACCCCAAGCGGGGCAATATCTCGGCCTTTGTCGAGGAGCGCGCCGGGGCCATGGTCCAGGCCGGGCTTGAAAGCTACGACCGCCATGTCCTGCCGCGCTCGGTCAAGCAGCACATGAAAGACCCGAGGGGGATTGGCTAATGGCGCTTCCTGCATCTCTCACCCTGGCGCAGTTCTCGGACAAGCTGCGCGTCACCAAGGCCAGCCTGCATTGTCCCTCGCCCATGCAGGTGTCGCGCACCGGAGGCGGCGAGGTGCTGCGCGCCCGGCTCGGGGCCTCGCTCTGGCAGGGCGAGGCGACGCTGGCCTTCCAATCGCAGCGCAGCACCGGCGGAATTCGGGCGCTGATCGACATGCTGCTCGATGAGAACACCACCTTCGGCATCTCGCCGGCAGATTACTATGGCCCTGCCTCTGATCTGGGCGGCGCCATTCTCGGCGCGTCTGCGGTCACGCTCTCGGCCGTGGCCGCGAACAACCGCGACCTGACGCTTGCCGGTCTGCCGGCGGGATATGTGATGTCGCCCGATGATCTGCTGTCCTTCCCCTATGCCGGGAAGGTTGCCTTCCATCGGGTTCTGGTCGGCGGCACCGCCAGTTCCGGCGGCACGGTCACGCTCGATGTCTGGCCCCGGGTGCGCCCGGGCTGGTCGGCGGGCGCGGTCGTTCAGCTGAGAAACCCGTATTTCCGGGCGGTGATGACCGAACGCGACCCGGGAGCGAGCGAGCGGATCTTCCATTCGGGGATGTCCTTCTCCTTCATTCAAACCTTGAGGTAATCCATGCGCAGTCTTGCTGCAGCGGTCGTGTCGCGTCGCGCGGCGCGGATCAGCACGCATGCCGAGATCCTTGTCTGGATCGAGGCGAAGAACCGCGACACCGGCGGCCTCGAGGCGGCGGGGTTCTGGACCGGGGAATATCATCGCGCCTTCACCATCGGCGGGCAGGATCGCGACTATTACGGCGCGGGCAATGTGCTGCAGGTGCCGGTGATCCCGGCAGGCATCGGCCTTGAGGTCCGCAATGTCGAGGTCAGCTTGTCGGCGGTTTCGCCCGAGGTCGAGATCGTCCTGCGCGGCTATGATGTCCGTTTCGCGCCGGCGCAGATCCACCGCGCCGAATTCGACGCGGACGGCAATCTGCTTGCCGAGCCGGAGCGGATCTTCAAGGGCTGGGTTAATGCCGCGCCGATCGTCACCCCGGTTGTCGATGGCGTTGCCTCGGCCTCGGTGCAGCTGGTTTCGAGCGCGCGGGCGCTGACCCGCTACGGCTCGCTCACCAAATCCGACCAGTGCCAGCGCCAGCGCGCGGGCGACCGCTTCCGGCGCTATGCCACGCTGACCCAGAGCGCCGATATCTATTGGGGCGAGGAGAAGGCCCGGGCGCGTGAGGCTGTGCTGGTGCCGGGCAATCCGGCTCGCATCAACAGCGGAGCGGCACGATGAGCCGGCGCATGGATTGGCAGGCGGCGCTCACCGATTATGTGGTCGGGCAGATGCGCGCGCCTTTCGGCTATGGCCGGCACGATTGCGCGCTGTTCACCGCCGGGGCGGTCGCGGCGATGACCGGGACCGATCATGCGGTCGGCTGGCGCGGCTATCGCTCGCGGGCGGCCGGGCTGCGCAAGCTGCAGGAGCGGGGGTTCGACGACCACATCGCGCTGGTCGCCTCGCTCCTGCCCGAGATTCATCCCGCCTTCGCCCATCCGGGCGACGTGGCCGTGGTCGCGGGCGATGACGGCCCGGCGCTCGGCATCGTGCAGGGCGAGGCCATCTATGTTCTTCGGCGCGACGGGCTTGGCCTCGTTCCGCTCACCTCGGCCGAGAGGGCCTTCCGGGTATGATCTTCTTCCTCGCGCTTCTGATCGGCATCGCATTCGCGGAGCCTGCCTCCGCTGGCCCGGTTCTGGGTGCGATCATGGCGGCAGGAAAGGCGATTGCCGCCTGGCAGATCGGCGCGTTCAGCGCCGGCGCGTTCCTCTTGCGCACCGCCGCGTTGATGGCCGTCTCGGCGCTGGTCCGCGCCAAGCAGGAGCAACCCGCGCAGGGCGGGCTGCGCACCGAATCCACGCTGGCCGGTGAGGGCACCTCGGCCAGCTTCGTGCTGGGCAAATATGCCACCGCCGGCTGCATGGTCTGCCCGCCTCTGACCTCGGGGCGCTATGGCCAGACCGAAAACGCGTTCCTGACCTACGTGGTCGATCTCGGCGACATGCCGATCACCTCGCTGGATGCGATCTGGGTCGGCGACGAGAAGGTCAGCCTTCTGCCGGCGGATTCGGGCGACGAGTTCTATCCCGACCATCTGCGGGGCGCGGGGCAGTATGAGGGCAAGCTCTGGGCGAAGTTCTTCGACGGGAGCCAGACCGCCGCCTATGCCGGGCTGATCCAGACCAATGACGGCAACTGGACCTGGTCGGCCGACATGATCGGGCGCGGCATCCCTTACGCGGTGCTGCGCTTCCGCTATTTCCGCGAGCTCTATCAGGGCCTGCCCTCCTGCCTGTTCGAGGTCACCGGCATCGGGCTTTACGATCCGCGCAAGGACAGCACGGTCGGCGGCAGCGGTGCGCATCGCTGGGGGGTGCGCTCGACCTATGAGCCGAGCGAAAACCCGGCAGTGCAGGTCTACAACATCCTGCGCGGCATCACCCTGCCGGATGGCAGCGTCTGGGGCGGGGAATGCGAGGCCGAGGATCTGCCGCTCTCCAACTGGTTTGCCGGCATGAACCTCGCCGATGGCCTGACCGTCGATGGAGATGTGCGCTACCGTTCGAGCTATGAGGTGCTGTGTGGCCCCGAGGCGCTGGGCGGCGATGAGCCTGCTGCGGTGATCGAGGAAATCCTGCGCGGCTGCTCGGGCCGGATCTCGGAATGGGGCGGGGTCTACAAGATCAAGCTGGGGGGCGTCGGCCTGCCGGTCGCCGCCTTCACCGACGAGGATCTGATCGTCAGCGAGCAGCAGAACCTCGCGCCCTTCACCGGCCTCGAGGGGACCGACAACACGGTGCAGGCGCAATATCCCGAGCCGGAGGAGCGCTGGGCCAATAAGGAGGCCCCGCCGCGCTACAGCGCCACCTATGAGGCCGAGGATGACGGGCGCCGCCTTGTCGCCTCGCTGCAGCTGCGGGCGACGCCTTACCGCAAGCAGGTGCAGCGCATCATGCTGGCCTATCAGAAGGACGGCCGGCGCGGCCGCGTTCACGAGCTCACGCTACCCCCGGATTTCGGGCAGGTGGAGCCGCTTGATGCGGTTGCCTGGTCGAGTGAGGCCAATGGCTACATCTCAAAATCCTTCGAGGTGACGGGGCGCGGCGACAGCCCGCTGACGTTGCTGCAGCAGATGGTCCTGCGCGAGACCGACCCGACCGATTATGACTGGTCGTCGGATTTCGAACTGCCGGTGACGATCCGGCCACCGACCACCGTGCCGCCGGGCGAGCGCGCGGTGCTGGGCTTTGATGCCGAGGGCATCGTGATCCCGGATGCCGGCGGGAGGCCGCGCCGTGCCGCCATCCGGCTCTACTGGACCCCGGATCAGAACGATGCGCTGTCGCTGCGCTTTCAGATCCGTCTGAAGGCCACGGGCGCGATCGTCTCGACCGGCTCGATCGCCAGTCTTGATGATGGCGAGTTGATCCTCGATACCGGCATCCTGCCCGCCACCGCCTATGAGGTCCACGCCCGGCTCGCCATGCGCCGGGCCACGGTCTGGACGGATTGGATCGAGGTGGTGACGCCCGATATCCGCCTCGGCCGCGACGACCTCGCCGATGATGTGGTGGCGGATCTCGATGCGGCGCTCGACTGGATCGAGGCAGGGGATCAGCTGATCGAGGATCTGCGTGACCAGATCAATGCCGATGTGGCCGGTGTCAGTCAGCGTCTGGACGATCAGGCGCAGGATCTGACCGACACCGCGGCGGCGATCCGGCAGGAGTTGGCGCTGGGGCTGGATGGTGCCGAGGGATATGCGGACAGCCGGATCTCCGAGCATGACGAGATCGTGCAGGGCCAGTTCGAGGCCATGTCCGGTCGGATCGATGAACTGACCGCGGCGCTGACCAGCGACAACCTGATCAGCAATGGCAAGGTTGAGGCCGATGCGGCGGGCTGGGTGCTGACCAATGCCGATCGTCGGGCCAAGGTCGACTATCCCGGCAACATCACGGTGCAGGACTGTCCCGAAGCCGCGATGCTTTTCATCGGAATCGGTTCAGCGGGTTCGGTTGCCTGCACCTTGGGGTCGTTCACTCTGACGGCCGATGACCGGATGCAATTCCGGTTCCTCGCGGCGACCACTGGCACCGGCCGGACGCTGGTATTCGATGTGCAGTTTCAGGATGCGCTCGGGGTCGATATCGGCTCGCCGGTCAGCACCTCGATCGCGATCACGCCGGCGAACACTTGGAAGCCCTTCAGCTTCCAGATCGACCCGCCCGACAATGCCGAGGGCGGGACGGTCACCATCACCAAGCCGCAATCCGGCACCGGCGTATTCTTCACCCAGGCCGAGGCATCGACCGTCAACATCGCGATCGAGGCCCGGATCACCGATCTCGAGGCGGCATGGGTCGATCCTGACGGGGCGTTCCTCACCTTGCAGCGCGATCTGAATGCCCGCGTCGATGATGCGGAAGGGAGTATTTCCGAAGAGCAGGGCCTGCGGGTCGCGGGTGACAACGCGCTTGGCACCCGCATCGACAACCTGACCACAACGGTGGATGACAACACCAGCCGAATCGGCACCACCGAGACGGCGCTGGCCACGCAAGAGGACGCGCTTGCGCAGATGCAGACCACGGTCGAGGCGAATTTCGGCCTGCTCCAAATGGTCAGGAATCCGCAATTCGCGCAGGATCTGACCCATTGGAGCCAGAGCGGCCTTGGCGGAACCTGGACGGTTGGCA
>Ga0182736_1001423_pt1 | contig 23505 bp, 14 predicted proteins | sample eDN5th30CKraftBY_FD_128882 | JGI IMG/M metagenome (GOLD analysis project Ga0182736, IMG submission 128882) | Enriched backyard soil microbial communities from Emeryville, California, USA - eDNA 5th pass 30_C Kraft BY (version 2) (version 2) | ecosystem: Environmental > Terrestrial > Soil >... | reverse complement strand
GGCGTCGACCTGACGCTGCAGGCCGGGGACTTCCTCACGGTGCTCGGGCCCAACGGGTCGGGCAAGACGAGCCTGCTGCGCGCGGTGCTCGGGCTGCAGCCGCTGACCGGCGGGGACCTGAGCATCCTCGGCCGGCCCGCCCGGCGCGGCAGCAAGGACGTCGGGTACATCCCGCAGCAGCGGCTCATCGACCCCGCGACGCCCGTGCGCGCGCGTGACCTCGTGCGCATGGGCATCGACGGTGACCGGTGGGGACCAGGCCGGCACAGCCACCGCGACCGTGTCGAGGAGCTGCTGGCCGCGGTGGGAGCCTCGTCGTACGCGGACGTGCCGCTCGGCATGCTCTCGGGCGGCGAGCAGCAGCGCGTGCGGATCGCGCAGGCGCTCGGCACGCGGCCGGCGATCCTGCTGTGCGACGAGCCGCTGCTCTCGCTCGACCTGCGCCACCAGCACGAGGTCACCGCGCTCATCCACGAGACCCGCCGGGCCACCGGCACCGCCGTCGTGTTCGTGACGCACGAGATCAACCCCGTGCTGCCGTGGACCGACCGCGTGCTCTACCTCGCGCCTGCCGGGCACGCGATCGGCGCCCCGGACGACGTGCTGACCTCGGAGAACCTCACGAACCTGTACGGCACACCTGTCGAGGTCCTGCACTCCCAGGGCCGTGTCCTGATCGTCGGCGGCGACGAGCACACCCACCACGTCGACGAGGTGGGCGCGTGATCGCTGCGCTCGCCCCGATGGCGACCTCCGACGACTGGTGGCACCGGCTCTTCAACTTCGAGAACTACGGCGAGCTGCTCTCGCTCGTGCACAACTCGGTGATCGCCGGGGCGGTGCTCGGGCTGGTCGGTGGCCTCGTCGGGGTCTTCGTCATGCAGCGCGACCTGGCGTTCGCGGTGCACGGGATCAGCGAGCTCTCCTTCGCGGGTGCCGCCGCGGCGCTGCTGTTCGGAATCGACGTCGTGCTCGGCTCGGTGCTCGGGTCCGTGCTCGCGGCCGTCCTGATCGGGCTGCTGGGCACCCGCGCGCGCGACCGGAACTCGATCATCGGTGTGCTCATGCCGTTCGGCCTCGGCCTCGGCGTGCTCTTCCTCTCCCTGTACCCCGGGCGCGCCGCGAACAAGTTCGGCCTGCTCACGGGCCAGATCGTCGCGGTCGACGACACGCGGCTCTCGCTGCTCGTCGTCATCTCGGCGATCGTCGTCGCGGGGCTGCTCGTCATCTGGCGGCCCCTGACGTTCGCGAGCGTCGACCCCGACGTCGCCGCCGCACGCGGGGTGCCGACGCGCGCGCTGTCGTTCACCTTCATGCTGCTGCTCGGCCTCGCGGTGGCCCTCGCGGTGCAGGTGGTCGGCGCCCTGCTCGTGCTGTCGCTGCTCATCACGCCCGCCGCCGCGGCGAGCCGGATCAGCGCGTCGCCGATCGCCGTGCCGCTGCTCAGCATCGGGTTCGCCGTGACGAGCGCGGTGGGCGGCATCCTGCTCGCGCTGGGCGGCAACGTGCCGATCAGCCCCTACGTCACGACGATCTCGTTCGTGATCTACCTCGTGTGCCGGTTCGCGGGGAACGCCCGGACGCGGCGCGGGTGGACGCGCCGGGCGGTCGCGGCCTCCTAGGCGCGCGAGCGCGCTCGCCAGTCGCTGGCCACCATCTCGGTCAGGTCGTGGCGCATCTGCCAGCCCAGGTCGCGCGTCGCGAGCTCGCCCGACGCGACGATGCGGGCGGGGTCGCCGGGGCGACGCGGCGCGATCGTCGGCTCGACGTCGCGACCCGTCACGGCAGCCACCGCCGTCATGATCTGCCGCACGGAGACGCCGTCCCCGCTGCCGAGGTTGTACGCCGGCTCGAGCGGGTGGCCGGTCTCGAGCGCCTGCGCCGCGGCGACGTGCGCGAGCGCGATGTCGCCCACGTGGACGTAGTCGCGCACGCACGTGCCGTCGGGGGTCGGGTAGTCGTCACCGAAGATCGTCGGCGTCCTCCCGGCCGCGACCGCCTCGAGCGCGAGCGGGAACAGGTTGTGCGGGGAGGTGTCGACGACGGCCTCGTCGGCCGAGCCCACGACGTTGAAGTACCGCAGGCTCGTGTGCCGCAGCGTCCCCGTCGCGCGGGCCTGGTCGCGGATGAGCCACTCGCCGATCAGCTTGCTCTCGCCGTAGGGCGACTCGGGGGTGGTCGCCGTGGCCTCGGTGACGAGGTCCGTGTGCGGCGTGCCGTAGACGGCGGCCGACGACGAGAAGACGAGCGAGCTCACGCCCGCGTCCGCCATCGCCTGCAGCACGCTCGCGGTGCCCGTGACGTTCTGCTCGTACGTGTGCAGCGGGCGCTGGACGCTCACGCCCGCGTACTTGAACCCCGCCAGGTGCACGACGCCGGCCACCGCGTGCTCGCGCATCGCGGCCGTCAGCGCACCCGTGTCGAGGATGCTCGTGCGGACGAACGGAACGCCGTCCGGCACGAAGGACTCGTGCCCGCTCGAGAGGTCGTCGACCACGACGACGTCCAGGCCCTGGGCCACGAACGCCCGCACGATGTGCGCGCCGATGTAGCCCGCTCCGCCGGTGACCAGCCAGGTGCTCACGTCACTCCTTCTCGTCGACGCGGCTCGCCGCGCCGTCTCCGGTTGCCGCCAGGAATCCCGGCTCGGTCCACCCTCGTGCCGCGAACGCGGCCCGCACGGCCTCGGACACGGTAGCGACCTGGTCGGCGTCGACCAGCGCGATCGCCGATCCGCCGAAGCCGCCACCGGTCATGCGCGCGCCGTAGGCGCCCGCAGCCCGGGCCGCCTCCACGGCGACGTCGAGCTCGGGGCACGTGACCTCGTAGTCGTCGCGCAGCGAGACGTGCGACGCGTCCATGAGCGGCCCGACCTCGCGCACGCGGCCCGCGGTCAGCAGCGCGACGAACTGCTCGACGCGGCCGATCTCGGTCACGACGTGCCGCACGCGGCGACGCACGACGTCGGCCTCGACCGCCGCGCCGTCCGGCAGGACGACGTCCTCGAGCTGCGGGAGAGCGACGTCCAGGTCGGTGACCTCGCGCAACGTCGGGACACCGAGGCGCGCGGCGGCCGCCTCGCACGTCGCGCGGCGCTGGCCGTACTGGCCGTCGACGAGCTGGTGCGGTGCGCGCGTGTCGATCACGAGCAGGGCGAGGTCGTCCGCCGCGAGGTCGAACGGGATGTGCGTGAGGCTGCCGTCGCGCATGTCGAGCAGCAGCGCTGTGCCGTCGCGGGACAGGAGCGCCGCCGACTGGTCCATGCCGCCCGTGTTCGCGCCCGCGACCTCGTTCTCGGCGCGGATGCATGCGGCGACGAGCGCGCGACGACCCTCGTCGTCCGTCCCCAGGCCGAGACCGAACGTCTCGTCGAGCGCGACGGCGAACGCGGACTCGAGGGCGGCCGACGACGACAGCCCGGCCCCGTACGGCACGCACGAGTCGACCGCCGCGCGATAGCCGCCGAGCGCGTGCCCGTCCTGCGCGAGCGCCCAGGAGACACCCGCTGCGTACCCGGGCCAGCCGTCGACGCGACCGGGGCCGATCTCGGCGACCGGCTGCGTCCAGACGTCGCTCTCCTGCTGCGAGGTCAGCGTGACGTCGGCCGTGGCGACCGGCGACAGCGCGACGTACGTGCGGTGCGCGAGCGCGATCGGCAGGCACAGGCCGCCGTTGTAGTCCGTGTGCTCACCGATGAGGTTGACGCGGCCCGGAGCCGCCCAGACGCCGGCGGGCTCGGCACCGAACGCGTCGCGGTAGGCGGCGCGGGCGCGCCGCGCCCCCTCGGTCGCGGTCCAGGCAGGGATCTGGTTCATGCGAGCTCCTGCAGGCGTGCGGCGATGCGCTCCGGGGTCGTGTCGCTGATCCACGCGGCCATGCCGGACTCGACGCCCGCGAGGTACTTGAGCTTGCCCGGCGCGCGCAGCACCGAGAACAGCTGCAGGTGCAGGCGGCCGAGCTCGCGGCCCTCGCCGACGACGGCCTGGTGCCAGCCCGAGATGTACGGCAGCGGGATGGGCTCGCCGGTGGCGGGGTCGACGAAGAAGCGGTCGAGCCGCTGCAGGAGCGTCAGGTACGTCGCGGCGAGGTCGTCGCGCTCGGCCTCGGTCAGCCCGGGCAGGTCGAGCACGTCGCGGCGCGGGGCCAGGTGCACCTCGACCGGCCACTTCGCGGCGGCGGGCACGTAGGCGACCCAGTGCTCCGACTCGAGCACGACCCGCACACCGGCGCGCAGCTCGGCGGCCACCACGTCGGCCAGGAGGCTCCCGCCGGTGCGGTCGCGGTACGCGGCGGCCTGACGGAGCATCGCGGTCGTGCGCGGCGTGATGTACGGCAGCGCGTAGATCTGGCCGTGCGGGTGCGGCAGCGTCACGCCGATCTCACGGCCGCGGTTCTCGAACGCGAACACCTGCTCGATGCCGGGCAGCGCGGACAGCGCCTCGGTCCGCTGGGCCCAGGTGTCGACGATCGTGCGCGCGCGCTCGACCGGGAGCGTGGAGAACGAGGCGTCGTGGTCGCTGGAGAAGCACACGACCTCGCACCGACCGGCGGCGGGACGCACGCTCCACAGGTCCTCGCCGTCGAGCGCGACCGGGTCGGTCGACTCCCCCGGCACCTGCATGAGCGCCGCGAAGCGGTTCTCGAAGACCGCGACGTCGTACGCGGTGGCAGGGATCTCGCCGTCGCTGTACGCCGCGCCGGGCTTGGCCGGGCACAGCGGGCAGGAGTCGGCGGCCGGCAGGAACGTGCGGTTCATGCGGTGCGACGCCATGGGGATCCACTCGCCCGTGAGCGGGTCGAGGCGCATCTGCGGGCCGACGAAGGGGGTCGTCGTACCGTCCGGTGCCGTGACCGGCGCGAACCGGTCCGCGAGCGGGCGGGGGTCGTCGAGCCGGCGGGTCTCCGCTCCCGAGAGGTAGGGCTCGGAGTCGTCGACGTAGATGAGCTCGCGGCCGTCGGCCAGCCGCGTCGACGTGAACCGCTCGTGCGGTGCGGTCGCGCTCGCCGGTGCGGCGTTCGCCGGGACGTCCGTCGACGCCGGGTCGGCGGTGGCCGGGGCGCCGTCCCTGCTGTCGTCGTGCGCGTCGTCGCGCTCCGGGGCTGCCACGGTCGACCTCCTGCGTGTTAACGTCAACATGCGAACACCACGGAGGTTGTCACGGGGGCGAGGTCCGTGTCAACGTCGATCTTCTGACCTGCAGTGATGCTTCGTTGACGACAACGGTCCAACCCTGGTCATCGCGTGTTCACGTGAACATGCCCTAGGGTCGACCCATGGCCACCACCAGCCCGGCGACACCGCGGCGTCCCGGCGCGTCCATCGGCGACGTCGCGCGCCTGGCCGGCGTCTCCGCGCAAACCGTGTCCCGCGTGTCCAACGAGGCGGAGAACGTCCTGCCCGCGACGCGCCAGCGGGTGCTCGATGCGATGGAGCAGCTCGGCTACGCCCCCAACCGCGCCGCCCGCGCACTGCGCACGGGCAGCTTCGCCGCGATCGGCGTCGTCGTCCACCGCCTGGCCCGTACGGGCGAGTCCGGCACGGTCGACGCGATCGTCGACGCCGCCCGCCGCGAGGGCTACACCGTGAACCTCGTCGACGTGGCCTCCCCCTCGTCCGACGACGTGACGGCCGCGCTGCAGCGCCTGAGCAACCAGAGCGTCGACGGGCTCATCATCGTGCGCGCCGAGACGGCGACCCCGACGAGCCTCGCGCTTCCGCCCCGCACCCCGGTGGTGGTCGCCGACTCGCGCTTCGTCGGGCACCACCCCGCGGTCGGTGCCGACCAGGTGGCGGGTGCGACCCGCGCGGTCGAGCACCTGCTCGGGCTCGGGCACGCCACGGTCCACCTGCTCGCCGGCCCGGTCGAGTCCGGTCCTGCCCAGCTCCGCGCGGAGGCCTGGCGCACCGCGCTCACGCGTGCGGGCCGCGTCGTGCCTGCTCCCGTCCAGGGCGACTGGTCGGCGCAGTCCGGGTACGAGGCGGGCCAGCTCCTCGCGCGCGATCCCGACGTGACGGCCGTGTTCAGCGCGAACGACGAGATGGCCACGGGTCTGCTCCACGCGCTGCACGAGGCCGGCCGTCGCGTGCCGCAGGACGTCTCGGTGATCGGCTTCGACGACATCCCGCTCGCCTCGCACCTGTGGCCCCCGCTGACCACCGTCCGGCAGGACTTCACCCGCGTGGGCGAGGAGCTCGTCCGGCTGCTCGTCGAGCAGATCCGCAGCCGCTCGGCCTTCGTCGACCGCAACGTCGTCGTCCCGGCCCCCCTCATCGAGCGCGCCAGCACCGCCCCACCTCCGCGCGACTGACGCCGCATCCCCGGCGCCGGCCACCGGCACCCGCCCAGGAATGCGAAGGTTTCGCCACTCCCGCGCGCGGATCCTTCGCAATCCTCGTGGCACCGGTCCCGTCACCTGCCCAACTCGCGCCGCGGGACGCGGCCTACCGAGGAATGCGAAGGTTCTGCGACTCCCGCGCGCCAATCGTTCGCATTCCTGGCGCGCAGCAGCCGCACCACCTGGCCCAGCCCCGCCGCGACCGCGCCATCGCCCAGGAGTGCGAAGGAACGGCGACTCCGGTGCGCTGTTCATTCGCACTCCTCGGCGGGGCGGGATCGAGGCAGGGCTGCGGCGAGGGGCCGACGTCGGAGCGGACGTCGGATGGTGACGTGACCATGTTGTGTCCTCACGCGTCTTGACGTGTGCGCGAGGGCATGGAAGCGTGGCGTTCGCGACCGATGGTGACGTCACCATCGGTCGCGAAACGGATCTCGCTCACGGTCGAGCGGATCACCGATGACATCGACGTCACCACCGCGCGAACCCTCGCGCACCCGGCGACGTCGAGACCGTCGGACCGCTCGTCCTGGCTCGACCTGCTTGCACCACATCGGCACCACACCGCCCGCCGCGCGCTGCCACGCGCTGCGGGCACACACCTGGCCCGGCGCGCGCTGCCACGCGCGCCGGGCCGCCATGCGGGACACCCGTCCCGCCCACGAGGGAGAGGCAACTCATGACAGTGACAGTGCAGTCACGCCGGAGGCGGTTCGTCGCCTGCGCGCTCACCGCCGCGCTCGCGACGGGCGGGACCGTCACGGGTCTCGCGGTCGGTGCAGCGCCGGCAGCCGCGGCGATCTCGACGACGATCACCCCCAACCCGGCGTACGCGGGCGCCGCGTTCGAGGGCTGGGGCAACTCGCTGGTGTGGTTCGCCAACGCCACCGGCGGCTACCCCGACGACCTGCGCAACGAGCTGTACGACATGGTGTTCGGGGCCGACGGCCTCAACATGAACGTCGCGCGCTACAACATCGGCGGCGGGCGCGCGTCCGACGTCGGCAACTACTTCCGCCTCGGCGCGGACGTCGACGGCTACTGGGCCGAGGACACGAGCACTGCCGCCGACAGCCTCTACGGCGCGGCGACGACGAACTTCGCCGACCGCGACGCGCTCGCCGCGACGTGGGACCCGGACGACCCGGCCAGCTACGACTGGTCCAAGGACTCGACGCAGCGCTGGTGGCTCGAGAAGCTGGCGAACGAGCGCGACGACCTCGTGCTCGAGGGCTTCGCGAACTCGCCGCCGTACTTCATGACGAACTCCGGCTACACGTCGGGTGGCGCGAACGCGTCGTCCGAGCAGGTCTCGACCGCGCACGACACACCGACGAAGTACGCGAAGTACCTGACGAACGTCGTCGAGCACCTCGAGGACACCTACGGCGTGACGTTCCAGTCCGTCGACCCGTTCAACGAGCCGTGCACGAGCTACTGGTCGACGCCGACCGGCCGTCTCGCCGACGGGATCACCCCGTACACGAACGCCGTCAAGAAGCCGCAGGAGGGTGCGCAGATCTGCCCCGGCACGGGCGCCGGTCAGCAGCAGAACCTCATCGCGCTGCTCGCGGAGCAGCTGCGCGGCTCGTCGTCGGGCGCGGTGGTCTCGGCGAACGACGAGACCAACCCGGGCAACTTCAACTCCGCGTGGAGCCAGTACGGCGCCGCGACGAGGGCCGACGTGGACCAGATCAACGTCCACTCCTACGGCACCAACGGGATCCTGCAGGCGCGCGACACCGCGATCACCGCGGACAAGACGCTGTGGATGAGCGAGACGGGCGGCGACTTCGTCGGCTCCGGCTTCGACCCCGTGAACATCAGCGGCGGCCTCGGGCTCGCCCAGAAGATCTCCGACGACCTGCGCCAGCTCCAGCCGGACGCCTACGTCCTGTGGCAGGAGGTCGAGGACTACTACAACATGCAGAAGGGCGAGAAGCTCAACTGGGGCTCGATCTTCATCGACTTCGACTGCACCTACGTCGACGCGACAGGAGCCACCACCACGCAGGCCGACGCGATCGGCTTCAAGTCCAAGCGTCGCGTCGCCGACGCGATCGCGGCAGGCACGCCGGTCGCGGACGTCGAGAACTGCTCGATCGTCACGAACTCCAAGTTCGACGCGATGCGCAACTTCATGCAGTACATCAAGGCCGGCGACCACTTCGTGCCGACCAACGACACGGCGTCGACGGCTGCCGTCACGGCCGACGGCTCGGGCCTGAACGTCGTGCACACCAACGCCTCGACGCAGGAGCAGGTCGTCACGCTCGACCTGTCGAAGTTCGGCACCATCGCGGCCGGTGCGACCGTGACGCCCGTCGTCACGACGCAGGCCGCCGACGTCGACGACACGTCCACCGCGCTCGTCGAGGGCACCCCGGTCGTCGTCGACCGCGCCGCCCGCACCGCGACGGTCACGGTCCCGGCACGCTCGGTGAGCACGTTCGTCGTCACCGGCGTCTCCGGCGTCGCGGCCACGGCCGACCCGATCGTCGACGGCGGCACCTACCAGGCCGTCGGCGTGCAGAGCGGCAAGGCGCTGGCCAAGTCGGGCGCGGGCGCGCTGGTCATCGACGACCTCGCGACGACGGCCGCGGCCCTCCCGGCCCAGCAGTGGGTCGCGCACGAGACGACGACGGCCGGCGACCCGACCGCGCGCCGCTCGTTCGTCCTGCAGAACGCCGGAGACGGCACCTACCTCGGGGCGACGTCCGCAGGCACCGACTTCCGCACGCTGTCGCTGGCGGAGGCGAGCGCCTCGGCGAGCACCACCTGGTACCTGACGACGATGGACGGCAGCACCTGGTCCCTCATCAACGGGAGCACGGCCTCCTCGCTCGACGTGGGCGGGCAGTCCACGACCGCGGGCGCAGCCGTGGGGATCTACGGCACGAACGGCGGAGCGAACCAGCGCTTCACGTTCCGCTCCGCGACGGCCACGCCCACCGTGGCCCCGCTCTCGCTCCGCACGCTCGTCGGCACCGCGGCCACGCTCCCGACGACTGTCGTCCCGTCCTACTCCTGGGGTGCGGGCGTCGCGACGCCCGTCACCTGGAACGTCCCCGCCGACGCGTGGGACACCGCCGGCACGGTGACCGTCCAGGGCACCGGCACGGACATCTACGGCAACGTCGTCACGGCCCGCGCCGTGGTCGAGGTCGGTGCGGTCGTCGCGACCGACCCGACGTCGGTCACCGTGGTGGCAGGCTCGGCGGTCGGGCTCGTCCAGCGCGCTGCGCCGACGACCGTCCAGGCGCAGGTCGGCACGAGCGCGACCCGGTTCGCGCTGCCCGTGACGTGGGACTTCTCCGGTGTCGAGAGCTCGGCGTTCGCCTCGTCGGGCGTCGTGGCCGTTCCCGGCACCGTTGCCGCCGGCGACACCGGGACGACCGACGTCACCGCAACCCTGCACGTGGTCGTGACCCCGGCCGACGGCGTGACCAACGTCGCGCTCACCTCCACGCCGACGGCCACGTTCACCGAGTCGGGCTACCCGGCGACGCGGACGATCAACGGTGACCGGACCGACAAGGGCTGGTCGAACTGGGTCAGCGGCACCAAGGACGCGACGGACACGCTCACGTACGTCCTGAAGAACGAGGGCATCCTCGACGAGGCGCGCCTCTACTTCTACAAGGACGGCACGTCGCTGACGTGGCCGACGACGATCACGACCGAGTACCGCGACGCGGGCACCGGCCTCTGGACGGCATTGCCCACCACCACGACGCTCACCGACTCGACCACGGCGCCAGCCCCGGTCGCCACGATCGACCTCGGCGGCGTCTCGGCCAACGCGGTGCGCTTCGTCCTGACGGCTCGCGCCGCGACGCACATGGTGCTCTCGGAGACGGAGATCGACGCCGTCGCCCCGGCACGCTCGTCGGTGTCGTCGCTCGCCCGCCTGACCGTGGGTGGCGTCGACGTCGAGGGCTTCGACCCGGCGACGACGCAGTACACCGTCGAGCGCCGCGGCAGCGACCCCGTGATCGCGGCCGTGCCGACGGATGGCTCGGCGACGGTCAGCACGGTCCGCGACGGCAACACGGCGACCGTCACGGTCACCGCCGTCGACGGCACGAGCACTGTCTACACGGTCGACCTCGACCTGCAGGTCGACCTCGGTGTCGTCCGCATCAGCGGCAGCCCCGTGGCCGGTCAGGTGCTCACGGCCTCGGCCGTGACCGACCCGGCCGACGCGGCGCTGTCGTACCGGTGGTCCGTGGGCGGCGTCGCCGGTCCGACGGGCGCGACGTTCACGCCGGGCCTCGCCGACGTGGGCAAGACCGTGAGCGTCGGGGTCGAGGCCACCGCACCGGGCTTCCGCTCGGCGCAGGGCACCTCGGACGCGGTCACCGTGCTCGACGGCCGCGTGACGAGCAAGGTCGCGCTGAGCGCCTCGCCCACCACCGTGGTCGCCGGCAAGCCCGTGCAGCTCACGGCGCGCGTCACCTCGGCGGCGCAGAGCGCCGTGGTCGGCGGCTCGGTGGCGTTCCACGACGGCTCGGTGCTGCTCGGCCGTGCAGCGGTCGCCGCCGACGGCACTGCGAGGCTCACGATCGCGAAGCCGACGTCGGGCACGCACACCCTGACGGCGGACTTCACGCCCGCGACGGCCTCGGCCACCGCGGTCGCGCCGTCGGCGTCAGCGGCGGTCACGCTCGTCGTCACCGTCCCGGTCGTCACCTCGACGACGAAGGTCTCCGTCAGCCCCCGGAAGGCCACGACGAAGTCCAAGCCGGTCGTCAGCGTGTCGGCCCGCGCCGGCAGCAGGCCGGCCGCCGGATCCGTCACGGTCACCGTGAAGCGGGGCTCGAAGACGGTCCGCACCACGACCGTGCGCCTCACGAACGGCGCCGCGAAGGTGACGCTGCCCGCGCAGACGACTCCCGGGTCCTACGCGGTCACCGCCCGGTACGCCGGGACGACGGGCGTGAGCGCCTCGTCGGCCTCGACGACGTTCACCGTGGTCCGCGCCACGAGCATCAAGGCCACGGTCGCGCCGAAGACGGTCACGTCGAAGGTCAAGGCCAAGGTCAAGGTGACCGTCACGGCCTCCCCCAGGGCGACCGTGACCGGCAAGGTCACCGTGAAGGTCTACAAGGGCTCCAAGCTCGTCGCGACCAAGAAGGTCTCGCTGTCGAGGTCGGCCGCGACGGTGACCCTGCCGAAGCTGGCCAAGGGGACCTACACCGTCAAGGCCTCGTACGCCGGGTCGTCCTCCGCGGCGGCCGCGACGGCGAAGAACGTGACGGTGAAGGTCAAGCGGTGACCCGCTGACCGGCACGACCACGGCGCCCCTCGATCCGTCCCCGGATCGAGGGGCGCTGTGCGCACGAACGGGCCACACTGGCTGCCATGGCTGATCCCCGCTGGGGGACCGCACCCCCTGGGCTCGCGCTGCGACCGGACCCGTGGTGGCTGCGCGCGATACCTCCCGACCTCCGCGTGGTCTGTGCGGTCTGGCTCGCCTGCCTGGTGCTGTGGATCGTTCCCCTGGCGACGGTCGGCAAGGACTCCCCCGAGTCGTTCTTCGGCAGCTGGGTCGGAGTCGTCTACCTCTACTACCTCACGCTGTCGCTCATCGGCCTCGGGATGCTGCTCGGGCTGGGTGCGCTCGTCGGACGCGTGCTGGCTCCGGCACTGCCACCGGCGTGAACGCAGACAAGGAACGGCCCTCGGCGTGGTCGCCAGGGCCGTTCCGTGTCGGGAAAGATCAGCGCTCGGTGTGCCCCAGGTCCGGGGCGTCGACGAACGAGACGACGCCACGAGCAGCGCCGTGCAGCTCGAGCACGACGATCTCGTTCTGCCTCGCCCGCAGCAGCGGCGCGGCCACGTACATCGTGTGCGTGGGGCCGGCGGACCAGTAGCGGCCCAGCAGCGTCCCGTTGACCCAGACGAGGCCCTTGCCCCAGCCGTCCAGGCGCAGGAAGTGGTCCGCGCCCGGGTTCGTGGTGAACGCGCCACGCGTGAGCACCGGGCCGTCGACGGGGCCGGCCCCGGCCGGTGTCGCGGCACCGAGTCGGTAGAGGACCTCGTCGGGCAGCGGGTCCAGGCGCAGACCGCCGACGTCCCACTGCGTCAGCTCGCGCGTCGCGGTGCGCGCCGAGCCGATCAGGCCCTTCGCCTCGCCGATGCGCGGGCCGTAGTTGACCCGGCCCTGGTCCTCGAGGACCACGTCGAGCCGACCGGCACGCGGGGGCAGGGCGAGCGTCGTCAGCCCCTCGGTGCGGCTGAGGACCCCGACGGGCTCGCCGTCGAGCAGGACGAGCGCGCGGTCACGGACCTCGTCGACGGTCAGCACACGGTCGTCGGGCTCGACCTGCGTGCGGTAGAGCGTCAGGCCGGACCAGTGGCCGATCTCGTCGGTGGTCGGCAGGTGCGTGAAGGACTTCGGCTCCGTCAGCCGCGCCAAGGCGTCGACGAGCGACAGGCGCTGGTCGAGCGGGACCTCGAGCACGGGTGCGGGCGCGCGCCGGGCGGGTCGCTCCGCGGGGACGGGCGCGTGCCGGGCGATCACCGCGCGGAACGCGTCGTACTTCGCGGTCGGCGAGCCGTCCTCGGCGAGCGGGGCGTCGTAGTCGTACGACGTCGTGATGGGCAGGTAGGTGCCCTTGTCGTTCGCGCCGTTGGTCAGGCCCAGGTTGGTGCCGCCGTGGAACATGTACAGGTTGACCGAGGCTCCGGTGCTCAGGAGCGCGTCGAGGTCGGCCGCGGCGGCGTGCGGGTCCGTGACGTGGTGCGGCTCGCCCCAGCTGTCGAACCAGCCGTCCCAGTACTCCATGCACATCAGAGGCCCGGTGGGCTGGTGCGCGCGCAACGTGGCGAGCCGCTCGGGGCTCCGGGAGCCGAAGGTCGCGGTCTTGTGCAGCTCGGGCAGGCCACCGCGCGAGAGCATCTCGTCGTTCGCCTGGTCGCACGTGGTCAGCGGCACCTCGATGCCGCGCTCACGGACCATGGTGACGAGCGCGCGCAGGTAGTCCTGGTCGTCGCCGTACGCGCCGTACTCGTTCTCGACCTGGACGGCGAGCACGGGGCCGCCGCGGGTGACCTGGCGCGAGGCGACCACGGGCAGCACGGCGTCGTAGTACGAGGCGATCGCCTCGAGGTAGGTGGGCTCGGCGGTGCGGACGCCGACGCCCGGCGTCGCGAGCAGCCAGGCGGGAAGGCCGCCGTTGTCCCACTCGGCGCAGATGTAGGGCCCGGGGCGCACGATCGCGTGCATGCCCTCGGCCGCGACGAGGTCGAGGAACCGGCCCAGGTCGCGCTGCCCGGTCAGGTCGAAGACCCCGCGCTCGGGCGAGTGGAAGTTCCACGCGACGTACGTCTCGATCGTGTTCAGGCCCAGCAGCCGCGCCTTGTGGATCCGGTCGGCCCACAGGTCCGGGTGCACCCGGAAGTAGTGCAAGGCCCCGGACAGGACCTGCAGCGGCTTGCCGTCAAGCAGGAAGTCCTGCTCGCCGATCTCGAACGAGGGCATGACGACGCGCTCCTTGGCGTGGATGTCGGATGGGCGGTGAGGTGGGGGCGGGCGTCGAGACCCGCCCCCACCTCCGGCGTCACTTGACCGTGAAGCCCTGCTGGTTGCCGTAGTCGATCGACGCCTTCTGCCAGGCGGCGAGGCCGTCCTTCAGCGTCGTGCCGGACACGTAGGCCTGGCCGACCGTGTCGTTGAAGATGCTGTTGGCGTAGACCTGGAACGGCAGGTACTGCCAGCCTTCGACGACGTTCGCCGCGGACTCGGCGAGCACCTCGTTGACCTTCTGGCCGCCGAAGTACGGGAACTCCTTGTTCTTGAACGCGTCGGAGTTCAGCTCGGCGGTCGTGGCCGGGAAGGCGCCGCCGTCGATGCGGGTCTGCACGCCGTCACCGGCGTTCGCGTACTTGATGAACTCGTACGCGAGCTCCGCGTTCGACGACGCTGCGGGAACGGCGAGCGAGCTGCCGCCGTTCTCGGACGAGGCCGTCTCGCCCTCGGTCCACTGCGGCATGGGCGCGACGGCCCACTTGCCGGAGCCGTCCGGGACGCCGGACTCGAGGTTGGCGGGCATCCAGGCGCCGATGGTCAGCGTCGCGATGCTGCCCGAGCCGAGGCCCTGGTACCACTCGTCGCTCCACGAGCTGATGGGCGCGAGGAGCTTCTCGTCGATGAGCTTCTGCCACAGGGTCGCGAACTTCGTCGAGCCCGCGTCCGTGAAGTCGATCCCGACGTTCGTGCCGTCGACCGTGTACGGCTTGCCGCCGGCCTGCCAGATCATGGAGGTCGTGAAGCCGGCGTCGCCCGTGTCGTTGGCGATGTACGCCTTGGGGTCGGCCTTGTGCAGCGCGCGGGCCGCGTCGAGGTACTGGTCCCAGGTCTTGGGGACCTCGATCTTGTACTTGTCGAACAGCTCCTTGTTGTAGAACAGCGCCATCGGGCCCGAGTCCATCGGCAGGCCGTAGATGCCGTCGCCCTGCTTCACCGAGGCCCACGGCCCGGGCGTGAAGGTGCCGTCCAGGTCGGACGCGCCCAGCGGCGCGAGGTCCGTGAGGGACTTGGCGATGGCGAACTGCGGCAGCGCGTAGTACTCGATCTGCGCGACGTCCGGGACACCGCTGCCCGCCGCGATGGCGTTCTGCAGGGCCGTGTACTGGTCGTTGCCGGTACCCGCGTTGACGAGGTCGATCGTCACGTCAGGGTGCGCGGCCTCGAAGTCCGTGACGACCTGCTTGAGCGTGGGCTCCCAGGCCCACACCGTGAGCTTGCCGGACAGGTCGGCCGAGGCGGACGAGCCGCCGTCGGACGGGGTGCTGCTGGCGTCGTCCGAACCACCGCTGCAGGCAGCCAGGGTCAGACTGAGCGCTCCGGCGATGGCCGTGATGCGCAAGGCGCGCCGGAACGGCGACGTGGTGGTCATGCGAGTCCTCTCACTTCGTTGTAGGCGGAACTGTGTGTGATGACGTCACCATCGGGCAGGCGACGCCCATCCGGGGCTTGTCCGGTCACTCCTTGACCGAGCCCGCCGCGAGGCCTGACTGCCAGTACCGCTGCAGGAACAGGAAGGCGACGATCAGGGGCAGGATGGTGAGCACGGAGCCCGTGATCACCAGGTTGAAGATCGCCTCGCCGCCTGCGGTGGCGGCTTGGGCGTTCCACGCGTTGAGTCCCAGGGTGAGCGGGTACCACGCGGGGTCCTTGAGCATGATCAGCGGCAGGAAGTAGTTGTTCCACGTCGCGACCATGGTGAACAGCAGCACCGTGACGATGCCAGGGGCGAGCAGCGGCAGGCAGATCTGCGCGAAGGTGCGCAGCTCGCTCGCGCCGTCGACGCGCGCCGCCTCGAGCAGCTCGGTGGGGATCGCCTCAGCGGCGAACGTCCACATGAGGTAGAGCCCGAACGGCGAGATCAGCGACGGGATGATGACGGCCCACGGGGTGTTGGTCAGGCCCATCTTGCTGAACATGAGGAACGTGGGGACCGCGAGCGCCGTCCCGGGCACGGCGACCGCGCCGATGACGACCGCGAACACCCAGCGCTTGCCCGGGAAGCTGAACTTGGCCAGCGCGTATCCGCCGAGCACCGCGAGCAGCGTCGCGCCGCCGGCGCCGAGCACCACGTACAAGATTGTGTTGCCGAGCCAGCGCAGGAAGATCCCGTCGTCGTACTGCACCGTCGCGACGATGTTGTCCCACAGGTTGAAGCTGTCGCCGAACCACAGCCCGAACGAGCCGAGCAGGTCGGACTGCGTCTTGGTCGCGTTGATGACGAGCCACGCGAGCGGCAGCAGCGCGTAGACGAGCACCACGGCCGTGACGAGCGTCAGGGTCTTGCTCTTGTGCTGCGCGCGCGCCTCGTGCGGCTGCTTCCTGGTGCGCAGCCCGCTCGGCGCGCCGCGACGGCGGGCCGGACGCAGGGTCTGGACGGACTCGGCGGTGGCCACGTCATGCCTCCTTGCGCATGCCGCGCAGCTGGACCACGTAGGCGATGGCCATGGTGATCAGACCCATGATGATCGCGACGGTGGCCGAGTAGTTGTACTGCTGGCCGGAGAAGGACAGCGAGTACGCGTACAGGTTCGGGGTGAAGTAGGTGGTGATCGCGTTGGGCGCGAGGCTCTTGAGGATGCTCGGCTCGTTGAACAGCTGGAAGCTGCCGATGATCGAGAAGATCGTCGCGATGACGAGCGCGCCGCGGATCGCGGGCAGCTTGATCGCGCGGATCACGCGCCACTGCCCGGCGCCGTCGATCTCCGCCGCCTCGTAGAGCGTGGCCGGCACGACGCGCAGCGCAGAGTAGAAGATCAACATGTTGTAGCCGACGAACTCCCAGGTCACGATGTTGCCGATCGAGGCGAGCACCAGGTCGGGCGACAGCGGGTTGGGGATCGACGTGCCGAACGCGTCGTTGATGTTGCCGATCAGGCCGAAGCGCGTGCCGTACATGAAGCCCCACATCAGGGTGGCGACCACGGCGGGCACCGCGTAGGGCAGGAAGATCGAGATGCGGAAGAAGTTGCGGCCGTAAAGCCGTCCGCTGTCGAGCGCGAGCGCCACGAGCAGCGCGATGCCGAGCATGATCGGCACCTGCACGACGAGGAAGAGGAAGACCCGCTGGAACGCCTCCCAGAACTTGGGGTCCGTCAGCGCGGTCGTGAAGTTGTCGAGGCCGACGAACGAGTTGCCGCCCACGAGCTGCTGGCGGAACAGGCTCAGGTAGATCGAGTACGCGATCGGCGCGAGGAAGACGAGCGTGAACACGAGCATGAACGGCCCGATGAACCCCCAGCCGACCCAGGACGGGCGCGACCTGCGCATCGTGCGCGTCGCTGTCGGCACCGCTGGTGCCGTTGCCACCTCAGCCACTCCCGACCACTCCTTTGTGAGCGCGCGATGTTTACGTCACCATCGCGTCTTCACCGAGAGTTCCACGCGAGCGGCGGCACTGTCAACTCATCGACGGTCACGAAATGGTGACGTTGCCATCGCGCGACACCCCGGGTGACGATCACCGCGCATCGCCTCGATGGTGACGTCGCCATCGCTATGCTGTGGCGATGCCCACCGACGCGCCGACCCCCGACGCCCCGGCGACCTCCACCGGACGACGCCGCCCGGGCCCGTCGATCGGCGACGTCGCCAAGCTCGCGGGCCTCTCCCCCCAGACCGTCTCGCGCGTCTCGACGGGTGCGCTCAACGTCCGCCCCGAGACCCGGCAGCGCGTGCTCGACGCCATGGAGAAGGTCGGCTACTCCCCCAACAACGCGGCCCGCGCGCTGCGCTACGGCAGCTTCAGGACGATCGGTCTGGTGGCCCACCGGCTCTCGCGCACGGGTGAGTCGCGCACCATGGAGGCGGTCGTCGAGGCGGCTCGCCGTGAGCGCTACACGGTCACCCTCGTCGACGTCGAGACGCCGTCGTCGGCCGACGTCGACGAGGCGGTGCAGCGGCTCACGCACCAGTCCATCGACGGGCTCGTCATCATCCGCGCGGAGACGGCGACCCCCACGACGCTCGCGCTGCCGCCGCGGCTGCCCGTCGTGGTCTCGGACTCGCGCTTCGTCGGGCACCACCCGGCCGTCGGTGCCGACCAGACCGCGGGCACGATCGCGGCGGTCCGGCACCTGCTCGACCTCGGCCACACCACGGTCCACCACCTGGCCGGGCCCACCGACTCGGGGCCGGCCGAGCAGCGCGCGCAGGCCTGGGCCGCCGCGCTCACGGACGCGGGTCGCACCGTCCCACCCATGCTCTCGGGCGACTGGTCCGCGCGCTCGGGGTACGAGGTCGGCCGCTCGATCGCCGACGACCCGCACGTCACGGCCGTGTTCTGCGCGAACGACGAGATGGCGGCGGGCCTGGTCCGTGCGCTGTCGGAGCGGGGTCTGCGGGTGCCGGAGGACGTGTCGGTCGTCGGGTTCGACGACATCCCGCTGGCGGAGTACCTGTGGCCCCCGCTGACCACCGTGCGCCAGGACTTCACTCTGATCGGCGAGGGGCTGATCGAGCTGCTCATGCGGCAGATCCGCGCCGGGACGACGCTGGCCGACGAGCACGTCTCGATCCCGACGACCCTGGTGGTCCGCGCCAGCACGGCCCCTCCCCGCAGCTGACCCGTCAGCCCGCCAGGTGGACGACGAACGCGGCCCACGGGCCCAGGTGCACACGGTCGTCGTGCACGGCCGCGTCCGTGCCGTTGGTCAGCACCACCTCGCCGCCCGCCCATGCCGCGTCGACCTGCAGGTCGACCGGGTCGGCTGACAGGTTCGCGGCGACCAGCAGCCGGTCCTGGTCGAGCGTGCGCTCGTAGACGTACGCGGTCGGGTGCTCGGCGTGCAGCATGCGGAAGTCGCCGTGCGCGACGACCGGCAGCCGGTGGCGCAGGTCGATCAGCCGCCGGTAGTGGTGGAAGACCGAGTGGGGGTCGTCGTACTGCGCGGCCGCGTTGAGCCACGTGTGGTTGGGGTTGACCGGGAGCCACGGATCGCCCGTCGTGAACCCCGCGTTCGGCGAGGCGTCCCACTGGACCGGGGTGCGCGCGTTGTCGCGCCCCATGGCCCGGATGCCGCGCATCACGTCGTCGGCCGAGTGCCCCAACGCTGTCGCCTGCGCCCAGTAGTTGAGCGACTCCACGTCGCGCAGGTCCTCCACGCCGGCGAACGGCGCGTTCGTCATGCCCAGCTCCTCGCCCTGGTAGACGTACGGCGTGCCGCGGTGCAGGTGCAGCACCGTGGCGAGCGCGGTCGCCGACTCGCGCCACCACCGCTCGTCGTCGCCGAACCGGGAGACGACCCGCGGCTGGTCATGGTTGTTCCAGTAGAGGCTGTTCCAGCCGACGTCGCCGAGCTCGGTCTGCCACCGACCCAGCGACGCCTTGAGGGCGCGCACGTCGAGCGGCACCGGGTCGAACTTGCCGCCCGGGCCGTGGTCGAGGCCCACGTGCTCGAACTGGAAGACCATGTCGAGCTCGCGCCGCGCCGGGTCGGTGAACAGGCGCGCCTGCTCCCACGTGACGCCCGGCATCTCGCCGACCGTGAGCAGCTCGGCGTCGCGGCCGTCGAACACCTCGCGGCGCATCTCCTGCAGGAAGTCGTGCACGCCCGGCCGCGTCATGTAGTGCGGCGAGCCGTCGCCGAGGCCGGCGTGCGTCGGGGCGCCGTCGGGCAGGTCGGGGTCCTTGCTGATGACGTTGATGACGTCCATCCGGAAGCCGTCCACCCCGCGGTCCAGCCACCACCGCATCATCGCGTAGACGGCCTGCCGGACCTGCGGGTTCTCCCAGTTGAGGTCCGGCTGCTTGCGATCGAACAGGTGCAGGTAGTACTCGCCGGTCGCGGGGTCCAGGGTCCACGTGGGCCCAGAGAAGAACGACTCCCAGTTCGTCGGCTCGGCGCCCGGGTCGCCCGCGGCGTAGCCCGCGCGCGGCGGCCGCCACCAGTACCAGTCACGCAACGGGTCGTCCGCCGACGAGCGCGACGCCAGGAACCAGGGGTGCTCGTCGGACGTGTGGTTGACGACGAGGTCCATCACGAGCCTGATCCCGCGCGCGTGCAGCGCCGCCAGCAGCTCGTCGAAGTCGTCGAGCGTGCCGAACAGGGGGTCGATGGACTGGTAGTCGCTGATGTCGTAGCCGTTGTCCGCCTGCGGCGAGGCATACACCGGGGAGAGCCACAGGACATCGACGCCCAGCCGCGACAGGTGGTCGAGCCGCGAGGCGATGCCGCGCAGGTCGCCGACGCCGTCGCCCGACGCGTCCGCGAAGCTGCGGGGGTACACCTGGTACACCACCGCCGACTTCCACCACTGGTCCGTCATCGCACGCCTCCGTCGTCGTCGCCGTCCTCGGCCACGCTGCCACCCGCGCGCCCGGCGCACCAACCGACCCGGGCGGATGCGCGTGGCTACACTCCGCGAGAGTGAGCCCAGAGCCGACGACCGCCGAGGACGCCGTCGTCGACCCGCCACCGCCCTACCGCGAGGTCAACCACCGCCGCAGTCGCGCCGACGCGCGCACGGCGGGGGTGTTCCTCGCGATCGTCCTCGTGGGCCTGTCCTTCGCGACCGTCGCGGCGCAGACGATGACCGGCATCAGCGAGGACGCGCAGAACGGGCTCGAGCGCGTCCCACGGGCCCTGCTGCTCGTGATCCTCGTGCTCGTGCAGGTCACCTACCTCGCGGTGCTGATCGTGACGCCCGTGGTGCTCGCCTTCCGGCGCCGGTTCAACCTCATCGCACGCGGTGCCGCCGCGCTGCTGCTCGGTCCGCTGCTGTTCCGGCTGCTGTCGCTCATCCCGGGCGTCCGTGCGTCGGGCGATGCGCTGACGGGCATCACGGACAAGCTGCCGGACACGCTGACGGTCGAGTGGCCGTCGACGGGGGCGGTCGCGGCCTGCTCCGCGCTCGCCGCCGCGACCGCGCAGGGGCTCAGCCGGCCATGGCGGCGCGCGGTGTGGTCGTTCCTCGCGGTGCTGGCCGTGCTGCGCGTGCTCACGGCCACGTCAGCGCCGCTCGACGTGGTGCTCGCAATCGGCGCGGGCGGGCTCGTCGGGTCCGTCATGGTGCTGGTGCTCGGCCGGCGCGCGAGCGTGCTGACGGCCGCGGGTGTGAACGCCGCGCTGCGGCAGTCCGGTCTGGCGACGACCGCCGTGCGGCGCGACCCCGACGCGACCACATGGACCTACCAGGCGATCGCCCCGACCGGTCCGATCGACGTCAAGGTGCTCGACGAGCACGACTGGCGCACGGCCCGGCTCGACCAGACCTACCGCTGGCTGCGCTGGCGCGACGTCGGCGACGACGTCCTGGCCCCGACGCCGTCGCAGGCGGTCGCCGTCGAGGCCATGACCGGCCTGCTCGCGGCGTCGCGCGGCGTGCACGTCCCTGCGGTGCGGGCCGTCACGCAGGCACCGCACGGCGAGTCGATCCTGGCTGTCGACCACGTCCCGGGCCGGCCCCTGGCGGACCTCGCGACCGACGAGCTCACCGACGACGTGCTGCAGCTCGCGTGGCGGGAGGTCGCCGTGCTGCGCACCGCGCGGATCGCGCACCGCCACCTCGACCTGGCCCGCGTGCTGCTCGACGACTCGGGCAGCATCTGGGTCGTCGGCCTGGACCGCAGCCTGCCTGGTGCGGACGACCGGATCTTGGCCTGGGACGTCGCCGAGCTGCTCGCGGCCACGTCCGCCCGCGTCGGCCCCGCGCGGGCCGTCGCCGCCGCGCGCGCGGTGCTGCCCGACGACGCGCTCGTCGACGCGCTCCCGCGCCTGGTGCCGTCTGCGCTGTCCGCACCGACCCGTGCAGCCGTCAAGGACGCCCCGACGGACGTCGCCGACCTGGTCGACGAGGTCTGCCGCGTGACCGGTGTCGAGGAGCCGCAGCTCGAGAAGGTCGAACGGTTCAAGCCCCGCACGTTGCTCACCGCCGCCGCGCTCGGGCTGGCGGTGTACTTCCTCGCGCCGCAGCTCACCAACCTGCCGAGCACGATCACCGCGCTGGGCGGCGTCAACTGGGCATGGATGCCGGTGGTGCTGCTCGCGTCGGCGGCGACCTACGTCGGTGCGGCGCTCGGACTTGCCGGCGGAACGCCGGGGCGGATCCCCGTCTCCGAGGCGACCGGCGTCGCGCTCGCGTCGTCGTTCGTGGCGACGTTCGCGCCGCCCGGCGTCGGCCAGGTCGGGCTCAACATCCGCTACCTGCAGAAGCGCGGCCTGCCGACCCCCGTGGCCGTCTCCGCGAGCGCCGCCAAGGAGACCGCGGTGCTCACCGTCCACCTGCTGCTGCTCGTCGCGTTCGCGGTGCTCGCGGGCTCGACCGGTGCGATCTCCGGCGAGCTGGGCAAGCTCGCGCCCGGCGGGGTCGTCCTGGCGTTCGTCGGCGTCGCGATCGCGCTGATCGGGGCGGCGATCGCGCTGCCCCGCGTGCGCCGGGTGATCCGCGAGCGCGTGCTGCCGTCGCTGCGCGCGTCGGCCGACGCGATGCGCGAGGTGTTCTCCGACCCGGTCAAGATCGTCACGCTCTTCCTCGGCGTCGCGCTCCTGCCGCTCGGCTACGCGCTGTGCCTGTACTTCTCGGTGCGCGCGCTCGGGCAGGACACGAGCTTCGTCGCGGTCGTCCTCGTGTCGCTGACCGCCGGCACGGTCGCGGCCGCGGCACCGACGCCCGGCGGGATCGGCGCGGTCGAGGCCGTGCTGCTCGCGTCGCTGACCGGCCTCGGCATCGCGTCAGCGCCCGCGCTCGCCGCCGTGCTGCTCTACCGGGTCGCCACGTTCTGGCTCCCGATCGCCCCGGGCGCGTGGGCCTTCCGCACGCTGACCGCGCACGGCACGCTGTAGCGGCGCGCTGCATCCGTTGCCGGCCCGGCCCGGGCCCGCCCGGCACAGCTCGAAGACTTGGTGACGCTCAGCGCAACGAAGTCTTCGAGCTGTCCCCGCCGGCGGCGGATGACGGGCGCGGTGACTGTCCCTCGCGACGCCGATGACGTGCGCGACCGCCGCCGACGAGCGAAGGGGCCGTTGCCGTCGGCGAAGCAGTGACCGGAACCGGCACCACGCCCACGCCCGTCACCGGTAGTCCGATCCGCCGTCCACGTCGAAGACCTCCTCGAGCGTGGTCACGCCGAGCTCGGCCATGCGTGCGGTGAGCCCACGACCGACCCAGCGCAGGTGCCAGGCCTCGGGCGAGTACCCGGTGACGTCCTCGTTGGCCTTCGTGTAGCGCACGAGGAACCCGAACTCCCCCACGTGCGCCGCGATCCAGCGGCCCTCGGGCGTGCTCGCGAAGCACAGGTCGAAGTCGCAGGCGGGCTTGCTCGCGCCGCCGAGGTCCACCGCGAGCCCGGTCTGGTGCTCGCTGTGCCCGGGTCGCGCCGAGAGCCGCTCGGCATACTCCCGGCCGTAGACGGCGAGCATGTTGCCGAAGATGCGCTTCTGGTAGGTGTACGACCGGTAGCCGCTCTGCATGGTGAGCTCGACGCCGTCGTCGGCCGCGGCGTCGATCATGGCGCGCAGGTCGTCCGCGACCTCCGAGCGGACCTGCTCGCCCTTCACCGTGACGAGGTCGTCGGGGACGTAGTCCTCGGGGTCGAGCGGGTGGTGCTTGTTGACGACCACCCACGGGCTGGCCGGGTCGGTGGTCGAGTGGGCGGAGAGGTCGAACGTGGGCGTCGGGGTCGAAGTCGGGGTCGGGGT
>Ga0182736_1001422_pt1 | contig 23516 bp, 30 predicted proteins | sample eDN5th30CKraftBY_FD_128882 | JGI IMG/M metagenome (GOLD analysis project Ga0182736, IMG submission 128882) | Enriched backyard soil microbial communities from Emeryville, California, USA - eDNA 5th pass 30_C Kraft BY (version 2) (version 2) | ecosystem: Environmental > Terrestrial > Soil >... | reverse complement strand
GACCCCTCGACGTTCACCCACAGCATGAACCGCCTCGGCCAGGGCTCGCCGATGTTCCCGCAGACGCAAGCCCCGATGACGATGGGTTCCCCGTCGGTCTTCCAGGGCGGCGGCGGCGCGGGCGGGGGCGGGAGCCCGGGCATGGACTTCGACGGCGGATTCGGCGGCGACGTCTCGCATGTGGATGTGAAGACCGGACGCGACGTGCGACGCGCCGGGAACTACCAAGGCGAGGCCGCGCGGCACTCGGCGGCGGCGTCTCAAAGGGCCGCCGCACGCCAGGCGAGGGAGGCCCGTCCCGAAGCCGTCAAGCAGGCGAGGGCCTCGCGCGAGGCCGCGCGGGCCGCGACGCCGAGCCGGTCGGAGCGGCAGGCCCAGCAGCGGCAGGCCGCGCGCGAGGCCCGGGAACGCCGGTCGGAAGAGATCCGCGAACGCCATCGCCTGGGGGGCTGACGAATGCGAAACCACGTCGTGGAGGCGAAGCCCAAGGAATCGCCCGATCCCCAGGTCGACGCGGCGGCGGCGGTTGATCGGTCGTCGCGTCCCGGTGGGCGAGGTCCTCGTTGAAAGGGGGAGCGCGTGATCGCCGCCGCCGAATCGCCCTCGGGCGCCCGCAACCGGATGATGCTTCAGCATCTCGGCCTGGCCCGCTCGATCGCCAAGACGTTCGAGGGCCGGGGCCTCCCGCTGGACGACCTGACGCAAGCGGCCGTCCTCGGGCTCGCCCACGCCGTCGAGAAGTTCGACCCGTCGCGCGGCTTCGCCTTCTCCACCTTCGCCGTCCGCCTGATCCGTCAGGCCGTCCGACGGGCCTTGCGGGACGACGCGGCGATCCGGCTGCCGGAGGGCCTGATCGCCATGCTGGCCAGGCTGGCGAGGGCGGAGGCCGCGCTCGCCCAGGAGCTGGGCCGGCAACCGACCTTCGAGGAGATCGTCGAACGCCTCGACCTGACGCCGCGGCAGGCGCGGCTCGCCATGCTCGGACGGGCGGCGCGGGCCGTGGCCCGCGGCGACGCCGACGACGAACGGGACGCGGTCTCCGCGGCGCCGGCCCCGGGACCCGAAGCCGACGCGACGGCCGCCCGCATCGACCCCATTGAACGCCTGGCAGACCTCTGCGAGGCGTTGCTCCGGTTGAGCCCCGGCGAGCGGCGGGTGATGCACCTCCGCCTGGGCCTCGGCGAGGCGGGCGGGGGCCGGCGACACACCCTGGCGGAAGTCGGCGAACGACTCGGATTCACGCGGCAGCGGGCCCAGCAGATCGAGGCCGCCGCCCTCGGCAAGGTCCGGCCTTTATGCAGATGAAGAAGGGGGCCCACATGGAAGCGGACGCGGAGATCGAGCGGTTGCGTCGGGTCGCCGAGGCCGTCGCGAAGACGCTGGGCGAGACGTCGCCGAGGGCGATGCGGGAGGCCCCGTTCCGGCGGTTCGGCGTGCAGTACAACCGCATCCGGGACGAGGCCCTGAGGCTCGCCCCGCACCTGGCGGGCCTGGTGCCGCCCCGCGTGCCGGTCGGCCGCAAGGTGGAGGGCGGGGACGCCCCGATCGACTGCCGGTACGTCGAGGTCCGGGCGTACCTCGTCACGCTCGGCGAGTTGCTGACGTAGGGGCCGCCATGCGGCATGGGACGCCGACCGGCGCGAAGCCGAATGATCATCGATGGACGGGGGGGCAGGGCCGCCGTCGAGTCCCTGGTGGTGGACGACCGGCGGGCCATGCTCCGGGCCAGGGGACTGCACGCCAGGCACCTCCGCGACTCGGGGTGGAGCGTGGAGGCCCTGGCGGTCTACTTCAACGCGTCGCCCCGGACGATCGAACGCTGGATCAAGGCGGCGGGGGGCTCGAGGTGATCGAGTCCGAGGCCCGGTTGATCCGCCGCATCCTGGAACGCCGGGGCCTCAATGAACCAATCGCGCACGCCTGAACTGCCGTCCTCAGGGGCATCCCGACCGGCGATGATATGCGGGAGCGCGACGACGAAGTCTTCGACGGCATCGGGCTCGCCGAGCCCGGGGCGGTGGGGGCCCGCCGAGGCCGAATGAAGATTCTCGTTCGGCCCACGCGACCGAATCCGCGCGGATCTCGACAGGCGACAAGCACGGCAATACTTAGAAGTGATGAAAGTAGGTACCACACATGCTTTTTATGAGACGTCGAACGATATACTGATTTTGCAGCTTTGCCGAAGATCCGCCTAAGTTGCAAATCCCCTCCATCCGAAGAGATGAGACACACGCCGTTGAGCCGGGCTCAAGCCCGCGGAGGACCTTCACCTCCCGCTCTCGGCCGTCCGTCGGCGATGACGAAGACGCCAAAACAATATTCCGGAGCTGGAGCGATGGCAGGAAGCCGACCTTTTCGCCCGCGATCCCCCCGCCGCGTCGCGGCCGCCCTCGCCGTCTTGTGGCTCGCCTACGCACCCGCGACCCGGGGCCAATCCACGACGCAGCCGGCTCCGAGCTACTCCGACCTCGTCGTCGCCGAATCGCCGACGGAGACGCCGCCCGGGACTTCGACGCTTTTCGGAGACGGTCGCTACGCCGCCGCCCCGGCGACGGCGGCCCCCCGGGTCGAGATGGGCCTCTTCGACACGATCGCATCGTCGATCTTCGAGGACCCGGACGACCCCAACGAATGGCGCCCGCTCGGCCTCGGGACGTTCTTCAGCGAAGGATGGCGGGAGCCCTGGGCCGGCGGCCCCGCCGGGCAGTCCGGCCTGACTCCGCGCCACGGGTGGCTGGGTTCGTTCGAAGGCGTGTTCTACCGGCTCTGGCTCGCGGACGCGATCTACCAGAACAACTTGGCCAAGCCGTTCGGGGGGGAAGGCTACAAGGGCGACTTCGCCATCTTCCTGCCCTTCAGCCGCCGGTTCGAGTTGTTCCTGAACGTGCCGTTCGTCACGGCCAACGGCACGGAGGACCCGAGGCGCGGCTATCGTTCGGACTTCGGCGACATGTCCATAGCCGGTTCGTTCTTACTCTCGGAGTCGGCGGGGTTCACCCAGCTTTTCACGCTCGGCACGATCGTGCCGACGGGCCGGACCGAGACGGGCGGCAACCTGATGACCGTGTTCCCGCGTTACTCGTTCTGGAGCAACCCGGGCGGCGCGTGGGTGGTGCGCGGCGGGACCGGCGTCAACGTCCCGCTGAACAAGAACGACCAGCGGCCCGTCCTGGCTTCCTCGCCCGGCGGGGTGCTGTTCGGCGAGTCGCCATCCCAAACGAACCTGAACTTCGACCTGGCGATCGGCCGCTACTTCACGCCCCACGACGTCGCGTTCGGCGACCTCGTGTTCTATGCCAACTGCAACGTCGTCGTGCCGCTCGAGGACCGCAACCGGCCGACGTACGTCGGGGTCGGGCCCGGCACGCGGTTCCAGATCACGGGAGACTGGTACTTCCTGCATTACTGGGAGTTCCCGCTGACCGGCGACAAGCCGTTCGACTACCAGATGTCGACGGCCGTCGTGAAGGCGTTCTGATCCGCCCGACGCGACGGCGTCGCCATCGCCCCGGCCCGCGCCCGAGTCCGGGCGGCGATGATGCGGCGCCACACGCAGGAACGAAGTCATGGTTCCGCACGTGACACGGATGTGTGGAATCAGGTCTTTTTGAATAGTAGCGACGCCGCTGGCTAGATTGCGCGGGCGGCGCGGATTAGGTTGGCGCTCACGGGATCGACGCGACGTCGCCTTGCGCCGCGATTCTCGCGGACGGGCAGTGAACGTCCCGGTCCCGATGGAGGACCGATCATGACGCGCACCTTGGTACGGAGTCTGCTGACGGCCTCGCTGATCGCCGCCGCATGGGCGACCACGTCGGAGGCGTGCCATCGGCGTAGGGCCCGGGCGGCCGCCCAGGCCGTGTGCTACGGCGCGCCGCAGGGCTACGCGGGGTACGCCTCCCCGAGCCCCACGGGCTACTACGACGCCTCGGGGGGCTACGCCGCCCCAGGCGCGGCCGGGAGCTATCCGGGCGGCGGCTATCCCGCCGGGGCGTATGGGAGTCCCGGTGCGACTGGGTACGATTTCGGGCGGCCCGGTTACAACCCGGGCGGCCTGGGCGGCCCGGCGTCCGGGCTTGGCGTGCGACCCGGTATGGGTTTCGGCGGCTTCGGCCCGGGACGCTGACTGAGTCTTCATCCGTCCATCACTCCCGGATGCGCCCTGGGCCGACGGCTGACGGTCGCCGACCGACGGGGGCTGCGACCGGGCGGCGGAACGAAGCGTCCGCCGGCGGGCCGGTCCGGCCGCGCCCGTCGGCGGTGGTGCATCGCGAACGGACGAACTGCTGAAGTGAAGGAGAAGGTGAGATGCCTCGCCTTGGACTGGCGCTCTCCGGCGGCGGATTGCGGGCGACCCTGTTCCACCTCGGCGTCGTGAGGTTCCTGCACGACGCGGGACGGCTCGGCGAGGTGACGCACATCGTCTCGGTCTCGGGCGGCAGCATCCTGGGGGCCCACCTCGCGCTCAACTGGGGGCGGTACACCGGCTCGACGGACGACTTCGAAGGGGCGGCCGCGAAGATCATCGACTTCGTCCAGGCCGACGCCCGAAACCAGATCGCCCGGCGCATCCCGTTCTTGTTCCCGCTCCGCCTCCTCCAGCGACTCTCGTTCCGCGGGCCGAGTCGCAGCTTCACGCCTACGGGGCTCCTCGAGAAGTTGTATGCAAAGCACCTCTTCGGCGACGCCCGCGTGCATCAACTGCCGGAGACGCCGGAACTGCACCTGCTCGCCACCAACGTGAGCGAAGGGGCCCTGTGCTCGTTCACGAGGGCCGGCCTGATCATGCAGCACCGGACGAGCGGGGGCGCCAAGGTCGACGTCCTTCCAGCCCGCCTGACGCCGGTCGCGCTGGCGGTCACGGCGTCCTCGGCCTTTCCCGGATTCTTCTCCCCGCCGCTGATCACGGCCGACGACCTGGGGCTGTCCGAAGGCGAGTTCCCCCCGCAGACCTTCACCGACGGGGGGGTGTACGACAACCTGGGGGTCCGGGTGCTGGATCTTCTGGAGGACCTCGATCCGTCGCTCGACCAGATCATCGTGAGCGACGTCGGAAAGTCGTTCCGCGTCGTCCGGCCCAAACCGCTGGGGATGATCGGCCGGGCCATGCGAGCCACCGACATCCTCTGGGATCGAGTCGGGCAGCTCGAGAAGCAGAAGTTCCAGGACGACCCCCGCTTCCTGTTCGTGGCGTCCCTGGACCGGGTCGACGCGAGAGACGACCCCACGGCGCTCCACCCGGTCATCCAGCCGGAGGTGGCCAATATCCGGACGGACATCGATCGCTTCTCCCCGCTGGAGATCACGGCGCTGGTCCAGCACGGCTACTGCGTGGCTCGAAAACAATGCCGGGCCCACCCCGACATCTACGGGTCGATCCTCCCCCCCACGCCGCCGTGGGACCCGATGAAGGGGGTCGGCGAGGCCGATCCTCGGCACGCCCCTACGGCCCTCGGCGACGGGGCCCTCCCCTGTGACGCTTCTCCACCCGTGACCGCGCTGGTGACGCGACAGGCCCATCAGCTCCGCGGGTCGGCCAACCGTCGCGTCTGGAGCACGCTGCTCGATCTTCACGACTGGCCCACTTACGTTTATATTCCGCTCCTCGTCCTGCTCCTGGGGGTGCTCCCCGTGGCGGCCTACCGCTATCGTCGCCAGGCGAACGCCAACGCCGCGATCGTCGACGCGATCGCCCACGGCAGCCCGGACTTCCGCAAGATCCTGGAGATCGTGCAGAGGTCCGACGCACGGTCGTGGAGCCCGCTGCCGGCCCTGGATGTCTCCCAGGCGTCGCCGGATGCGGACTACCGCGGGTTCGATTTTCTGAGCGATACCAGCATCGTGGACCTACGCGGCTGGCGATCGTCGAAGTCCCGGGACGTCGCGCACTACTATCGGACGGTCCGCGTCCGTAAACGGGCGGACGACGCCCTGATGGTCCTCCAGTACCCACGCCTCCCCTTCGACCGGATCGACTTCCAGGCCGGCCCGGAGAAGCTGAAGCCCGTCGTGCGCCGCGTCCCTTCCGAATCCGGCGAGGGGAAGACGACCTGGGAACTCGCGTTCGACATGTCCGACGTGCGGGCCGGAAGCTCCGTCGACATCGAGATCGAGGCCGCCGTCCACGACTTCGAAGCGCGCAAGGGCAAGCACGAGAACTGGCTGCGATACTCGCCGCCCGCCGCGACGGAGCTGGCCTCCGTGTGGGTCCTCTTCCCGGAGTCTCGGCCGTACAAGGACTACCGCCTGATCCGCTACGCCAAAGCCGACCCTTCCACGTTTCGAGAGATCGAGCCTCAGTACACCATTGATCACCCTTACGGCTCGGTCATCGCCTGGTCGATCGTCAATGCGGAGGCGGGCTGCGTCTACGAGTGCGAGTGGACCGTCGAGCCCCTGCATTGACCGCATGCCCACGATCCAATCCCGCCGCGTCCGGACGCCGCCGATCGCCGTGGGGCCTCGGCTGGAATCTCGTGGAGCTTCGCCCCGGCCGTGAGTCCGATAATGGCGCTTATGTTTACATCTGTGTAATTGTTACAATCAGGCCGCTTCGTCCGTCGATCGCGACTCGCCTCGCACCTGATCGAGGGCGGCTGACAGGACGGCCTCCAGGGCTTCGGGCGTCACGCCGGATTTCCGGCTGACCTCGATGCGATATCCCTGGATTCGCAGGACGACTGCGGCGGGGACGCGGGCTGCCTTGGCCTTCGGCTTGCTCGGCTTCCGCACCTGGACCGTGACGTCCTTGTGGGTCAGCCCGTGCTTCACGGTGGCTTCGGCCAAGCGGACCTGCTCGACGGGATCGCGGAGCTTGGCGATCTCGTGGGCGACCGACGGCGTCAGCCCCCCCTGCTCCACTTGATTCTGCACGCTCTCCGGAAGCTTTGGGACTTCCACCGATCGTGTAGCGAAGCCTTACTCGCCTGGCTGGATGTTGTCGAGCCGATCACGGTTCCGACGTGATGATTCAGATAAACATTGCAGGAAACCGCTTGATTAAACGCCGACGGAGTTTTAGAAAGGAAGACGCGGTCGAGGTCGCAGCCGGCGCCTAATCCGGCGGACGGGGTCGGAGCCCATGCCCGCCTCCCTCAGGCCGAACGAGGAAAGCGGCCCTTGGCGTTGATGGCACCCCATTCGATCAGTACATTCCACGATCGGGTCCGCTTCGGCTCCGCTCTGCCCTGCTCCGTCTCGTCGTCACGCGGCTTCGTTGTCCGCCTTCTGGTCCGCCCCCTTGATCCGCTGGGAGGCCTCCTGGAGCGCGAGCGACGCCGTCTCGGGCTCGATCCCGGCCTTGCGGGTCACCTCGATGCGGTAGCCTCCCAGGCGGAAGACGGCGACGGCCTGGACCTTCTTCGCGGCCGCCTTCTTCCGAGGGGAGGCCTTCACCTGCTTCGCCACGTCGTCCCGGGTCAGGCCCTGCTCGACGGCGGTCTCGGCCAGCCGGATCTGCTCCCGGGGGTCGTCCAGCTTCGCGATCTCGTGGGCGTGCGAAGGCGACAACGCCCCCTGCTCCACCCGATCGCGAATGGACTCCGGGAGTTTCAGCAGCGACAGGGCGCGAGTGATCGTCCCCTGAGACACGGCGAGTTCCTCGGCCAGCCTCTGATGGCTCCAGCCCTCGCGATCCATCAGGGCCCGGAAGGCGTGGGCCTGCTCGATCGGCTTCAGGTCTTCCCGCAGGCAGTTCTCGACGAGTTGGATCGACAGCTTCTCGCCGTCGCCGAGTGCGCCGTCCCGGACCACGCACGACAGCGTCTTGAGCCCGGCGGCCTGGGCGGCCCTCCAGCGACGCTCTCCCATGACGACGACGTATCGATCGACCGCCGCGTCCCACCGCACCTGGATCGGCTGGAGCTGGCCCCTGGTCTTCAGCGAGTCGGCGAGCCGGTCCAGGGCCTCGGGCTCGAACTCCTTCCGGGGCTGGTCGGGGTCCGGGACGATGCGGTCGATGTCGATCGTGTAGGCGTCGCGGGACCGTTCGCGCCCCACCTTGTCGGCCTGGACGTCCGGCGCGGCCGCATGGGTCGCCCCCGGCCGACGGTGGGCGCCGACGGAGTCGAGCACGTTCCCGGCGAACGAGTTCAGCATCTCGCGCTTGCTCACGCGGCCACCCCCTCGGCTGCGCCGAACGTCCCGGCGATCCTGGAAAGCATCTCGTCCGCGACGGCGCGGACGGCCTTGGTGGACGCGCCTTTCGGCTTGTACTGCTGAATCAACTGGCGGCGGGCGATGGCCTCCGCATACTCCGGATTCACCGGGAACCGCGCCGTGAAGACCTGGTCCCCGTAAGCCGCCCGCAGGTTCTCCTCGTACACCTGATGGAGCGTCCGGCGAGGGGCGACCATCGTCAGCAGGTAGCCGAGCAGGTCGACGCGGTATCCCTGCTGCCGCACGTAGTCGAGGGAGTCGAGGACGTCGGCGATCCCCTGCGCGCCGTAGTCCTCCGGCTGGACGGGGACGACGAGGTGATTGGAGGCCGCGAGCGCCGCGAAGGAGCAACCGTACAAGTTTGGGGGACAGTCGATCAGGACCATGTCGAAGTCGCCCCGGACCTCGGCTAGGAAGTCGCGGATCGACTCCCGGGAGTCCCGCGACATCTCGTCCGGCATCGCGACGTTGAATCGCATCGCCTCCCGCGAGCCCGGGATGATCGACAGGCCCGGGACGTTCGTCGCGTGGATCACGTCTTCGGGGTCGGGGACGGAGCCCCCCAGGATGGCGGCGATGGTCCCCCGGGGATCGAGGTCCCGCGTCGCCGAAGGCCCCCGCCAGCCCTGCGTGAGGCTGGCCTGCGGGTCGGCGTCGACGGCCAGGACGCGGAGCCCCCGGCCGATCGCCAGGGCCCCGGAAAGGTGGTGCGTCGAGCTGGTCTTGCCGACGCCGCCTTTCTGGTTCAAGAGTGTCACGACGTGCATGCAACTGCCTCCCTTTTCGGCCCTCATGCGCGGCGCATGAGGCACCTTTACAGCGATCCTCATCGGCTCGCCGGGCGGTCGGACTGCGGGGAATCTCGGCGCATCATGCGCGGCGCATGTCGGGCGATCCGGATGCGGAAGGTCCTCCGTCATGCGCGGCGCATGGAGGTCCCGCATGCCGCTTCGCGGGGACGTCGAGCAGGATCAAGCCAGGGGGTCCGAGGGGCCCGGTTTGCTCGGCCGCATCGGTCCACATCGGCGACGGAACAGAACCAGGCCCACGACGAGCCAAAACGCCGTGGCCCCGAGCCCCATCATCACGGACTCCCAGAGCGGCAGGTGGCCGTTGGCGAACCAGGACACCACGCCCGCGAAGATCGCGAACACGAGGAACGGCTTGGGATACGCCGAATCGGGACTGCTCATCGGGACCGACCTCCGCCGTGCCGTCGCCTGAGTTCCGCGAGCTGGCGTTCGAGCTTTCGCGGCGACACCCTGCGAGGCCGCTGGAGATCGGCGGTGAACTTCGCGGCCAGCGTTCCGACCATCGAGTCGACCGTCCGCCTCGCGTCGTCCTGGCGCGGCGTCGGCGGGATCGGCTCAGGAGTGGGCGGCTCCGGGGCAGGGGGGATCGGTTCCGGCACCGGGAGAGGGGAGGGGGGCGGCGGATCGGGGATCGGTTCCGGGTTCGACTCCTGGGCCTTCATGCGGCCCTTGGCGATCAGCATCCGGAGATACGCGGCGGCTTCCGGCCCCTCGGCGACGCGCAAGGCCGGGTCTTCCTCCCTTCCCACGAGAGAAGACGTTCCGTCTGATCTCTCACTCTGGGGAAGACTCTGATTAGTTCCGCACGAATGTTGAACCCCCTGCGGCGCGAGTGTTGAACCCGTCCCGCACGGCTGTTGAACGCACGCCTGTTCAGTTCCGCAGGAATGTTGAACCCCGTCCCAGGTGACGAGGATTCCGGTTCGGACGTGGCCGCCGTGGGACAACTCGCGGAGGATGAGGCCGGCGGATTCGAGCGCCACGAGGGCGCGGCCGATCGTCATGGGGCAACAACCGAGGATGCGGGCCATGGTCGCGTTGCTGAGGCGGCATCGCCAGCCGCGAGACTTGGCGTTGTCCAGGATCAACGCGAACACGTCGCGGGCGGTCCTGGTGAGCGGCATCCCGTCCAGAGCGGTCGGGTAGGCGCGAAAAGGGAAGGGGATTTTGAGGGTGCCGACGCCTGGTGTGCGCGCGGCCCCCTTGACTCCGACCGTTGGGTGGGGCATGATTCAGTCACCTTGGAATCTTCGACCCCGCCGGGATGTGCCGTCCTTGCGGGGTCTTTTTACGTCTAGAGCATCACGTTGCGGGGGCGAGTATCGCGCGCATGCTCCCAGGAAGCCAGAGGCGCGCGCCAGTTCAGGCGGCCTACTTCCCCGAGGGCCGGACGTGCTCGGCCCAGATTTGGGGATGGGCCTCGACCACCTCGAGGAATCGGACCGCCATGGGAGGAACCCCTCGCGTCCCCTGTTCCCACCCGCGAAGGGTTTGAGGTGACACGCCCAGGAACTTCGCCAGCACGGTCTGGCTCGCCTTGAGCCGCCCCCTGGCGGCCTTCATGTCGTCGGGGCCGAACGGCTTCTCGGCGACGGCCGCAGCCTTCACCGTGCGGGCGGTGAACCGCTTCTTGATGTCGTCCATGGGCTCGCCGGACTCCAGGGCGTCGGCGATGGCTTCGAAGCCGGCGACCATGCGCTGGCCGAACGTGCTCTTTTTCGTGGGCTGCTTCTTCATCTCTTGCTCCTTTGTTGGAGATCCGCCTTGATGCGGGCCACGGCGGCGGCGAGGTCGTTTCGCTCCGCCTTGCTCAGATTGCTCGACTCCGACTTCGCGAGCACGTCGCCCAGGACGACGACGCCGAACGCGGTGTTGAGGTAGAAGACCCGAGCCGACCCGCTCTTGCCCTTGCCGGAGCCGGGCGCGGCGAATCGCATCTTGCGGACGCCGTTGGTCCCAGGGACCACGTCGCCGATCTCCGGACGAGCGGCCAGCGTCAACTGGAGAAGGTGGAGGTCGTCGTCCGTCAGTCCGAACTCCCGCCAGCGGTCCCAGAAGCCGGGGATTTCGAGGAAGGTCGGCAGCGAGTCGACTGGATGGCCCGTCGAGCGGATCGCTTTCTGGTGTTCGTCTCGCCGACCCGCCATGCTTCGCCCCCTCCCGCGTTCGTCTTGCCTACGCCTGGACAGTATCTCAATGAGATACGTTCGTCAACAAGGGTAAGGTCGAAATTCCTGTCGCGTTGAGATATGGCATCAGCCCTGAACGACGAAGGCCCGACCGTCTCGCGGGGAGAGGGCCGGGCCTGGCGGGCGGGCGGAGCGGCGGGCGACTTCGAACGACTCGCCGGCCCGGGGCGGGGGAGGGGATGCGGGCTCGGGCGGTGCTCGGCGCGCGTCGCGTGTCGCAAAGGATCGACGCGCGGTCCGTCGCGCCGCTTGCGACCTAGCCTAGGAATTGGGGGCGAGGCGCTGAAGGAAGGCGTCGAACGATCCTCCCACTCAGCGGGCCGATTCCGGCCTATCACCAAATGGGGACCGTCGGGTCGTCAGGCCGAGCGACGCGACCGATGCGCCAGGACGTCGATCCGGAGAGGACCGGGGATGCGTCTGCGCACGGGACGTGGAGGGGGCGTAACTGCGCCGTCCGATCGGACGCGGACGCCCCGCGGCTGGAGTTCGTCCCGCCGCCGAGGTCCGGCCGTGAAGGCCCCCATCCCTTCAGGAGGTCTGACGTGACTTACCGAGAGGAACGTCCGAAGCGTTGGGTCGCGCATCTGGATCCCGCCATCTCCGAGATGATCCAGAGGAGCGAGCCGCAAGCCGACGAGGACAGGGAGCGACTGCTGGCCGTCGCGGCCGGGGGGGCGAGGGTCCCGCGAAAGCGGAGGGAGGCCGCCAGATCCGCGCTCGTCCAGGGCATGATCCGCTATGCGGCCAAGGTGGCGTTCGCCCGCCGGCCCCGCCGGCTCGACCCGGACGAAGCCTTCTGCGAAGCGATGCAGGGCGTCGTCGAGGCCGTGCACGAATGGGACCCGGCGCGCGGCGGGGTCGACGCCTTCAAGGCGCTCGTGCGCCTCTGTTGCATCCGGCGGCTGCAGAAGGCGAAGGAGACGGCCGACGTGATCCGGATCCCGAGGGACCTGGAGGGCCGGATCGCCGCCGGGCGGGCGGCCGATTCCACGGTCGAAGCCGCGCGCCGGGCCCGCTCCGTCGGACGCCTGGGGGACGTCGACCCGGCCGGCCGCGAGCCGGACGAGCCGGAGTCGGACGCCGTGCAAGGGATCCGGCGGGTGGTCCGGGAGGGCCTCGCGAGCCTCCGCGCCGCCGTCGAGTACGACGTCAGGAGGAAGTACGGAATCGAGCACCAGCCGATGACGGCGCGCGAGATCGCGGCCCTTCGCGGCTGCACTCCGCAGGCCGTCAACGACAGGCTGTACCGCGCCCGGAAGAAGCTGCGCGGGTCCCTCGCCAACCTGACGGTCCCCGAACGAACCGGCTGAATCCTCGGCTTGGCGGCGGGGCGAGCGAAGTCACGCCGCCAAGCGCCCAGCAGTTCGATCATCCCAATTCAAAGTTCCAGGTAGGCGTTTTAGAGGGAGTCCGAGGCGGTTTTGCGTATGGGCAGGACGGATGGAAAGTCGTCGAGTTCCTGATCGGCGAAGAGGCTCTCTGGGTGAGTGGGGAGTCGCTTGCCAAGGATCCCGGCTTGATCTGCCATCTTGCGGCACCGGTCGTCTTCGGTGAAGAAGTAACGAACCCCACCCACTACCGCCGAGGCGATGATGTAAGCGTCCGATTTGAGGACGTCCCGCTTTGCGACATCTCCTGCAGAGATGTCACGACCATAGCTCCAGAGCTTGGCGGCCAGGGATGACGCCCGTGCATCGAAGGGTTGACAGCGAAATCGATTAGAGACGACGGCGAGGAACCTGGAATGGTGTTCGGAAGGGATCCGGGATAACAACTCCGATGCGACCATCGCAGGCATCACGAGCCTCGCTCCGGATTTATCCAACTCGTGCATGAGCCACCGCGACCTTCTCCTCAGGTCGCCGTTGACTGTTTCATCGACCGTCGTCCCGCAGATCTGATCGCGCAAGCCGCCCCAGATCCAGATTTGGGTGTCGACGGCGACGAGGGATGATTTCGGGATGTCCACTTATTCGCTCTCGATCCCTTCAAGGTAGGCCCTGGGGTCAGCGACATCGTCCCATGCCGAGCCGCCCGCCTCGCGCAACTCCCTGAGCGCGTCTAGGAGGGACCCTTGTACGGGATGATCCTTGACTTCTCGGATCCGGAAGGCCGCGATCCGCCACGAGTCCCGATACCAGGACGCGGTGCCGGAGACTTCCACATCCTCGTAGAGTTTTTGACCGATCTCTCGCGCGACCCGGCTGCTCTCGACCTCGCAGATCAGCAGTTTGCGACGGAATTCAACCCGGAGCCCGCACCTGGCGCCGGTCGCGCCGCCGACTCTCATCACGCGGCCCAGGATGGTCGTTTCGCCTCTGACGAAGAACGAGTCGGCGACGTCGTCATAGGAAGAGGGGCCGATCCGGGCCAGGACGGCTCCCGGTGCGCCCTGCTTGCCTGGCGTGCGGAGTGTGATCGAGCACTTCAAACGCTTGGCTACGGCGCTCAAGCTTCGTAGAGGGGGCAGCATATGGTCGAATCCGGAGCCGGCCTGCTCGGGCGTAGCGAGCAAGCGACCTGCGGTCTCGAGGTTGGCCTGGGCCTCGAAGGGCGGCGGCCCGGCGACTCGGTAGACGGCCGACCCCCGACGGATCTTGATCAAGCTTAAAGCGTGGCCCTCGACCGGAGCTTCATCCTCGTCGTCTTCGTCGTCGGGCTCCTCCGTTGCTGGGACGGACGATGCCAGTCGTTGCAAGGCCGACAGGGCGTCCGCCAGTGACCGCACCGGTACCGCCTCCGGGTATATATGGTCGCCTTCGAAGTAGACCTCGAAGGCGGGCGGCGGCTTGCTGCTCATGGTCGTCGCCTCGATCTCATCGGGAGGGCAGGCTCTCGCGTGAGTCCTGCAGGCGCTGGCCTTCGAACAGTCCCCGGACTTGATTGGAAACCCCCCGGCCCCGATGGCGTACGTCATTCAAGGTACTGCATGCAAGTGCGTCGCGGAAGGGCTTGGGCGTCGCGTCGATTCGGCATTAAGATGCTGCGAACCAAATGGCGGCCGGAACAGCAAAGGGCTCCATGGATTACGTAAGCGAAGAAGTCAAAGGCCGCCTGGTGAGCCATGGGCATGGCGACGTGATCGCCGATTCGGTCGGCGTGCTGCTTGAAGCCTGTTTCCGAATCTCCCGCTTTGCTTGCGGGATGGTTATCTCCCCAGCCTTCACGGCATCGAAGACATGGGGGGCTTGCTCGCGGATCTTCTGGGCGTTTTGGACGTAGCGAGGGCTCACCTGCATCATGGCGGCGGCTTGCTCACGGGCCTCTCCCGTTCCGGAATTATTTCCGGAACGGGGCTCGGTTGGCTTGTACGCCCCCTTCTTCAATCCTGCCGTCTGCCTCTCGCGGTACTCTTCTGAGAGCCGGTCCTTAACGTCGAGGGCGATGGCGGCGCGTTGGCTGGGCGTCAGGTTGCGACAGGTGAGGTTGCAGCCGACGACATAGGCGAGAGGAGATCCGCCCTGGCCGTCCCACTCCTGGTAGACCGGATCGCGTTCGAGGATGCAGCAAGCGGCGTGGCGGAACGGCAGACGCTGGGGACTTAAAATCCCCTGGGCGGGACGGACGTCCTTCGCATCCTGGGTAGGCTTGGCTCGATGAATCTTGGGATTCATCGAGCCGACCACAAGGAGGATGCTTCCATGCCTGAAAGCCCGATGCCGCGCGTCGAGTTCCGCATCACCATCCGCGAACGCCGCCGCTGCCCTTGCGGCGAAGTTCGTCCGCTCTCGCCGCCGAGGCCGTGCGGCCAACCGGCTCCCGTGCCGGCACCATGTCCGCGATGCGGCCGAGTCGCGCGTAGCTGACCCTTCGAAGCACCACGCCCCGCGCGTCCACTGAGGGGCGGCGGGGCGTGGCGGCGGCGATCAGTCGGCGACGTTCAAGGCCCCACAGACGAAGTCGTGAAGCCAGTCGGCGTCGTCGATGTGCTCCTCGCCGAACAGTCTCTCCGCATACTCCACGGCTTCGTCGTGAAGTTGGTTCTCCTCGTCGAAGCCCATGATGGCGGCGGCGATGGAGTCGGCCGAGCCCCAGGGGGCCATGGACTCCATCTCAAACCAGTCGGCGAAGCTCCAGCGGCCTCCGTTGAGGCACTGGAGGTGGAAGGCCTCCAGACGCCCAAGCTCCTCGGCCGAAGCCTCGGAAGCCCAAGCCTTGCCGGCCTTCTCGCCCATGCTGCTGATCGTCTTGCCCATGGTGTTGGTCCTGTCTGTTGGGGGATGAAATCCGAAACGGGTTCCAAACCTCGCCAGGCCCTACCATGCCTTACCATGACCCTCGGACCGAAGCCCGAGGCTCTGTCATGGTACGCGGACTGGAAGGGTCGGGCGATAGGTGCGGGTTCAGCGACGGGCCTTCTTCCTGCCCTTCTTCCGCTTGGGCTCCGGCTGGGGCGGCTCGGGCCGGCGCCAGGGTCTCCAGTCCTCGTCGGCGTCGACCACCGTGCAGACGTCGCGTTCGCGGACGCCGTCCGAGTAGCGGCGGCCGTCCGTCGGGTCCGGGATGACGTTCGCGTCGACGTCGGGCGCCACCACGACGATGTGCATCCGGAACGCGCCGAACCGGTCGTACGGATCGCCCGCGCCGATCACGCCGACCGCGACGGGCCGGGGCGTGGGGAGCCGTGGATCCAGGCCGTGCGCCTCGAGGACGCCGGCGCGGAGGGCCCGCAGGGCGTCGTCGGTCTTGGACCAAAGCTCGTCGATGGTCCGGTTCATCTTCTCGTCCTCGTCCGACCGGAAGCGGCGATCGAGGTCCGCCGCCACGTCCCGAGTCGTGAGATAGTCCTGGGTCAGCGCGCGCAGGTTCTCCGAGACTTGCTTATCCATGAGTGGATCCTCGTCCTTGTCGTTCGGTGATGTGTATGAGGAAGGCCGCCCGGGGAATCCGGGCGGCGGGGGGGATGTATCAGGAGCCGGCCTTCCGGGCGCGGCGGGGCTTGGCTTTCGGGGCCGGTTCGTCGGCCTGGAACACGACCTCCGGACGGCCGGCGAGACGCCACTCGCGGATGAGCCGACGTTCGTCCTCGGACTTGTAGGCGTGGGGGCAGTCCTGCGGGTCGCCGATGACGACGACGTCGACGTCGCCCCACTTGATCGCCGCGACGAGCGACCCGCCCCAGGGCTCGACGCGGACGTCGTCCACGCGCACGCCCAGGGTGTCGCCCAGGAAAAGCTCGATCGCCTTGAACAGCGACTCCACCGTCTTCGGCTTCCGGAAAGTCTCGATCACGCGTCCCATGATTCCCTCCGATTCGATCCGCCTTGAGATGAGAGGCGGCGGAGGGACGTCCCCCGCCGCGAGGGGGGCGCTCAGACGGTCGGGCCGAAGGAGTGCGCGTGATAGTCGGCCCAGTCCTGTTCGCTGGGCTCCCAGGCGGCGGCGGGGTCGTCGGCGAGGACGGACAGCGGGGTGGACTCGGTCGTCCAACGCACGTCGTCGAGCTCGGGGTCGTAGGCGGGCCAGCCGTCGAGGCCGTTCCGGACTTCGCCGCACGCGACTTCGCGGTCGTCCTTGCACTCGTCGCATCCGCCGGAGATGCGGGGCAGGGCGGCGGCCTCCAGCTCGGCCATCAGCGTGAGGATCCGGGCCGACGTCCAGGCCCGGCCGTGGCGGTCGGTCATCAGTTCGGTGCGGATGTCGTCCAGGGCGTCGACGATCACGGCGACGCTCAGGGGGGAAACGCTCTTGGCGGCGGGGCGGGGGAGGATAGACTGACGCATGGGCAGGCTCCTGTTTACGCAGGGGTTTCGCCAAGGGGGGCGTCCGGAGTACCAGTCCGGCCGTCCCCCGTTCTATTTCAGTCGGCCCCTTGGCTCGACTGTATACACATCATACACGTATCCGGCCTGTCGTCAATAGGCTGGTTTCACTTTTTGTATACACTCTATATACGTTGACTGCACGTCTGTATACAATGTGGCCATGAGACGTGTGCTTGGCGTACACTCGGGTTGTACCCCGACACCCCACGCGGAGCACTGGCGATGGCGCGAAAGCAGGTGAAGAAGGTGAACGCGACCACTGACGAGAAGAAGGTGCGCCCCGTGCGTCTGGTGCTTCCCGATGAAGACGTAGATCGTCTGGAGGCCGTCGCCAGGGCGAGAGGGCTCAGCAACGCCTCCTTCGTGCGAATGGTCGTTCTCCAAGCCATTAAGGAGGCCGAGGAGGAATGATCTGCTTCGCCCAGCTCCCGACCGGAGCCATTAAAACCGGCTATAGCGCGGATGTAGAGGTACGCATGGGCCAGTTGCGAGACTTCTACCGCCTGGGGCAGACCTGATGGAGTTCATCGGTCGCTCTCTGCTGGCGTCTCCGAATCCGAACGCGCGGGCGGTGGCTCGACAGCCAGGGCGAGGGGTTGTTGTTGTTCCGGCATCTGAGGAATGGAAGGCGTGGATCGAGTCGCTCGCGCGATACTCCCGCCTGGACGTCGCGAAGTTGATCGACCGAGCGGTGATCGAATTCGCCAAGCGGGAAGGGTTTGAACCAGAGGCGCCAGAGCGATGAAAGGCGGTGACCTATGAGCGTTCCCAACGACGGATGCTCGTCTTTACCTCCCCCGGGTAGCCTGCTGACGCTCAACGAAGCGGCCGGCATCCTCCGCATCTCGCCCCACTCCGTGCGGCGGATCTCCGCGACGGAGCTGCCGAGGTTCCGCGTCGGCCCCCACGGCGGCGCGCTGAAGTACCGCCGCGAGGACATCGACGCCTTCATCGAATCCCGACGCGAGGGCGACGTTCCCAAGATCGTCCGCCGCCGCCTGGGACGTCTCGATGGGAAGCCCCCCCAGCACCTATGACGCGACAACGACTCTGCGGGAGGGGTTTGAACCGAAAACGCTAGAGGGCCGGCAGGCGGCTGGAACGGGGAATTCACGATTGGCGGCTACTCCCTGGAGATCGTGCAGGTCGAGGTAGACCGGGGCTCTGCGGCGCTGCTTTGCAAGTTCAAGAAAGCCGGCGAGGAGGATTGACCTGATGTTCCTTCGATCGAGCAAGTCGGGCGGACGCAGCTACTGGCGCGTCGTCGAGAGCTACCGTGAGGATGGGAAGCCTAAGCATCGGACGATCCACAACCTCGGCGCGCACGAGACGCGCGAGAAAGCCCAAGCGGCGTGGGATGCCCTGGGGGACGATGAACCCTGTTGGGAAGAGTTGAAGGCGGAAGCCGAGAGGTTGCGCGCCGATGCGGCGGAACGAAGACGCCAGGCGGAGCACATGAAGGCCGCTACAGACTTCGCCGCCGCCGGCTCGACGGATTGGGTCGGCGACTGGATGAAGAACCGCCGGGCCAAGTATGAGGCCGGGGAATGGGTCGGCGACGGCCTGGATGAAGCGTTCTGGGATCACCAGGATCTCATCAACGATCGGCTTGGTCGCCCGCGACGACCGAGGCCCGGCGGCCGGACGTCGTCCTACCCGTCGAGCTTCGGGGCGGCGGTGGACTGGCGGGCCGTCCTCGGCCTGTCGTTCGACGCGACGCTCGACCAGGTCAAGGCCGTCTACCGCCGCAAGGCCGCCGAAGCCCACCCCGACCGGGGCGGGAGCCACGAGGCCATGACGAAGCTGAACGAAGCCTACGAAGCCGCCAAGCAGGCGTTCGGGGCGTAGTGCCAAAGGGGGCGCACAAATCGCGTACCCTTTGGCATTTCGGAGGGTGTTCAGGATTGGCACTACGATGATGAGGGCGCAAGCGATGGGCATCGACCGGAAGCGAGTTCAGAAGTTGGCCGGGGATCAAGCGGCGAAGAGGGTGGAGTCCGAACCGAAACCGGAACCGGCCGTTGCCCAGGACGACGTAACGAAGCATCTCCGCCAGGTGCGGAATCTCGTTCAGCGACTCCAGGCCGGGGAAGACATGGAGACGGTCTGGGCAAAGATCAACCGTAACCTGCGCTACCTCAATCGCGCGGCGCGGAAGGTTGTGAGGTCGGACGGATGGAACTCCTGGAATCCGACGAACCCCGGGACGCAGGCGGCCGCGCTGGAAATCTATGATCTGATCAAAGACGACCGGCCGTTGGCGACGCGACTTGGACATCCGCCGGACTGGCCGATCGACGACATCACGGCGGGGCCGCACGCGGAGTTCCGGGACGGACGATGGTTTGCTTACGCGGGCGTCGACCTGGTCGGCGAATTCCCGGCTGACGCCGCCGACGAAGCTCGAGACGCCGCGATTGCTCGTTATCGTGAAGCTTATGGCGAGTGGCCCAACATGAAGCCCGGCCGCCAACGGAACAAAGTCACGCGATGGGCCAAGCTTTACGAATCTTTGATGCAATGGGCCTAGACTTGTGAACGTCCGCATCGTAATATGGTTTCGGTTTCACACCCTTGCACGGGTTCAAGGCGTCCCGCCACTTCGGTGAGCGGGTGGCGATCCGAGGCCTCACCTCAGATCCGACGTCACTTCCCGGCAGGGCCGATCAACACGCCTCGGCGTGCGGTTCTGTCATTACGGGAAGGTTCACGCGATGAGCAATTCGATACTCGCCAAAGCCGACGTGCTTTTGGACGTCCAGGCCCTTGCGAAGAAACTTCGGATCACCCGGCGGTCGGTCTATGCCTGGATCGAACGAGGCTGGCTTCCCGAGCCGGTCGCGATGGGCCATCGCCTGTTCTTCGAACCGTCCGAGGTCGATAGGGCCCTCGGACGACTCCACGAGAAGCAGGCCGCCGCGCGCGCCGAGAGGCGCAAGAAGAAAGCCCCGAAGCCGCTACCAACAGCTTCGGGGCCTTCGTGATTCCGTGCTCCGGTGCCACCCGGAGCCGCCGCTTTTCCATGCTCAGCTTACACCCATCCAGGGCGCGTGAACGCTCGCTGGAGGACATATGCAGGATAGCGCATTCCCCCTCGGACGTCAACCGTCGTCGACGAACGACGACGGCCACGTCGACGCGCACAAGGTCCGCTTCCGGAGCCAGGAACGATGCCCGATCTGCGACGGGGCTGAAGACGACCCGCGCGGAAACGGTTCGCGCTGCTTCGGGTGGCGGATGGGCCGAATGGCCTACTGCACCCGCGAAGAGTTCGCCGGCAACGCGCCGTTCAAGTTGGATACGAGCACCTATGCCCACTTCGTCCAGGGTCCATGCCCGTGCGGCGCGGAGCACTCGCCGGCGCCGGCTCCCCAGCGGGCCCCGCGCGGCAAGGTGGAGAGCACGCACGTCTATCGGACGGCGGTGGGGGACGACCTGTTTCGCGTGGTGAAAAAGCGGCTTCCGGACGGTGCCAAGACGTTCTACCAGCAGCTTTGGCACCCCGAGACGAAGACGTTCAAGGGCGGCCTCAAAGGGGTCAAGACCGTCCTGTACCACCTGCCCGAGCTGCTTGCGGCCGACCCCGGCGAGACGGTCTTCATCGTCGAGGGCGAGAAGGACGTCGAGAACCTCGAGGCGATGGGGTTCGTCGCGACATGCAACCCGATGGGAGCGGAGAAGTGGCAGGACCACTACTCGGACGCCCTTCGCGGTCGCCGTTGCGTCGTGATCAAGGACAACGACGAGCCGGGGCGCCGGCACGTCCAGAAGGTCGCCGCGTCGCTCCAAGGCAAGGCGTCTAGCCTCCGCGTCCTCGAGCTGCCGGGCTTGGACGAGCACGGCGACGTCTCCGATTGGCTGAAGGCCGGCGGGACGGCCGAACGGCTGCAGGAGCTAGCGGCCGCCGCGGTGGAGTGGAGTCCGACCGGAGAGGAAGAAGCGGAAGGCGATGATCAACCCGCCACAATCCCGATTCCGTGGGCCGACGTCGCCGCGCCCGACGACCCGTTCACGCTGGCCATGCTCCACCTGAACGGCCATCGCCACGACGGCCTGAAGACGCTCCGGTATCACCGCGGCGAGTTCACGTCCTGGCGCGCCGCCGCGTGGCGTTCGCTCGCCGAGGGCGAGGTCAAGGCGAAGCTGGGGGGAACGGTCCACGACGCCCTGATGCAGATCAACGCCTACAAGCTCGACGACAAGTCGAAGAAGAAGGCCACGCAGAAGGCGATCGGCGACACGATGGGCGCCCTCAAGTCGCTGACCTTGCTCGACGGGGACGTCGGCCAGCCCTCCTGGATCGAGATGGATCCGCCTTTCCCGGCGGACGAGGTCCTGCCTACGCGCAACGCCCTGGTCCACCTGCCCGGCTTCGTCCGCAACGAGCCCGGCGCGGTCCTGTTCCCAAGCCCCGCGTTCTTCTGCTCCTACTCGCTCGACTACGACTTCAACGACGCGGCCCCGCCCCCGGTCAAATGGCTGGACTTCCTCCGAACGATCTGGAGCGCCGACCAAGCTTCCATCGACACCGTGCAGGAGTGGTTCGGCTATTGCCTGACTCCCGACACCCGTCAGCAGAAGATCCTCGGCATGATCGGCCCGAAGCGATCCGGGAAGGGGACGATCGCCCGCATCCTCAAAGCCCTGATCGGCTCGGAGAACGTGGCCGGGCCGTCGCTCTCCCAACTCGCCACCAACTTCGGCCTGGCCAGCCTGATCGCCAAGCCGGTGGCGATCATCGCCGACGCCCGGCTCTCCGGCAGGGCGGATCAGGCGATCATCACCGAGCAACTGCTACGCATCTCCGGGGAAGACGTGGTGGACGTCGACCGCAAGCACCGGGACGCCTGGACGGGGAAGCTGCCCACCCGGTTCGTCATCATCTCCAACGAGCTTCCCAGGCTCAACGACCCGTCCGGAGCCCTCGTGGGCCGCATGGTCCTCCTGAGGTTTACCGAGTCGTTCTACGGCCGCGAGGACAAGGGCCTGTTCAACCGGCTCCTGCCCGAGCTTCCTGGAATCCTGCTCTGGGCGATCGAGGGGTGGCGCCGGCTCAACGAACGCGGCGGCTTCATCCAGCCCGACAGCGGCCAAGAGCTGGTCGACATGGCGAACGACCTGTCGAGCCCCGTCAGCCAGTTCGTCCGCGAGCGTTGCGAGACCGGGCCTGCGCTCGAGGTCGTCACCGGCGAGCTGTTCGACGCCTGGAAGTCCTGGTGCTCGGAGAACGGACGCGACCACACCGGCAACGCCCAGAGCTTCGGGCGCGACCTCACGGCGGCGTTCTCAGGAATCAGGACCAGCGGGCCGGTGCGACGGGGCGGGAGGCAAGTGCGGGTCTACCAGGGCGTCGCAACCCGAGTCGTCTTCTGAGGCGCTACGCGGACTGCTACGCGAGCGCTACGCGGCCTGCTGCGGACGTGCGTGGACGCAAGACGTTCTCAGTACGCCGGTTAAGAACCCTGCTACGCAGCGCTACGCGAGTTCTGGGGTTAATGCGTAATAGGAGGTCTACCAGATGACAGGAGATGCGACGCTAGGATTTAGTGCGGCTTGTATCCCGGTGCTACGCGTAGCGCCGCGTAGCGCCGCGTGGCCTCCAACCTGGCTTCAGCCCACCCCCCCAACGCCCGTGGGGCCTCGCGAGTCCGGCGAAGACGCCAGGCTGGGCCGCGAAGCCCTCTGGGACGTGCTGAAAGACCAACGCTGGGGGCCGGCCCTCGGGCCCGCCGCCGCCGACGACGAGCCCCTGGACGACCCGACCGCCGGATGGCTGCGCGAGTACAACGCGCTGACCGGACGCCCGAACCCGCCGGAGCTGGAGGAATCCCGATGAGCCGCTGCGCCTGTCCGAACTGCGGGTGCGAGTTGACGATCACGGCGGGCGCCGCCCCGCGCCAGCAGTCGCCCCCCTCCCAGCAGGGCCGCGCCCACCAGGGCCAGCCGCCCCGGAAGCCGACGAACCCGCACGGGCCGTCGAACCTGGCCGAGGCCCTGGATTACGAGCTGCCGCTGGGCAAGCACAAGGGCCGACGCCTAAGAGAAGTGGTGTGGACCGACCCCGACTGGATCCACTGGGGCGCCGCGACTCTCGACCGCGGCGCGGGCAAGGCCTGCCTGATCGTCAGCACGGCCCTCGAGGCGGGCGTTACGCTCCCCGATGGAGGCCCCGAGCCCGAGCCCGCCCAGACGCCGTCGAGCCGGTTCGCCGAGGCCGACCCCGACGACATCGCCTACTGACGCCAGTCATCGCCATCCGGTGATTTCCCCCGCGCCGGTTGCTGGACCAGTCGCCTCACCCCTGCAAGCACCAGCCTTTCCGCGAAATCCCGCGAAGTTTCATACGTCGTCACATACTATCACAATGGCGCATCTTGATAAGATAGCCCGCCGCCCCTGATAATCCAGCAGTCGACGCGCCTCCGTCCGTCACTGCCTGGATCGCCCGATGCCCGAGCAACCGCGACGAATCCCGTCTTACGTGTGCCATCAGGTGGAGATCCGCCGCCTGGTCTCGCTCGACCTGTTCGAGGACGGCGGTCGTCGCGGGTATCTGCTGATCGCGGACCCCCGAGACCTGTCTCGGG
>Ga0182736_1001421_pt1 | contig 23528 bp, 24 predicted proteins | sample eDN5th30CKraftBY_FD_128882 | JGI IMG/M metagenome (GOLD analysis project Ga0182736, IMG submission 128882) | Enriched backyard soil microbial communities from Emeryville, California, USA - eDNA 5th pass 30_C Kraft BY (version 2) (version 2) | ecosystem: Environmental > Terrestrial > Soil >... | reverse complement strand
TTCGGATAAGACCGACGCTTAGGAACCGGCGCTAATTCTGTCTTCGACATGGTGTCCACCTAAAATTGGTGGACACTATCGAGGACAACGCACGCGCTCAATATGTGTTCGCCGGGCGCTTACATCTCAACCTCGTGGTGATCAGATAAAAGTGTGGCGTAAGCCCCGTCGCATTCTTGAAAGCATGCGCAAAATGCGACGCGCTCATGTGCACAAGCGCAGCGAGACGCTCGATCGGAATGTTCTCCGCGATGTGTTCGTGAATGAAGTGTTCCACGACGCTCAGCTTCAGCTGGGAGAGCCTAGTACCTCCCTCGTTCGCATGGGCGTCGCGGCCGTACCGGCGCGCGAGGTGAAGTGAGATTACCTCGGCGAATGCAGCGAGGCATACGGGGTCCGGGCTGATGCCGGAATGCAATGCGGTGAGGATGCCCGCCGTTTCGCGCAGGAAAGGGTCCCACGCCGTGAACCAGCACGGAATATCACAAGTCCCGAGACCGAGTCCCGTTCGAGCGGACTCCCTCACCCTGGTCGAATTGAGCGCGAGGACGAAGCCACGCGGATCGTCATCATTGTCCATTTCGATGCGAGCCCACGCCGGCACGATACCGATGAAGGGTGCCCTGACGCTAATGTGGCGACGGGAGCGCGCGCTGTCTCCACCGGCGCTCGCATGTGCGATAGTCCGGTCCGCCGGGATGATGCACAGGATCCATTACTCCGACTCTCCGAAGCGGCTCGCGCCGGGCGCGCCGATCGAGTGGCAATAGAGACAACTCAGTTCTGAAGCACGAGTCATTTGCTCCATGGCGTGTTCTCCGAGAGCGCTCGTCGATCAAGACGCATTGGAGTCCAGCGTACCATGTTCGCCTATGCCAAGTTCCCTTACCTCCCTATGACGCGCCGCACGGCTCTCTTAGTGCGAAACCTGAAGCTTGATCGCTTCCGGCTGCCTCTCAAGGGCTTTCAACCTGTTCGGGCTCTGTGGGTTCCGGCCAAGCCGCAGGCTGCCATCCGCCTACTTCCTTGATCATGATCAGTTCTGGAATCACGCCTTCGAGGCTCTTCTGAGTCCGTTCCTTGATGAGTATCCAAAACGTGGCTTTGAAGATTGCAAGCCCTTCATCAAAATTGATCAACGCGATGGGCGCAGCCAGGATTGCTGCTTCGTGTGCGCTCTCCGTAAACACTTTCTTCATGGCGTCATGCCGCTGCAGCCACGCGACAGTCGCATAGAGGATATTGTTGGCCGGCCGGGTGTATAGCGTCGGCATTAGCATAGGGAAGCTGCAACAACTTTTATCTCTTAAATACGCCGATTCAAGTACCCATTTTGTTTCGTCGATGAGCTTGATTGATGTGACACGGATTCTGTGCGGCTCCAGGAATTGGCCATCCCTGATTCTCGCGCATGCCAGCTCGTTCGCTCTTTCAGCCACGGCCCGACCCTCGGGTTGGCCGTGCCGAATGGTTATGACATTTTTCGACTCTCTTAACAGGGGAATCGCCTGCAAGTACTCCTCCCCGATGTGAACGAGCCGATAGCCGTCATCGCCAAGGTTTCGTTCCCGTTCCGGACAGAGCTCGGGGATCCTCGAATGGGCATTGCCTTCATAGACGGCATGGAGCCATTCGACCTGGTCGAGTTTTTTCTGTACTCCGCGCCAAGTGAACGTGGCATTCAGAAAGAGACCGAACTCCTCGCCAGTGAGCCCTGGCGGGTGGTCATGATTGAACTCGTAAAGCCGCGCAGCGGCGTAAGGCAGCACCGCGCCGTGATGTGCAGGGGAGTAGGCTTGAAAGGCATCAACAATAGCCTGGCGCACGCCGACATTCAGCGAGCCCTGCAGCCCGAGGATCGCGCTTGCGCGGACAGCCAAGGTGCTCCGCATCGGAATCAGGACGAAGCAATCAGCAAGAGGCTGCCTGAAGCGCTCAATACGGTAGTGCCGGCGAATCGCCGAGACTATCTGGACCTCGCCGAGCGATCCTGGCAAAAGATGCTGTGCGCCTGCAGTAAACCCACGCCCGGCCAGCCTTGATGGGTCTGGCGCGAGGTTAAAAGTATCTCCGTTCCTGCGCGGTTGGCAGACCCAGTCAAGTAATCGGGCGTTGCTTAGGTGCAGAGGATCTGTGATCGCGTTCATAGTACGCCTCGCGCAGCGGGTCCCATCCCATAACGGTAGAGGCCTGGCACAGGCGTGTCAATCGCGATTCTGCCGGATTTTGTTGGCGTTCTGCAACACCGGTCACCTAGTACCGATGACTTGGCGGGCAGGCGCCCTGCGGAAGCCCGGTGTTTATCTTCCAGCCGCCACTGCTGTCACGCTTGTTTAACGACAACATATTCGTGAAATTGGGGAGGAAAACATGCCAGGAGCAAATCTATCCAGGCTTGTACGCATCACCGTGCGCAACATCGGATGCATCGTCGACGACGGCGTAGAGATCGAACTAGAGAATGGTGTTGCCTGAACGGCAAGAACAACGCAAGTAAGGCCACAATCCTGCGCGTCTACGAACTGGCCAAAGGTTCAATCCAGTTGGATGAGAACAAGGGCCGCTGCCTGCATGCGCCGTGGGACAACCCCTCTGAAGTGCTTCTGGAAATTCACATCCCAGACGGCAGATGAACCGACCACCACACAGCAGCGCCCAAATTGTGAGCAATTGCAAATTGGTGGCCTCACCCCCTGTGCAACATGCATCAGAACAGGCCGGTAAAATGCTCGGACCCACGGTTTGCAGGCCAACAATGACTCTTAAGTCCCACGCGAACATAGGTCCGAAAATGGCACTACATACGCACCAACCACAGGCAGCTGGGACCCATAAGCCTGCACCGGCTCATTTGGCGGAAATGCTTGATAGCCTTAGCGACGGATTCATGTCGATAGACAAGTCTTGGCGCTTCACGTACCTGAACGATACCGCCGAGCGATATTTGCAGCAGGAGCGAAAAAACTCCTCGGACGCGAAATCTGGCAGTGTTACCCGGACCTGGTGAACTCCGGCTATTAACGAATCTACCGGCACACAGCGGCGACAGGGCATCCTGGATGTCACACTGGCTACTATGCCCCGCTCCGCACTTGGTTTGAAGCGCGCTCATTTCGCCACGACGAGGGCATTACGGTGCTTTTCCGCGACGTCACACGCGAGCATGAGCACGCTGCCCAACTGGAGTTTGAAGCGAGTCACGATTATCTAACGGGGTTGGCGAATCGACGTAGTTGCATGGAAGCCCTGTCTCGTGCATTCGCTGGCGCGCTCTCGCCAAGCACGCCGGATGACGTCTCTGTCGCGGTGCTGTTTATCGACTTGGACCATCTGAAGGAAGTCAACGACGCGTTCGGCCATGCTGCCGGTGACGCACTGCTGCGTAATTTTTCGATAAGGCTTACCGAAAGTCTCGGACCTGCTTTTTTCGCCGCGCGCGTAGGCGGCGACGAGTTTGTTCTACTGTTGCGCAACACCACGACTAGCGCGGCAGAAGCATGCGCATTGGCGGTGCTCAACGCGCTTGCGATGCCGTTCGAAATAGGCGGTCGTGCGATCTCTCTGTCCGCCAGCATTGGTATCGCGCTAATGGGAGAAGACCCCGAAACCGCCGAGACGTTGCTGAGTCAGGCCGATACGGCCATGTACGCGGCCAAGTCGGCTGGCGGGCTTCGAGTACGCACGTATGACGTGATTCTGGACCGGGGCGTGCGCAACCGTGTCGCGTTGCGCTCCGATCTCCGCGCGGCATTCGCGCAGAACCAGTTCGAACTTCATTTCCAGGCCCAGATTTCTCTCGTGGATGCCACCCTGATCGGTGCCGAGGCGCTTCTTCGCTGGCGTCATCCCGAGCGAGGCTTGCTGACGCCTGACGCATTCTTGGCGCTGCTGCTTGAGTCCCCCTATGAGGGCCTACTTGTCGATTGGCTGCTCAATGCGGTTTGCCTGCATATCGCCGCATGGCAAAAGATGGACGTCTCCGTACCGCGAATCAGCCTGAACCTATCGGCTCGGCAGCTACTCGATATGGGGCTGGCTGATCGAATTCACCATGCCGTCCGGAAACACGGCATCTCCGCCGCCATGCTCGATGTCGAAATCACGGAAGACTGCCTGGTAAGCGATATCGAAATGGCGACTTCAGTTCTCGCCACGCTGAAACAAGCAGGACTATCCACATCGCTAGACGACTTCGGTGCGGGATACTCCAGTTTGAGCTATCTAGTCCGACTGCCTGTGGACACGCTCAAGATCGACAAATCCTTTGTCCGCGGGCTGGCGGCGTCAGAGAAGGCTTCAGCGGTAATTCGAGGCATCGTCGGTCTTGCTCGTTCGCTGGGCATGAAAACTATCGCCGAAGGGGTCGAGTACCAACATCAGGCCGATGAGTTAAAGAACGCGGGCTGCGACGCCATCCAGGGTTATCTGGTCAGCCGGCCGCTTAGCTCAGAAGCCTTTGTAGAGTTTGTGCGACGAGAGTGACGGCAGAGGGCCATTGAATTAGCCGTGAAACTTCGGTTAGCGCCGTGCACGTCGCACAGGCTGTCCGCTCTCGTCATCGGCCGGTCGCCAAGGGCGACTCCCGGCCAGAACCAGCCATTCGAGGGGTTCAGATCAATGCACCGGACACAGTAACGGGATCATGGTGCATGAGGAACTTTGATTGACTAAAGGGCGATCCTGTGGCCCCCCGGGCGACGACTGTGTAGTATATCGTTACCTAACTCTGTAAGGCCTAAGACATGGTCTCTGCAACGTTCACAACTCCAACGAATCACGCATACAGCGCCGTGGGTGCGCACCCTCCCGTACAGGGCTGGTTTGCATTTGACGTCTTGATGCCTGCCGCTAAGCGCGGTGAAGCCAAGCTGTTTGCGATGACCGTGTGGAACTCGAGCGAACAAGGGATCAGTGCCCCCCATCCCATTCGTAGGGACGTCACCACAGGACACTATTGGTACAAGGTACCGCGCAAAGGCAGGGAAAAGCATCCAGGCAAGCGAACCGCCCTATGGAACGGTATGGGCATCGCGCAGAAGTTCAATCTCCCCAAGATCGCGATCCTCAAGTGTCGAAAAACCAAGAACTGTTCGCTTGATCATGTTTTTGACATTGTTGATGTGCGGTATGAGGACGCGGGATCGGCCTTCTGGCTAAAGCTCGACACGCGAGGTGGAGATATCGGTGCGGACGTAGGGGAAATGGACCTTTCCTACTTGAACAAACTCCCATTGCAAGACCCTTTGTCGAAAGACGCCTTATCAAAAGTCGACAGTCTCAAAGGATCCGCTGAGCAATTGGAAGCGACGTGTGAAATGGCAAGGGAGGTGCATCACGCCACGATATCCCGGTCTGATGCTATCTCATATCTTCACCGCGAACATGGCATTAATAGCGGGACCGCGAGCGTTTGGTTGAACAACTATCGCTGCCTTACAACGGGCATAGAAATTAGGTCTCCAATGAGTGCCGAGGGAATGGGCATTTTTGCAGACAGCCTAATGGCCTGCGAGGGACCAAGCGCTCTAGAAAATATCACGAGCGCCATCTCGGGCTTCATTCGCTACGCCAAAACTCAATGGAAGTATGAGTCACATAGCATGCAACAGCTATTGGACCGCTTGCAATCCGATGCGATACAAAGCGAGCGCATACGCGCTCTCGAAGGAATGCTCGATCCGAATGACGAAGACTATGAAGACGATGGTAGCCCTTCTCAGATACGCAAGGAGCTATGGATAAGGGGCCCCCAGCATGCGGCATTGCGCCGAAGCCTGAAGCGCCGGTGGAAGAACGCATGTGCCGTACATGGCGTGGGCTGCAACGGTCGCCTCGTCGCGTCGCACATCGTGCCATGGAGCAGGGATTCACTCCTGCGAGGAGATCCCAACAACGGCTTGCTACTCTCCGTGCCGATTGACAGCCTGTTCGATCGCGGGCTTATCTCGTTTGACGATGAGGGTAGGATGGTGCGGTCGAAGCGCCTTGCTGCAAGAACAGCTGAGCATTTTGGCGTAGTGGAAGGTCTTCGCCTCAGATGGAACGAGATAAGCTCCCGCGCGAGGAATAAAATCGCGGTTAACTTGGGACGACACAGACAAATTCACGAGAAAGCCCATGGCTATAAAGTGTAGACCGTGTCCGGCCAGAAACCGCCGGTCAAGGTCGACCGCCAACTGGTCGCACACTCAGGTCTTAACAAGGAGGAGCAACAACGGTGGCCTACGTCAACCCGTCAACCCAAAGCATCAAGACCTGCTTCCAAAGCCGCTACTCGCTGCCGTATTTCCAACGGGAGTACAAGTGGGAGCCTCAGCACTTCGCAGAACTGATCAACGACGTGCAGGAGGCTTTTCTCCTTTCATTTGATCCCAAGCATGGTCGAACGGAGGTCGCTTCGTACGCACCGTACTTCCTCGGCTCGATAATCACTTCTGTCGAAGCTGGCGGAAAGAAGCCCCTCATTGACGGGCAGCAGCGCCTGACTTCGACTTTCCTGCTGCTCGCGGTCCTAGAGCGAATGCGTCGAGACAAAGCGGTTGCCGCCGCTCTCGATCTATCTACGCTTTTGGGAAGTGTCAGCTTCGGTGTCATGGACTACTCGATCGAGTTTTCCGCCTCTCGTAAGGCCGTTTTCGATGCGTACTTGGACAAGACGCGAACGCTCGATCAAGCGATCGAAGTCGCGGAAGACGTAGCAGGACTCGACGAGGGTGATGAGCGCCTGCTCGAGGCCTTGAGAAACACTGAGGGTCTGCTTGATTCGTCGGTGAAGAATAATATCGCCTACTTCATCGACTACGTTGTCGAACGGGTGCTTCTGATCGACATCTCCGTGGCATCTGAAGCTGAAGCGCACCGAGTATTCGTGACGATGAATGATCGAGGCCTGAGGCTTGGCCCGATCGATTTGCTAAAAGGACAGATTCTGTCCAAGATTCCCACGTCGGCAGAAAGTCAGGCCTCTCACGCGAGCTGGGTTGAGTCAATCAATCGGCTACGCTCACTCGGCGCTGAAGAAGACTCATTGTTCTTCCGGACTTTGTTTAGAGCCAAGTGGGCCGACACGATTCGAGGGAAATCAAAGGGCGATCCGCCCGGAGATTTTGACAATATCGGCGACGCTTACCACCGATGGTTCGAAGATAATGCAGGAAAGCTTGGCATCGCGAATAGCGACGACTACTTAAGATTTGCGAAGGTGGATATTCCGAACTACGTCGAGATTTACACCTTCATTAAGCAGGCGGAGGCCTCACCGACAGCCGGCTACGAAGTCTTGTACTACAACGCAGTTCGCAAGTTTTCATTCCAGTCCATGACCCTAATGGCCGTGACGTCAGCAAGCGATGTCACGGCGGACTGGAAGGCCAAAATCCTTCTGGTCGCTCGGCTGGCAGACGTATTGCTCACGAGCCGAACCATCGAAGGCAAAGAGAACAACTATGAAAACCTGCGGGACATCTCGTTCAACCTCGCTAAGGCCGTACGTGGCAAGACAGAGGCGGACCTCCTGACCTACGTCAAGGCGGAGTGGCCGAAGTATTTCGCCCATCTTGCTCAATTTTCGAAGCTCTCCTACACGAGGGCCGACAAGTCTGATCTGCTCTTCCTTCTTGCCCGGATCGCCGCGTATCTTGAGGACGAACTGGGGATGAAGTCGAAGACAGGCTTCGTCATGTTCTGGAAGCGTGATCGCAACCAGAAGACCTTCGACATAGAGCACGTGTTCAAGTCCACTTACGACGCAACGATGCTCCCTGCAACGCACGGCTTCGTAGACGCAAAGGATTATTCAGAGCAACGAAACCTGCTGGGAGCACTGATCCTCTTGCCCCGCTCAAGGAATCGATCGCTTCAAGACAAGTCGTACGAGGAGAAGCTGGCGATCTATGCGACTGAAAACGTCCTGGCGCAGACTCTCCACCCTGCTTTCTACGGAAACAATCCTGACGTAGCGAAGTTCATTGCCGCGAGGCCTGGGGTCGGACTGGCGTCATTTGCAGATTTTGACAAGGGCAGCATCGCGCTGCGTGGGGCCACGTACACGGCTCTCGCTGAACTGATCTGGGCAGCTCCCTGAAGGCCATCGGTAAAATCGCTAGCTTCGAGGCAACGCTGTGCGATCGGAGGATTCGGATCCGTGAATTCGAATGTCGCAGATGGGTCGTCATCGGCCGGTCGACAAGGACAGTTCTCGGCCAGGAGCAGACGTCCAACCCAGGATCGACCACGTCACAGTCCGACAGGAACTAGGTCGATTGTAGACAGCCACCACTCAGATGGCTGTGCATCAACCAACATTTAAGACCGATCGATTCTATTTGTCGATGTCGTCGAATATCGATCGCATCGCCGCAGGCGCGGGCGGCACGGGGGCTCCTTCCTTCTTTTGCGTCACGATGTGGCTCCAGTCCGTATTGCTCTCGTCCTCTTCATCCCGCTCGCGTTTGCGCTCTTCGATCGCCTCGACCGAGCGCCGGACCTTGTCGCGTGCTTCGTCGATCAAAGCCTCCGCGTCGGCGTCGACGCCAATCGCCTCCACGCGCTCCAGAACGTCGAGTAATTTCTTGAAATGGCTATCGGGCTCTTCGTCTAGATCGGCATCTGCCGTAATTTCGTCGATCCGATCTTCGAGGGATGGCAAGACCGTGGTCCGCAATCCCATACCCATGCCGACCAAGCGTAATGGCGATATTAGGCCGAGAATGCCCTCTTCTTCGAAGAACGAGAGATCGAGCGCATTCTTCGCCGCCCATTCAAGCCTATCCGCTGCTACCAGGCGCAAATCGTCGGCCAAGAGTCCGAGGCGATTTGCCCGACCGTAGGTGGCAAGCTGCGGGTCGTTACCAACAGGATCAGTCCGCCAGCACGACCGTTGCAACAAATCCGGATATTGCTGAATCACCTTGGAGAAGACCACCTCGCTAGCGCGATAGGATAGGAAGTGAAACAGCATCCAGTTGCGCTGGCGTTCGTCGGGCGTGCGGCCAAGACGAGCGACCAAAGCGTCATCCAGTGCAGTCGGTATGACTAGCGCGTCCCGGATGAGCGGCGATCCCTCGCACGTGAAGCTTCCGAGAATGGTGTCGATCGGCGCACCGCGGATCAACGCCGCCATCATATGCGGCTTCTGCCGCATGATCTCAGTCAGGGCATCCGAGATCGTCGGGTGTGAAAAGGTCCATCTTGGTCCGGAGAGCTTAAGGAAGGATCCCTTTAGCTCTGCAAAACGATCCTGAATCTTGCTGATGGAATAGCCGGTCAGTTCCGCGACGGCCTGCGCAGCCGACAGATCGTGGTCGCCGGGATCGAAACCGGCCTGATGGACATAGACCAGAATGAGCGCCGCCTGGAGTTGATCGTCCAAGGCGTTGACGGTATCAATAAGGTGCTCGGTCGGCTCCTCCATGAAACGGACAAGCGAGGACTCGCGCGGTGCCAGCCCTTTGGTGAAGTTCGGATCCCCAAGCCGTTCGGCAATACCCGGAAGAAAATCCTCGACGGCGGCAACTGCCGCAAGGTGAGGCTTCACGCTAGACCGCCAACTCTGACTCTGTTCGCCAAAATTGACGTGATTGTAGAGAATCTGGGCTTTCTCGTCGAAGGTCAAATCGCCCACGTCGACCACGGCACTTCCGTCTGCAAATTGCGCGAGATTGCGCTGGCCGAGTCGCAGCCGCGCTCCCTCATAGATATGCTTGCGTGACGTCAGCAGGAAGCGATTGCCATGATTGATCGCCGCACGCAATTTTGAAAAGGCTGAGGCCCAATCCTGGACATAATCGTCGCGCAGCACATTCGAACCGAAGGCGTCGTCAATCCAGAAAAATCGCCCAGGATCGTTTGGATTCCATCCCGCCTCGAAATCTCGCGGGCTAGTAAGAGCAAGGACAGTGTTATCCGGGTTCTCCGATGCGATCGTCGAAACGATGGCGCCGATCGCCGATTTGCCGCTCGACGGATTGCCGAGCAGCAGCACAACACCATGATCCGAGATCGCGTTTACGGCGTCGCGATGGGCCTTGGTTGGGACATAAGTCCGCAGCTTCGGAACCCAACTGTCGAGGAGCGCCCGGCTCTGTTCGTTGAGCCGCTCGTCGACGATCGAGGTCAAATCGCCAAGACCATAAACCTGTGGCACGAGTGCGCGCAGGCGGGCGCTGCTCTTGATGACCCGAACGATATACTGGCGACCCAAGATATGCGGTTTGCGCACCCCGAGCGCGCGCAGTCGCGCGCGCATCTCTGCGGCGACAGGCGCATCGACGCTCATGTTGGTCATGAAGGCATAAGTGTCGGCCAGACCGGCCTTGACCAGTTCTTGGACGTTTTCGATCTCGCCCGATAGGTTGCCCGCCTTCAGCGCCTTACCCGCCTCCGAGGTGTGCTTGCACTGAATTGTGCCAATGGAGGACACATCAGATCCTGACGGTATGAGAAACACAGCGTCCTGGCCGCCATCCTGCGCTTCTCGGAAAATCTCGACCGGGCGGCCGAGCACGACCTCGCAGATCTGCGAGCAGAGATCCTGGAATGCACGCCAACCGATCGTATGAAGCGCCAGGTCGGTCCATGGGCCATGCGCGCGCCGCGCTTGGGCCGACAGAATCTCAGTCGAGTCGTCGTCGATTTTCATGCGACGGCGACAGGCTCTGGCGCCTGTGGTGGATCAGGCAGGTCCTCATCGCGGAAGAAGCGCCACATTGCGCGAACCACGTTCTTCAACATGTCGCTCTCGCGACCGTGCTCCTTGGCGTGCAGTAATGTCTGATAAACGACCTCGGGGATTTTCTGGGTGTCATTGCTCGGGTGAACGCCGAAGGGCTCGCAGGCAGCAGCAAGGCACGCCGCGTGAATGTCCGAGGTGATATCCTCCTTGAGACAATGTTCCAGCGTTTTGCCGAAATGTGCATAGCAATCGCTGACGAGATCATCGGTCGGGGCGGCATTGAACACTTGGTCCGGCTTCGCAAGCTTGCTCAAGGCAAGATCGGTCGCGGGCGAACGCTTGGCCTCGGGCAGATGTTGATCGCAATCCCAGAGCAGGAAGGTCGGAATACCCAGTTCGCGGAAAATAACATAGGGACGGTCGAGGTTTGCCTTGCCCTCGGCCGAAAGGATGGCGATCCCAGCCGCCTCGAAATTGACGCCGAGCATCCGCGCGGTCGCCGTGAGCGCCGCTTTGTCGCTTCGCCCCTCGACTAGAATGACGCCGTTCGCGAAGAATCCCTCGGCCAGTTCCGCTCCAAGGATATGTAGCCGCGGCATCAAGGTCTGTGCGTTGTACGAGCCGACCGGCTTATCCCAGCCGCGCTCGAGCTTCTGCGCCACGATACCGAGATCGAGGGCCTGCAAGCTGCACTGCTTGAACGCACTGTCGACGCAGGCTGAGCGGCGGACAAGCCGGATCTCGTCGGCCTTGCCCATCGAAATGAACATCGGCGAGTGCGAGCCGAAGATGATCTGGGTATGCCCCTCGACGCCCGGAAGCGTGCCGCTGCTCAGCCCGCGCAGCACCTCCGCGAAATGCCGCTGCTTGGTCGGATGCTGGTAGAGCTCGGGCTCCTCGATCGCTAGGATCAATGTTGGCGCCTGGCCGAACACCGCGGGACCGCCACCGCCCATATCCCCAGCACCTGCATCGTCAGCTTCCGGGACCGCCGTGCGCGCCAGATGTTGGAGTAGCGTGAAGATGAAGGCGCGTTGCAGGCCGTGACCCTGCCTATCGACCGGACCGCCGAAACCGTCGTCCTTGAGAAACACGTCCGCCATCGGCAATGGGACCGGCATCTCTCCGATCTCCCGCCAGTTCAGGGCGACCTCCGCATCCTGGTACAAGCCGCGCAAGTCGGCGGTGAGCGTCACCGCCAATGTGCCAAGCTCGGGCATGTTTTCGGCCGACACCAACGCCTGATAGGCTTCCGTCATCTGCGCTTTGAAGGCCTGGACGTCGGGTCGCTGCAAGATCTGGCCTCGCACCAGCAACTCGAGCAGCTTGCCGATAACGCTCGTCTTGCCGTCGGCCGCATCGGCTGATGCCTCGCGCACAGCCGGGATGAACACGAAGCTAGTATGTCTCTGGAGCTTGCCGCGGCTGTTGTTCTGGAAGCCGAAGAACTGCCCGTCATCAGGCAACAGGACCAGTTGCGCCGGATGGGCTGCCTCCCAATCCAGCAGCGCCTGGTCAACCGCGGCGGCACTGCCGGCGTTGGGGAGATCCGCATAGAGCGGATTGTTTTCGCGCAGGGCATTGTAGGCCGCGCGTCTCGGCGTCGCGGCGGATTGCGATCGGATCGCGACGAAGTCGGGGATTTGAGGAACGACACCGTGATAGCGACCGCTGGAGGCGCCACCATCGAAGATACGCGTGACGACCAGCTTGCCGTCGCGAACGCGGTCCTCGAACGACGCCACTTCCTGATCGCTAAGCTGATGAAAGGTGAGTTCTATCTCGATCGGCTGCCCCCTATCGCGCCCGAAGAAGTCGTCGGCGTCGCAGATCTTCGACGTCGAGTAAAATTTCTCGATCGCTTTCAGTATCGACGACTTGCCCGCGCCGTTGCCGCCAACGAACGCCGTATGCGCGCCGAAGCTGACTTCGATATCTCGAAGCGATCTAAAGTTCTTGATACGCGCGCGCTCGAGCTGCATTAGCCCCCCACAGTATCCTACTTTTCGAGTGCGATCGGTTCGAATGCAACGGCAATCGCAGCCTTCCGGACCGGCATTTCGCCGAGTGGCTTGGTCGGCGCACGCGCGTCGACAGTTGCTCACCCGAATGTCAACCTTTACGCTCAGTATAAAGGGTCCGTAACGACGACAATTATGTCGCATTGCCCACGCGCCGCTTTGCCTAGCCTGACCGGCAAATTTAGGCCAAATTCGGACATTGGCATTAGGTGAGCTCGGCTTCTACATCAATCGTATATGCTAAAGCTACAGTCTACTTCGTCGCTCATCTGCATCAAGCTTTGATGGAACGCCAAGATACTGGCTAGTGTTCTTCGTCCATCGTAAAGCTGCATAGCCTGCTAATAAGCGATGTCCAATCCATCTCGGGTCTACGGTTGGCCCTAAATGAGGTTGATTAGCGAGAAGTAGCAAGCCCATGAATCGATACCAGTTTTCTCGGGAGAGAAGCTCTGTGCCGTAGCCATGGAATGATCGGCCACTCGAATACCAAGAAATCTGCTGATAGAAATTATCCCCAAGAAAAGCGCGTAGCTTCTCGAGATGGGCTCGAGCACTCGTGGACATATCTATCATTACCAAGTGAACGTCTTGGCCCCCATTAATTCTAATATTGGAGTGTATGGCCAACTCCTGGCCTCGAGGAGTTTTCTCCATCACATGGGCCATGTACTCCGCATTCAAAAAATCGGATATAGCAATCTCCCACGTGGTCCGCTTGTCTTCTACAGTGCGCGGCTTGTACGTGTAATAGCTAACAGGAACGGCCATTACTCCGCCATGGCGGTCCAACACAGCCCGGACATGCCAATATGGGTGCAACACGGAAATCACGTCTAGAGCCTCATTCCGGCAAGAGTACGGTATGTTGTCATCGCAAAGTCATCGGTCATGCCTGAAATAAAATCAACGATGAGATGCGATCGAACATTCCATTCCCACAATTCGCTTGGAATTGCGAGGGAGGGTTGGTTTATATGATCCCGATAAACGCGTTTTTGTTTTAAAGGGAAAAGACTCAAAAGTTTCGGCTCAATCAACAGAGTCTCGCCATTGGGGGCTTTGCGATTTCCATCAAGAGCAGCCTGAAAAGCACCAGCGGGCAATCTAAGTAAACACCCAAAATGGTCTAGCAGGCCTGTTATGGCAGTATACCCGGCCAATTCAACTCGCTGCACAGACTCGTGGCTATAAACGTGCTTGCGGCAATATTCACTCAAGACCTTCAATATTGCACCAGGAGGTTCGTTCTCGGGAAGAAGTGTTTTCAGCTCACCCGTCGCGATCTTCTCTGCTTGATCTAGGTATTGTCGCGCTGCATACTTGACAATAGCCCGATTCAGCGTGGTTCTGAAATCAGTGTATGTGTACTCAGAAGCGTCCTTCCTCTTACCGATCTCGATATTGGTGAGTGCGGAAACAATAGATTCGTGCATTGGTGATTCCTTGCTAAACCCAAGCTTCTCGTATTCGGCTTTAATCTCTGGGAAAGTAAGGCGTTCTTGAATAATCTCCTTTTCGAATGAATCCTCAAGATCACTGATGCAATATGCGATATCGTCGGCAGCTTCCATGATGTAATTTAGTGGGAAGCGTTTTGGCAGCTTTATATCATAGCCAAAATGCCGCCAGACGTCATGTACCAATGGTTGTTCGGTAAGGAAGAACCCAGGTTTCTTGGTGAACGGTCTCCCTTCCTTCTGATCGGGACTCCTCAGATATTTTAGAAACGATGCCAATGTGGTCATCGTTAGATTGAGACCAAATGGATCTGTATTCCACTGTAGGCGAGTAACAATGCGGAAGCCTTGCGGATTTCCATCAAATTCCCGAAAATCGGCCAGTGTCTTCTCGAGTTGATCCTTTGAAAAATTAGAATGACTCTCTGACTCTTTTTCGGTGATTCCTAATGAAGCAAGCAGTACGGCATAGCCCTGCTTACTGAACCAATCTTGAATGGCCGCTTCGCCAAAATGACCAAATGGCGGATTGCCAATGTCGTGAATCAAGCACGCAGTTTCAACAAAATTTACCAACGCACCTTGTTGCAACTCATCTATCTTTTCCTCTTTTCGCAACGCTTGCCCGATTTCGTCTGCAATGTACCGTCCGACTTGAGAAACCTCTAAAGAATGCGTTAAACGGCTGCGAACAGCGGCATTCGGTTCCATCGAGAAGACTTGAGCTTTTTGTTGAAGACGCCGGAATGCTGGGCTGAATAAAACCCGGCCACGGTCGCTCTCAGATTCGGTCAGAATTGTTCGATCGGATTGCGTAGATACACGTAGTCGCACCGAACTGAGATTTTTTTGGTAATCAATTTTCGAGTAGTTATTCATAGTTCATCCTCCTAAACAATAAGAGCAAAATGTTACATGAGAGGATACCAAAGAACGGAAATACGCTTCGTCGTATGTCGCCGAAGAAACGAAAGAGCGGTAGCCGTTACACGTCGAGGGGGATGCTGCCACATTCGATTTCCACTCCCAGGCGAGCGAAACTGGTTGACCCTGCGCGGATGTCCGAGGTGGGTCGCAATCGGCCGGTCATACCTCAGCGGTCGATTTCGCGAGAGTTCTCGCGCTGCCGGGCGAGCTCGTGCTTTGGTCCGTCGACTGCCTTCTCGACCAGGCCAACTCTTCCGTGGGGATATCGGATTTCCACCGCCTGACCGGGCACTGCAAGCTGCGCGTTCACAAGATCTGTTCGGCTGTGAAGGACCACTTCCCCGCCACGATCCGTCAGTTCTTGGAGGATGTATCGTTCAGAGGATCCCACGACCATGCCATCGTATGTCTGGCCCTGAACCGCAAAGAGGGGCTGGGCGTCGTCTCCGAGCACGGCTCTGGCTAGATCCAGCGCGAACTCGCGGTCAAGATCACGCAAGCCAGAAAGGATTAAAGACGCCATGCGACTCGAATCACCCTCGTATGCTTCGATTGAGGCGCGGGTCATCGCCGCCCGATCGATCTCTTGCCAGTCGATGCCATATCCAGCGTCGCGTGCCAGCTGACCGATGAACTCACGAATACTCCTTCCATTCCCTTCTCTGAACGGATGCAGCACGTTCAACTCGCCAAGGTAATGGCCGGCCCTGCTGCTGAATCGCTCGGGTGAAAGTCCCTGCAGGCGCTGGTCGCGCGCGAGCGGGCGTGTGATGTGAGGTGCATAGCCTGCGATCTGTTGGTGGCTCGCAAAGCGTGTGGTGCCCTTCGAAATGTCAACAATCCTCAGCTGGCCCGCCCAGTCATACACGTCTCCGAAGAGTCGCCTGTGGATCTGTTGAAGATACGCCAAGTCAAAATCGCCATGAACCGGGTTGATCGCGAGCTCATAAGAGCGCACGGCCGCAAATGTCGCCTCCACCATGTCGAGTTCAGCCTGGTCGCTGATCCCAAGCCGGTTGCGAAGGACCCCGGTAGTAGGGTCGACATATGGATCCTTGGGGTCGCAGGGACATTTTGGCCATGGGCGAAGAAAAATGGCCGCCTAGAAGGCGGCCATCGCTATTGGTCACTCGCTGGGGCGCGAAAATCGCCCGCAGCGATGCGGGAGCGCAGGGTTTTGATCACGTCCGAAATGCTCAAGGCCCCCTCAGCGACGCGTACCAGCTCCGCGATTGTCTTCGGGTCGGGCTCCAGGCCTTCCAGACGCTGACTGGCGACCGCGTTCAGGACGGCGCGGCGACGTTCGTTGAGATCAAAGGCAGTCGGCATTGGCGTATCTCCAAGCGATTCATTTTACCGCAGGGCAATTTCCTAGAGGGACCGCTTGTTCAGGCTCGTCTTTGACACTCAAACCCGAAAGTCATCCCGGTCGCGGCCTGCCTTCTCGGCCAACGTCAACCAACGTGGGGCACGGCCGCGGCCGCTCCAGGTTTCACCTGATTCGGGATTGCGGTACTTCGGCGCCACGACGCTTCGAGAATCTGGCCGACGCTGGACGTCATGGCGCTTGGCGCGCGCAGGCCTAAGTTGTGAATAGGCGGTTTGGATTTCTTCCGGCGAGATCTGGAATTCGTGCATTTGGCGCAGGATTTTCTGTAGCGCCGACGCCCTGTGGTTTATACGAAGCGTGTCAGCCCGGCGCTGCAAGGTCTGAATCTGCGCATTGATTTTGGCCAGAGCCCTTTCCATCGGTGATTCCTCTTTCGGTGTTGAGCGGCTAAACAAGCTGTCAGGCGTCGCACAGTGCCGGACGCCAAAGCGCCACGAGTGCCTTGAACTGTTCATGAATCTCGGTCCCGAGGGTATCGGGATATGCGCGTGTTTGGCGAATCAGGCCAATCACGACGAACATGTCATCGGCTATCTCAGCGTCGACGCTCCAGAAATCGGTCAGATCGAAGCCGCCGCAGCTGGTCGCGTTCCACCACGACAGGAGAAAGTCCGCCACACGTTTGCTTTGGCCAGTATCGCGCTGTGCGACGTTGATGAGGCGTGCCAGGGCATCGATCCCCTTTTTTCGAAGCACCGGGTTTGCGCTCTCCCGGCGATGCTGCTCGAGGCGATCCACACTTCGTTGGACTTCCTGGCCAACTGCCGTCGGACGTTCGCCTTTTTCGGGAGGAGCGCTTGGCTCTTTTGCAAGGAACACATGGGTCGAACATTGCGCTACCACGGCGCGGGCTGTCGCCTCATCACTCGACGACTGTAGCGTTTCATCCGGCAGTGCGTCTGGCGACGTTCGCTTGGCATCCCCGGCTTTCCGAATCGCCTTCACCGCCGACCGCGTCGGCTTGGCCTCGGTCGCGGCCAACAGATCTGCGACGGCCTCCGGGCGCTCACGGTGCGCGACGGCCAGTTCGTTGGCGAGCGTCACATCGGTCACCTTTCCCGCCGCAACCGCTTCGGCGACGGGTTCGGGCAGCGTGAGTAGACCAGCATGGTGGCTTACCCAGGCCTTGGATTTCCCGAGTTCACGCGCCAGGTCGGCCTGGGTCCAGCCGGCCGAAAGTTTCCCGCCGATAAAGTCCGCAATTTCACGGAATGTCAGATTCTCGCGCTGCACGTTCTCGACAACTTGGTCCACGTCATCAAAATCAGGATCCTCAAACCCCGGCACAGACGTGAAATCAGCGACCTTCGCGGCGCGAAAGCGGCGATGACCGTGATTGATGATGAAATCTCCCGGAATGGTCGGGTGCGGGCGCAGCGACAAAGGAGACTTGATGCCGCGCTTACCCTGGCGCTCGCGGCGTTTGAACGATTCCGCAAGTTCGCGGATGCTCTCCTCGCTGTACCCCGGATTATCGTCGCCACGCGAGTTCCGCTCATCCTCATGGATGCGACTGATGTCGTACATCCCGGGCTCTCGCGCCTGGGGCTGTGCTCCGTCCAGCATCGCGGCCAGATCGCCCAGGCCGGCCAAGTCCAGGCCGCCGGCATCACCGTGTTTAGCGGCTAAACTCATTTCGCCACCCCCATCGTTTGCAGGACGTGATTGCCGAGGGCGCGCATCTCTGCGCCCGCAGCGCGCGCGGTAGTCTTCTTGCTCTTCCACACGGGTTCACCTGCCGCCAATGCCTCCGCAACGCTGGTGCGCAGGCCGACCACCACGGGGGCCAGAAGCTTGCCATGCGCGGCTTGCACGTCCGCGAGATGTTTGACCTGGCGCGGATTACGACGATCAACCCGGTTCGGCACGATGCCCAGGAAATGTAGCTTGGGGTTGTGCTGCTTGGCCCCGACGATCACGCGCATCATGTCCTTGATGCCCTCGATGCTGTAGTCCTCCATCTCGACCGGACTGATCACCGCATCCGCGGTGCGCAGTGCAGTAATGGTGGCGATGCCGATGCTGGCGGGCGTGTCGATCACGCAGAGATCGAAGCCTCGCTTTTCAAACTCGCGCAGATTCACCGGGAAATTTTTGAGCGCCTGTTCGAAAGGCATGTAAATGATGTTGGCCAGAAGCCGATCCGCGTGCAGCAGGGAAATCGAGCCGGTGGCTTCGGGAACGACGGGCACCTTGTCAAGGAACAGTGCGCTCGCCGGCACCTCCAGGCGGTGTTGCCGCATGGTCTTGGACAGGTTCCCCGTGTCCAGATCCACCACGAGTGTCTTGAGGCCCTGTTCGGCGGCGTGAAATGCAATGTGAACGGCGTCGGCTGTCTTGCCGACGCCACCCTTGTTCTGGGCAACAACTGCGATCTTCATCGTCATTCGGTTTCCTCTTGGAAGGTGGGCTTGCTCGTTTAGCCCGTAAGCTGCGGTTTCGCGTTTGTGTTGTCTCCGCTCGCATCTGGTAGCGGTTTTGGGAGGTCGGGCCATACATCCCAGAAGTCGGTAGGTCGAAGTTCTTGGCGCGAAATTCCGAGGTGAGCCATGATCCGAACACAGTGGTGAGCGCCAAGCGGAGCTTTGCTTCTCAACATCTTGTTGATGGCGGGCTGGGTCACACCGAGGATGCGTGCGAGCGCCTCTTGGGTGCCCGCCAAGGCGATAGCTCGTTTGAGTGCGGGATAGGACGGGCCATACCGGCCGGAGTCGTCTAGATTCATCATTTGGCGATTTTATAACTATAGTTATTTTTTGGTCAATAGATTTTATTCCTTAGGTTTTTGACCGTGTACAACTACACGAATACGCTTCCTGAATGGATCTCAAGGCGATCGGACTTCGAGTCAAGCAGCGCCGCAAGGAGCTCAATCTGACTCAGGAGGAGCTTGCGGCTCGCACAAGCATCTCCCAAGCAGCGATCGCCAAAATCGAGCGCGGCGGAGCCACGCGCCACACTGCCGAATTAGCTCGCGCGCTTGATGTCACTACTAGTTGGCTCGTGTACGGGGTCGAAGACTCTTCCTCGTCACGCGATGGATACTGGCCTTTCAAGGTGGCTCGGCTCCAAGACTTCGAGCGGCTGTCGCCGTCTAAACAGAATGAACTCGACATGCGCCTGGCCGACTTCATCGCTGGCGCCTCCGAGACCAAAAGAACTGCGTGAGTCCGCGCCAAAAATCCGTCCAAAATTTCCCCGCGGCTTGCCTACAAACCCTTGCCCCCGCCTCTCCCCTCCTCGGGGATTCGCCTCGTCATCACTTCCGTTGTATTTTTCGGGCCGACATGTAACTGAACGCGACTAACGCAACACAAATTATATTTTTTATAACTAAAGTATTGGCATTGTTTATGACTTGGGTTATATTTTGCGTACCGATGAGAAATCTTTGGTTTTGCTCTTTAACAATCCGAAGTTAATTCGTCCTGCGTCCGCTGCGAAGCGACGCCAAGGGGAGCAGCCGCGATCAATCGCAGGCCCCGGGGGCAAAAACAAGCGGCAAAAGTCTAGTGGTCACGTAGAGGCCCGTGAAGCCCGACTCGGTGAAGCCACCTGGTTGAAAAAATCTGTTCAGGCGCAGACCCTGAAAGGCCATCTAGATCTCGAGTGAGCATGGAAGGAATCAGCGATTCCACCCTCACCCAGCCCTTCATGTTTGGAAGGGCGCGAGCGCCCAAAGCAGCATCTACCTGCCCCCCGTGGCGAGTAACGGGTTGGGCGAACACCAGGCCAGGAGAACAACTGGCCAGCGCCGTGCAAGTCGGCAGGAATCCGCCAGCGTCGTGGTATCTCGCTGGCGGCATCCGAATCGGCGTTCAGCATTCCAGGTAGTGTTTAGCAGCTAAACACTACCTGGCCGAGCGCTCCGATCCGGATGTGACCACACAAAAAGTTGAGGGGAGCCCGGCTCAATCTGTTTAGCCGCTAAACACTTTGCGTTCAGATCCAGAAGCGCGCACGAACCGACACTTCCGTCGGCCATCCCCGTACCGCGCTTGGCGACGCTATGGCTTCCCCTGATCCCCGTCGCACCTGCCATCTTGCACATGGAATCTCATGATGAAGCAATTTATCGTCTGGACGCTTGCCGCCTTGATATTCGTGGCGGTCTATGCGGTCTACCTCGTCTACTCCGATGCGAAAGCCGACTGTGCAAAGCAGCAAGTCGGGAGCGCATTGTTCTGCGCCGCCGGCGGGAGTTAAGCCATGGAACGCAAGCTGTACCCGGTAGAAATAACTCTCGGCTCGAATAAACGCCCCTACTCGCCTGAGTTCCAAACGCAGGAGGAGTACAAGGATGGATGGAAGCGAGTGCTGCTGATGGCTCACGGAAAAGCTCATGTGCGATGCACCTGCCCTGGCGATGGCGAGAAGAGATTGTCAATCCACAGCCGCGCGAACTCCGATAGATTCCACCTCGCCCGGTTTCCTGAAACTGGCGCCGAGCACAGCGAAGACTGCGTTTACTATGGGGTCGACCCCAGTATGTCTGGCCTCGGCTCCTACCGCCGTGGCGTGGTGCAGGAGCTTGATGATGGCGCAGTGAAGATCAAGCTCAAAGTTGGGCTGCAGCAACGCGCGGCCGTGGCACCCGAGGACACCGACAACAGCGGACCGGCTGAGGCGAAGGCGGCCACACCTCGACCTCGCTCCGGCCAGGCAAGCATGACGTTGCTCGGGCTCCTGCATTTTCTCTGGACGCAGGCCGGAATGAATGCGTGGGCTCCGGGCATGGAAGGCAAGCGCAACTTGGGAGTCGTGCATCACCATCTCATGCGCGTTGCGATGGCGACATATGCAGGTCGCGTTCGCTTATCGCAAAACTTGGTTGTTGCCACCCCGTCGGGTTCCGGGCAACAGGCTGGCCAGAACAAGGCAAAGAGCCTGGATGCCATTACTCAGCGCAGGCGGCTCGTAGTTATCGCACCCCTCGCCCAGCACCAGGAAGGGATGGACGGCAGCAGCGTTGTTCCAATCGCTGGCTTTCACGGCATACCGCATCTAGGTTTGGATGATGGCATCTGGGCGTCGATCGAGCGCCGCTTCGTTCGCGAACTCGACGCCTGGCGAGCGGGCAATTCGATCATCGCGGTCGCACAAACTGATCCGCCCAAGTCTTCGGCGGGCAACGTACGTGCGCGAGTCGTGGACATCTCGCTGATGCAGATCACCCGGGACTGGATCCCCGTCGATTCCGGATTTGAAGCGCTCATCGCCGAGAAGCTGGTCGCCGAAAAGCGCCGCTTCGAGAAGCCTCTGCGCTTCGATGCGGGGGAGGACGCTGTGTTCCCTGATTTCTGGCTGCGAGACGTGTCTATGCCGATCCCTCTTGAGGTTTGGGGCATGAACAGCACCGAGTACCAGGCTCGCAAACGGGAGAAGGTTGCCCACTATGACGAAACATTCGGTACCGGCCGCTGGTGGTCGTGGAATGCGGCCATTGGCGAACCAGTGCCCGACCTGCCTCAACCCGAATTCCGACATTTAACTTAGGAGGAGCCTATGGCAAGCGACTATCTGAGCGCCCTCGAACTGGCTGATCTCGTAGGGTGCAAAGCCAATCAACGCGCCGCCATGGCAAATTGGCTTGACGACAACCGATGGAGTTACGTGCTCGCCAGCAATGGCCTGCCGCGGGTTCTTCGTGAGTACCGCAACAAGAAATTAGGTTTGAGCAATGACCAAAAACCCAAGGCCGGCCTCGAAAGCGGGCCGAACATCCACGCGTTCAAACAGCCGCCTCGAGTCCGCGGGCGTTCCGCGTCTCTATAAAAGGGTTGGCGTCAGTATCGTCTCCTTCTACTACATCTACCCCGACGGACGCGGTGAAACATTAGCCAAGGCGCCCCTGGGCGATAGAGCCGCAATTGAACAGGCAAAGCGCACCGCAATGCGCCGTGCCCTGGAGATTCGAGACGGAGCCGTAGTGGCCGGCTCGGTAGCGGAGATGATCGAGAAGTTCAGCGATGAAATCGATCCGACGCACTATGCCGACCAGACACCGCACGGCAAGTCGTCGAGACGCGCCGCGTATGAGAACCTTATCGCCTTCTTCGGACGTATGGCGCCCAGAATGCTGCGCAAACAGCATGGCTATCAGTTTCTACAAGCGCGTGCCGAGGCCGGCGCGCCAGCCCGGGCGAACAAAGAGATCTCTCAAATGGCGACGATCTGCCATTTCGGCGTCCGATGGGACCTGATGGACGAAAACCCCTTTACGGGGATGATGCTCAACAAGACCGACAAGCTAGTGAGGGTCGTGACACGCCGCCAGGTGCTGCGCTTTTACTTGTGGTCGCTAAAGCAGCGCCAGAACTTTCGCACGCTCGGTTGCGCGGCGATGTTTACCTATCTCACCGGCTTTCGAGCCGCTGAGGTCCGCCCCTTTCTAAAGGAGGGATTGCAGCGTGACGGGGTGATCGTGATTTCGGCGAAGCGCAAGAAAGGGGAAACGGCTGCGCTCAAACGTCGATATTGGTCTCGGCGACTGCACTGCGTAGTTCAACGCGCCTTGCAGCGCGAAGACAAAATCCCAACCAAATATCTGTTCGCCGCAACTCGACGCGGGGCTTGCTATTCCCGCTCCGGTTGGGGATCGTCTTGGCAGGATGCGATGAACGCCTGGATCAGGACCATTGATCCGAGTGTGAAGGAACTGGACCTGGTCACTGAACACGACCTGTACTTCTCACTTCAGGACATCCGTCCAACCGCAGTGACCAGAAAGCTGGAGCAACAGGCGCATGACGCATACGACTTTGCGGGTCACGCGAACCCTTCAACGACCCACAAACACTACGATCGAAGGCGAGTAAAAAGCGCCACGGCCACCGAGTAAATTTAAAAACGGCGATTTCCGTTTAAAAATTCGCATTATGGAAAGAAAAAAGGCACTTCGCTGTCGCGTAAGTGCCTGTTTTCAAACAAATTCTTTGGGGTGGCTGATGGGACTCGAACCCACGACAACCGGAATCACAATCCGGGACTCTACCAACTGAGCTACAGCCACCACTGGTCTTGCTTTGCACATTCAGAATTTACTGAAGCGCTTTCGT
>Ga0182736_1001420_pt1 | contig 23536 bp, 21 predicted proteins | sample eDN5th30CKraftBY_FD_128882 | JGI IMG/M metagenome (GOLD analysis project Ga0182736, IMG submission 128882) | Enriched backyard soil microbial communities from Emeryville, California, USA - eDNA 5th pass 30_C Kraft BY (version 2) (version 2) | ecosystem: Environmental > Terrestrial > Soil >... | reverse complement strand
TCTCGCCACCCACATCCATCGCATCCGCGCAATTGCGCATTGGAAAGCTGTGACGGGCGCGGTTGCCTGATTTCCGAGAGCCGTCGGCAGAGCGCAATCACCGCTCGATAACGTGACATCGCCAAAGTCGAAGGCGGCCGCATCAAGGGGCACGATCGCTGTATTCCATCCCCAAATCGGCCGACTGAATGTCAAAAGCCGAGACTTTCATTGACGGGACGAGATCACACGCCTTGTACTCAATAGGATTCCTCGCCGGCTCGTTGTTGACCGTTCACGACGGCATTCTGGTTACCGCGAAGTCGCTTTTGTGATCGTTTTTGATCGAATATCGCCGAATGATACGGCCGTCTCGTATCTATGGGGCTGGCCTCGCTTGATCCAATATCTCTGATCCGCAAACGTGCGCGGCGAGGAGATCAAATGATCAAAGAACAGCGACATGCACGCATTCTCTCGATCCTTCGCCAGCAGGGCGTGGTGAGCGTGGAGGAATTGCAGCGGTTCATGCCCGGCGTTGCGGCCGTGACGCTTCGGCGCGACCTGGCGCAGCTGGATGAGCTGGGCGCGCTCCGGCGCCGTCACGGCGGCGCGGCGCTTCCGGATGAAACGCTCGTCCGGGCCAAGGGCTCCCTGCCGGGCGCCGATGTCACGCCGCTCGCCTCCGATCTCGAATCCCTCGATGCCGTCATCCTGCCGCCCATCTCTGGCCGCGGCAGCGATGTGCTGCGCCGGGAGATCATTCGCCGCGGCATTCCCTTCATCGCCGAAAGCGCGCCGCAGTCGGGCGGCGCCTATCTCGGCCCGAATAACTTCGCTGCGGGCAAGGAACTGGGGAAGCTGGCGGGTCGCGAGATGAGCGATAGGCCCGTATCGCTCCTGGTGATCGGCGTCGCCGAACTTCTCAACACGCGTGAGCGTGTGGAAGGCTTCGAGGCGGGGCTGGCGGAAGCGGGCGTCAAGCCGATCGCGACCCACCGCGTCAACGGGCAGGGGAGCTACCGGATCGGCCTGCGCGTCGCCCACGATGCCTTCGCCGCCGACGAGGCGATTAATCTCGTCTTTGCGGTCAACGATCACGCGGCCATCGCGGGCATCGAGGTCGCGCAGCGCCTCGACCGGCAGGTCACGGTCTATTCGATGGGCGGCGAAAGCGCCGGCTTCATGGCGCGGCTTGCCGAGCCCGGCCCGCTTCGCGCAGTCGGGGCGCTTTTCCCCGAGGTGGTCGGACGCCTTGCCATCGACATGGCGGTGCTGGGCATTCTCGGACAGAATTCGTCCGACACCGTCACCCCGCACGCCGTCATTACGCCGGAAACCCTTGCCGACTATTTCGAAGAGGGCGCGGAAGGCTGGCGTCTTCGGGAGGATGTTCTCGAACGGCTGGGCAGCATGCATCTCAGCTTCCAGGCGAAGCTTCTGCGCTCGCGCCGGATCGGCTTCCTGCCGCACTATCCGGCGCATGACTGGTATCGCAGCATGGCCGCCGCCATGCAGGTGCGCTGCAAGCTCTATGGCGCAGCGCTCGTCGTCTCTCCGCCCCACCACGGCATTTCCGCCGAGATTGCCCGGCTGCGCCGCGAGATCGCGCAGAGCGCGGCCCAGCTCATCCGGTCCGGAATGGTCGTCGCGCTGAACGAGGGGCAGGCGAACACGTTCTTGGCGGAAGAGCTGCGAAGCCTGGCGGCGCACAAGCCCGAGCAGGTCCAGGGCATCACCGTCGTTACCAATGCGTTCGACGTGCTACATGCCCTTGAGGATGTCTCCGCGATCAAGGTCATCCTCACGGCCGGGGAATACCAGAAGGCCGATCGCTGCCTCGTCGGCCCGAGCCTCGGAGCCATCTTCGAGCGGGTGCGCCCGCATCTCGCCTTCATCGCCGTGGACGGCGTGACGCCCGGCTTCGGCCTTTCGTCGCTGGACGAACGGCGCGCGCTGGCGGCCCTGCGTTTCATCAATGCGGCCGAGATCGGCATCGTGCTGGCCGACAGCGTCGCGCTCGGCTCGGACGCCAACCACCGCATCGCCGGCATCTCGCAGATCCGCTCCGTCCTTACCGATGACGGCGCCTTGCCCGAGGACCGCCAGCGCTTCCGCTCGGTCGGCATAGACGTGCTGATCGCGGGCGAAATCCATCCCGATCCGACATTCGAGGCGGACGGAAACTACCAGAATCGATCCTGAGACAAACCAAGCGCGAGGGAGGAAACCATGGCGCGATCACTGATGACGACCCTATTCCTGGGAACAGCTCTGCTTTCGGCAAGCCCGGTGCTTGCCGAGGAGATCACGCTGCAGTTCTGGGACAACCAGCAGACCGAGAGCGGCCTTTCCGATGTGCAGAAGGCGGCCGTCGAGCGGTTCATGAAGGAAAACCCCGATATCAAGATCGAGGTCACGACCGTTCCCTATCCGGAATACCAGCAGCGGCTGCTGACGGCCGTGCAGGGCGGCAATGCGCCCGATATCGCAACGCTGGACCAGATCTGGGTCGGCGCCTTCGCCAAGGCGGGTGCGGTGTCCGACCTGACGGAAGAGGCTGCCGCGGCGGGCCTCGCCCGTGACGGCTTCTTCGGCGGCGCCTGGGATTCGGCCGTGCTCGACGGCAAGCTCTACGGCATTCCGTTCAATGTCGATGTCTGGCAGTTCAGCTATTACAACAAGGCATTGCTCGACGCGGCCAAGGTCGATCCAGCAAGGCTCGGCACCTTCGAGGGGCTGAAGGCAGCGGCCGAGAAACTCACGGCCGACGGCAAGTTCGGCGTGGGCCTGTTCGGGCACAAGGGCGAGGATACGGTCGTCGTGGGCGACTCTTTCATCTTCTCCAACGGCGGCAGGATTCTCAACGACGACGGAAGCTGCGCGCTGACGGAAGCGCCGGCGGTCGAGGCGCTGACCTATCTCCAGGAGCTGTCGAAATTCGCACCCGGCGGCATCCTCAATGCATCGTCGGGCGACATGCGCGAACTTTTCCTGAACGGCTCGCTCGCCGTCGAGTTCTGGCCGGCGCTGGAACAGCCGACCCTCAAGAAGAGCAGCCTGAGCTGGGGCTTCGTGAACGGCACGGCGCCGGAAGGCAAGACTCCGGTCGGCACCTTCGGCGGCTGGAACCTCGCCGTCTTCGAGACGTCCCAGCACAAGGAAGCCGCCTGGAAGTTCATCCAGTTCATGGTGCGTGAGGATGTGAACGGCGACGTCGTCGATCTCATCCCGGCCAACAAGAAGGCCGCCGAAGCCTTCCTGACGAAGAACCGCCAGGAGCCGCAGGTCATCATGACGCATCTCGACAACGCCAGGGCCCGGCCGCTTTCGCCGCGCTATCTCGAGCTTGCGGATGCGCAGGTCGCCATGTTCCAGGACATCTATGCGGGCGGCAAGCCGGCCGATGCCGCGGCCAAGGCCTGCGACGTCATCAACACCCTCAAGTAATCCATCTATCGCCGCACCCCGGAAACGGGGTGCGGCACAGGACAAGGCTTTTTCCGATGCGCCAAGATCGCCGGCTTCACTGGCTGCTTCTTGCACCCGCTCTGCTCCTGATGGCGGTCATGCTGTACTACCCCATGGTCGGTACGGTCTATGAGAGCTTTCACGAGACGAGCTTCCTGAATCCGGGCCCGAAGTTCGCAGGGCTCGCACTCTACCGGCGCGTCCTCTCGGACGGCACCTTTACCGAAGTGCTCCTCAATTCGATCGTCTGGACGCTCGGGGTCGTACTGCTCCAGAACATCTTCGGCTTCCTTGCCGCGCTTTTGCTCAACCAGAACCTGCCGATGCAGGGCGTGCTGCGTGCCATCGTGCTGCTGCCCTTCATCCTGCCGGGCGTCGTCGCCGCGATCCTGTGGCGCTTCATGTACGATCCGCAGCTCGGTCTCGTGAATTCGCTGCTGTTGCAGGCCGGGCTCATCGAAAACAGCGTCGCCTGGCTCGCCGACAGCCGCATGGCCATGGCGTCCGTGATCGTCGCTGCGGTGTGGAAGGGCTTTCCCTTCTCCATGCTGATCTATCTGGCGGCGTTGCAGAATGTCGACAAAAGCCAGATCGAGGCGGCGATGCTCGATGGCGCCGGTCCGGTCCGCCGGCTGATCGACGTGACCCTGCCGGCGATCCGCGATGTGATCGTGGTCAACATCGTGCTGACGCTGATCCTCACCTTCAACTACTTCGATATCATCTGGGTGCTGACCAAGGGCGGCCCGCAGTCGGCGACCCACATCTTCCCCACCAAGATCTTCGAAACGGGCTTCGGCCAGTTCCGCTTCGGCGAAGCGGCGACCTACGGCGTCTTCTCGATCCTCGTTCTGTCCGTGCTCGTGGCGCTCTACGCCATCGTCCAGGGCGGGGCCAACCGGCGGAGGGCCGCAGCATGAAACAAACCCGCGCGACCCGTCTCGGATTGATGCTGCTTCAGCTTCTGCTGGCAACCGTCGTCCTTCTGCCGTTCTTCTGGATGATCTCCGTAAGCCTCAAGCCGCCGGCGGAACCCTTCGCGATCCCGGCCCGGCTCTGGCCTGACAATCCCACGGTCGACAACTACATCACCGCGTTCCGGCCCGAATTCCGGACCTATTTCTTCAACTCGCTCGTCGTGTCGCTGTCGACGGTCGTCATCACCGTCAGCCTCGGCCTTCTCGCGGCCTACAGCTTCACCCGCGCGCAGCTTGCCGCCATTTCGGCGCTGATCGGGCTGGTGGTCCTGGCGCAGATGTTTCCCCATTCGGCGATCATCATCCCGATCTACAAGATGATGCGCGCCGCAAATCTGCTCAACACCTATTGGTCGCTGATCCTTGCCTATGTGTCGGTGACGCTGCCGGTGGCGATCTGGATGCTGCGGGGCTTCCTGCTGAAGCTTCCGGCGGCACTGGAGGAATCCGCGGCCGTGGATGGCGCGACGCCGATGCGCGTGTTCTGGGACATCGTCGTGCCGCTCTCCCGGCCGGGCCTCATTGCGACGTCGGTCTATGTGCTGATCGTAACCTGGCAGGAGTTCCTCTTCGCGCTTTCCTTCACCTCCACCAAGGAGATGCGCACCCTGCCGGTCGGCCTCAACGATTTCATCGGCCAGTATGGCATCCGCTACGGCGAACTCATGGCCTCCTCGGTCATGGTCTCGCTGCCGGTCATGGCCGTCTTCTTCTTCCTGCAACGCTACTTCGTCGCCGGCATCACCGCCGGTGCCGTGAAAGGTTAGGCCATGGCGCTGATCGAACAGTCCGATCTTTCTCCCGGCATCCGCCAGATTTTCTTCAACCGGCCGGAGAAGCTCAATGCGCTCTCCACGCCGCTGATGAGCGAATTCGAAGCGGCGCTCGATGTGGCCGCCGATGATCCGGCCATTCGCGTCATCGTGCTGCGCGGGGCGGGCGGCAAGGCTTTCGTCGCCGGTGCCGATATCGCCGAATACCAGGGCAACAAGCGGGCGGAGTTCACCGCCTATCAACTCAACTCGCGCCGTGTCTTCGACCGGTTAGAGCGGATCGGCAAGCCGGTCATCTGCGCGGTCGATGGCTTCGCGCTGGGCGGCGGCTTCGAGATCGCGCTGTGCTGCGACATCCTCATCCTGTCGGACACGGCGCAACTCGGCCTGCCGGAAGGGCGGCTCGGCCTTTGCCCGGGTGGCGGCGGTACGCAGCGGCTGCTGCGGGCGGTCGGCAAATATGCGGCCTCCGATCTTCTTCTCGCCGGCTGGCGGATGTCCGCCCAGCGTGCCTTCGAACTCGGCATCGCCGCCGATGTCGTGCCGGCCGACGGCATGGATGAAGCGATCCTGCGGCGGGCGCGGGCCTGCCTGAAGATCGCCCCGCTCGCGGCGGCCGAAATGAAGCGGCTGCTTCGCGAAGGTCAGGATGCAGGCATCGAAACGGCCAAGAGCCTGGAGCAGGAAGTCCTGTTCCGCCTCTATTCCACGGCCGATGGCCAGGAGGGCATCGATGCCTTCCTGGAAAAGCGCGATCCCCAGTTCAGGATGGAATAATCATGGAATTCAAGGGCAAGGTCATTGTCGTGACAGGCGGGGCCAAGGGCATCGGCCGGTCCTGCGTGGAGATTTTCGCAGCGCGGGGCGGCAAAGTCGTCTTCTCCGACATCGATGAGGCGGGCGGCGCGGCGCTGGCCGACAGGCTGGGGGATGATGTTGCGTTCCTGCGCGGCGATGTCCGCCGTCTCGCCGACATGGAGGCGATGGCGCAGCTTGCCGAGACGCGCTTCGGCGGCCTCGACATCATCGTGAACAATGCCGCCGTCGCCCTCAACGGCGTGATCGACGAGATCGACGAGGAGCGCTGGACGACCGTCATCGATACCAATCTCACCGGCTTCTGGCGCACGATGAAGGCCTGCGTGCCGTTGCTGCGCAAGCGCGGCGGCGGCGCGGTGGTCAACCTCTCTTCGGTCCAGGGCCTTATCGGCTTCCAGGGCTGGCCGGCCTATGCGGCCACCAAGGGCGCGATCATCGCGCTCACCCGCCAATGCGCGATCGACCTCGCCAAGGCGGGTATCCGCGTCAACGCGGTCGCGCCGGGCACGATCATGACGCCGATGAACGAGAAGATTTTCGAGGAGACCGAGGACGCGCAGGCGCTGATCGACAGCTGGAACCGGGCGCACCCGATCGGCCGTTTCGGACAGCCCATGGAGGTCGCCGAACTCGTCGCCTTCCTGGCGTCAGACAAGGCGAGCTTCATCACGGGCGAGATCGTGCGTTGCGACGGTGGCCTCGCCATCCGGGGCGAATGATGTCGGAACTCCCGTCCATCGGCACGGCCTGCGGTGTGTTGCAGTTCGATCCCCGGATCGGCAACATTCCACACCTGCGCTTTCATTGGGCCGGCCGCTCGATCGAGCCGCTCTATGCCGCGCCCTGGCGGGAGGAGCCCGCGGTTCAGGCCACTTCGGGGCTCTCGCCGGCGGAACGTCGGCTGGCGGGAGATTTCTTCTGTGCGCCCTTCGCGGCGGCGACGGACGCGGCTGTTCCCGCCCATGGCTGGACAGCCAACAGCCCATGGCATGTCGAGGCACATGAACCCCACGCCATCCGGGCCGTTCTCGGGCGCGATGTATCCGGCGCGCGGGTCGTCAAGCGCCTTGAGATGGCGGAGGACGCACCGCTTCTCTATCAGGAACACAGGATCGACGGCGGGCAGGGCGTGTTGCCCGTCGCCCACCACCCGATGCTGCATCTTGCGGGCCGCGGACATTTCTTCACCTCGCCAAAACGGGCGGCTCTCACCTTTCCCGAGGTGTTCGAGCCGGGTCGCTCCTACCTTGCCTATCCCGCACGCGCCACCGACATCAGGCAGATGGCCGGTGCGGCAGGAGAGACCGTCGATCTTTCGCGCTGGCCGATCGGCTCGCGCAACGAGGATTTCGTCACGCTGGTCGAAGCGCCGGATGCGGTGCTCGGCTGGTCGGCGGTGATCCGTGAAGAGGAGGACGACATCGTCTTCTTCCTCAAGGATCCGTCCGTGCTGCCGGTCACCATGCTCTGGTTCTCGAATGGCGGGCGCGATCATGCGCCGTGGAACGGCCGGGTCATCGGCGTCACGGGCGTCGAGGACGGGTGCTGCCCGGGACCTGCCGGGGAAGCGGCCGCTGCCGTCGCCAATCCCGTCGCCGCTGAAGGCGTGCCGGCCGGCCTGCCGCTTGCCGTGGGACACAGCCACGTCGTGCGCCATGTGCTGGGCGCAGTGCCCCGCCCGGCGGGCTGGGACGGCATTTCGGACATTTCCATAACAGGAGATCGGCTTTCGATCTCGGACGGTGCCGGGCGGCGGATCGATCTGCCCTGGCGCCGCGACTTCCTGAAAGGACACAAGTGACATGGCCGCAATCGAATTGCGCAAGCTGACCAAGAGTTTCGGTGCCTATACCGCCCTGGAGGGGCTGGACCTTTCGATCGGAGACGGGGAATTCCTGGTCCTGCTCGGCCCGTCGGGCTGCGGCAAGTCGACCACGATGCGCATCGTCGCCGGGCTTGAGGAGCCGACCTCGGGCGAGATCCATATCGGCGGTCGCCGGGTCAACGACACGCCGGCGCGCGACCGGGACCTTGCCATGGTGTTCCAGAACTATGCGCTCTATCCGCACATGACCGTCGGCGAAAACATGGCCTATCCGCTGAAGATCCGGAAGATTGCCCGGCCCGAGCGGGAGGCACTGGCGCGCGCGGCCGCCGAGCGGGTCGATATGGCCCATCTTCTCACCCGGCGTCCCGCCGAGCTTTCCGGCGGCCAGCGCCAGCGTGTGGCGCTCGCCCGGGCCATCGTGCGCCGTCCGCAGGTCTTCCTGATGGACGAGCCGCTCTCCAATCTCGATGCAAAGCTGCGCACGGTGATGCGGGGCGAATTGAAGAACCTCCAGCGCGACCTCGGCGTCACGACGATCTACGTGACCCATGACCAGGTCGAGGCGATGACGCTGGCCGACCGGATCGTCGTGCTCAACAAGGCGACCATCCAGCAGATCGGTTCGCCCGCCGAGATCTATGCGCGCCCGGCCAATACGTTCGTCGCCGGCTTCATCGGTTCTCCGCCGATGAACCTTCTGTCGGGACAGGTCGCCGACGGCTGGTTCTCCAGCGAGGGCGGGCGCTTTGCGCTGGCACATGCCGCCGGCGACATCACGCTGGGCGTGCGGCCCGAGCATGTGCGTGTCGCGGCGGATGGCAACGGCCATTTCTCCGGCACGGTCTTTTCGTCCGAGCTGCTGGGCGATTGCACGATCCTGACGGTCAGGGCCGGCGATGCGCTGGTCGCCGCGAAACTTTCGCCGGACGCCGGGCTGGAGCGTGGTGCCCCCGTCACCCTCAGCTTCGAGCCCGGGCGTATGCATCTCTTCGATGCGGCGACCGGCCTGCGCCGGGGGGAGGCGTGATGTCGGCGCCTCTCCTCGGGCAGGATCGCCTGCGGGTGTTCTTCGACGGAATCTGGAGCGAGCCGCGGCTCAGCCATCCCGAGGGCGTTGCGGTCGGCCCTAACGGCTGGATCTGGTGTGGCAATCAGGATGGGGAGATCTGCCGTATCGCGCCGGATGGCAGCCGCATCGAACGGGTGGCGGGCACCGATGGCTTTCTCCTCGGCCTCGCCTTCGATGGCGACAGGGCTCTCTTCGCCTGTGACCTGAAGCATGCCGCCGTTTTCCGGCTGGACCTTGCCACCGGAATTCTGGAGCGGCTTGAAGCCCCGGGTCTGCGCATTCCGAATTATCCGGTCGTCGATCGGCGACATGGCCGGCTTCTCGTCTCGGACAGCCATGATTCCAGTGAGCCGGGTCCGGGCATCTGGTTCTTCGATCTTGCCGGTGGTCCCGGCAGCCTCTGGTGCGATGCCGGTTTCACTTTCGCCAACGGGCTTGCCATGCGGCCGGGAGAGGAGGCGCTTTACGTCTGCGAGACCTTTGCCCGGCGCGTTTCGCGCGTCGCGATCGCGCAGGATGGCAGCGCGGGCGCGATCACGGCCTACGTCACGGATCTGCCGGGATACCCGGATGGACTGGCCTTCGACGAGGCCGGCAATCTGCTGGTCTCGCTTTACGAACCTTCGCGCATCCTGCGTGTCGACAGGCAAGGCAACGTCGCCACGCTTGCCGAAGACCCGACAGCGCATCTCCTCTGCCATCCGACCAACATCGCCTTCGACGGCACGCGGCTCTTTGCGGCCAATCTCGGCCGCTGGCACATCGCGGAGATCGATTGCGATATAGGCGCCCCGCCGTTGTGGAGGGTGACCGCATGACGTTCATAGGCCTCACCTGGGACCATCCCCGCGGCTACAATGCGTTGGCTGAGACGGCGCGTCGTGTGAATGCGGGGCGCGTGCAGCCCCTGATCCATTGGAACAAGCAGCCCCTCGAAGGTTTCGAGAGTGCCCCCATCCGGGACCTTGCCGAGCGCAATGACCTGCTGGTGATGGACCATCCGCATATCGGCGAGGCGGTCGCGGAGGATTGTTTCTGGGCGCTCGAGGATCTCTATCCCGCCGAACAGCTCGCCCTCTGGCGACGCGACAGCGTCGGCCCTTCCGCCGCAAGCTACCATTGGGACGGCAGGACATGGGCGCTGCCGCTGGATGTCGCGACGCAGGTCATGGCCCGCCGCGCCGACCGGCTTCCGGAACCTCCGGAGAGTTGGGACGAAATCGTCGCTCTGGCGGCGCGGCTGCCGGTGGCGCAATCGCTCGCCGGCCCCCATGCGGTTCTGACATTGATGTCGATGGTCGCGGGCGCCGGCGGCTGCGTGGGCGGCGAAGACTTTCTGCCCGTTGCGGAAGGCGCGGCGGCGCTGGAGACCATGCACCGCCTCCATGCCCGTCGACCCACGGCAAGCGAAACGCTCAACCCCATCGGGCTTCTGGAGGCGATGGCACGGGGCGGGGATATCGCGCTGGTCCCCCTTGTCTTCGGCTACGTCACATATGCCGCGCTGGGGCATGCGCCGCAGGTCGTCCGCTTTTCCGATACGCTCCGACAGGGCGGCGGCGCGGGCGGCGTGATCGGCGGGACGGGCATTGCATTCTCGCGCCGCAGCCGGCCCACCCCGGAACTCCTTGACCACATCGCCTCGCTGCTTGCAGCACCGACGCAGGTCGAGGTCTTTCCCACCTTCGGCGGCCAGCCCTCGGCGAGGGCCGCCTGGCGGGATGCGGGCGTGAACGACGCCTGGGGCGACTTCTACCGCGGCACGCTCGCCACCGCCGAGACGGCGCTCCTGCGCCCCCGCTTCGACGGATACATCGCCTTCCAGACGGCCGCGGCGCAATGCGTTCGCCTGGCACTGGAGCGGCGGGAAGAACCGGAAACCACCCTTGCGGCCCTTCGCACGCTCTGGCGCCTCGCGCGCCAGAAGGCGAGAGGCCATCTCGACGACCGAAAAGGCTGATATCATGACCGACACCAACGCCGCCGCCGCTCCCGCCGCCCTTTCGGGCATTCGCATCCTCGATTTCTCGCACCTGCTGCAAGGCCCCTTCGCCACGCAGCTGCTGGCCGACATGGGGGCTGACGTCATCAAGATCGAGCGTCCCGGCAAGGGCGATCTTTTCCGCTCGCTGACCTTCCGCAACAAATGGGTAGGCGGTAGCGAGAGCCCGAATTTTCTAGCCTGGAACCGCAACAAGCGCTCGATCGCGCTGAACCTCAAATCCCCGGAAGTGCATGCCGTCATCATGGAGATGGCGAAGAGCGCTGATATCGTGGTCCAGAACTTCCGGCCCGGCGTCATGAAGGCGATGGGCTATGGCTATGAGGACTTCCGCGCGGTCAATCCGCGGATCATCTATTGCTCCGGCTCCGGTTATGGCGAGGACGGTCCCTATGCCGACCGTCCGGGACAGGACATGCTGGTACAGGGGCTGACCGGTATCATGGCGGCGACCGGACAGGCCGATGCGCCGCCGACGCCGGTCGGAGCCGGCTTCTCGGATCAGATCGGTGCGATGAACATGGTCTACGGCATCCTTTCCGCGCTCTACTGGCGGGAAAAGTCCGGGCTCGGGCAGGAAGTCAAGGTGAACCTCCTTGCCGGCATGCTTGCCCACCAGAACCAAGAAATGGTGATGGCGCTGAATTTCAACGAGGATTTCCAGCGGCCCCGCTCCGGCATCGGCCATCCCGGCATGGACGCACCCTTCGGCACCTATCCCACCACGGACGGCTGGGTGACGATCGCCATGAGCCCCTACCGCACGCTGGTCGGCGTTCTCGGCAATGACGAACTGCTCGTCTATGATGACCCCGAAACGCTCTTTGCGAAGAGGGACGAGGTCTGGCGCCGCCTTGCAGCAGAGACTGGCAAATGGTCGACGGCCGATCTTCTGGATGCCCTGCTGGAGGCCGATATCTGGTGCGGCGAGGTGAAGTCCCATCTGCGCGCCGCAGAGGACCCGCAGGTCCGCCATATGGGAATGGTGACGAGCTACGAACATCCGCGTGCGGGAACTGTCAAGGTCGTCGCCCCGGCCGTACGCTACTCGGAAACCCCCGCCACGATCCGCCGCCCGGCGCCGCTGGTTGGCCAGCACACGCGCGAGATTTTGCGGGAGTTCGGTTATGCGGAAGATCAGATTGCGACCTGGATTCTGTCTGGTGTGATCTCGGCTGACGAAGTCAGCGGATAAAGTGGGCTGAAAAGCATGTGCCGGGAGTGTTAGATATGTCACCAGCTTATATCCGCTAAAGCGGTCGGGTATCCAAGCCGACAGTATTCGTCGGCTAAGCCTTCTTTGGTTGTTGAGGTGTTGCGTCACCAAGCATAGCATGCCGCGCCACATTGGATTGCCCCGGCGCGCCTGCATGGCTTCACGGCCTTCATATTGGAAGCCGTGAAGTCTATTGGTACTACCGCAGCATATCTGGAAATTGGCTCAGAATTTCGGCGGTGTGCTGCCGGCCTTGCGATAGGCGGCGATGACGGTGTTGCCCATCAGCATGGCGATCGTCATCGGTCCAACACCACCGGGAACCGGGGTGATGACGCCCGCGACTTTGGCAACCTCGTCATAGGCGACGTCGCCGACGAGACGAGACTTGCCCTCTCCCTTTTCCGGAGCCGGGATGCGGTTGATGCCGACATCGATGACGGTCGCGCCGGGCTTCACCCAATCGGCCTTGACCATTTCCGGCCGGCCGACGGCGGCGACGAGGATATCGGCGTTGCGGCAGACGGCGGCGAGGTCCTTTGTGCGCGAATGGGCCGTCGTCACCGTGGCATTGGCGGCGAGCAGCAAAGCCGACATCGGCTTGCCGAAGAGGTTGGAGCGGCCGATCACCACCGCGTTGAGACCGGACAGGTCCTCGCCGTGGGTGCGGCGCACGAAGACCATGGCGCCGGCCGGAGTGCAGGAGACGAGACCGCCGTCGAGATCGCCCGTCGCCACCTTGCCGGCATTGACGACATGCAGGCCGTCGACATCCTTTTCCGGCTTGATCGACTGGATGATCGGATCCGAGCTCAGATGCTTGGGCAGCGGCAGTTGGACAAGGATACCGTGGATGGCCTCGTCGGCATTCAGCGTCTCGACGAGCGCGGCCAGCGCTTCCTGCGTCGTCTGTTCCGGCAAGGTGTGCTGGATGGAGTTGAAACCACATTCCTTCGACATACGGCTCTTCGCGCCGACATAGGCATGGCTTGCCGGATCATCGCCGACGATGACGACTGCGAGACCGGGCTTGATGCCGGCCTCGTTTTCCAATGTCACGGTCGCGGCCTTCACCGCGTCAATTACGGAAGCGGCAACCTGCTTCCCGTCAATCGTTTTAGCGCTCATCATTCAGCCCATCCGCTCGGATTTGTAGGAGCCGGGGCTCGGCGGGAAGACGATGGTCTTGTTGCCGTTCATGAACACCCGGTGGTGAATATGCGCATGCACAGCGCGGGCGAGCACCTGGCTTTCCACGTCGCGGCCGATCGAGACATAGTCGTCCGCCGACTGCGCATGGGTGATGCGCGCGACATCCTGCTCGATGATCGGACCCTCGTCGAGATCCTCGGTGACGTAATGCGCCGTCGCGCCGATCAGCTTCACGCCGCGCTCGAAGGCCTGCTTGTAGGGGTTCGCACCCTTGAAGGACGGCAGGAATGAGTGGTGGATGTTGATGATCCGGCCCGACATCTTCTTGCAGACGGCATCCGACAGCACCTGCATGTAGCGGGCGAGCACGATCAGCTCGGCGCCGGACTGCTCGACGACTTCCATCAGCCGCGCCTCGGCCTGCGGCTTGTTCTCCTTCGTCACCTTGATATGGTGGAAGGGGATATCGTGGTTGACGATGACCTTCTGGTAATCGAAATGGTTGGAGACGACGCCGACGATGTCGATCGGCAGCGCGCCGATCTTCCAGCGGTAGAGCAGGTCGTTGAGGCAATGGCCGAAGCGCGAGACCATCAGCAGCACCTTCATGCGCTCGTCGCTGTTGTGGAACCTATGGACCATCGCGAATTTCTTGGAGATCGGGGCGAAGCCGGCATCGATCTCGTCCTGCGTCGCGCCGCCCTCGCTGGTGAAGGTGAGGCGCATGAAGAACAGGCCCGTCTCGAGGTCGTCGAACTGCGACGAATCCACGATATTGCATTCCTTCTCGGCCAGGTAGCCGGTGATCGCGGCGACGATGCCGCGAGTCGATTGGCAGGATACGGTCAGGACAAAGGTCTTCATTCATGGCCTCCGAGTTGAATTGCAGCCAAACCGTCACGGTAGGCTGTTCAGTCTGGTCTAAAAAGGGCGAGGGTTGCAGCGGTCGGATGTGGTTCAGCCGGCCAGCAAAGTTTTTAAGCGGACATCGGGTGATGCCAAAGCGACCGGATTCGGCACCACCTTCGATGCTATCAGCCTTTCGGCGAGCTTGATGTCGCGAGCGACGGTAAGACCGCGACCGATCCCGCTGGCGGCCACAAGAACGCCATCGGCATTGAGGTGGAACAAGAGGAACGCGTCGCCATCGACGTCTCGACGAACTGTGGTCGCCGCACCGTCGGCAAGCCCCGCCACCTGAAGCGTCAGGTCGTATTGACCGCTCCAGAAATACGGGATCGAATTGATGACTTCGTTGGCGCCCAACATGTTCCTTGCCGCCAGTGCTCCTTGGTCGCGGGCGTTACGCCAAGCTTCAAGGCGCACCCGGCGACCGCCATAGACCGGAAGAGGGAACGAACAGCAGTCGCCGGCGGCGAAAACGTTCGGTGCGCTTGTGCTCAGGGTTTCGTCCACGGCGATGCCGTTGTCCAAGTCGATGCCTGCAGCTTCGGCCAAGGCGGTATTCGGCATCGCTCCGATACCAACCACGACGGTATCGACCGTGAACTCGGTTCCATCAGCAAGGTTGATTTCAACCCCGGTTTCGGTCTCGATCAGCGACGAGATACCGACGCCGCAGCGTAGAACGACCCCCTCCTGGAGGTGACGGGCCGAAATGACTGCGGCGATTGCCTCTGGAACGCCGCGCTGCAAAACGCGCGATTGGGCCTCGATGACGGTGACATCGCAACCCAGTGAACGGGCGGTCGCGGCAAGTTCGAGGCCAATGAAACCCGCGCCGATGATCGCGAGGCGACGCCCTGGACCTATGCTGGAGCGGATGTCGACCGCATCGTCGAAGGTACGGAGGTATTTGACCCTGCCGTGAGCAAATTCCGATCCGGGAAGCCGGCGGGGGCGAGCACCGGTCGCGAGGAGCAGTTTTTCAAAGGAAATGCGATTGCCGTCGCTCAGCGATAGATGACTGTCCCCGAGGGAGATGGAGTCGACCATCACACCAAGGCGGACATCGATTTTGGCCTCACGATAGGCCTCGATGGGGGCAACAGGCTTGTGGCCAGCGCCGTCAACGAGCGTAGTTTTCGACAGCGGCGGGCGCTCGTAGGGCAGATGGCTTTCATTACCTATCAGCGTGACCGGCCCATCGTATCCGTTGCTGCGCAGGGCGAACGCAGCGCATGCGCCACACTCTCCCGCACCCAAGATAACCATTCCCGCGGTGCTCATGTCCGGCCTCCCGTTAGACTGCATCTCTGAGAAACGTTCATTTCAGCTTGCCCTCCGAAGGCTTCAGGACGTGAGCGCGGCTATCCGTTCGCGGCGAAATTTCACTCGCTCGTTATGTCCCGGCGTAGAGCAGCCGGGACCTCGCTGGCGAGCGGTTGCCGGCGGATGTCCAAGAACGGCGACGAGCTAGCGTTTCTCAACACCATTGAGGAACTTCTCGAACTCGGCGTCCGATATCCCAACGCTATGTTCGTCAGCTGGATAGGCGCCACTTCCGACATCGGCGCGGAACTCGCTAAACGCGGCTACCCGTTCGCCGTTGAGACGGTCGAATTCGGCCTTGAAGTCTCGGTAGGCCTTGGCGTGGCGCGGCAAGCGCGTGCGGCCATAGCCGAGTACATCTTCCGCAAAGAGATACTGGACGTCGCCGCCGGAGCCCGAACCGAGGCTGAAGTAGACCATCGAGGTGTTCTTCGCGAAAAACTCCGTTATCCGCGCCGGCACGACTTCAAGCTCGACCGCAAAGCATCCTGCTTCTTCCAGGCGCTGAAGCTGCTGCCACATCGCCAGGGCTTCCGCGGCGGACTTGCCGACCGCACGCCAGCCGGTCCAGGTGATGTAGGACGGAACGAGGCCGACGTGTGCAACGATGGGAATATGATTGTCGCACATTGCCTTCTGAATCTCGAAGGAGGCAGCGCAGTAGAAGCAATCCCCGCCGATGGCCGTATACTTGTAAGCCGCTTCGAGGAAATGCTCGGCGGTGACGAGCAATTTCCCGTCGACGGTTCCCTTCGTCGGTGGCGTCAGGCCAACCTGCACGAAACATGCGCCGGCAGCTTCCCGCATCTCAGGCGTGAAGTCCTTGGCCTCGATAGAGAGCAGGTCAATTCCAGCGGCCGCAGCCGCGGCAGCCTCATCCGTCGTGGTGACATACAGCATGGAGAGCTTTTCGCCCCGCTGCTTGCGTGCACGGATGTCCGCGACGTGCGGTCGTTTCTGTTTCAGGCTCATTGCGCCCCCTTTGCTGTTGTAACGCAGTCTCAATCAATCCACGCGCTGCAAGAAGGTCAGGGTCGACCCATTGCCCTCGACGAGCGGGGCGAGAGCGGCATTGAGCGTAGCGTTCTCGGGAGCTGACAAATGGGCCTGGAAGGCCGCTTCATCGGCGTAGATCTCGTAGACGACGAATTTTTCACGCTGGCCGTCGACGCGGTAGCAGACAAAGGCTTCGTTCCCGGGCTCGTTTCGGACGACATGACCGTAGTCGCTGAGCAATTCCTCGACCTTGTCGGCGGTTTCGAGACGCGCCGTAACCTCGGCGATCAGAATTTTCTGTTTGGCGGTGGTCATTGGAGCATCCTCAGACATCGATCTTGACGCGGCCGTCTTCGACCTTGACAGCGTAAGTGCGTAGGTTTTCGCACGCCGGAGGCGTCTCAACCTCGCCAGTCGTGAAGTCGAAGATGGACGAGTGCTTCGGACACTCGACCGAGTTCTCCATGACGAGTCCATCGGCGAGATGGATCTCCTCATGTGTGCAAAGCCCATCGGTGCAGTAATATTCGTTGCGATCGTTCCGGAAGATCGCAAAGGTCTTGCCGCCGTGATCGAAGCGACGCCCGCTTTCTTCCTCAAGGTCGTCCGCTTCGCAAACATCAATCCAAGGCATGGTCGTTCTCTTTCTCTAAAACTTTGAAAATCAGCGCTCGAGCGTCACTGCGATTTTGCCTTCAGGCGTTCCTTCTTTTCACGGAAGCGGGCCTTCATCTGTTCGTCCGACTCCTTGGAGCCGTCGTGATAGGTGCCGAAGACCCGATCGAACGGGACGAGGCCGTCGCCGCCGTAGTTCACCTCGAAATACTTGTGGTGCAGGTAGTGCATGTAGGCATGGGTATCGAAGCCGCCTTCTTCGGTGGTCTCGACCTTGTCAAAGCCGACGTGTCCGGGAACGGCGCCGAAGCCGGCGAAATGCAGCTGATAGAGCGCGATGATCGGGTTCGACGGGATGATGAAGTGCCAGAAGACCGTGCCGAAGTAGAGAAAATGTTCGATCGGGTGCATCGACAGCGAGGACCACGGGCTCGGATTGACCGAATTGTGGTGGACGCAGTGGATGTACTTGTAGAGCACCGGCACATGGATCAGGCGGTGGATGCAGTAGAAGTGAAAATCGTGAATGATCGGCACAACGAATGCGACCAGTGCCAGCCAATAGGGATGCTCGGCGAAGTTCAGCCACGGAATGTAGCCGTTGGCGGAAGCCCAGAGCATCAGAACCTGCAGCGCTGTCCAGATCGGGACACCGATCAGCAATGAGCGCAGCATGTTATCGAGCGTCTGCTTCTGAAACCAGAAGACCTCCGACGGCTGGTCTTCGGGGAATTTGTGATTGTACTTGAAGCGGGTTTCCTGTCGCCGGCGAATGTAGAGCGGCAACTCCCAGGCCTGATACCAGAGGAACGTCAGCACGACGTTGACAGCGAGCATCGTGAGCGGCCAGCCCCACGTCACCGTCTGGAGAACCTCGGGAGCGGGGACGACGAGATACCAGTAGGCCACGGCGGAGGCCATGAACAGGATATTGTACGGGAAGAAGTAGGAGGGCAGCCACTTCAGAATTTTTGCGAGATTGGGAGGAAACGACCAGATCGGCGCCAGCTCAAGAAGCTTGTTCGGCGCCCAGTCACCACGCTTGTTGCGTGTTCCATACTTAGTGTCGTCCATTACGGCCTCCTTCAGTCGGTTCCGTCGAATGATCATGCGTCGAACTGGCCGGGCCAGACGACTTCGAATGGCAGCAGGCCACACGAAACCCGTGCGAACGAATGCACGAAACGCTTGGACTGCCTTATTTCCGGAGATGCGAAATCTGCAGGACCGGCGCTCCTCACGTCAGATCCTGCGTTGAGCGCTTTATCGCAATTTCTTTGCTGGTCGTCAATAACTAAATCCACTGGCTTTACAAAGTCGCGTGAGATCGGTATCGGTTTGATTAATGTCGGTCTCCATGGCACAGACGTGGTGACGGTACGAAACGTCTGGTCGGCCGATGGAAGTCCCGGCGGCGAGGGTGCTGGATGGCGGGACGTCACCAACACCCTGGTCGCGGACGTTTCCAATCGCGGTGTCCCAGAGAAACGTGAGCTCTCTTCGACGATGTCGGACGATAGTAACTATGCAGATCTGATGGGCGATGCCACGCGCCGTGGCGGCAACCAAGCGGGTGTCAGGCAATACAATGAGCGTCTGATCATGGCTCTTGTCCGAGAGGCGGGTGCGCTCTCGAAGGCGGAGATTGCTCGAATTACCCGGCTGTCGTCCATGACGGTGACCACCATCGTCAACAAGCTTCTGGAGGAGGGCCTCGTTCGCAAGAAAGAGGTGATCCGCGGGCGCATGGGCCAGCCTTCGACGCCGATCGAGCTTGCGCCGGACGGAGCGATTTCGATCGGGATGAAAATCGGCAGGCGCTCGCTTGATCTCTTGGCGCTCTCCTTCGATCGAAGCGTGGTCGTGAAAAAGACTGTGACCTACGATGCGCTGGATTCCAGAAAATTTTCGGGTCTGATCGCCGAGGCCTTCGATCGTCTCTTTGCAAGCCTGTCCGATCTTCAGCGCTCCCGACTGGTCGGCGTCGGTGTCGCCGCACCGACGGCCATCGAAGCAGGGGAGGCGGTGATCGGCGACCCCGGCGGAAGCGTGCCGCGCTTGAGGGAGAAGGAACTGCTCGGGCACGTCGAAGAGGCATCCGGGCTGAGTGCCGTCGTGCTCAACGATGCGACGGCAGCCTGCCTTGCGGAGATAGACTTCAGCCGCGACCAGCGAAATCGGTCGATGATCTATTTCTATGTCAGCACGCTTATCGGTGGCGGTGTGGTCCTTGAGGGAAACCTGATCACCGGACGAACCGGCAATGCCGGCGCCGTCAACGCCGTTCCGCTCGGCATATCCGGTGGTGCGAAATCCGGCCCGCCGGCCCAGTTGATCGAGGCTGCTTCGCTCAATCGGCTGGAGACGATCGCTGAGCGGCAGGGTGTTCCCATAGGCGTTTTCCGGGAAGATGGAGGCCCTGCCTCGGCCCTCGACGAAGCCGCCTGGGCCTGTTTCGACGAATGGTGCGACCTTGCCGCAGATGCCCTGGCCCACGCCGCGATTTCCGGGACGAGCTTCATTGAGGCAGAAAGCGTCGTTATCGACGGCGTGCTTCATCGCGTCCTTCTCGACCGGCTGATCGCGCGGATCGGTGAACGGATTCCTCGCTACAATCTCGAAGGGATCAATCTGCCCGAGTTTCGCGCGGGTTCCATCGGCTTTGATGCGCGGGCTCTCGGTGCTGCCCTCGTTCCGATGTACGAACAGTTTGCGCCGGACAACAAAGTCGTACTTAAGCGATAAGTCGATGCTCACCTACTTGCGGCGAAGCGGTCCACGCCAATATGACAACGTAATCATATGGAATTCCTCGCCTTAGATGTCAGCACAGACAATTGTTGGTTACTAGGAGAAACGTCGTAAACGCAGGGGGAGGCGAGCGTATGACTACGTTGACATATAGGCATGACTTGAGTAGCGTTTGATTGGCGTGGTGGATGAACGTCGTCGGTCATCGACCCTAGCTTTCGCGTAAGGGTCCAACCTTCATATCGAAAGATTTGTCCAATGAGTGAAGTGCGCGCCTTGGTGCTTGAGCGCCAACACCAACTGGGTCTCCGCGATATCGAGCTGCCGATGGATGTCGGCCAGGATATGGTGAAGATACAGATTCATACGGTCGGTATTTGCGGCTCCGACGTCCACTATTATACGCACGGGCGCATTGGGCCATTTGTCGTCGATCAGCCTTTAGTCCTGGGCCATGAGGCCGCCGGCGTTGTGGTCGAAGTCGGAGCAGGCGTCCAGCACTTGCGGGTGGGCGATCGCGTTTGCATGGAAGCGGGCGTTCCTGATGCAACGTCTCGCGCGAGCAAGCTGGGCCTCTATAACCTTGACCCCGCTGTACGATTTTGGGCGACCCCACCCTATCATGGTGTTTTGACGCCCCTTGTCGTTCATCCGGCCCATCTCACCTTCAAGCTGCCAGAAAATGTGAGTTTCGCCGAAGGCGCGATGGTAGAGCCGTTTGCTGTCGGTTTGCAGGCGGCGTCCAAGGCAAAGATAGCACCCGGCGATACCGCAGTGGTTTTGGGCGCCGGGCCTATAGGAACGATGACCGCTTTGGCCGCGCTCGCTGGCGGTTGCGCGCGCGTTATCATAGCCGATCTCGCACAGGCGAAGCTGGAGATCGCAGCGCAATATCAGGGCGTAATTCCCGTTAACATAAGGACGAGCAACCTTGCGGAAGCCGTCAAGGGCCTCACCAATGAATGGGGCGTCGACGTCGTATTCGAATGCTCCGGCGCTCCACAAGCTTGGCAGGGTGTCGGCGATCTGATGCGCCCCGGCGGGACTGTCGTCGTCGTTGGAGTGCCGGTCGATCCGGTCTCTTTTGACATCGCGTCGCTGCTCGTCAAGGAAGTCACCGTTGCGACGGTGTTTCGTTATGCCCACCAGTTCGAGCGTGCGATCGCCCTGATCTCGGCGGGCAGCGTCGATTTGCAGCCACTGATTTCCGAAACGTTCTGTTTCGAGGACGCAGTCCTGGCCTTCGATAGAGCAGTCGAAGCGCGGTCAACCGACGTGAAGCTCCAAATTTGCTTTTCGACTTGAGGCGCTCCGCGAGCGCATCCCAGATCTCCACTCTGCAACAGACAACCCCGAGGAAGCCATGGCGATTAGATTGACCCCAGAAAATTTGTCAAACCTCAGCGAAGCGGTTCAGGTCCCGACCTACAACGCAAGGCAGCTTCAGGCTGGTATCCTGCATTTCGGGGTTGGAAACTTTCATCGAGCGCACCAGGCAGTCTACCTCGACGACCTTTTCAATGCGGGCGACGACCGTGATTGGGCAATCGTCGGGGCGAGCATGCGCCCAGCCGACGAAGAAATTCGGCAAAAGCTGAAAACGCAGGACTGGCTGACCACCGTGGTCGAACAGGAGATGTCTGGATCGGCAGCTCGGGTCACAGCGTCCATGGTCAACTACCTTGAGATTGGGGACACATTCTCGATCATCGAGCATCTCGCCGCGCCAAGCACGCGTATCGTGTCGCTCACTATTACCGAAGGCGGCTACTTTATCGATCCGGCGACGCAGCATCTCGACGCCAACCACCCCGATATCGTAAGGGACGTTCAGGATCGCCTGGCCAATCCCCAGACGACATTCGGCCTGATCCTTGCTGGCCTGAAGCGCAGGAGCGAGGCTGGCATGCTGCCGTTCACCATCATGAGCTGCGACAATATTCCCGGTAACGGCCATGTCACCCAGCAGGTCGTGGTTGGGCTAGCGGAGCTGATCGATGTCGAATTCGCGGAGTGGATTCGAGCAAATGTCGCTTTTCCGAACAGCATGGTCGACCGCATAACGCCGCTGACAAGCGATCGCGAGCGCAAGCTACTCGAGGAGGAATTCGGCATTTCCGACAACTGGCCGGTGTTTTGCGAGAGCTACAGGCAATGGGTTCTGGAAGATAACTTCCCAGCCGGACGCCCGGCTCTTGAGAAAGTGGGCGTGCAGTTCGTGTCGGACGTTGTTCCGTTCGAACTCATGAAGATCCGCATTCTCAATGGCGGAGGCGCGATCGTCGGCTATCCTGCGGCGCTGCTGGATATCCACTTCGTTCATGAAGCCATGAAGCATCCACTGATCAACGCGTTTTTCCGCAAGGTTGAGCACGACGAGATCATCCCGGTCGTGCCGCCCGTTCCCGAAACGAACCTGAACGATTATTACGAGCTGATAGATCGCCGTTTCTCCAACCCGAAAATCGGCGACACGATCACTCGCTTTTGCCACGACGGGACCAACCGACAGCCGAAGTTCATCTTGCCGACGGTTGCAGACCGCTTGAAAGCTGGTGCAAGCGTGGACGGTCTTGCTCTCGTCTCGGCGTTCTGGTGCCGGTACTGCTACGGCGAAACCGACAGCGGCGCGCCGATCGCTTCCAACGACCCAAACTGGGATCGGCTTCAGGCCCATGCCCGACGAGCGCGCAGCTCCGGCGAAGCATGGCTGGAAATGACGGATATCTTCGGAGACCTGAGCCGGAATGATCGTTACATTGCCGCTTTCAAAGCCGGCCTGGAAAGCGTCTGGTCCAAGGGTACCTACGCAACCCTTGAGTCTTATCTTTCCTCATGAGCCTGAACCGGCGGGCGTGATAACGGCCCGCCGGACCATCTCCGGAAAAGTCCCGATCCGGGATGCCGTGTGAAGGCTGACGCCATCGAGCGCCATGGCGGACCTATCCCACATGGCTATCGCAAAGCGTGGACAAGGACCATTTTTCAAAAACAGCAACGGCTGCGTCCGCCTATGGAAAGCAAGCGGACCTCGTGCCCCGCCGGTGCCTGGACTTCATATCCCATGGAGCGCAAACGCCCTTCAAAATCGGATAATGGCCTGAGATCCCGTTCTGATGGTTCGCGACTTGGCTCGCCTACCCGGCGCCGTGAAGATGAGGCGCGGAGCGATGCAGGATCGTCTCCCCGGCACTCTGCGACGCAGCATGGGTGCAGCCTCCACCGCGAGGATGGCGGCTGCCAACCATAAATCACAGGTTCACAGGCATACAGCTGACGGGTTTCAGGATGGAAATCCACCTGGAGTGACCGTGCATCTTCAAACCATATTGCGAATTTCGCTCACATGAGCTATATCACTCATGTGAGCGCTGGAGGAGCGCGTATGAAAGGGAGAGTTCATGAACAGGATAGTAAGATATGCGCTGCTGACCGTGGCGCTGGGGCTCGGCTTACAGGCAGGCGGCGCCGCCGCTGCGGACAAGCAGGTCGTGGTCTATTCTTCGGAGGAGATGATCGAGTTCATGGCGCAGAAGGGCGATGTCACGTTATCGAGCGGTGATTGCGCTCTGCCGACGGCTCTCGGAAATCAGGCAACCGCGCCCGTCACAGCTTTCCAATGCGCAATTGCGCGGATGCGATGGATGTGGGTGGCG
>Ga0182736_1001419_pt1 | contig 23536 bp, 24 predicted proteins | sample eDN5th30CKraftBY_FD_128882 | JGI IMG/M metagenome (GOLD analysis project Ga0182736, IMG submission 128882) | Enriched backyard soil microbial communities from Emeryville, California, USA - eDNA 5th pass 30_C Kraft BY (version 2) (version 2) | ecosystem: Environmental > Terrestrial > Soil >... | reverse complement strand
TGCGGGTCGGTCGCCTTCCGGTTCGTCTGATGCCTGTCCCGACCAATAGCTTCAAAGCTGCCCTCAAGGCCGGGCAGGCGCAGATCGGCCTGTGGGCCGGCCTCGCCAACCCCTATTCCACCGAGCTTCTGGCCACCTGCGGCTTCGACTGGCTGCTGATCGACGGGGAACATGCGCCGAACGACCTGCGCAGCATCCTCGGCCAGTTGCAGGCCATGGCGCCCTACCCCACCCATGCGGTGGTGCGCCCGCCGGTGGGCGATACGGTGCTGCTGAAGCAATACCTCGACATCGGCTGCACCAACTTGCTGGTGCCCATGGTCGAGACCGCCGAACAGGCCGCCGAGCTGGTGCGCGCCGTCCGCTATCCCCCCGCGGGCGTGCGGGGCGTGGGTTCGGCGCTGGCGCGCGCCTCGCGCTGGAATTCCATCGACGGCTACCTGCAAAGCTCCGACGCCGAAATCTGCCTGCTCCTGCAGGTGGAGAGTCCCCGCGCCATGGAGAACATCGACGCCATCTGCGCTGTCGAGGGCGTCGACGGCGTCTTCATCGGCCCCTCAGACCTCGCCGCCGGCATGGGCCACCTGGGCAAGGCGGGGCATCCGGACGTGCAGGCGGCGGTGGAGCACGGCATCTCCCGCATCGTCGCGTCGGGCAAGGCGCCGGGCATCCTGTCGGTCGACCAGACCCTGGCCAAACGCTACCTGGAACTCGGCTGCACCTTCACGGCGGTGGGGATCGACACCATGCTGCTGGCGGGCGCGGCGCGAGCGCTGGCGAAGTCGTACAAGGGTTAGCGGGGCGGCTTCACTTAATAAGCCCGTCATCCTCGGCCTTGTGCCGACGACCCATTCGCGCACCCCTGTCCGACAGGGGTGCGACGCGCGCCGCCTCAGCCCCGTCCTCCACCCGCTGAGCAATGGGTCCCAGGCACAAGGCCTGAGATGACGAGCTATGGGTTATCGCCCGCTCTTCGGCACGCTGCACATCCGCGCACCCTCTTCGATGATCCGCACCGTCTCCGACCACAGCCCCAGCCCGCCGATCTCCGACAGGGGCCAGAACCGGGCGTCAGCCGCATCGTCCCCGGCCACGGGCTCCCCCGACACCCAGCTGGCGGCGTAGTCTATCAGCACGTAGTGGCGCTCTCCGAACAGGCCGTCGACCACGTCGATCAGGCCGGCCAGCTCGGCCTGCACACCAGTCTCCTCGGCGAGTTCGCGCAAGGCGGCGTCGGCGGCCCGCTCGCCCCATTCGATTCGGCCGCCCGGCAGGCTCCATTCCCCCACCAGCGGGGGCTGTCCGCGGCGGATCAGCAGCACCTCGTCGCCGCGGACGCAGACAACCCCGACCGCCGGAACCGGGCTCGCCATCAGACGAGCCGGATGGCGGACAGCAGGCGACCGTAGTCCGCCTCGCCGCGATGCACGGTGCGGCGGTTGGAGAAGAACAGGTCCGGCTCCGCGTAGGTGTCGCGGCCGATCCACGCCGCCTTGCCGACCCCCGCCCGCCCCAGCCGGTCCAGCACGAACCCCGGCAGGTCGAACATCCGCTTGTCGGGGGCGGCGCCGGCGCTGAAGAACCGCTCCGACTCCGGCGCCCCCGCTTCGAACGCCTGCAGGAAATCGAGGCCCACCTCGTAGGACTTGGGGCCGATGCAGGGGCCGACCACGGCGACGATGCGGTCGGCCCTGGCGCCCAGGCCCTCCATGGCGGTGACTACCGACTGGGCCATGCCGCCGAGGGCGCCGCGCCACCCGGCATGGGCCGCGGCCACCACACGGGCTTCGGCGTCGGCGAGCAGGATGGGCGCGCAGTCCGCCGCCAGCGCCCCGCATATCAGTCCCGGCGTGGCCGTCGCGACCGCATCACCGTCGTGGCGCGCATCCCCCCAGGGGGCGTCGGCCACATAGGCTGTCGCCGAATGGATCTGGTAGCAGGTGAGCAAGGCGTCGACGCCGACATCCAGGGCCGCCGCCGCCCGGCGCCGGTTCTCGGCCACGGCCCCCGGATCGTCCTTGGAGCCGCGCCCGACGTTCAGGCTGGAATAGACACCCGTCGAGACCCCGCCCCGCCGGGTGAAGAAGGCGTGGCGCACCCCCGGCAGGGCCGCGAGGCTGGGGTGGGTGAGAGGGGAAAGCTCGTTCATGACTCGAACCCTGGTACCTGCAGCCCGGGCGAATGGATCGCCAGGGCCTTGAATAGCTCGCCCATCTGCTCGGGGGCGGTCAGGCGATGCAGTTCACGCGCTACCCGCTCAGGCGCGCCCCTGGAGAGGGCCGCGGCCCGGGCCTCGATCCCGAGACGCCGCAACAGCTCGCCCTGGCCGACGATCCCGCTCACCGAAGCGCCGGCCGACCGCGCGGCGCCCGCCACGGCGGGAAAGTCGGCGTGGACGGTCAGGTCCGCCTCCCCGGGATTATCGAGGGGGCCCTCGCGGACATGGCCGCGGATGGCCTGCAAGGTGTCACCCGCTTCAGGCGCGGCGCGGCCGTAGTCGATCAGCAGGGCCGCGCCGCCATCCTGCGCGATACGGGCGCCCAGGGCATGGCCGAACGCCTCCTGAGCTGGCGAAATCTCAACCAGCGCCCCCGGCGCCACATCCAGCGGCGACGTGAAACCGGCGGGCGCGGGCGCGAGGCCGAAGTAGAGGCTCCCCGACGGATCGACCCCAACCCGCCGCTCCGACCACCCGTCCTGCAATCGCACGAACTGGCGGACGGGCAGACAGTCCAGCACCTCGTTGGCGATCAGGATCATCGGCGCACCCGCCGGCACGTCGGCCAGATTGGTGGCCCACTTCGGCGCATCGCCCAGGCGTTCCCGCTGGCGGGCGGCGAGCGGCCGGCTCGGCTCCACCAGCCACAGGTCGGCGGCGTCGAGGAATTCGGGCAGCAGGCGGGCGGCGCGCAGGGCGTCCTCCATCAGCACCCCCTCGCCGGGGCCGACCTCCACCAGTCGGAAGGGCGACGGGCGGCCGAGCCGGTCCCAGGTCTCCACCGCCCAAAGACCGATCAGCTCGCCGAACATCTGCGAGGCCATCGGCGCGGTGATGAAGTCACCCCCCTCCCCGCCCAGCCGCGGGCGGGTGGCGTAGTAGCCGTGCTCCGGATGGTGCAGGCAGAGGTCCATATACTCCGCCGTGGTGATCGGCCCCCCGGCGGCGATCAGCGCCTCAAGCCGGGCTTTTAGGCTCATTCGGCCCCCGCGGATCGGCAGCGTCGGGCGCCAGGGCCGGGAAGGGATCGGTGGCCGCCTCCGGGATAACCGGCGTGGCGACAGGCGGTTCGTCGTCGAGGGGGGCGACGGGCGCCAGCGCCGCGTCGCGGCGGGACCAGGCGATCAGGGCGAGCCCAGCCACCAGCATGGGTATCGACAGCATGGTCCCCATGGTCAGGCCGAAAGGGAAGTCCGGCATGCCGCGGTCAGGCTCGCGCACCGATTCCAGCAGGATCCGGAACAGGGCGTAGAAGGTCAGGAACAGGCCGGAGACGAAACCCTTCCGCGGCAGCTCCTTCGCCCCGTGGGTCGCCCATCGCAGGATCAGGAACAGCAGAAGCCCCTCGAGGCCCGCCTCGTAGAGTTGGCTCGGATGACGCGGCTCCGCCCCAGCCCGCGGGAAGATCACGCCCCAGGGGGCCGTGGTCGGCCGCCCCCAAAGCTCGCCATTGATGAAGTTGGCGATGCGCCCGAAGAACAGGCCGATAGGCACGCTAGGGGCGGTGACGTCGGCGAGGCGCACGAAGTCGATCTTGTTGACCAACGCGAAGCCGATCATCCCCACGGTCACGCCGATCAGGCCCCCGTGGAACGACATACCGCCGTTCCAGGTGCGCAGGATCTCCAACGGATCGCTCCAGATCAGCGACGGATTGTAGAACAGCACATAGCCGAGCCGCCCGCCGATGATGATGCCGAGGGTTACCCACAGCACGAAGTCGTCGATCTGCTTGTCGGTGGCGGTGGGCCTGCGCCCTCGCCAGATCTTCAGGTTGCGGACCAGCCGCACGGCGTACCGCCAGCCCAGCAGGATGCCGGCGACGTAGGCGAGGGCGTACCAGCGGATCGCCAGCGGCCCGATATGGACCAGGACGGGATCGAACTCCGGAAATTGCACGGGGGCTCCACGGCGGCGGCTCGACGATGCGCAGGTTTAACAGCCGCCGGATGCTTCGGCGAGCGGTCCCGCGCTTCAAGCCGACGGCGCTATCGAGGCGCGCGCCCCTACTCCATCGCCTTACGCAGGCGGGTGACGAGCTGGCAGTTGGCGCCCCGGTCGGATTGGCCGAAGCGGCTGATCGAGCGGATGTCGACCCGGGCGCCGGCGCCTTCCGGACGCACCCGCACCACCACATCGTAGGGCTGGTTGAGCCACAGGCTGCGCGCCGTGGCCTCCAGCCGGCCGCCGGCCCGATCATCGGTGACGATGGTCCAGCCGAACTTCATCACCGCGATGCGCGCCCGGTTGTAGGCGAAGGGCACGTCGGACTCGAGCACCGCGGGGGTCGCCGCGGGGCAGGTGCTGGCGTTGACCATGGCCACGGGGCGGCCGAGGAAGGCGTTGCGCGGCCCTTCGGGCACCACCGGCGCCAACTCCACCGGATTGGCCTTTTCGCCGCGGACGGCCAGCATCGCAGGGCTGAACAGCAGCGGGTCGCGCCAGTCGGTGGCGACATCGTGGATCGGCGGAGTGTCGGCGGCGCCGAGGCGGTGCTGCGCGATGCCGAACAGGACCACGGCCCCAAGCGCGACGCTGACCAGGGCCGTCACCGCCCCCTTGCGTGGCGGGATCAGCAGCGCCGCGACAAGCCCGAAGACGCCGAGGATCAGGGCGATCGAGGCGAACGCCGGCGCGATCCCGAGGATCATCAACTGATAGCCCGTCTGCAGGCTCAGCCGGTCAGTCCGTACACAGAATATCCCGACCGCGATGAGCAGCGGGGCCAGGATCGCCAGCGCCAGGGCGGTGCGAAGGGCGTGCTTGCGGGCGAGGAGCAGGGTCTCCTTCGGGCCTCGCGGCGGTTTGGGGGGCTTGGGCGGCTTGGCGGCCTTGCCGGGCGGGGGCGGGACCGGCGTGGCGGGCGGGATCGGCGTGTCGCTCACTGAACAGGCTCCGGGACCGAGAAACGATAGCCCGCGAATTGAACCCGCAGGGCCTTCTTGTCGATCTTGCCGGTGGCGTTGAGGGGAATGGAATCCACGAATACGACCTCGTCAGGGGTCCACCACTTGGCGATCTTGCCTTCCAGGAAGTCCAGCATTTCCTGCGATGTCGCCGTCTCTCCGGGCTTGAGCGCCACGATCATTAAGGGCCGTTCGTCCCACTTCGGATGGGGAAGGCCGATGACGGCGGCAAGCTGCACCTTGTCATGCCCCGCCATCAGGTTCTCCAGATCCACCGAGGATATCCACTCCCCGCCGGACTTGATCACGTCCTTGGCCCGATCGGTGATGCGCACGAAGCCGAGCCGGTCGATGGTGGCCACGTCGCCGGTGTCGAAGAACCCCTCCTGGTCCAGGATGCTGAAGTCGGCCGCACCGTAGTAGGCGCGAGCCACAGTCGGCCCCTTGACCATCAGCCGGCCCGGCGTGCGGCCATCGTGGGGCAGGCGATTCCCCGCTTCATCGACCACCTTGAGGTCGATGCCGAAGGGCGGGCGCCCCTGTTTCATGCGCTGGGCGAAACGCTCCTCGCCGGTCAGGTGGGCGGTGGCGGCCACCGGGCGGCCCATCGAGCCGGCGGGCGAGGTCTCCGTCATCCCCCAGCTATGGACCACCTCCACCCCGTATCTTTCGGAAAAGGCGCGCATGATGGCCGGAGGACAGGCCGCGCCGCCGATCAACACCCGCTTGAGGCTGGTGATCGCGCCCCCTGTCGTCTCCAGGTGTTGCAGCAGACCCATCCACACGGTGGGAACGGCGGCGGCAAAGGTCACCGCTTCGGATTCCAGCAACTCATGCACCGAGGCGCCGTCCAGGCGCGGCCCCGGCAGCACAAGCTTGGCCCCAACCCCTGGCGCAAAGAAGGGCACAGCCCAGCCGTTGGCGTGGAACATCGGCACGATGGGCAGGATCACGTCGGTGGCGACCGGCGCCATCATGTCGGCCTGCATGGCGATCATGCCGGTCAGGGTGTTGGAGCGGTGCGAATAGAGCACCCCCTTGGGGTCTCCCGTCGTGCCCGAGGTGTAGCAGAGGCCGCAAGCCGTGTTCTCGTCGAAGTCGCCCCACACGGCGTCGGTCGCGTGGCCCGCGATCCAGCTGTCGTAGGCGAGGCCCTCGCCCCCGGGCAGGCCGTCGCGGTCGCACAGCCAGATCACCCCCTCCACCGTGGGGCAGAGGGGAAGCACGGCCTTCAGCACCGGCGCGCAGATGGGATCGGCCAGGATCAGGCGGTCGCCGGCGTGGTTGACGATCCAGGCGATCTGCTCGGGGAACAGGCGCGGGTTGAGGGTATGGCAGACCGCCCCCATTCCCATGATGCCGTACCAGGCCTCCAGGTGGCGGGCGCCGTTGAAGGCGAGGGTCGCCACCCGGTCGCCCAGCGCAATCCCCTGGGCCTGGAGGGCGGCGGTGACCTGCTTGGCCCGGAGGCGCACTTCGGCATAGCTGGTACGGGACAGACTACCGTCAGCCTCCCGGCTGACCACCTCGCGGTCGCCATGCCAGGCGGCCGCCCGGTCAATCAGCTTGTCGACGGTCAGCGACCAGTCCTGCATCAGGCCCAGCATCGCTTTCCTCCCGTATATTTTTCCGGAGGTTAGCGCGGTAAAGCCGGCGCCCCAAGCGCCGCGGCGTCTGATCCGTCGAGGGGGGCTAGCCCCCGGGCATGAACGCCCCGCCGCCGGTCTGGCCGCGGTGGCGCAGGAAGGCGTCGGCGAGGACGCAGGCCATCATGGCTTCGGCCACAGGCGCGGCGCGCAGGCCCACGCAGGGGTCGTGGCGGCCAATGGTGCGCACCTCGATCTCGGCGCCGGCGCGATCGATCGAGCGCTGGGGGGTGAGGATGGAGGAGGTCGGCTTCAGGGCCATCCGCGCCACCACCGGCTGGCCGGTGGAGATGCCGCCCATCACGCCGCCGGCATGGTTGGACAGGAACATCGGCCCCTGATTGCCCATGCGCATCTCGTCGGCGTTCTCCTCGCCCGAGAGGGAGGCCGCGTCGAAGCCCGCGCCGATCTCCACCCCCTTGACCGCGTTGATCGACATCAGGGCCGCCGCCAGTTCGGCGTCGAGCTTGCCGTAGATCGGCGCGCCCCAGCCCGCCGGCACGCCCTCGGCGACGACTTCGACAACGGCGCCGGTGGAGGATCCCGCCTTCCGCACTGAGTCGAGGAAGGCCTCCCACACGGGAACGGTCTCGGGGTCCGGGCACCAGAAGGGATTGTTCTCGGTCTCGGCCCAGTCCCACCGGCTGCGGTCGATCTTGTGCGGCCCGATCTGCACCAGGGCGGCGCGGATCACCACCGCCTCCCCCAGCACCTTGCGGGCGATGGCGCCGGCCGCCACCCGCGCGGCGGTCTCGCGCGCCGAGGACCGGCCGCCGCCGCGATAGTCGCGCACCCCATACTTGGCGAAATAGCTGTAGTCGGCGTGGCCAGGGCGGAAACGGGCGGCGATGTCGCCGTAGTCCTTCGACCGCTGGTCGACGTTCTCGATCATCAGCGAGATGGGCGTGCCCGTGGTCACCGGCCCCCCGGTGCTCTCGTCCTCGAACACGCCGGACAGGATGCGCACGGCGTCCGGCTCGCGCCGCTGGGTCACGAAGCGGCTGCCCCCGGGCTTGCGGCGATCGAGCCAGTACTGGATCTCGGCCTCGGTGACGGGGAGCCCCGGAGGGCAGCCATCGACCACGCAGCCAAGGGCCGGCCCATGGCTTTCGCCCCAGGTGGTGACGCGGAAGAGATGGCCGAAGCTGTTGTGCGACATGGCGCGGCCTTCTAGCCGAAGCGCGAGCCTTTTCCAAAGGCTCAGGCTCTAGGGTGGCCCCGTTCTAAGCCGCGCGGCGAACCGGGATCAGCCGCCGCAGGAGGGAACTGCCCCCCCGCTCCGCCGTGTCGTCGATCTCGAAGCGGATATAGAGGTCGCCGGCGGGACGGCCACGGCTGGCGCACAGGCCCGCCCCAGGCACCCGGGCCAGCCTGGCCTCGACCGACTCCGGGCTGAGGCGGAAGGTCCAGGGGCCGGCGGGCGTCTCCACCGTCACCCGAGCGTCGACCTTGAAGTCGGCCGAACGGCGACGGGCCGTCAGCCACAGGTCGCCGCCGCGGATTTCCAGGCTGGGATCGTGATCGATGCGCACCTGCAGCAACCAACCATGCACCCAGGCCAGATCGCCATCGCGCAGCCCGGGCGGCAGGCGGGTGGTGTAGGGCCGGCCAATCGGGAGACGACCCGTGTTGGGACCGCCGAGGATGGCCTCGATAGGGGTCAGTTCCAGGATCGAAGGCCAGTAGTCGAAACGGCGGCTTTCCGGAGCCGCGTCCGCGAAATGGCTCCGCAACACCCGGTAGGATTCGAGAATCTCGCGAAAGGTCCCGTGCGGCAGGCTGGGATCGGCCCGCGCCTGCTCGACTGTCCGATGAAAGGCCCCCTGCAATTCAGCAGGCCCCGCGTCGGCGGCCAGCCCGAGTCTCGCCCGGGCCGCTTCCAGGGTGAGATTCGCACCGGGATGCAGCATGGAAGCTATGCTGCCGACGAATCCTTCAACGCCGGGTTAATCATGTTTGCGGATCCGGCGGCGCGAGCTTGTTGCTGCGCAGATCGCACGGCTGGGTTAAACGGCGGGAGCCTTACCCCGAGACCGGAGCCGACATGCCCGACGACGCCGAAGACGAGGACCCCTTCGCCATCTTCGCGCAGTGGCTGGACGAGGCCAAGGCCAGCGAGCCGAACGACCCCACCGGCATGGCCCTGGCCACCGTCGATCCGGACGGCCTCCCGGACGTGCGCATGGTGCTGATGAAGGGCGCCGACAAGGACGGCTTCGTCTTCTACACCAACACCGAGAGCGCCAAGGGCGGCCAGCTCGACGCGAGCGGCAAGGCGGCCCTCCTGTTCCACTGGAAGTCGCTGCGCCGACAGGTGCGGGCGCGGGGGACGATCACCCGGGTCAGCGACGCCGAGGCCGACGCCTATTTCGCCAGCCGCCCCCGCGACAGCCGCATCGGCGCGTGGGCGTCCGATCAATCGCGCCCGATGGAGGGCCGTTTCGTGCTGGAGAAACGGGTCGCCGAATATGCCCTTAAGTTCGGGATCGGCGAGGTTCCACGCCCGCCGCACTGGACCGGATACCGCCTTACCCCCCTAGCGATGGAGTTCTGGCGGGACCGCCCGTTCCGGCTTCACGAGCGGCTGGCCTATCGGCGGGAAGCGCCTGGAGCGGCATGGACGCTGCAGCAACTCTTCCCCTAGTTGCCGTAAATCTGTCCTGAATATGGAACATCATGGACACTGACTGTCTTGACCGCAGGTCGCGTGCGGAGCTTATGTCCGCCAAAATGATTAAAGGCCCGTCCAGGAGACCCGATTAGATGAATCGTCCCGGCATAGTGATCGCGGCCATGGCCGCCCTCGCCCTTGCACCTTTCGCCGCACAAGCCGCAGCACCTGCAAAGGGCCCGGCGCCAATCACCAAGGAGCAAAAGGCTCGCGGCCTGAAGGAAGTCCCCGCGCTGCTGCAAGCCGCTGGCGTCTCCTGCAACCCGAGCGACGCCGCCTTCCTCGGCACCTCCGAGGAGAAGGTGGACGGCAAGGCCGTCAAGCAGAACGTCTATGAAGTCGCCTGCCAAGGCGCCCTCGGCTACATCGTGATGGCCAAGGGTAACGAGAAGCCCCAGACTTACGACTGTATCGCGGTCGCCGAGTCCGGCACGCTCACCTGCCGCCTCGACGGCAACGGCAACCCGGCCCAGACCCTGCAGCCCGTGATCGCCAAGACCGGTCGCAACTGCCAGATCGCTCAGGCCAAATACCTCGGCACCAGCCCCTCCGCCGGCATCACCCGCTATGAAGTGGGCTGCTCGAACGGCCCGGGCTTCGTGCTCGACTCTCCTCTCCCCGGCTCCACCGCCCAGCCGAGCGCCATTTCCTGCATGAAGGCCGCCAGCGGCCAGATCAATTGCGCCTTCACCACCAAGGAGGCCAGCGTCGCCGAACTGGTGCAACTCACCGCTTCCCAGCCGGCCGCCAAGGACTGCAAGGTCAAGGACGCCCGCTGGGTGACCAGCGACCCGTCGAAGAACAGCGAGTACTACGAACTCGGCTGCGACGAGAACAAGCCCGGCTTCATGGCTGAGATCGCCTCGAACGGCTCGTTCCTGCGCACCCTGTCCTGCGCCCAGGCGCAAGGGATCGCCGGCGGCTGCAGCATGACTGACGTCAACACCGCCCAGACTGCCGAAAGCGGCACCTACACCAAGCTGGCCAAGGCGGCCGGCTATGATTGCACCGTCGCCAACTACCGCGCCCTCGGCGTCGACCAGGCCAGCAAGTCCGAAGTGGTCGAACTGGCCTGCTCCAACCGTGCGGACGGGGTCATCGCCTACTTCCCCACCGACTCCAGCAGCAAGGCCAAGTTCTGGGACTGCGTCCGGGCCGGCGCCCGGGGCATCAACTGCCGCCTGTCCAAGGAAGACACCGCCTATCCGAAGCTGACCGCTGCGCTGGCCTCCAAGGGCCGTAACACCTGCAAGGTGTCGGGCGCCCGCAACATCGGCATCGCGGCCGACACCAAGACCGAGTACGTCGAAACCGCCTGCGCGGACGGCCTGCCGGGCTATGTCATCGCCTTCGACGACAGCTCGGACAATGTGAAGGAACTGCTCACCTGCGGTCAGGCCACCGGCCTCGGCGGCGGCTGCAAGCTCCCGACCAACGTCAAGAAATAGGCGGCCTCAACAGCCCGAATGAAGAGACCCGCGGGATCGCTCCCGCGGGTCTTTTTCGTTGGGGGCCAGCCGGTAGGTCGGCTGGGCGCCTAAAGGCCGAGGGTCAGGCCGCCAGGGTCTCCTGGAACCGCACCGGCTTGCCCTTGCCTTCCAGGATCACCTCGTCGTCGCGCATGACCACGCGCCCACGAATGATGGTGGCGATGGGCCAGCCGGTCGCGTCCATGCCGTCGAAGGGGGTCCAGCCCGAGCGGGTGGCCATGTCGGCGTGGCGGAAGGTGCGCTTGGCCTTCAGATCCACCAGGGTCAGGTCCGCGTCCCAGCCTTCGGCCAACCGCCCCTTGCCGGCGATGCCGAACACCCGCTGCGGGCCGGCGCTGGTCAGGTCCACCAGCCGCTCCAGTGAGAGTTTCCCGTTGGCCACATGGGTCAGCATCACGGGCAGCAGGGTCTGCACCCCGGGCATGCCCGACGGCGAAGCGGGATAGGGCCGCGCCTTCTCCTCCAGGGTGTGGGGGGCGTGATCCGAGCCCAGCACATCGGCGACCCCCTGCGCGATGCCGCGCCACAGGCCCGCCTGATGGTGGGCGTCGCGGATCGGCGGGTTCATCTGGGCGAGGCCCTTCAGCCGCTCATAGGCTTCGGGCGCGGTCAGGGTCAGGTGCTGGGGCAGCACCTCCACGCTGGCGACGTCCTTGTGGTCGGCGAGATAGACCATCTCCTCCGCCGTGGAGACATGCAGCACATGGATGCGCTTGCCGAGCCGGCGGGCGAGATTCACCAGCCGGCGGGTCGAACGCATGGCCGATTCCGCGTCGCGCACTTCGGCGTGGCTGGTCCAGTCCCCTTCGCGGGCCAGCGGCCGGCGCTCGGCCAGTCGGTATTCATCCTCGGAGTGGAAGGTCCCGCGCCGGTTGATGTGGCGCAGAACGTCCGCCACCCCCTCGTCGTCGGCCACCAGCAGGGTGCCGGTGGAGGCGCCCATGAACACCTTGACCCCGCAGCAGCCGGGCAGCCGCTCCAGCTCGCCGAGGTGTTTGGCGTTCTCGTGGGTGCCGCCGACATAGAAGGCGTGGTCGCAGTGCATCCGCCCCTTGGCCCGGGCCAGCTTGTCGGCGAGGGCGTCAGGATCGGTGGTGGTGGGCTGGGTGTTGGGCATCTCGAACACCGCCACGACGCCGCCGAGCACCGCACCGCGCGCGCCGGTCTCCAGGTCTTCCTTCCATTCGAGCCCCGGCTCGCGGAAGTGGACCTGGGTGTCGATCACCCCCGGCAGCACCGTTAGCCCTGCAGCCTCCACCGTCTCTCCTGCGGAGGCTTGCGACAGATCGCCGATGGCGGCGATCTTGCCCGCCCGCACGCCCACGTCGGCGAGGCCGCGGCCGGCGTGGTTCACCACCTCGCCGCCCTTCACGATCAGGTCGAAAGTCTCAGCCATTCTCTGTTTCCTGGTGAAGCTTGCGCGCCGCCGCCACCACCCAGTCCAGGGGAAGGTCCTGCATGTGGCAGATGGCTTGGCTCAGGTCGGGATCGGCGCGCTTGAAAGCGTCGAATTCGCGGGGGCCGCGCACGGCGCGGGCGCGGTCGCCCCACGGCCCATAAAGCCTCTCGTCGGACGGGCCGAACAGGCCGATCGTCGGCGTTCCGGCGGCGGCGGCGAGGTGCATCGTCCCTGAATCGTTGCCGATGAACAGGCGCGTCCGCTTCAGGCAGGCGTAGGCGGTCAGGAGATCGAGCTTTCCCACCCCGTCGATCAGCCGGTCGCGCCGCACCGAGCGGCGGAGCGCCTCGGCGGCCCAGCGGTCGTCCGGCGAGCCGAGAATCAGCAGCCGCCCGTCGGGCATGGGCCCCTTGGGCCCCAGCAGTTCGGCCGCGGTGACCGCGAACCGCTCCGCCGGCCAGGTCTTGCCCACCCAGTTGGCCGCCGGGGCCATGGCCAGGATCGGGCCGCCGGAATTGGAGCCCGCGCCGAGGAAGGCGTCCGCCGCGGCCTCGGTCTCGGCGCTGGTGAACAGGAAGGGCGCGGGGGGCTCGTCCTCCAGCTTCAGCAGGCGGGAGGCCTCGATCACCTTGTGCATCGGCGGCGTGCCGAGCGGCAGGGGTCGCCGCACCGCGCGCCGCTTGGTGCTGAGGAAGCGGTTGATGGCCGACCCCCGGAGATCCACCACCAGGCCCCAGCGGCGGCCCTGCACCTGACGCCACAGCTTGAACCAGTGCAGACCGGACTTGTCCTTGGCCATGGGAATGAGGCGGTCGAGAGAAGGGGTGTCGCGGAACAAGGGCGCGGCAAGCGGCCCGGCGACCACTGTGAAGCGGGCGTGCGGAATTTCGTCCGCCAGGCGCTTGAGCAGGCCGGAGGAAAGCACCGCGTCGCCGATGCGGGTCGCGGTGATGAACAGAATCGGGAAACGCGGCTCGACCATCTGGTGCGTTTATATCCAGTTTGCGCGCGCTGGGCGCTACATCTCCCTCCCGTTGCCCGGGTAAGGCGCCTAAATTGGGTCCATGACCGCCGCCGCACAGTTCACCCGCCTGCCCGACCGCGCCTTGCTCCGGGTTTCCGGGCCGGATTGGCGCAGCTTTCTGCAGGGGCTGATCACCCAGGACGTCGAGACCCTGGCCCCGGGCGAGCTTCGTTTCGCGGCCCTGCTGACGCCGCAGGGGCGACTGCTCTATGACCTGTTCCTCTTCGGCGAGGCTGACGGCGCGCTGCTGGACGTCGACGCCGACGCCCGCGACGCCTTGAAGGCGCGTCTTTCCATCTACCGCCTGCGCGCCAAGGTCAGCATCGAAGCGGTCGACGGGGGGATCTACGCCCTCTGGGGTGGAGAGCGCCCGCCGCCCCCCTGGGCGCACGACCCGCGCCTGGAGGCGCTTGGCTGGCGGGCCGCTGGGGCTCTCGCGCCGCCGCCCGGCGCGGTCGAGATCGAGGCGGAGGCCTATCATGTTCATCGGCTCGCGCTCGGGGTCCCCGACCCTGCGCGCGACGCGCCCGCCGACCGCACCTATCCCATCGAAGCCAATTTCGATCTGTTGAACGGCATCGACTTCCGCAAGGGATGTTTCGTCGGCCAGGAGACCACCTCGCGGATGAAGCGGCGGGGAACCGTCCGCACCCGGATGGCGCCCATCGCGTTCGACGGGCCGCCGCCCCCTGCCGGAAGCGAAATCCTGGCTGGCGAGCTGCGCGCTGGAGAGACGCTGACGGGCGCGGCGGGCCGCGTCATGGCCGTGCTCCGCCTCGACCGGCTTTCCGCAGGCCCCTTGACCGTGGAGGGCCGGCCGGTCCGCGCCATGCTGCCCGATTGGCTGCCGATGGACGCCCCCGCGGCGCCCTAGCTTCATGTCCAGTTTTTACTGGAGTTATGTTGCATTTCCCCTCTGTCGGTCCCATCTTTAAGGTCGAGCCGGCTTGGACCGGTGTTCGCTTGTCCAGCCACGGAGGCTGACGATGAAATTGTTGAAAGCCACTGCCGCCCTGGGGCTCGCCGTCGCGCTGATCGCGCCGGCCGCAGCGTCGGCCAATACGTCCGGTTCGACCCCCGTCACCGTGTCGCTTGGCCCGGATCTGCAGAAAAAGACCGCCAGCTACGGCGCACGCGAAATCGAGACGATCCGCAAGGATCTCGCCCAGCAGGTCTCCCGAGCCCTCGCCCGCTCGGCATCGTCCGTCGCCAAGGTCGACGTGGTGCTGGAAGACGCCGTCCCCAACCGCCCCACCTTCGACCAGCTTGGCCGCACCACCGGCCTGTCGATGTGGAGCGTCGGGGTCGGCGGCGCGCGGATGAGCGGGGTGGTGCACACCGCCGACGGCCGCGAACTGCCGTTCCGCTACGGCTGGTACGAGACCGATATCCGCAACGAGATCGGCGCCACCACCTGGAGCGACGCCTATCGCGCCTTCGGGATGCTGGCCCGCAAGGTCGCCAAGGGCGACCTGCCCGAGTCCTACGGCCCAGGCGGGATGACCTCCCCCGATAGCGGCAACTTCGGCGCCATCAACCGTACCTGGCGCTAACGTTTCGGCGTGATCTCCTCCCCGAGCACGCCGCCTGAGCGTCCGCGCTGCACATGGTGCGGCGCGGACGCTCTTTATTGCGCCTACCACGACGAGGAATGGGGCGTGCCCGAGCGCGACGCCCGCACCCTCTGGGAGAAGCTGATCCTGGACGGCTTCCAGGCCGGCCTCGCCTGGATCACCATCCTGCGCAAACGCGAAGGCTTCCGCACCGCCTTCGAAGGCTTCGATCCGGAAGTGATCGCCCGCTATGGCGAGGCCGACATCGCCCGGCTGATGGCCGATCCCGGCATCGTGCGCGCCCGCCTGAAGATCGAGGGCAGCGTGAAGAACGCCCGCGCCTATCTCGCCATGCGCGACCGGGGGGAGGGCTTCTCCGACTTCCTATGGGCCTTCGTCGACGGCGCGCCCGTCCAGAACCGCTGGCGCGCCCTGCGCGAAATCCCCGCCCAGACCCCGGTATCGGTGGAGATGTCCAAGGCGCTGAAGGCCCGCGGCTTCACCTTTGTCGGGCCGGTGATCGTCTACGCCTTCATGCAGGCGACGGGGCTGGTGAACGATCACGTCGTGGACTGTCACCGCTGGGACGACGTGCGACAGCTGGGGGAAAGCCTATAGAATCAGAGCGGCGCGGAACGGGGCGGACGCCTCCGCGTTGCCATGGGACGTGACGCCGGGAGACCATGATGACGGACTATTTCGGATCCGAGGATTTCGAGAGCGGGGCGAGGGCCGAAGCCGAAATACTCCGCGGCAAGGCGGAACGGGCCGCCGGAGAGGCCAAGGCGTCTTTCCGTCGCCTGAAAGACGAGGCCATGGAAAACTACGAAACCCTGAAGAGCGGGACTTTCGAGCGTGTCGCCGCGGTGGACGAGTTCGTGCGTGAACGACCTTATGTGGCGGTGGGGCTGGCGGTGCTGGCCGGCATGCTGGTCACCCATCTGTTGAGGTCGCACGGCCCCAAGGTGATCTACATTCGCGACGGTCGCGCCAAGGCGGTCTAACGCGTTCTCCCGCATTAAGATTCTAGTCACCGAAGCGGTTTGCAACTGCGCTTATGCGAGTTGCTGCACAGACCCCGACCTTCGACCATGGCGCGGCCCTTCGGGTGCCGCCGTCCGACGACACGGCCAACTGGCGCAACCTCCTCGTCTGGTTGGGCGAGGCGGGTCGGCGCCTGGAGAACGCTGTGGAGGTGTTCACCGCAGATGGCCTGGCCCGGGCGCGCCCCGGCGACTGGATCGTGCTGTCGGCCACCGGCGCCTTCCACGTGGCCCGCTCCGGCCCGGCCCTGACCCTGGTGGAACGCACCCACTGAGGCTTTCGCCGCGGAGCGGATCGCGGTAGCCCTTGACCATGCCGCACCCGACGACAATCCTCGCCTTCGCCCTCGTGGCGCTGGGGTTGGTGCTGACCCCTGGGCCGAACATGGCCTACCTGATCTCGCGTTCGATCTGCCAGGGGCGGGCGGCCGGACTGATCTCCCTTGCGGGCGTGGCCGCAGGCTTCCTCGTCTACATGGTCTGCGCCGCGTTCGGGGTGACGGCGCTGCTGCTCGCCGTTCCCCTCGCCTACGACACCTTGCGGATCGCCGGCGCCCTCTATCTCGGCTGGCTGGCGTGGCAGGCGCTCAAGCCCGGCGGCCGCTCGCCGTTCCAGGTGCGTGACCTGCCCGCGGACAGCCCCGCCAAGCTGTTCGGCATAGGGCTGCTGACCAACCTCCTGAACCCCAAGATCGCCATGCTCTACCTGTCGCTGCTGCCCCAGTTCGTCGACCCCAGGCTCGGCGACGTGCTCGGCCAGTCCCTGGTGCTGGGCGGGGTGCAGATCGCCGTCAGCGTGGCGGTGAACAGCCTGATCGCCATCGGCGCCGGCTCCATCGCCGGCTTTCTCGCCGCCCGTCCGGGGTGGATGAGGCTGCAGCGCTGGCTGATGGGCGGCGTCCTGGGCGGCCTCGCGATCCGGATGGCGCTCGATAGCCGCAGATAGGCCCTTCGAGCTTCCACCGATTCAGCACGGGGCGTATGGGCTAGAGGTGCGAATTGCCTGAGCCTGCCATGCCTCCCAGAGCCGCCAAGCCTAAGCCGATCGGACCGAACCTGACGCTGGAGGGCCTGCACCCCGGTCCGGTCTGCGGCGTGGACGAGGCCGGGCGCGGCCCATGGGCGGGGCCGGTGTGCGCCGCCGCCGTCATCCTCGACCCGGCCCGCCTGCCCGAGGGCGTGAACGATTCCAAACAGCTCACCGCCAAGGCCCGCGAGCGGCTGGAAGCCGAGATCAAGGACTGCGCCGTCGCCTGGTGCGTCGCCTTCGCCAGCGTCGAGGAGATCGCCGAGATCAACATCCTGCACGCCACCGGCCTGGCGATGCACAGGGCGGTGGAGGGGCTTTCCGTCGCCGCCAACTTCGCCCTGGTGGATGGCAACTACGCCTTCAAGCTGCCCTGCCCGGTGCGAACCGTGGTCAGCGGCGACGCCTTGTGCCTGTCCATCGCCGCGGCCTCCATCCTGGCCAAGACCGCCCGCGACCGGCTGATGATGGAGCTCGACGACCTCCATCCAGGTTACGGCTTCGCCGCACACAAGGGGTATGGCGCGCCCCGCCACATCGAGGCGCTGCAGGCGCTGGGTCCCTCCCCCGTTCATCGCATGACCTGGGCGCCTGTCCGCCTCGCCCTCGAAGGCAGGGCCGTCGTCTCGCTCGACGAAGACTTGTGACCGCAGCGGGCCGCGATCTCCTCCCGACCGCGGGACTGCGAGGGATCGCCGCCTTCCTGCGCGCGCTGGTTCGCCGGAGCGAGGTCTGGCTGGTCGTCTGCGCCGTGATCGTCGGCGTGATGGCGGGCGCCCTGGTGGTGCTGATGAGCCGGATTTCCCAGCTCGCCCATGTGCTGATCTTCGGCATCCCCCTCGACCAGCATCTCAGCGCCAGCGCGGTGGTGACCCCGGCCGTGGCCCTGACCGCGCCGGTGCTGGGCGGCCTCGCCCTGGGGGCGATGGAATGGCTGCGCCGCCGGCGCAACATCCCCATCGCCGTCGACCCGGTGGAGGCCAACGCGCTGCAAGGCGGGCGGATGTCGCTGCGCGACAGCCTGGTGGTGAGCGTCCAGACCCTGATCTCCAACGGCTGCGGCGCGTCGGTGGGCCTGGAGGCGGGATATAGCCAGATCGGCGCCGGCCTCGCCTCACGGCTCGGGCTCGGGCTTCGCCTGCGCCGCAACGATCTGCGCATCCTGGTAGGCTGCGGGGCGGCAGGAGCCATCGCCGCCGCCTTCAACGCGCCGTTGACGGGCGCCTTCTACGCCTTCGAGCTGATCATCGGCTTCTATTCCATCGCCAACGCCGCCTCGGTGGCGGCGGCCGCCCTGGCGGCGGTGCTGACCACCCAGATCCTCGGCGGCGCCCCCTATTCGATCCAGGTCGCCCCCACGGCCAATATCCAGCTCGCCCACTATGGGGTGATCCTCGTGCTGGGCATGCTGGTGAGCACCCTCGGCATCGCGGTGATGCGGGCTGTGGTCCTGGTGGAAAGGGGCTTCGAGGCGAGCCGCCTCCCCTATTGGTTGCGCCCCGCCGCGGGCGGTCTGCTGGTGGGCGCCCTCGCCCTGATCAGCCCCCAGGTGCTGGCCGCCGGCCACGGGGCGATGCAGCTCGACCTGCCCCTGAACATGCCCGCCGCCACCCTCGCCGCCCTGATCGGGCTTAAACTCACCGCCACCCTCATATCCCTCGGCTCCGGCTTTCGCGGCGGCCTGTTCTTCGCCTCGCTTTTTGTGGGCTCCCTGGCGGGCAAGCTGTTCAGCAAGGGGGTGGATGCGACCCTGCCCGGGCTCGGCATGGATCACGTGTCCTGCGCCCTCGCCGGGATGGGGGTGCTGGCGGTCGCCGTTGTCGGCGGCCCGCTGACCATGTCCTTCATGGTGCTGGAGACCACCGGCGATTTCGGGCTGACCGGGGCGGTGCTGACAGCCTGCATCGCCGCCAGCCTCTTTGTGCGCGCCACCTTCGGCTATTCCTTCTCGACGTGGCGGCTGCATCTGCGCGGGGAGACCATCCGCAGCGCCCACGACGTGGGCTGGATCCGCACCATGACCGTGGGCAAGCTGATGCGCCGCGACGCCCGCACCATACCCGCCGCCGCCCCCCTGGCCGAGTTCCGCCGCCGCTATCCCCTGGGCTCCGCCTCGACGGTGATCGCCCTCGACGATCAGGAGCGCTACGCCGGCATGGTCTCGGTCCCCGAAGCCTTCGCCGAAGGGCGCGACGGGGGGGTGGTCGCAGATATCGCCCGCCTGCGCGACACCGCCTTCACACCGCAGATGAATATCAAGGACGCCCTCGCCCTGTTCGACCAAAGCGAGAGCGAGGCCCTCGCCGTCATCGACGACGACCGCAAAGTGTTGGGGGCGCTGACCGAAGCCTACGCCATCCGCCGCTACGCCGCGGAGGTCGAGCAGGCCAATCGCGGGCTGATGGGCGACTGAGCGCGCAAGCCTCACTGGAAGCTGACTAGCCCCTCCGACGCGCTCTAACTCTATGATTCAGAGCCTTTTTGGTCGGTGCAGCGCCGCCTATCCGAACCGGAAAGGCTCGCGCCGTTAGGCCGATCTTAAGCACGATCCGCGAACCCTTGGCGGCGAACGAGGGGCGCGATGACGGACAAGTTCGAGACCATCATTACCGGTGACTGCGTCGAGGCGATGAACGCCCTGCCGGAGAAATCCGTCGATCTGGTGTTCGCCGACCCGCCGTACAATCTGCAGCTCGGCGGCGACCTGCTGCGCCCCGACAACTCCCGCGTCGACGCGGTCGACGACGACTGGGATCGCTTCGCCTCCTTCGAGGCCTACGACGCCTTCACCCGCTCCTGGCTCGCCGCCTGCCGCCGGGTGATGAAGGACGACGCGACCCTGTGGGTGATCGGCAGCTATCACAACATCTTCCGCGTGGGCGTCGCCGTGCAGGACTTGGGGTTCTGGGTGCTGAACGATGTGGTGTGGCGCAAGGCCAACCCCATGCCCAATTTCAAGGGCACCCGCTTCACCAACGCCCACGAGACCATGATCTGGGCCGCCAAGTCCCGCGGCCAGCGGCGCTACACCTTCAACTACGACGCCCTCAAGGTCTCCAACGACGACCTGCAGATGCGATCGGACTGGCTGATCCCCCTGTGCACCGGCGAAGAGCGGATCAAAGGGCCGGACGGCGCCAAGGCCCACCCGACCCAGAAGCCCGAAGCCCTGCTGCACCGGGTGCTGATGGCCTCGACCCGGCCCGGCGACGTGGTGCTGGATCCCTTCTTCGGCGTCGGCTCCACCGGCGCGGCGGCCAAGCGGCTCGGCCGCAAGTTCATCGGCATCGAGCGTGACGAGGGCTACGCCGCCCTCGCCAGGCAGCGCATCGCCGAGGTGATCCCGGTCCCGCCGGAACAGCTCGTCGTCACCGGCTCCAAGAAATCCGAACCCCGCGTGCCCTTCGGCATGGTGCTGGAAGCGGGCCTGCTTCGCCCGGGCGACGAACTGTGGTGCCCCAAAGGCCAGCGCCGCGCCCGCGTGCGCGCCGACGGCAGCCTCGTAGCGGGGGACCTCTCCGGCTCGATCCACAAGCTGGGCGCCCTGGTCGACAGCGCCCCAGCCTGCAACGGCTGGACCTTCTGGCACGTCAAGACCGACCGCGGCCTCGCCCCCATCGACGCCTTCCGGGCCAAGTTGCGCGCGGGGATGCCGGCGGGGGTTTAGGGTCAGACCAAAGCCCCCATCGTTCCGCCTTCCTCGGCCTTGAGCCGAGGAGCCAGAAACGCCGACGGCGCAGGGCTAGCATGGCCCAATCCATGTCTCTGGATGCTCGGGTCAGGCCCGAGCAAGACGGGGAATAAAGTTGGGGCCCTTTCGTCCGACGATCCCGGCCGCTCTACACCAGCCGGTCGAACCCGGCCTTCAACGCCTTCATGAAAACGCTCGGCAACCCCTCGCCCGCTCGGCTCAGGGGAACCCAAACGGCGTCTTCGACCTCGCCCTCGCCGCGCCAGACCTGCAGGGTCAGGGCGAAGTGGGTGAAGACGTGCTCGATCTCGCCCATCCGGCGCCACGCTGCCGCGGCGGGGGCCTGCGCGGCGATCTCGGCCGCGGTCGGCGGCTTGGCGGTCCAGTCGGTGGTGGGCAGGGCCAGCATCCCCCCGAGCAGCCCCTTGGGCGGGCGGCGCACCAACCCCACCTCGTCTCCCCGTGTCACGACGAAGGCCACGCCATGCCGGCGCGGGCGCTCGGCCTTGGCAGATTTGCGCGGATAGGTCTGTGGCGCGCCCGTCTTTCGCGCGGTGCAGAAGCCGGCCACGGGACAGCGGTCGCACAGGGGCGTCTTGGGCACGCAGATCGTCGCGCCCAGATCCATCAGCGCCTGCGCCCAGTCCCCCGGGCGGTCGTCCGCCACCAGGGCGGCCGCGAGCCGCGAGAGCTCCGGCTTGGCGGCCGGCAGGGGCGTCTCCACCGCGAACAGGCGCGACATCACCCGCTCGACATTGCCGTCGACCACATTGGTGGGCAGGTCGAAGGCGATGGCCCCCACCGCCGCCGCCGTATAGGGGCCGAGCCCCGGCAGCTTGCGCAGCCCCTCCTCCGTATCGGGAAAGAAGCCGCCGTGATCGCGCGCCACCGCCCGAGCGCAGGCCAGCAGGTTGCGGGCGCGGGCGTAGTAGCCGAGCCCGGCCCAGGCGCTCATCACCGCCCCGTCGTCCTCGGCCGCCAGCATCTCGACCTTGGGCCAGCGGGCGGTGAAGGCGAGGAAATAGGGGGTGGCGTGCGGCACGGTGGTCTGCTGCAGCATCACCTCGGACAGCCACACCCGATAGGGATCGGAGCGCTCGCCGGCGCGGCGCGCATCCGGGCCGACACGCCAGGGCAAAGCCCGTGCGTGGGCGTCGTACCAGGCGAGAAGGGCTAGGCGCAGGGCGGCGACATCCATGCCGCCGCATAGCATGGCAGGCGGCGCCTGTTCATGGTCGCCGGATCATTTGCTAAGGTCTCCCTGTGGATCAACGGCCCCCGTGGAGGAGGCGCGAATGCAGCGGACGCAACCGATCGCCGTCGTCTCTCCAACTGTCGGCGTCTGACCCGTGCCCCGCCGCTCCCTCCCCACGCCTGCGGAAGCCGCCGAGATCCTGGCCCGGCGACGGACCCGCCCGCCGCGCAGGCCCCCGCCCCCCGCAGGCAAGCCGCTGACCGGCCTGATCAAGACCCTGGACGCCAAATTCGGCGAAGGGGTGGGCGGTCTCGCCGCACGCTGGCGCGAGGTGGTGGGCGAACAACTGGCCCGCCGCACCGAGCCGGTAAAGCTGATCAAGCCCCGCACCGGCGGCGGTTCGGTGCTGGAACTGAGGGTCGAAGGGCCGGCGGCCGCCCTGATCCAGCATCAGGCGCCGGAAATCATCGACCGCGCGAACGTCTTCCTGGGCGCAGGGACCGTCGCCAAGCTGCGCATCGTGCAAGGCGCCGTGCGGACCGCCGCCACCCCGGCGGCGAGTTCCACCCCACGGGGCTCGCGCCGCCTCGGCCCCCTGGACGCGGCCGCCGAGGCCCGGCTGGCGGACGGTCTGGCCGATCTTCCGGACGGGCCGCTGAAGCTGGCGCTGCTGAAACTCGGCCGCGGCGTGATGCGCGGACGCTGACCGGCGCGAGCCACGGCCGCATTGACAAACCTTCGCCACCGCAGTTGGTCAGGGTTTCGCTCAAATCCTGGGCCTGACCCAGGGAATCGCGCTTAATCCGTGATCCAATCGTAGGAAGACCGACATGGGCTCCATCGCACGAGGCATACTCCTCGCCCTGACCGTTGGCCTGATGGCCGCCTGCAATCAGGCTGGCGCAGCCGGCGTCACCGCCGACGACATGTCCATGGGGGATCCCAAGGCCAAGGTCACGATGATCGAGTACGCCTCGCTCACCTGCCCGCACTGCGCGCGCTTCAACGACGAGGTGTTCCCCGCCTTCAAGGCCAAGTACATCGACACCGGCAAGGTGCGGTACGTGTTCCGCGAGTTTCTGACCCCGCCCCAGAACGTCGCCGCCGCCGGCTTCCTGCTGGCCCGCTGCGCCGGGAAGGACAAGTATTTCAGCGTGGTGGACGCCGTCTTCCACAGCCAGAACGAGATGTTCTCCGGCGGCTCCCCGCGGGACGTGCTGCTGCGCATCGGCCGCCAGGCGGGCCTGACCGACGAGAAGTCCCTGGCCTGCATCAGCGACCAGAAGGCCCTCAACGCCCTGAACGACCGCTTCGAGAAGGCGATCAACGTCGAGAAGATCGACGGCACGCCGAGCTTCGTCATCAACGGCAAGAAACTCGAGTCTGGCGAGAAGACCCTCGCCCAGCTAGACGCCGAGATTCAGCCGCTGCTGGCGAAGAAGTAGACCGCACGGGCCGGGGGGCTCGGGTCCCGTGCACTTCCAGCGGCTGCGCCTCGCGGGATTCAAATCCTTCGTCGACGTAACCGAGTTCCGTATCGAACCGGGGCTGACCGGCGTGGTCGGCCCCAACGGTTGCGGCAAGTCCAATCTGCTGGAAGCCCTCCGCTGGGTGATGGGCGCCAACTCCGCCAAGGCCATGCGGGCCGAGGGGATGGACGACGTCATCTTCGG
>Ga0182736_1001417_pt1 | contig 23569 bp, 17 predicted proteins | sample eDN5th30CKraftBY_FD_128882 | JGI IMG/M metagenome (GOLD analysis project Ga0182736, IMG submission 128882) | Enriched backyard soil microbial communities from Emeryville, California, USA - eDNA 5th pass 30_C Kraft BY (version 2) (version 2) | ecosystem: Environmental > Terrestrial > Soil >... | reverse complement strand
TCTGGATACTTCTTTTTAAAGCTCCCCAGCCATTCCAAGTCAATTAGCTCTAGTCCAGGATTAGAAGGCGTTTCGATGAATATCATCCTAGTATTCGTTTGGATGGCGGCCTCCCATTTTTCTGGAGTGGCAGCATCCACATAAGTTGTAGTAATACCCCACCGAGGGAATAAGGTAGTGAACAACTGATGAGTAGAACCAAAAACCGACCTACAAGCAACGATATGATCACCATTTTTTAATAGTGCAGCAAAAGAAGCGAATACGGCCGCCATACCAGAAGAAAATGCAAGCCCTGCTTCCGCACCTTCCATCTCGCAAACCTTCATTATAAATTCATTGGTATTTGGATTAGAATATCTGGAATAGACAATCCCATCTTCCTCACCAGCAAATATGGCCCGGCCCTGTTCAGCATCATCAAAAATGAAGCTTGAAGTCAAATACAAAGGTACTGCATGTTCCCGGTTTTGTGAACGTTCGGCCTGTGTACGTATTAATTTACTTTGTTCTTTCATTCTTTTTTATTAGCGATTCAAACCTACCATAAAATTCAATTACTATAAAACTTTATTTCAATTGTTTTACAAAAACTGACAGAAAGTAAACCGTAAAAAAAGCACTAACCTTTTTGAGGCCAGTGCTTAAAAAAACAATCAAAAACTTAAAATCATTTTTCTTCTAAAAAGCTCAGTATGCTACAGAATTTGTTGTGCAGCGCAACCGTTTGACCAAATACGAGCAGTACTGGTCCCGTATTATCGATACCCACCTCTATAACGACCTCTTCAATGGTATTAACTAAACCGACCGCTATTTTTTCATTTTTCATTGAGCCATTTTGAATAACGGCAACAGGTAGCCGCCCCTTACCTATGTTTTTATACATATTCACAATATGCGCTAATTGTTCAAACCCCAACAATACTACTACTGTAGCCTTGCTTAAAGCTGCATTGGCAATCTCCTTATTCAAATTACCTGCGCTATCTGTACCACTCAATATCCACAAACTATCGCTATCGCCTTTATGCGTCACCGGAATCCCCTGTATTCCGGGAACCGATATGGCACTACTAATGCCGGGAACAATAGCTGTTTCTATACTGTATGAAGCTGCGTAATCCAGTTCTTCATAACCTCTCCCGAAAACAAAAAGATCGCCACCTTTCAGCCGCACTACGTGACCAAAGTTAAGCGCATAGTCAACCATTAATTGGTTAACTGTTGCCTGCGAAAAATTTTCATCACCAGAGGGATTTCCAACATACACTCTTGTAGCTTCTTTTGGCGCATAATTCAACAAAGCTTCATCAACCAAAGCATCATAAATAATTACATCCGCTGATTTTAGCGCCTTAACTCCCTTAACACTGATTAAATCCGGATCTCCCGGCCCAGCACCTACTAGGGTGATCTTTGGTTCTACATAGAACCGCTGTGTTTCGGTAAATTGCTTTTCCATTTGCTTACCTCCTAATAATAGTCTATAAAAAAGCCCCACCAGCATAACTGAAGAGGCTTTTTGAATTAAATCCATACCTCTTTAACATCAAAACAAACTGCACATACAGTTTTTGTATTTCATGTTAAATAGCGCGGTATGTAATCTTCCTTGTTTCACGATACAAATATATATAAAATATACCTTTTTAGTAGTCTTTATTCTTAAAAAAGAAAAATTCATTCTCAACATGCTGAAAATGAGCGAATAAATTTTTCTTTATTATAATCCTAATGCAAGATTATCTTCTCGTTTGATAATGTCGGCGATACTTGTATCATTTAATATTTGTAGCATGGCGTTTCTTACGTCAACAAAGGTATCTCTTATGCCACAGGTTTCCTCGGTTTTGCATTCGTCACATCTTCTATAGAAATTGAGACTAACACAGGGCAGTAATGCAATTGGCCCATCCGTAAGACGTATTACTTGAGAGAGTCTAATATCTTCTGGATCTTTATTTAGGCTGTATCCCCCACCTGCACCTTTTTTGCTATATAGGATTCCGGCATTGCGCATTTCCAATAATATTTGCTCTAAAAATTTCTTGGGAATATTTTCTTCTTCGGCAATCTTTAAAATTTGCATAGGTTCCTTACCATAGTTCTTGCCTAATACGATAAGTGCCTTAATTGCATATTTCGATTTTTTAGATAGCATATCTCTTTACTTAGTGTGAAGCTGTAAATTTACAAATTATTCAGCACAATATAATTTGCTTTTTATCTGCCCCTTAGGACATCTATATACCTTGCGTTTAAAAGCCAATAATCTATTATAGGTGCTTTTTCAAAAATTGTCCTGTATAAGACAGCTCTTGCTTAGCTAAATCCTCTGGTGTACCCGCAAATACCAAATCTCCTCCTCGTTCTCCACCTTCTGGGCCAATATCCAACACCCAATCTGCGCACTTAATTACATCCATATTATGTTCTATAACTAAAACAGTATTCCCTTGCCCAATCAACGCATCAAAAGATTTTAATAATTTCTTAATATCGTGAAAGTGTAGCCCCGTGGTTGGCTCATCAAAAACGAACAGCGTGTTCTTACTATTGTTTCCTTTTACCAGAAAAGAAGCCAATTTTATCCGTTGTGCCTCCCCTCCCGATAGTGTGTTGGAAGATTGTCCAAGTTTTACATAACCAAGCCCCACATCTGCCAATGGTTGCAGTTTATTTAAAATTTTTTGCTGATCTTTAAAGAAGATCAATGCTTCATCTACGGTCAATTCTAAAATATCATAAACATTCTTGTCATGCCAGGTCACGTCGAGTACCTGTTGCTTAAAGCGTTTTCCTCCACAAGCTTCGCAGGTAAGATAAATATCCGCCATAAACTGCATCTCTATCTTCACCTCACCCTCTCCCTGACATACATCGCATCTTCCACCTTCCACATTAAATGAAAATGCGGCGGGTTTTAATCCCGCGGCTTTAGCTGCGGGTTGATTACTGTAAAGCGCCCTTATTTCATCCCAGGCCTTAACATAAGTTACCGGATTAGAACGAGATGACCGGCCTATAGGATTCTGATCTACCATTTCTACCCGTTCAACCAATCCCAAATCGCCTTCCAGGCTATCGAACATCCCGGTTTGTTCTCCAGAATAATTCCCCGTTGCCTTTTGTAAGGCCGGGTATAAAATCCGTTTTACCAGTGAAGTTTTTCCAGAACCTGATACGCCCGAGACAACTGTAAATGTATATAGTGGAAACTTGACGTCGATATCCTTTAGGTTATTTTCTCTTGCTCCTTTAATCTCGACAAAGTGCTGCCATTTCCGTCTGTTGGCAGGAATGCCAATTTTTTCCGATCCATTCAGGTATTTCCCCGTTAAGCTGTTTTCATCTTTTAAAATTTCTTCATAAGTTCCAGAAAAAATCAACTGCCCTCCGTTTACACCAGCTTCAGGGCCTATATCAATCAAATAATCAGCTGCCTGCATCATCTCCTCTTCATGTTCTACCACCAATACGGTATTACCGATATTTCGTAAAGACCGCAGTACGCCAATGAGCCGCTGTGTATCCCTTGGATGCAAGCCTATGCTGGGTTCATCTAAAACATAGATAGATCCCACTAAAGAGCTTCCTAGCGATGTGGCCAAATTAATTCGTTGGGATTCGCCACCAGACAATGAGTTTGAAAGCCGGTTCAGTGTTAAGTAACTTAAACCAACTTCCGTTAGGAAACGAATCCTATTAGTAATTTCCAATAATAGGCGCTTAGCGATGATTTCTTCATTGCTACTTAGCGGAAGCTGTTCAAAAAAAAGCAGCAGTTCATCTAATGGCATCAATACCATTTCTAGAATAGACTTCCCTCCTACCTTAACATAAGCAGCATCTTTTCTGAGCCGGGTACCTTTACAATCTGGGCAATCCGTTTTTCCGCGATAGCGGGATAACATTACCCGATACTGAATTTTATAGGTCTGCTCTTCGATCTCCTTGAAAAAATCATCCAAGCCACGAAAATACCGGTTTCCCTTCCAAAGTACATCCTGTTGCTCTTGCGACAAATCTCTATAGGCTCGGTGTATAGGAAAATCAAATTTAAGAGCCACTTTCACCAGTTTGTTTAACCATTCCCCCATTTTTTCTCCCCGCCAAGGTGCTATGGCTCCATCATAAACTGACTTACTTTTGTCTGGCACAACCAAATCGGGATCAATTCCGATAACTTTTCCGTATCCTTCACACCTACTGCAAGCGCCATATGGGTTATTAAAACTAAAGAAATTTGCCGTAGGCTCTTCAAACACCATTCCATCGAGCTCAAACCGATCGCAAAAGAAATGCTCCTGCTCACCTACCTGAATAATACAATCCCCTCGGCCTTCAAAAAACGCAGTTTGTACAGAGTCGGCTATCCTGCTTCTCGTTTCATCTTCTTGATTGATTCGAATACGGTCAACCACTATTCTCAAATCACCAAGATCAATATTATTATTACTTAATTTCACATCAGCCAACAAAGCTTCAATCTTCGCCACCTCACCCTTGTACGCTACACGTATGAAGCCTTTTTGAAGCAATACCGCCAGTTCCTCTTTGAGTTTTCTATTATTGTGTGGGTGTAGTGGGCTAAAAACGGTAATTGTAGTGTCTTCAGGTAGTGCAATTGCAAAATTTACCACGTCGGTAACCGTATCTTTTTTTACGACATTTCCCGAAATCGGAGAAATCGTTTTCCCTATCCGTGCAAATAATAATTTAAGGTAGTCGTAGATTTCTGTCGACGTACCCACGGTTGATCGCGGATTACTGGTTATAACCTTTTGCTCTATCGCGATGGCCGGAGCAATTCCCTTTATATAATCTACCTCTGGCTTATTCATCCTCCCCATAAATTGCCTGGCATAAGATGACAAGCTCTCGACATATCGCCGTTGCCCTTCAGCATAGAGCGTATCAAATGCGAGCGACGATTTTCCCGAGCCAGACATGCCCGTAATAACAACTAACTTATTTTTGGGTATGGATACATCTATATTTTTTAGGTTGTGGACACGTGCTCCTTTAATTAATATATGAGTTTTTACGTTTGAATCAGCTTTTTTTAACATTTGGTCTTCCTAAAATTTACCGTATAAGCCCATTTCTTTATTAATAGTTTTGTTTAAGAAATAAGCGCTACAAAAATACGCATTAAAGAAATAACAAACGATTTTCAAACTTTTTCTTTGTTTTTCTAAAAAAATTGTTTTGATTTGAAAAAATTTAATTGTCAACTATTACTTGGGCAACACTCAAGTTACACATTTTAGGAGGAAGCTATAGAAAAAAAAACTACTTAAAACACTTTTTTACAACGAAAAAAGACGAAAAGTAGCATAGCATGACACTGCAAAAGAAAACTGACCGACAACTAATTCATTTGTATTTAGCCGGTGACGGAACTGCAATAGAAGAATTAATCCATCGATATAAATCAAAAATCTATACTTCCATTTATCTACTGGTAAAAGACCCGTACTTGGCGGAAGATCTGTTTCAAGATACTTTCATAAAAGTAATACGAACGCTCCAAGCCGGAAGATATAATGACGAAGGGAAATTCCTACCGTGGGCTATACGTATAGCGCACAACTTGGTTATTGATTTTTATCGTAAGGAAAAACGCACACCGCTTATTGCTAATAGCGAAGGTTTTGACATCTTTGACATCCTGCCCTTTTATGATGAAAGCACGGAAGACAAAATGATCAGGCAACAAACCCACAAGGATCTGCGCAAAATGATTCAGTTACTTCCGGATGATCAAAAAGAAGTACTCATCATGCGGCATTATGGCGAAATGAGTTTTAAGGAAATTGCGGATGTAACCGATGTAAGCATTAATACTGCCTTAGGCCGCATGCGCTATGCGCTTAACAACTTAAGAAAAATGATTTCATCATCAGAAGTTATTTTAAAAACTGGTTAACTAATTTCATTTAGCGGCTCTATTAAGCCAATGGCTATAGCATGATCTATAGCCTCACGATTTGTGTTAAACAGGCAGACATTTACATTAGCGTCTGACATACCTTCAAAGAGCCGTGTAGTTATCGCGGCTCTCTTCTTCTTGATATTGCGGATATAAACCGCTTTGATCCTATCGGGATAATTGTTTACCAAAGCCGTATAGATTAGTGGGTCAAGCTGTGAGTTATCGCCAATCAAAACAAATCTTTGTTTTGGAAAAACCCTAAGCAATCTACCAATACGTCTATATTTTTCTTCATGCTTGCTTTTACCGGTCTTCCAAAAATCGAACCACCGTTTGAAATGGTTCAGTAAAAAAGAGCCGGGCGGTAGTTGATTATAGTCGAATATTTCGCGCAAATAGTCGTATAAATTCCATTCGCTACTTGAAACATAAAAGAAAGGATTTAAATGTGCCCCATCGGTATGAGCGATAGACAATAAATTATACCAAACAGCATGGTCAGCAAATAGCTTTCTTCGGTAAGCATTTTTGACCAATAACTCACGTAATCTTTTCCAAATAGTAGCCGAATGAGAAATCAAGACCGTATCGTCGATGTCAGATACAAATGTGTATTGCGTTGAATGCGGCACATAAACCTTACCACTGGTAAAACAATTAAGTTGATTAGTAGCGCTAACTAAGCCAATCCTTACTTGGTGTAAGCCTGGTTCTAAATGAGTGTCCGCCGCCCATTTAAACTTGAAGAAACCATCAGCTTCGGCCACTGTTTCGACCACCTGATCACGGAAAAACAACCTTAATTGTACATTGCCCAATGGTCGCAAAAAAAACAGCCGCAATAGACTTAACGCATGTTTCAAACCACGCTGATCAAATGTTGTAGTTTCTTCCTTTGGTTTTCCCTTAAAAACATGGCCATAAATAACCAAATTTTTACTATGACCATATCCATTATAAATTTTTATTGTAGCGGGCCTGTTCATCAAACTTTAAACACCTAAAAACGTTTAACTGTTTTACAGCCAATACAAAGACAAGCCGAAAAGACAATGCATAACAATCAGCCCTTTATTTTATACTTTATCATAAACCCTGGCTCGGGCAACCAACAAACGAACTACGAAGAAGTCATCAAGACCTTCTTCCTTAATACCCCACACACTATCCATATTTATACATTAAAGGCTAATTGCACAGTTGACACCATCAAAAATGATATCGCGAAATATCGCCCTGATCGAGTAATTGCTGTTGGCGGCGACGGAACGGTTAAACTTGCCGCAGAATGTATTTTAGGCTCGAACATAGCCCTAGCTATTGTTCCCGCGGGGTCGGCTAACGGCATGGCCAAGGAGATTAATCTCAAAAGCAACATAAAATCCGCGCTACTTTTAGCTGTTAACGGCACACCAAAAGCCATTCATGTGTTAATGATCAATAATGAAATCAGTTTGCATTTGGCTGATATAGGCATTAACGCCCGTATTGTGAAAAAATTCCAGTCGCTAAATGGACGTGGCATGTTAGGTTATGCCAAGGCAACTTGGCGTGCCTTTAAACGACATAAGAAAATGCATGTTGCATTACACATTAACGGCAAAACAATTTTGAAGAAAGCAGAAATGGTTGTTTTGGCAAATGGCACAACTTACGGTACTGGTGTTAAGATCAATAATATTGGCTCTTTATTTGATCATCAATTCGAAGTCATCATCGTAAAATGGTTTTCGTTAATCGAACTCATTAAAATGTGTTTTAGTTTTCGCATGCTATTCAATCCGTTCAAAACCGAAATTATCCAAACAGATGAAATAACACTTGACACCAAAGAAAGCACTTTTTTTCAAATAGATGGAGAATCCCGCGGCAAAGTGAAACATATTAAGGCAAAACTTATTCCCCAAGCGCTATACCTTATTACCTGAATACCTAAGCCAAATAGTTTTTAAATGCCTTTTATTGCTGTTTTCATTTATAAAATATTATTTTAATGCATCAAAAACCTTGTTGATTTCACATTTAATGCATATGTAGTTTTTTTAACCTCTACTTTATTTGCATTTTTTGAAATTTATTTAATAGCTTCGTTATTGGTTCGAGTTGCTGCAAATCCCATTTTAAGGCCTAATACGCACTAAACTTAGGTTAAAGTTTTAAGATTGACAACGCGTTTATATGATCCCTTTTTGCAATAGATTTATAGTCTTTATCTCGCTTATATTGTTCTTAAATAAGCCGGTCGAATATGTCGAATTTCGATCGGATTCAGCGGTTTATCATAATGATAAGGTAGACTATAGCACGAATGAACCGGACATTGATGACATGGCTTCAAATAACACCCTCCATAAAGGCGCAATTATCCGAGGCAGCACACAAACAAAAAAAATAGCTCTTGTATTTACTGGGGACGAATTTGGCGATGGGGCCACCGTAATCGCCAACACATTAAGACAACAACAGATCCATGGCTCTTTCTTTTTAACAGGGAATTTTTACAGAAACAAAAAATTTGAGAAAACAATTCGGGAATTAAAGCAGGATGGTAACTACCTCGGCTCGCATTCTGACAAACATCTGCTGTATTGTGATTGGGAAAATCGTGATAGCCTGCTTATCAACCAAAAAGCCTTCGAAAAGGATTTGAAAAAGGCATATAAAGAGCTCCTAAAGCTCAACATAAGCAGGGAACAGGCAACTTATTTCTTACCTCCCTACGAGTGGTACAATGACACCATTGCCAACTGGACAAAGCAACTTGGACTCGAACTCGTTAATTTCACCCCCGGAACCCGTTCTAATGCAGATTATACTTTTCCTGAAATGGGAAGCAAATATGTAGATAGTGAGACCGTAATGCAATCGATCTTAACTTATGAGCAACAAGAAAAAGATGGTTTAAACGGTTTTATATTGCTTTTACATATTGGAACAGACCCTAGAAGAAGTGATAAATTTTATAACCGACTGGATGAAATGGTAACCACACTGAAAGACAGAGGCTACGAATTTTGTAAAATTAATGAGTTGCTGGAACAAGAAACAACGGCATTACCAACGCGATATAAAAAAGAAAAATTTCCCACACTGGTACAGAAATGCAAGGATTTGCTAGACCATGCTTATATGGCTCAAACGTTAATTGCCGTAACTGATTCCCTTCCCGGATGGGAGGGCTTCCCCGTCAAGCTTTATGAATATAAAACCGGCAAAGATTTGTATACAAAGCAAGCCAAAACCGGCAAGGTTTATCTCTTGAACCCATCCCCGGAAAAATTAGCTACATGGATTGCCACTACTTGTTGGGAGGTAAAAAGAAGTGTCGATGATAACTATATAGATAAAGTTTTCCAAACCGTTAAGGGTCAATCTGGCGCACAATTCCCGGTTAAGGGAGTAGTTTACGAAGACCAATACATACGAAACTTCCAGGAGCCTTATGTTTTTAAGGATGGCGTTACGGTGTATGTAGCCGATCAAAAATGGTTCCCTGAAGACAAGACTTGTACACCACAACAACTAGAATTTTACCTTAAAATTAAAAACAGCGATCTAAAACCCCAAACTGGCCGCTATGCACGTATCATCAGTACAACCCGTGAAATGTATACCGCAAATAGCGGCGAAGAAGATGTTGGAGATGGAGAACATCGTAAACTGGAATGGCTATCGGTGGTTAGACAATTGTATAAAAAGGCGTGGAACTCAGACAGAAATGAACTTATGATTGCTTGGGCAAGGAGCAATCTGTAGTGTAAAATCAACTGCGTTTAACCCATCTTCCAGAACTCAAAAAACAAATACCGATAGCTATGCGCAACTGCAGTTCAAAATGCTGGAAAGAATATCACCGTGTTCGAGAAAATCTATCCGCTGATTGTAGCAGCTTCGGAAGCCTATATTATTTTAAATAAACGTACGTAAATATACTCCCAACAGTTATTCAAATCCGGTAAAATGATCGCTGCTTTATTGGTCACCCAAACTGGTATACTCTGTTATACTGGTAACAAAAGCATACCATTCAGTATGTACCTTTGTATTGAAAAACAGAAAGCATACAAAAAATGGAAAATTTATTAGGAAAGATAGCCTTAGTTACTGGCGCAAACAGTGGAATTGGCTATGCCGCAGCAAAAGAGCTAAAAGCCCAAGGTGCCGAGGTTCTGATTACAGGAAGAAGAGACGATGCCGTTAAAGCAGCGGCAGCAGAATTGGGAGTAACCGGTTTCGTTGCAGATCAGGGAAAACTAGCAGCGATTGAAGAACTTGCAGATACAGTACGTGAGCGTTTTGGTAAAATCGATATCTTGTTCATCAATGCCGGTGTTCTCGAAATGACTACGATCGAGCAAGCCACAGAATCTAATTTTGACAACGTCATTAATGTAAACTATAAAGGTGCTTATTTCACATTAAGCAAGTTTATTCCCCTTTTGAATGATGGCGCATCCGTTGTATTCCTATCTTCAAATACGGCCAGCATGAATGGTGCAAGTTCCTCTATCTATTCTTCAAGTAAAGCGGCCCTGAACGCTGTTATGAAAATTGCAGCAGTTGAGCTTGCACCCCGCAATATCCGTGTTAATGCCGTTAGCCCCGGGCCAACCCAAACCGAAATAATGAAAAAGGTTGGCTTTAGTGAGGAGCAACTACAACAAACGCATGACTGGTTGATTAGCCAAATTCCACTAAAAAAAATTGGTACGGCCGAAGATGTTGCCAAAATGGTAGCTCACTTTACAGGAGATGCGGCTAGTTTTATTACGGGTGCCGAAATTGTAATGGATGGGGGGATGAGCCTATAGTGCTGACCAGAGGACATGGCGAGTGTGGAATAAAAAGCGGATACCAGTAATTACTGGCATCCGCTTTAACATAAGTAGCCTGTATTGTAAGCACTTAGAAACCTAACGATAAAAGCAAAAATCTGCCTCCTTAAATGGCGACGTTAATCTGCACGTTCATGTTGCCACGTGTCGCTTTAGAATATGGACAGGTTTGATGAGCAGCTTCAACAACGGCATGCGCTTCTTCGAATGTTAGTCCTGGTAAAATGACATTTAATCGTGCCTGAAGATTGAATCCATCATCAGCTAACGCTAAGTCAACTTCTGCGTCTATCGCAGCATCAGCCGGCATTGCTATCTGTAAATTTGGAGCATTATGCTTCATTGCGCCGATAAAACATGCTGCCCATCCGGCGGCAAATAACTGCTCTGGATTGGTTCCCTTACCAGAAGAACTACCGGGAGAAGACAATGCAACGTCCAAATGCCTATCTGTGCTTTTTGCAAAACCTTCACGTCCACCACTCACGTGAACTTTTCCCGTATAAAAAACTTTATTGATCACCACATTTAATGTGTTTGCTGCTGCTACAATATTTCTATTTTCCATTTTATCTAAAGATTTAATTTGTGAACTATATGTTTTTATTTTAATTGCTTTTAAGCTTAGTATAGCTGTTTTATAATCACTTTCCCGCTATTACAGATGCACAAATAATTGCATCTGCAAAAGCCTTCGGTGCTTCCTGGGGAGGATTATGACCGATGCCTCCTGTTAGTTGCCGGTGAGTATATTTGCCCTTAAATTTCGCAGCATAGTTTGCCGGCTCATTATGGGGCGCACCATTGGCATCCCCTTCCATAGTGATTGTCGGAACTGTTATGGCAGGCGCAGTAGCTAGTATTTTTTCGTATTTATCATATTTTGCCTCCCCTTCTGCAAGGCCTAATCGCCATCTGTAATTGTGAATAACGATGGCTACATGATCTGGGTTGTCAAATGCGATGGTCGATGCGTTAAAGGCAGCATCGTCAAACTTCCACTGAGGCGAAGCCGTTTGCCAAATGAGTTTTGCAAAATCCCTTCGGTTTGCTTCATATCCCAAACGACCACGTTCAGTAGCAAAATAAAATTGGTACCACCAGGATAACTCGGCTTTTGGAGGCAGTGGTTGCTCATTGACCTCCTGGCTTCCAATCAAATAACCACTTACAGACACCATCGCCAAACAACGCTCAGGCCATAAAGCGGCCATAATGTTCGCGGTACGCGCTCCCCAGTCAAATCCTCCTATGATCGCTTTTTCAATTTTTAGTACGTCCATCAATGCTATGATATCTGCAGCAATTGCAGACTGTTGGCCATTTCTAGGGGTTTCAGCCGAAAGGAACCGGGTTGTTCCGTGACCTCGCAAGTACGGCACTATAACCCGATATTCTTTAGCGGATAATAAAGTCGCCACCTCGGTATAACTGTGTATACTATATGGCCACCCGTGCAATAAAATGACAGGCTGCCCTTTTGCGGGACCTAATTCAGCATAGCCAACGTTTAATACGCCTGCATGAATTTGTTTTATTTCTTTGAAAGGTGCTGTTGACAACATGCTCTTATAATTCGTAGTATTTTTAAGTCTTGTTTTTCCTTGAGCATTCAATAGGCCTAATCCGCCAAATTCCGCTGCGGCAACGGTTAATGCAGCGACACTCAAAAATCGTCTGCGGCTATAATTGTTTTCGTTTTCCATCGTCTTAAATATTTTAATTGATTTATATCTACTGATACTTGCCATCAGCTTGATATGACAAAATTAGTCAATAGCAGGGCTATAGGAACCGTAATTAAGCTGAACCAGGCATAATTGTGTTTCAGTTATACATTTTTAACTATGGAGAGGATATTGGTGGATATACAAAACGATAGCGGAGTTCGACCTCTACAGTTGAAATGCAGAAATGCCACCTAGTCAAGATAGAACAAGAGGATTGATGTCCGTCTCACATCTTTGTCTATTTCACCTATTTAAAGGTGATTTAAAAGAAACTTAAGTCATCCATTTCTGGTGATCTAAGTCTTTCATCCCCATTTTAAGCAACACGGCTTTTCGCATAAATAGGTGATATAAAGAATATTTTTTCTTTATATATAATTACTTAAATTGGTATACTTTTGTAAGTCGAATAATATACCATCGATGGAAACTGATAAATATAAAATGGCTCAGGAAGTTTTATCCAATCCCAGAAACCAGAGTGAGGAAGTAAAGGCCTTGCAGGATACTCTTTATGTGCTGGGCGGGAAGTGGAAGTTACCGATCATCAATTCGATATGTAACGGAAATAAGCGGTTTAGGGATATTGAGCGAAGCATCCCGGGGATTACAACGCGGATGCTCTCCAAGGAGCTCAAGGAGATGAGCGCGAACCAGCTGATCAAACGAACAGTGATAGATGACACACCGGTATCTGTAGAATATACGGCTACAGATTATTGTAGGTCTTTTGGTGCCATCATACTGGAAATGATCAGGTGGGGTAAAGCACACAAAGAACGTTTGAAACATACAATTGATTAATAGCGAACAATCAATGTATCCGCCTTTTTTAACACAAAACTGGAAGGTATTTAAAACGAGAAGAAACCGGCATTATAAATTTTATGGTGCCCTCTTTAGGTTTTCCCATTTTACAACCCAAGAACCATTAGCAGGAAATCCCGGATTATCTATCTGTGGCGAGCCGTCCCAACCTGCGCACATCATAGCGACAGCATACAGCAATGCGCCATTTGTGGGTATATAAGGATATGGATTCCCTCCTCCAACCATCGCATGTGCATCGAAAGAATTTTTAGGCGAATCATGCAAGAGCATATCAACAGCATCTGCCGGGTGCCCAAGTCGTGCAGCAGTCATCGCCACCAAAGGAAAATCCCAGCCCCAGCAGGTATTATATTTCCATGTTGACTGCACCTGTTGATAGGTCCTTTCCATTACCATAGTATCAACACCATAACCTGGTAACATACCGAATGCACCTAAGAGTGCAGGATGTTCAAAATTAAACTTGCCCCACATATCTTCTACATTTTCCCATTGCTCGTAAAGCCCATTTTTGATCGGTAATGGAGCAAGGTTGTTATATACGTTATTCCAAATAGGCTTTTCGGCCTGTCCGAGTTTTTTCCGCAGCTGCTGCGCAGTCTTTAAACCATATCGCCAGTAAGCCAATTCAAACGTTGGATTTTTGTCTTTGTAGTAGTCATTGTTTTCGGGAACAAAAGAGATGGGCGTTCCAAGGTCATACCGATTCTGAGAACTATCCAGTTGTGCATATGACGCCAGGAAATCAGCACTGTGCTCAACAATCCGGCTCCACTTCTTCAATGTTTTCTGGTTAGGATGCGCACGATAATCCAGATCAGCAAAAAAGATCGGATGTGGCTGTTGCCAAACCAGGAATGCATGTATGGGATGTGGCCATTCACGCCCATCAGGCCCGGTGCATTTGGCAAACCGGGCCCCCTTATAACCTTGCATCTTCGCTCTTTCTATAGCGCTCTCCAAGTCATCCTCGTAAACCCTCAAACTTTCATGTAACAGTGGCCACCTGTTCCACAATGCAAAATGCGCTTGATTCCACCAGATCATTTCGTAATGAAACCTTCCATACCAACTATTACTTACCAACCCCGTTTCCTGTGGCGGGTATTTTCCCGAAGCATTGATTTTCATCAGATACTGTGATAATACAATGCGGCGTTCAAGTTCAAACCACCTCTTGTCTGTACTTTTCGAGAGATCTATGGCTCCGCCACTTTTCCAAAAGGAAGGCCAATAACCTGCAGAATTCCCCTTTACAGAAGCGAAAGCTGGCAATTTATATTTTATTTCAGAGGGTGCAAAGGAAAAAACATACTCAGCGGCATCTGAACTGGCATATGGTGAAAGCGAATATTTGTGCGCGCGTTCCTTCGAAAAACTGCCATTGCCAGTCCACGAACAGGCAACCTGATAAGTGGTATTATCAAGTTTCCTATTAAAAACAGCTAGGTTTTTCCCCGCTGAGACTAATGCTGTAGTATGCTTTTCAATACTTTCAAAGTCAGATCCAGTGCTAAAATATTGGAGACTTGCATAGGGAAATTCTATAAATACACCCAGTTTTCCCTGTTGAATAAGGGGTGATTCTACCCTAAAAGCAACAATGTCTTTTTCGGGGTCACCCACTGTAAAAACCTTAACGGATTGGCCATCAATTTTAAAGCTACTTTCTGCGGTACCTGTCCATAAGTCAAAATATTGAACAGCTTCTTCGATATCCGCTGCGCCGATTTCACCGACATCATCTTTCTTTAGCCACAAGCCAATTCGACCAAGATTAAACTTATGAGGATTCTGCTCCAACCATTTAGAAAGTTCTGGTTGTTCAGGATTGGCAAGCTCATAGGCTACCATACGCCCATTTGTTTCTTTTTCCGTCTTTTTGAATGAGGTAGGGTCTATTGGGGGCGTGGTACTATGCCAACCCCAGTTGGCCATAGTGGCAAAATTTGCTCGTAAAGTTTGCATTCCGGTAATATCAAATCCGTAAGCAAAATCACCATTCCCAACTTGGCTGGGTCCTGGATTATTCGCATCTGTCAACTTGATATTATGTCGTTGCACTAAGGATTTTCTATCAATGGTTCCTTTTTTAAGCTCCTGTGAGGAACTATAAAAGCCCGAAAAGGCAAGGCATACACCTATAAACAGTCCTATTTTGCTCGATTTTTTCAGTTTCTTTTTCATTATAATTACCTGTTTCAGCTAAAATGAAGTTTGAAGTAGCAGCTGCCTCAAATTTCGAAAAACTATAAGAACTTCTTATTTTAATTAATATCCCGGGTTCTGTGTAAGCGATCCAATACTTTTATCAATTTCTGCTCGTGGAAAAGGAACCAAATAGTTTGCATCATTGAATACTCTATCAATTACTCTGGAAATGGTATAGGTCTTTGTGTTTCCCGATTTTTGGATATTCATTCCCTGCAAGTCTTTGTTTTCCGTAATATTAGCAATTTTCCATCGGCGAACGTCAAAAAACCGATGTTCTTCGAACGCAAATTCTACTCGTCGTTCATTTTGTATCCTTTTCCTTAACTGTTCGCCCGAGTCTGTAACCGCTGGCATTTCTACACTTTCCCGTGCGCGTATCATGTTTAAGTATTGCCGTGCAGTAGCCTCATCGCCTAACTCAAATTTTGCTTCTGCATAATTGAGAAGTACTTCGGCATATCTAAAAAATATCCAAGGATTGGTAGGTTTCAAGGTAGAACCCGCCGGAGGAATATCCTCAACAATAAATTTTTTCAAAAAATAAGAGGTCAGAGAAGCATTCCACCCGGAGACCCCTTCAGGGGAATCACTTCCACCGTGAAACGACGCTGTCTCTCTACCGGCCCAAATTGACCCATCGTGCAATATTGAAGCCTCAAATCGAGGATCTCTCCCTATATAGGGGTTATTTGGATCATACCCCGAACGGGGATTAAGCACCAAAGAACCATCGGGTTGTTCGATGTAGGGCAACTCACCGGTAGCTACCATCTCATATGCGTTAACAAGGTTCTGCGTTGGGTTGTGACCGCTATATCCATCTGAACCGTTTCTTCCTTGTTCAAGATTAAAATTTGTGTTGTTTGCCTGGGTGAAATACCGCGCAAAAATAATTTCCTCATTGTCAGTTAAAAAGGTCGATTGATAATCGGGATGCAGTTCATAGCCAGCATTTAACAGGGCTTCTGCTGCATCTGCTGCTGCCTGCCATTTAGAAATTTCGTGTGACGGATTATTTTGTAAACTGGCCCCATAAAGAAGCACCCTTGCTTTTAATGCTTTGCACGCATTCGCAGAAGCTCGGCCTTTCGCTTCGTCAACCTGATTATCAGGCAATAAATCTATTGCTTCATCAAGTTCTTTTACAATAAAGCTTACGCATTCATCATAGCTGGCGCGGCTAACCGCAAAATCATCATTGAGCTCAAACACGTTGGTGATGATGGGTACACCACCATATCGCCAGATGAGATTCGCATAAAGATTTGCCCTTAAAAATTTCATCTCACCAATAGCATTATTCTTGAAAATTTCATCAACCGGTGCTTCTTCAATTTTGGTAAAGAAAGTGTTAATATTCCGGATATTATTGTAGGCAAAAATAAAATAATTCACTTTACTGCCTATCCCACCAACATTATCTGCTGTTAATTCTCCACGCTGGATGATGCGAAGATTCGTCCAGTTATGGATATTGTAAGCCTCATCACAAGCTGCCGACAACAAATCCTGCTGAAAGCCATGTAGTAGCGTATTATAGGTAGCATTGACATATAGCTGTATCAGGTCCTGATCAGTCCATGTATCTGCCTCAGATAATTTGTCCAGCGGAGTTAATTCCAGTTTATTACAGGACGTTATCCCAAACAATAAGAGTATTATACTATATAAGATCTTTTTCATTGCTGTTCGTTTAATTCGTTTAAAAGGTTACGGTGGCTCCGAAATTTATGATGCGCTGTGGCGGATAATACCAGTAATCGGAAGTTTCTGGATCAAAGCCTAGATCTTTCATATGGTCATAGATGATAAGCAGGTTATTACCGCTTACAGAAATTCTAGCGTTTTTGATTTTGATTTTTTCTATCAGCTGCTTGGGCAAGTTATAGCCCAGTTCAACATTTCTAAGTTTTAAAAACCCTGCATTTAGCAACCACTGCGTTGAATTGAGCGTATTGTTGTTATACAGTTCATAAGATGCTCTCGGCATCGTTGCTGCTGTATTTTCGGGCGTCCAACGGTTATTTGCCCGCCAATCCAAGAAATTCCCCAAAGAATAACTCATTACAGGAAAATAATCTCCGAAGTGAATATTGGCATTCTCCTGCCCTTGAAGCAAGAAAGTCAAATCAAAAGCCTTGTAACTGAAATTGGCGGTAAACCCAAAAGTAATTTCGGGCATGGGTGTTCGGTTAATACGAATCTGATCTCTAGAATCTAGGACGCCATCCTGATTGACGTCTTCGTATTTCAGATCGCCCGGACGTGCATTTATGAAATGTGGATAGCTTTCTACTTCGGCCTCATCCTTAAAAATACCGAGCGCATTGTAATATAAGCCAGCATCCATAGGCCGCCCCGTAGCAAATTGATAGGGCTCAGCAGCAGGTTGCTCATCGCTAAAAACAACCTTATTCCGAGCAAATGATACATTGCCGGAAAAGTTGTACTTAAATTTATGATTGTTGTTCGTATGCGAAAGTACGAGATCAAATCCTTTATTGTCTACTATTCCGATATTTTCATCTGGCAGCACCAAACCGGTGTAGCCAGGGATTACTGCCGAACGTTTCGTTAAAATATTAGAACGTCGGGTTTTGAAATACTCGAATGTAAGATCCAATTTTCCATTCCAAAGAATCGCATCAACTGCCAAATTTCCGGTGTTAGCCGTTTCCCAGGTTATATCCGGATTAGGTGTACCTGTCAATATCAGACCTGAAACATCATTGTTACCAAACACATAGTTGCTTCCAAAACCGTAGGTTTGGAGATATTGAAATGACTACACGAGATCGTTCCCCAATTTTCCATATGATGCCCGAAACTTTAAGTCGTTAACAAATGTATATTGCTTAAAAAATGATTCTTCCGAAATCCGGTATCCCGCCGAAATACTGGGAAAGTTTCCCCATCGCTTACTTGCCGGAAAATTGGGGGAGCCATCCCGTCTCATGGTAAACTCGGCAAGGTATTTACCAGCATAGTCATAGGTAACTCTTCCAAAATAATTTTTACGTGCGCCTTGTGTTGCCGAACCATTATTAGCCTGTCTGTTCTTATCATTGCTTCCTGCAAAAATCTCCGGCAGGGCGATGGATATGAAGTCACTTCGGTAAGCGGAAACATAATTGCTATGGATAGTCTGTTGCTCATAACCCAGCAGCGCAGTGACATTATGTTTACCAAACCTTTTTTCATAGTTCAAACGGCTGGTTAGATAGAACATGGAGCCAATATCTGTTCTATCGTTTAAATCCGCCTTGTCCACACCGAAGCCCGAACGCGCACGGGTATAAGCATCTCCGGATTCATCTTTATAGTAAACATAGGTTGGCAGCTGCCAGGTTTTTGTAAATACCGTATTTGGATCGAAACTGCCGCTGGCACTCAGCGAAAGCCCCTCTATCCAGGGTAGGTTCCAGCTCGCGAAAAGACTCGTCTGAAAGGTGTTCGTATTTACCTGCTGATAACCGTTATTATCGCTCACAAAGTTAATAATGTTATCATTCCCCCGATTCGGCATAATAAAGTCTGTACCGGGCCAATAAGGCGTCCAATTCGGTTGATAAAGATAAATATGGCTATTGAGTTCATTGACACTTCTCCAGGGAAAGTGATTTCTGTCAAATCGTGCAGCTAAGTTCATCCCTACTTTTAAATTGTCAGAAACCTGCACATCGATATTAGATCTAATATTATATTGCTTTACTTTCGTGCTTCCAAATTCATATTGCCCGTCCTGCATGACTTCTCCCAAAGAAAAATAATATTGAGTACCCGCAGTTCCTCCTGAAACGGAAAGATCGGTTCGATGTTGCGGGGTCCATTTTTTTACGATGAAATCATACCAGTCAAAATTAGCATAGTTTGGATCAGTACCGATTTTGAACTTTTCTAGTTCTTCGCTGGTATATCGTGCAGGCCTACCTTCACCAACTTCAATTTCATTATATATATTAAAGAAAGTAAAGGAATTGGCCATAATTGGATTTCTAGTAGGCCCAGTAAAACCCTGGTTGTAAGAAAGTTTCACTTGAGGTGCAGCATTAACATCTCCTCGCTTCGTAGTAACCAATATAACCCCATTCGCCGCACGCGCTCCATAGATTGCTGCGGAAGCATCCTTTAACACGGAAATACTCTCAATATCGTTTGGATTGATTTGACCCAAACCACCTCTTTCAACGCCATCAATGATAACCAGCGCCGAGGAGTTGCCCGTAGTACTTCTTCCTCTTATATTAATCGATGGATTATCTCTGCCGGGTTCTCCTGATCGATTATTGATGATTACACCCGGTAGTCTGCCCTGCAAAGAATTTGCCACGTTCACGAACGGGCTTTTCACAATCTCACTTCCTTTGACGGCCACAACGGATCCCGTTAAAGTTGCCTTTTTCTGCGTGCCATATCCAACTACAACTACCTCGTCCAGATCGCTAATGAGTGCTTTCATAACAATCTGAATGGTATCGGTATTAGCAAGCACATATTCCTGCGGGATATACCCTATATAAGAAACCGCTAAAACAGCGTTGTCCGGAACCAGGTTTAGCACAAATCGACCATTAATATCTGTGCTGGTAGCAAGCTTGCTCCCCTTTACGCTTATAGCAGCACCACTTAAAGGCTGTCCCTTCTCATCTACCACATGGCCCTGTACAGATTTGTCTTGAAAAGAATTCTTCATCTTATCCACTACACCTTTCTCCTCTTTTCTCTGCACTACAACCGACTTTTTAGAAATAGAATAGGTATAAGGCACATTCTTTAACACTTCGTCCAGCGCTTCCTTTAATTTCGCGTTTTTCAACGAGACTGATACCTTTATAGAAGACAAGTCCTCTCCCTGCCAGAAAAAAAAGTAACCCGACTGCTTTTCAATAGCAGAGAAGACCTTGCTTAGGGTAGTATTCTTTTCTGATAGGCTAATGAGTTGCCCATATCCCGTTTCTGCACAAAGCTGGATACTAATTAAGGAAACGAGAAATACGACCAGATTGATCCGCATAATAAGCGATTTAAGTTTTGGCCATTGTTTTTGGCTAGTTGAAACATTCGGCAAATGCATCGCCAAAGATTTCACCGGAGCGATTTTCGTATATCGCAATAAATTCATAGTTTTGACTGTTTGGGTTGACCAATTAAAATACTTTTCGTTTTAAGTTTCATTCTCCATCTAATGAAGAATTACTAAAAGGCTGACCCAGATACATACCGGGGAAGGGTTCGAAGCACTCCCCGGTATCTCTATATCAGCTCTTTCATCACTCCCGGTTAAATCCGTAAAATTTTCTTCATCATTGGCTTTTTTTATATAATTAGTTCCATTAGATTGATCATTTCCCGCGTAGTGGTAACACGATCAATCGCTTTTTAGCACCAGTTGTGGCTGGTAATTCTAGACGGTAATTTACATTACCCAATTTCAACACTTCTAATACTTCCGTAAGGGTATAATTACGTTCAATACTTCCAAAGAATCCTTTGTAATCAATATTTCCTTCATAGGCAACTTCCACGTTATACCAACGTGCCATCTGTCGCATGATGGTCTGCAAATCGGTATTATTAAAACGGAACATTCCATCCTTCCAGGCGACAGCCTCGTCCAACGGCACCTTCTTTACTACAACACCCTTCTCTTCCAGAACCGCCTGCTGTCCGGGAATCAACAGAACAGATCGCCCATTATCTAATTTTTTAAGTCGTATACTCCCCTCCAGCAAAGTGGTTTTCACATTCGGCTCATCCCCGTAAGCATTAATATTAAAATGCGTACCCAATACTTCTACTGTTTGCTTCCCAGATACTACTAAGAAAGGCTTATTCTTATCCTTTACAATCTCAAAATAGGCCTCTCCCGACAACTCCACTCTGCGCTCCTGCAGAGGGATAAAAGATGCAGGATAACGTAAGGAAGAAGCTGCGTTCAACCACACTTTTGATCCATCGGGTAGAGTCACCCGGTATTGCCCACCATTAGGGGTCTCGATAGTATTATGTGCGTCGGGTATAGCTTCTGCTCCATCATTTTTTACGGTTTCATATAGAAGTTGGCCATCTGCCGTTTTGCTTATCTTTAGCCCTGCTTCTTCCACCAATTCACCTATCTTGGCATCCGTTAAACTGATTTTTTTACCATCTGCTAAAGTTAGCACTGCCTTATTTCCTCCCGGCTGGGCATCCACCTTCTCAACCAACTTCACAGAAGGGGTTGCTGCATATTGCCGATACGTATAAATCCCAATAGAAAATGATAATATGACCAACGCTACTGAAACCCATAGATAGTTACGACTTAATTTACCCGACTTTTGGGGGATAGATTCCCGGTAAATCTGTTTGTTGATACGGTTCATTAGGTGTTCCCTTGCCAAAGCTTTTTGAATAGGTGTTAGTCCCGTGGTATATTTTCCGTCTCCTTCAAACGAGGAGTACCACTCGTCCAGCTCTGCCAGTTCCTGAGGTGAAGCTTCCCCCCTTTCGAACTTGGCCAGTAAGGCCAAAATATATTCCTGATTCCCGTGATTATTGCTGCTCATACAATAGGTATTGCCGCCAGCGGCCAAAAGGTTCTACTCTGAAAGAGATGTTTTTTCAATTATTTTATAAACCACTGATTTACAGTAATAAAAAAATTACTTAAAATATAGCAAATCCCGCCAGCTTTTCCTTTACTAACGGGGATTCAGTTCTATCTATCTTTCCGAGGGGTATAAAATAATAGCTCCCATAATTGAAAGTTATTATTTCAGGTTGACATGCAGGCAAACACGCACGCCTTACTCTTTCAGCTAAAATAGCTGTATAGCTTTGGACTTTTCTTTTATGAGCATTACTTGTGCAGGAAAAGAAAAACAGCGAGGGATAACAAATCAAATCTACTTCCCTTAAATTCGGACCGTAAGATCTTCATGGCCTTGTGCAAATGTTTTTTAACTGTACTGACTGAAATATTCAACTGGTCGGCAATTTCCTGATGTTTTAACTGTTCGAGCCGACTCATGACAAAAACATCTCGGCATTTCTCGGGCAGACGTTCCCCTACCTGGTTGATTTTTTCTCGTAGTTCCTTTATTTCCAAAGCCTCATCCGGCATGACCGGAGCAATGTTGCTTTCCTTGATCAGTGAATCAAGATGATTGTAATAGACCTGCTGAGAACGGTAGATATGAAAGACTTTATATTTGAGAGCAGTGCGGAAGTACGCTTCCAAGATGGGCCTAGACTTGAACTCTTCTTTCCGCAGGTAAAAACTTACGAAAACCTCCTGTACCACCTCTTCCGCAGCTTCCACGGACTTTAATCTTTGATAGGCCGCATCGATCAGCAATTCCCAATACCGGTTATAAATTTCGGTAAAGGCTGCATGATCTCCATTCCGAAGAAAATCGGTCAATTGCTCATCAGTATACGAAGCATAACTGGGCATTTAGGTTCTGTTTGTTAAGCCAAATATAACGATAATTTTATGGAAAGGAAATTAAATACATCGCTGCAACCTTATCTGATGGAAAGAAACAGCGCATAAAGTATTTTTGTAGTTATTTACAAACAAATACTTCATGTCGGCCCCTTATAGTACGAAGCCTTTCCACAAAAAAGCCGATATTCATCGTATCAGCCTGATTAAAAGTGATTTTAGACCTTAGGACTTGGATAGGCCGACTAAATAAAGAATTATACCAACGCTTATGAGGGTATATTGACATGAAATAGTTAACTAAACATTATATTCATTTTTTTGTTTCCTCATAAAAAATAATAAACCAATAGATTATGGCTAACTTTAATCTGAACCGTAGAAAATTCATTCAAGGCGCGAGTGCTGTCTTAACATTATCGGCATTACAGGCTCGGGGGTTAACATTTGCAGATACACACAACAACATGCGCGTTGGTTTAATTGGAGCGGGCTGGTATGGGAAAAGTGATCTTTTCAGACTCATTCAGGTCAGCAATATTAACGTTGTCGCAGTGTGCGATGTGGATAGCAATCATCTAGAAGAAGC
>Ga0182736_1001416_pt1 | contig 23593 bp, 19 predicted proteins | sample eDN5th30CKraftBY_FD_128882 | JGI IMG/M metagenome (GOLD analysis project Ga0182736, IMG submission 128882) | Enriched backyard soil microbial communities from Emeryville, California, USA - eDNA 5th pass 30_C Kraft BY (version 2) (version 2) | ecosystem: Environmental > Terrestrial > Soil >... | reverse complement strand
TTCCAGCTCTTCGACCTGGACGGGCTTTCCGGCGCGCAGGCTCTCGTGCATGGCCGCGCCGCGCGCCATGGAGATGCCGATCACGCGCGCTTGCGGGAGCTTTCCTTTGACCGCTGCGGCGACGCCCGCGGCCAGACCGCCGCCGGAGAGCGGCACGAGAACCAGCTCGGTCTCAGGGCGGGCTTCAGCGATCTCGAGGCCTACCGTTCCCTGTCCGGCGATCACGTCCGCATGGTCGAAGGGCGGGATGGACGTCAGCCCTTCCTCACGGACGAGACGCTCGACTTCCTCCTGCGCGTCGTCCTGGGAACGGCCGACGATGCGCACCTCGGCACCGAGGGCCTTGACCGCGTCGACCTTGTTGGCCGGCACGAGAGCGGACATGCAGACGACGGCGCGCACGCCTTCGGCTCGCGCCGCATGGGCGAGGGCACGCCCATGGTTGCCCGTCGAGGCGGTGACGAGGCCGCGCCGTCGCGCCTCGTCGCTTAAGGAAAGAACCGCATTCGTGGCGCCGCGCAGCTTGAAGCTTCCGGTCGGCTGGTGGCTTTCGAGCTTGAGGTGAACCGGAGCGCCGCACTGGGCGGAAAGGCTGGAGGATAATGTCAGGGGAGTCCGGAGGACCCGACCGGCGATGCGGTCCTGCGCTTGGATAATTCTGTCGAGCCCGATTGCGGTCATCGGCAGGCGCCTGCCAGGACGGGGGCAGCCGAGGCGAAACGGGCAGTGCCCGCGCTGCCGTGCCGAGGGCGGGATTGAGCTGTTTTGGCGCCGAGATTTTGCGCGAATACCGGGGCCATCCACCACCTCCTGCTAGGGAAGCATGATGGTGTGATGCACCAAATTTCATGTCAATCATTATATTGTCATGAAACAATCGTGATGGCATTTGGCAGGAAGATGGCAGCCGGTTCGACCGGTTCTAATGACAGCTCCTGCCAGCCGAGTGCCATCTCCTACGCGATGGAACTGGTGTCGAAGACGGGCGGCAATTGCTCGAAGGTTTCAGCGATTGTTCGCAGCGAGCGGCCCAGGGTCGCGTGGGACAGGCGCCCGCCGAGGCAGATGCGGATACCACCCTGGCTGTCAGTTCCTGCCATGAAGGGATCGGACGGGGTCACGGCGATGTTCTTCTGGGCCAGCATCCGCACAAGCCCTTCCTCCGTCCACCGCCGCGGCACCTTCAGCCAGGCGCACAGGGACAGGGGGTGGGACCCGGCGACGTGGCCTCCGAGGATCTCGGCCACCATGGCCTGGCGCGCCCGCACCTCCCGGCGCTGGAGTTCAACCAGGTTCAGGGCGGTCCCGTCCTCGATCCACAGGGTCGCGATCTCGGCGGGCAGGTTCGTGGCGCTCCAGCTCGTCACACGCATGATGCTCGCGACGCGGATCGAATATTGCGGCGGCACCACGAGATAGCCGACCCGCAACCCCGTCAGGACCGACTTGGTGAAGCTCGTGACGAAGAAGCCGAGATCCGGCAGCAGGTCGGTGAAGGAGGGGAGCGGCGTGTCCAGGAGCGGCTTGTAGACTTCGTCCTCCACCACATGGACGCCGTAGCGGCGGGCCACCTCCGCGATCGCCTGCCGCCGCTCGGCCCCCATCACGTGGCTGGTCGGGTTGCCCAGGGACGGGATGAGCACCAGGGCGCTCACCCCGCCGGCCGCGCAGGCCTCCGCGAAGGCTTCCACGAGGATGCCTTCGCGGTCGGTCGGGAGGCCGCGCAGGGTGAAGCCCAGGACGTTGGCGAGGCCGATGATGCCATGGTCCGTCAGGTTCTCGGTGAGAACGATCTCGCCGGGCTGGACGATGGCGGCGACTGCCAGGAAGAGCCCGTGGGCGGCGCCGTTCGTGATCAGGATCCGGTCCTTCGCGGCGTCGACGCCGAGGCCCTTCAGCCAGACCTGCGCCGCCGCCCGATGGCGCTCCAGTCCCGCAATCGGCCGGCAGGGGCGCATGAAGCTGCTGTTGTCGGTCTGTGCAAGGCGCCTCATGATCGCCCGGGAGGCGTCTTCGTGCGCCTCGGTATAGATGGCCCGGATGATGGACAGATCGGCGGTCTCGCCGGGATCCTGATCGAGCATGAAGCGATCAGCCTTCTCTGTGACCCGGCTGCGGACAAACGTGCCCCGCCCGACCTCTCCCCTCAGATAACCGCGCCGCTCGGCCTCCTTGTAGCTGAGGCTCACCGTCTGCACGGAGACCCCGAGCTGCCGCGCAAGGTCCCGGTGGGTGGGCATGCGGGCATGGGCCGGAAGAATGTCCGCATCGATGTCTGCAATGATGCGTTCGGTCAGAAGCTTGTGCTTGGTCGCTCCTTTACGTTTGGTCAGGGTTGGTTGCCAGTTGGCGGCGGCCCCTTCGTCCTGATGGGAAGAAGTGTCCTGATGAAGAGGGAAGCGGCCCGGCCCGGACATAGGATTGTCTCAAAGATTGTAATGAGCTTATCATTGCACTCTATCGGAATTCTGAACAGCTATGAATCTCGACAAAATAGACATGAAGATCCTCGCGACGCTTCAGAAGGATGGTCGCATCACCAAGCTTCAGCTGGCCAAAGCGGTAAACCTGTCCCCTGCGGCGTGCTGGGAGCGGCTCCGGCGTCTCGAAGAAAGTGGGGTGATCGCCGGATACACGGCCCGCATCAACCCTGACAGCTTAGGCCGAAGGACGACGGTGCTGGTCGCGATCACGTTGAAAAGCCATCAGCAGGCCGATTTCCAGCGCTTCGAGGCGGCAATCCGGGAGGAGCCCTCCATTATCTCCTGCGATGCCACAGGCGGTGGCATCGATTATATTCTCAAGGTCGTCTCGGACGATATAGACGCGTATCAACGCTTGATCGACAGGCTCCTGATGCGGGACTTGGGTATCGAGCGCTATTTCACGTATGTTGTCACGAAGACGGTGAAGGCAGCGGATCCGCTACATAGCGTTGCTTTCGGATAGGGCCGCTGTCACCTGCGTGCCAAGGGGCGATGGACGGTCGACGAGATGGATGGTTCGTGCCCCCGGCTTGAGGGCCGGGTCTTCCACAGGCGGAACCAGCCGAGTCCCGTTCTGGGTCGCTCGTCCGCTTCTGTCATGCTCCTGTGATCTTCTTCAGCCACTGCATGGGCCGAGCAAAGCTTATTCGCCCTTGCAGGATCAAACCTTAGTCTAATCCCCCTTGAGAGTTCTTCGTGAAGCTGAGCATAATTTGCACAGCTGTGCAACGAAGGTCCCTGGAAGAGGGCTAAGCCGAGGAGCAGGAAACGTTGAGCGCCTTTCTCGAAGTAGCAGATGCCCGGGTTTTCTACGGGCAACACGAAGTCCTGAAAGGAGTGAACCTCGCCGTGGACAAGGGGGAGTTCGTCGCTCTTCTGGGCTCTTCCGGCTGCGGGAAGACGACGCTGTTGCGCAGCATTGCAGGGTTCAACACACCCACCTCTGGAGCCATCCGGGTGGGCGGGCGCGACGTGACGCGGTTGCCGCCCGACAAGCGGGGCATGGCACTCGTCTTCCAATCCTATGCGCTTTGGCCCCACATGACCGTCGACCAGAACATCGGCTATGGGCTTAAGCTCCGGAGGGTGCCGAAAGCCGCGATCGCAGAGCAGGTTGCCGAGATCAAAAGGCTGCTTGGCTTGGACGCGTTTGGAGCGCGCAAGCCTGCCAATCTCTCCGGCGGGCAGCGCCAGCGCGTGGCCCTGGGTCGGGCCCTGGCCATCCAGCCCGATATCCTTCTTCTCGACGAGCCGCTGTCGAATCTCGACGCACGGATTCGACTGACGGTGCGCCATGAAATCAGCGCACTCCAGCGGCGCCTCGGCATCACCGCTGTCCACGTCACACATGATCGCGAGGAAGCAATGGTCATGGCTGACAGGATCGTCATCCTCAACAACGGGGAAATCGCCCAGGTCGGAACCCCGGAAGAGGTTTACAATCACCCCACGTCGGACTTCGTGGCGGCGTTCATGGGAGCGGAGAATCTTCTCGATCTTTCGGGAGGAACGACAGGCGATCGGATTGAGATCGCCTCGAGCGCGTTCAACTCCTCCGCTGTCGTATCCGCAAAGGGACGTCAGCTTTCCGGCTCCCTGAGCGCCCGGTTTCGGGGTGAATCGGCGCAGTTGAGCGACGAGACGGGAGACGTCTCGTCCATGCGTGACGAAGGCTCCCTGACGCTCAGCGGCGTCGTCGAGCAGACAAGCTATCCCGGCGGTCTCTGGCGTCATGTGATCGCTGCCGGGCCGGCCCATGTGATCGTGGATTCTCCTCGCTCCTTTGCAATCGGCCAGCGCGTCTCGATCCGTATCCCCGAAGAGGCGCTCTTCCTGTTTCCAAAACGATAGATCGGCGGGCTCAACCGTCGACGAGGTACGAACCGGGCGGCGATGGCTTGCCCATGGAGGGATATCATGAAGGCTAAACTGATTGCCGCAACACTTGTGTCGGGCATGTTCTGCACGCCGCTGGCTGCCGCGGAACTGACGGTGCTCACGGCAGGCGACCAGAACATGGTCGACTATGTGAACGAGTATCTGGGGCCGCTCTTCGAGAAGGAAAACCCGGGCACGAAGGTGCGTGTCGTCGGCACCGGACCGGGCGATGCCGGATCGCAGAAGATCCTTGAGCGGTTCGAGGCGCAGAACAAGGCCGGGGTCGCGAAGTGGGATGCCGATGTGGCCGTGGTTCACGAGAAGTTCGTCGGCCCCATGGTCGAGCAGAAATTCCTCGATGCTTACCGCAGCAAGATCCCGTCCGGCTCCCTGGTGACGCGCGAGAATGCCAAGATGGCTCTGGGCACGAACGTGGATGGCTATGTCATGCCCATGTTCAACAGCCAGACGGCGCTTGCCTACAACCCCGCCCTGGTTCCCAATCCGCCGAAGAGCTACGACGAGATCGTCGAGTTCGCCAAGAAGAACCCGAAGCAGTTCGGCTATAACGGCATCAAGGGCGGCGCATCGGGCGTGAGCTTCGTCATGGGATGGATCTATGCCTATGGCGGAGATGCGCAGAAGCTCATGAACGGCCCCTTCGACGAAAGCGAAACCAAGAATTGGGACAAGGCTTTCGCCTCCCTGAAGGAGTTCAGCCGCAACGCGACGCTCACCCCGGGCAATGCCGGCACTCTCGACATGCTCAGCCGCGGTGAGATCGCAATCGGTCCGGTCTGGGTCGACATGTTCTATTCCTGGAAGGCGAACGGCCAGCTCCCGCCCGAGATGAAGCTGGTCCTGCCTTCGCCCGGCATGCCCGGCCAGCCGATGCATTATGTCATCCCGGCCAAGACCGCCAATGCTGACCTCGCCCAGAAGTTCGTGGCCCTTGCCACCAGCCCGAAGGTGCAGGCCGAGGGAATCGTCAAGCGCTTCAACTGGTATCCCGGAATCGACGCGCAGTACGTTCAGTCCAATCTGGACAAGGATACCTGGCAGAAGCTCTTCACGGACATCTCGCCCGAAGAACTCGCCAAGAACGGCAAGCCGTTCCCGATCGCGCCTTACAACAAGGCGATCCTGGAGGCTTACGAGCGCCAGGTCAGCAACTGAGATGCGTTCCCATGGCCGGGGAGGGGATCCTCTCCGGCCAGCTCCTTCTGTTGCCCCCCCTCGCGATCGAAAGAAGATGGCTGCCCCATGAGGATCGCCGTAAGGCCGGTGGGGTGACCGGCGTTGATGGAAGATGGTCTGATATGCCGATTCAATTGATTGGATTCCTGCTCGTCGCCCCGGCGTTGGCGATCGTCCTTCTGCTCTTCATCGTCCCGCTCGTCAGTTCTGTTACGGGCGCTTTCGACGTAGGGGGATCCGTCGGTCTCGGGAACTTCACGAAGGCTTTTGAGCTGTATAGCGGCGATATGCTGTTCACCCTCGTCATCGTGCTGCTGTCATCGGCGCTGATCGGACTGTTCTCGATCATGATCGGCGGCTACCTGACGCTTGGGACCAATGCACGGGCGGTTGCAATCCTGCGATGGATCTACCGCTGGCCGCTCTTCATCCCCTTCATTGTCGTCGGTCAGATCCTGCGGACCTTCCTGGCCAAGAACGGATTGATGAACAACATCTTCATCGAGCTCGGTCTCATGACCCCTGCCGCCGCCATGAGCTTTCTCGACTGGCGCGGCATCGTCGTTGCTTTCGTCTGGAAACAGACCCCCTTCGTGACGCTGCTTCTCGCAGGCGCCATGGCGTCCATCGATCAGAGCACCATCGAGGCAGCCCGCAATCTGGGTGCGAGGCGGGTGCGAATCCTCATCGAGATCGTGCTGCCCCAGGTGCGCCAGACCCTTCTGGTCGGCCTCATCCTCAGTTTCGTCACCATGATGTCGGTGCTTTCCGTCCCACTCATGATCAACGCCCAATCGCCCACCATGATCACCGCCAACATGGCCTTCCGCATCAATGCCCATGGCGATTATGGCGTCGCCAACGCACTTGGTTTGATCTCGCTTCTGATGACGAGCGTGGCGGCGATGGTTTATCTGCGCCAGACCGTGAGGGAGCATAGCCGATGAGCTTTCAAATCGATTGGAAGTGGATCCCGCGCGGCATCGTACTCGGGCTCCTCGCCTTCATCGTCTTCGGGCCGCTGACGAACCTGATCTTGTGGGCTGTCGCGGAGCGTTGGTATTTCCCGCATGTGCTTCCGCTGAAATACGGCTTCTCTTTCTGGGCGAATGTCTTCTCGCCCCGCGGCAACGCGATGGCCTCGCTGGCCACGAGCGTTCTGATCGCGGGCCTGACGGTCATCGTCTCGCTCGGCCTCGCCATTCCGGCAGGATATGCGCTTGCGAGGCTCCGCCTGCCGCTCCGAGGCCTGATTCTGCTGGCACTCCTGATTCCGCAGGCATTCCCCAACCTGCCGGTTTATGTGAACATCGCCCGCATCTTCTATCAGTACGGCCTCAACGGCACGATCCTCGGCGTCGTCCTCGTGCATGTCACCCACGGGTTGGTCTATGCCGTCTGGATTGCAACCGCGGCCTTTTCCGCCATCGACCGGGAGTTGGAGGAAGCCGCCCGCTCCATGGGCGCCACCGCCCTGCGCGGCTTCTGGGACGTCACCCTTCCCATCGCAGCGCCGGGTTTGCTTGCCAGTGCCATTTTCGTGTTCCTTGAATCCCTTGACGAGTTTACGGGAACCTATTTCGTCGGGGCTCCCGACGTGACGACCCTGCCGCTGCTGCTCTACACGGCAGGATCCGGCGGCAACTACCAGATCGCCTCCATCACGGCCCTGATCCTCCTTGTTCCTTCAATCGCCTTCATGTTCGTGGTCGAGAGGTTCCTTCGATCGGATGTGCTCTCCAAGGTCGGGCACTAGGCAGGCTATGGATGACTCGGACGCAGGACCGGCGGACATGGTGCCGCGCTTTATCAGCGCCCACATGGTCGCTGAACGGGCTGGTGTGTCACGCTCCGCCGTTTCGCGAGCCTTCACCCCGGGAGCGAGCATCGCGCCTGAAACCCGTGAAAAGGTCATGCAGGCGGCGGCCGAGCTGGGGTACCAGGTCAACGATCTGGCGCGGGGACTTCTCGCCAACCGCAGCCGCCTTGTCGGGCTCGTCGCCTCGGATCCCGCAAGTCCTTTCCGGTCGCAGCAGATCGCGGCCTTGTCCCGCCGTCTCGTCGAGCGCGGCAGCGTTCCGGTCCTTATTCCGACAGGGATCAGCGAGGAGCAGGTCAGGGCAGCCCATTCGACCCTTCTTCGCTATCGAGCCGAGGCAACCATCGTGTTGTCGGGCATGCCGTCCACGTCTCTCGTTGAACTCGCGCAACGCAATGGACAGCCCCTCATCGTGGTTGGGCGCACCGAGCATGGTCCGGATCATATCAGAATCGACAATGCGCGCGCGGCACAGGTCGCTGTCGAGGTTTTCGTCGCACGAGGCATGCGGAAACTAGGCTTCATCACCTCGTCCGTGCGCAGCCCCAACCTTGTCGAACGCGAGGAGGCTTTCGTTGCGGCTGCAGCCAAGGACGGCTTGAAGGTCAGAACCGAGCGGGCCGACTACACCGACTATGACGGCGGTCAGGTCGCCGCCTCCGTTCTTCTCGGCACCGGAGATGCCGTTGAGGCGGTCTTCTGCGTCAACGACCTGATGGCATTCGGCCTGATGGATTACGCTCGGGACGTTTTGAACTTGTCCATCCCCGACGATCTCTCCGTGATCGGCTTCGACGGGGTTCCCGCATCGCGTTGGGGCGCCTACAGACTGACGACCTTTCACCAGGACGAGGAATTCCTCGCCCAGGAAATCATCAGGGTACTGGACCAACGGCAAGCCAATCCCAAAGCTCGCCCCATCATGTCAGTGCTCGAGGTTCCCTTGGTTTATCGCGGGAGCGTCCGATCCCTGAACGGCGAGGGATGAAGATGTACCGTTCGCGAAGGAAGGATGCGCTGAGATGACGGCCGAATACCATTCCATATGGCTGATGCCCCGCACCGAGGATGAGCAGAGATTTTCCGCGATCGTCCGAAATCTGGCGAAGCGCTTCGACAGCCCGGACTTTCAGCCTCACCTCACCCTCGTGGAGGACATGCCCCGTCCTTGCGACGAATTGAAACCGCTTCTCGAGCGTTTGACGGAAGGCATGACCTCATTCTCGGCGCCCGTCGAGGCGGTCGAGGAGAGCCCCCTGTACTATCGCTCGTTTTATGCCCGCTTCCCGATCACAGGGCCGTTGAAGACCTTGAAGGAGAAAGCCGTCGGCCTCTTCGGAGTTGGAAGCATCGAGACATTCATGCCCCACATTTCATTGGCCTATGGAGTGCCGGAAAGCTCGGAAAAGACTGCGGCGATTGCTGCGCTACAAGGCGACATCCGGGGCATGACCGTGATCTTCGACAGGGTCTGCATCGTCTCCTCGTCCCAGCACACTCCCATAGAGGAATGGGCGATAAGACATAGCTCTCGGTTGCGGGCCTAGAGCATTTTTTGGTGAAGTGGATCCGGTTCGCCGTCAAAAAATGCGGACAAGAAGGATAGAGAGCTGTTTCCACGCTAAAGCATCGGACCCAAAAGTGGACTTGCACTTTTGGGATCAATCCGATGCTTCGTCTATGGAGGAGAGCATCGTTCGAGCGGAAGACCGGGTCCACTTTTCGCTGACGCGGCCCTCTGGGTCCGCACGATGCTCTAGTGGAAACAGCTCTAGACGTAATAAAGCGTGATTTTTCGCCCATCCATTTCCTGTATCGTGACATCCATGTCGTAGACCTCGCGGATCACGTCGACCGTCATCGTTTCCTCGGGGGGGCCATGGCGGATGATTGTTCCGTCGCGCATGGCCACGATATAATCCGAGTAGCAGGATGCGAAGTTGATGTCGTGGAGCACGAGAACGATGGTCTTGCCCAGATCGTCGGCGGCTCGGCGCAACAGCTTCATCATGCCCACAGCATGCTTCATGTCGAGATTGTTCAGGGGCTCGTCGAAGAGCACGTATTCCGTATCCTGGCACAGCACCATCGCAACATAGGCCCGCTGGCGCTGCCCACCGGACAATTCGTCAAGGAAGCGCTCCGCCAATGGTTCAAGGCCGAGAAATCCGATAGCCTTGTGTGCGTAGGCACGGTCTTCCGGTGTGAGGCGGCCTTTGGAATAAGGGTAGCGGCCGAACTCGACGAGGTCTCGAACGGTCAGGCGAGCATTGATCCGGTTGTCCTGCCGGAGAATGGACAGACGCTTGGCGAGAATGTCGGATGGGGTCGTGGTGACATCGAGCCCGTCCACCGTGACCGTGCCGGCGCTCATGGGCAGAAGCCGGCTGATCATCGACAGGAGCGTCGACTTGCCGGCGCCGTTGGGGCCGATGATGGAGGTGACGCCCTGCCGGGGCAGGGTGAGCGACACGTCGCGTACGACGAGGGTATCGCCATAGGCCTTGCTGACTTTGGAAATCTCGATCACCGGGCCGTTCCTCTGATCAAGAGGGCCAGGAAGACGATCCCGCCCACGAATTCGATGACGATGCTGAGCGCCGTGTCGAAGGCGAAGATCCTTTCGAGGACCAACTGCCCGCCGACGATGCAGATGACAGCGATGAGGCTTGCGACAGGCAGGATGAAGCGGTGCCGGTGCGTTCCCGCGACCTGATAGGCGAGATTAGCGACGAGAAGACCGAAGAAGGTGACAGGTCCAACCAGCGCCGTGGACACGGAGACGAGGATCGCCACCAGCATGAGGACGATCATCGTCGCCCGGTTGTGGTCGACGCCCAGATTGACAGAGGTTTCGCGGCCGAGGGCCAGCACGTCGTAGACATGCATCAGCCGCCAGCCCACGATGGATACGACAGCCACGGCCGCGGCGGAAACGGCCAGCAGGTTGCCGTCGACACTGTTGAAGTTCGCGAACAGCCGGTCCTGCAGCACGACGAATTCGTTGGGATCGATGATCCGCTGCATGAAGCCCGACAGGCTGCGGAACAACACGCCGAAGACGATGCCGACGAGGAGAAGCAGGTGGAGGCTGCGGCTGGTGCCGGCGAAGAGCCAGCGGTAGAGCAGGCTGGAGAAGACCACCATCGTGGCGACCTCGATCCCGAACAGCAGACGCGGATCAAGGGCGCTCAATCCGACCGATCCCAGGGTGAAGATCAACCCGGTCTGGATCAGGACATAGAGGGCGTCAAAACCCATGATCGAGGGTGTCAGGATCCGGTTATGGCTCACCGTCTGGAAAAGCACGGTCGAGACCGCGATGGCATAAGCGACTAGGACCATGGACAGAACCTTCATGCCACGGAAGGGAAGGATAAAGTCCCACCGTCCTTTGGCTTTCAGGGTGATGAACAGCACAATCACGCCCGCCGCGATGGCGGCGAGGATCAGGAGCACACGGATCGGTCGCAGGTCCTTCTTACGCAAGGCGCTCGCGCCCCCTGAGCAGGAGAATCAGGAAGAGGGCGCTGCCGACAATCCCCATAATCGTTCCGATGGGAACCTCGTAAGGGTAATACACCACGCGTCCGACCACGTCGCAGGCGAGCACAAGGCCAGCGCCCATCACGGCGACCCAGGGCAGGGCGCGGCGCATGTTGTCGCCGATCATCATGCTGACCACGTTCGGCACGATCAGCCCGAGAAACGGCATCATGCCGACCGTGACAACGACGGTCGCCGTGACCATGGACACGATGACCAGGCCAAAGGATACGATGCTTCGGTAACGCAGCCCCAGATTGGTCGCGAAGTCCCGCCCCATTCCGGCCAGGGTGAGCCTGTCGGCGGCCACATAGGCGAGAAGAGTCAGGCCGAAGGTCACCCACAGCAGCTCGTAGCGGCCGCGCAAAACGCCGGAAAAATCCCCCGTCGTCCAGGCGTTCAGGGACTGCATCAGATCGAACCGGTAGGCGAAGAACGTGGTGACCGCGCTGACGATGCCGCCGAGCATGATGCCGACCAGCGGCACGGTCAGGACAGAGCGCAGGGGCACGAGACGCAGGATGCGCAGGAACAGGGCCGTTCCGGCCAGCGCGAAGGCTGCCGCCACCAGCATCTTTCCGATCACCGGGACGTCAGGAGCGAGAAGCGTCACGACGAGGAGCCCGAGAGAAGCCGACTCGACCGTGCCCGCCGTGGACGGCTCGACGAACCGGTTCTGGGTCAGCATCTGCATGATCAGCCCGGCCACCGCCATGGCCATGCCGGCCAGGATCAGGGCAACGGTTCTGGGAATGCGGGAAACCACGAGGATCTGGACAGAGCGATCCCCCTCCTGAGGGGAGAAGAGGGCGGGCAGCGACACATCGCCAGCCCCGATCAGCAGGCTGACCAGAGCCAGGACCATCACGGCTGCCAGGGCTGGGAGGAGGGATCTCACGGCGGATCGGGGCTTCATGTGGGCGTAAAGCCCGGGTTCGACATGCGGAAACGGACCGCTCAGGGAGCGATCCGCAGTCAATCAATATTCAGATCAGGGGCTTACTTCTTCGCGATAGCCTTGGCAATCTGATCGACGCTGGACTGCAGAGCCGTGAGCCCGCCGCCCATCAGGTACCAATTGACAGGATCGAGATAGACCACCTGGTCCTGCTTCCAGGCCGTGGTCTGGGTGACGAGTTCGTTGTCCAGCACCTTCTTGGCCGCGCCGCCCTTCTGGTTGACCACCACATCCCGGTCGATCACGAACAGCCAGTCCGGATTGGTCTTGAGAATGAACTCGGCCGACACGGCCTGACCGTGGTTGGTCGTGGCCAATCCCTCGACGGCGGGGACGATCCCGAATTCATCGTGGAGAATGCCGAAGCGCGATCCGGGCCCGTAGGCACTCATCTTGCCCCCTGTCGTTAGGACCAGGAGGCCCTTGCCGGCCTTGGCCGCATCCTGGCGCAGGTCAGCCATGGATTTCTCAAGCTTGGCCAATTGGGTTTCGGCTTCGGCTTGTCTGTCGAAGATCCTGCCGAGAGTTGCAACATTACGCTTCACGCTGCCCATGAAGTCCTTGGGGTCGACCGTGAGGTCAATGGTGGGAGCGATCTTCGCGAGATCCGCATATTTGGCGCTGGAGCGGCCACCCACGATGATGAGATCCGGCTCGGCCGCGTTGACGGCTTCGTAGTCAGGCTCGAATAGGGTGCCGACCTTCTGGTATTTGTCCGAACTATACTTCGCCAGATATTCCGGGAACCGCGCCGTCGGAACGCCCGCGACCTCCACGCCCAGGGCATTCAGGGTGTCGAGCGAGGCCATGTCGAAGGCGAGAACCTTCTTGGGCTTTGCCGGAACGGTCGTCTCACCCTTGGTGTGCTGGATTTTCAGGTCCTGCGCCATGGCGTCTGCCGTCAGGGAGCCGAGGGCCAGGGCCCCGGCAACAAGGGCGGCGAGCGGGTAGCGGGCAGAGAAAGTCATCATCACTCCAATTCTTTGGTTATCGCGTTTCATTCGGCAGATGGGTTCAGTCGTCTACGTGGTCGTGTCCTCCGATCCGACCGGGTCGCCAATAGCCTTCCGATGAGATCTGATCGCGGGTGAGCCCACGGGCGATGAGGGAATGGCGCTGTCGGCGGACATTGCTGGTTTCGCCGATAAGGTACGCATGGCCTCTGCCTGGCGGCAGGACCAGTCCCTGTATCACGTCGTTCATCAGCTCGCTCGGCCCGGCGGGTGCGCCATTGCGATGCACCCAGCGGATGACCGCATCGGCCTGCGTCTTCAGTTCGATCTCGGCCTTCCGGTCGCCGACCTCGATGAAGACGAAAGCCTTCGCGCCGGCCGGCATCGTCTCCAGGATATGCGCGATGGCGGGAATGCAGGTCTCGTCGCCCGTGAGGAGATGCCAGTCCGCATCCGGACGCAGCACGGTGCCGCCGCGCGGCCCTTTCGCCTCGATGATATCGCCGGGTTTCGCTTGCCGCGCCCAAGTGGGGGCCGGCGTGTCGGCATGGAGCACGAAGTCGAGGCTGATCGTTCCCGCCACGCGGTCCATGCTGCGGATCGTATAGTCCCGCCGTCCGGTCTCTCCACCAGGGAGGGGAACCATCAGGACGAGTGCCTGTCCGGGTTTGTACGCGAACTCGCCGATGTCGTCGGCCGTCAGGGCGACGCGGCGCATGTTGGGTTCCACGTCGAAGCTGTCGACGACCTGAAAATTCCAGCTCCTCAGCGGAGGCCGCTGGCGCGGCCTTTCGTGCGTGTCCGGCGTTTGCGTATGTGTCATGCTTGTTCCTGTTCGCGGCCATGTCGTGGCCGAAGCACGTGAGGAGGGGAGTTCCCCTCCTCACGCGGAGATTAGAAAGTTGCGGACATGCCGATCCAGAGACGGCGCCCCTCTACCACCGTGTTGTAGTCGGTGGGTTCGATCTCCTTGTCGAAGATGTTGTAGATGGCGGCGTTCAGGGCGAGCTTTTCCGTGAAGTTGTAGGTAAGCCCCGCATCCATCGTGACATAGGCGTCGTACTTGCGACCTGCCATGCCGTTGATGATCACGGGCGTGCCGTTGGTCCCGATGCGCGCACCGCCGACGATCTCCGCGCCGTGGTAGTTCACCTGCGTCCATGTCGCCAACCCGGTTACCGGAGTCGTCCAGTCCAGGCGCGCATTGGCCATGTGCTTGGGTGTGCGGGCGAGGGGGAAGCCCGCATAATCGCCGTTCTGCTGCTCGGAATCCGTGAACGTGTAGCTGCCGCGGATCGAGATCTCGTCAGTCGCGCGCCAGCTGGCGGCCAGTTCGACGCCTTGGATGATCGCATCGTCGATGTTGTAGTTGTACCAGAGACGATAGTTCGGATCTTCCGACCACCGCACCGGGTTGCCGGCGTCGTCGAGGACGAGAGCATTGCTGATCTTGTCCTTGAAGTCCGTGTAGAAAAAGGTCGCGCTCGCGGTGAAGCCGTCGAGATTGTCCCAGAGAGCGGCGACCTCGTAGCTCGTGCTCGTTTCCGCCTGCAGATTGGGGTTGGCCAGGATGACGCCACAGGTTCCATTGGGCCCGTAAGTGCAGCCGGCGCCGCCCGTGGTATAGGCGTAGCCCGGCGCAATCTGACGGATCTCGGGGGCACGGAAACCAGTCGAGACGCCGCCCTTCAGGGTGAGATTGTCGGTGGCATGCCAGACCGCGTAGCTGCGCGGGCTGTAATGGGCGCCGTAGACCTCGTGATGATCCATGCGCAGCCCGTTCGTGAGCGAGAAGGAGTCGGTCAGACGCCACTCGTCCTCTGCGAAGAGAGCCCATTGGTTGATCGTGAACGTCTCGTCCCTGCCGGTGCGGCGACCCGGGTTCTGATCGGTCAGCGAGGCGTTGGCCCACTGGCCCCCGGTGACCAACGTGTGATTTCCGAGGAGGTCGAAAGGCGTCGTGAACTTGCCGTCGACAATCGTATTACGGATTTCCGGCGAGCGTGGATTCTTGACGAAGTCGAAGGACCGAGGATTCTCGGTGTAGCTCCGGCGCTCCGCCCATTCCTGCAGGATCGAGAAGGTCGACGTGGTGGGACCCCAGCGGCCTTCATGGGTCAGCGACCAGTACTTGCGGTCGTTCTCGTTGTACGTGTCGTTGGCCGTGCTTTCGAGCGTACCCCATTTGGAGGCTTCGCGGCGGATGCGCGTGAACTCGCTTTCGAGCATGATGTCGTGGTTCTCGTTCGGCGTGAAGGTCAGCCGTCCGGCCACATTGCCTTCGCGCGCTCCCGTGATCCCGCTCAGGAAATCGTCCTCGCCTCGGCCGAAACCGCGACCCCAGAGCTGGAGGCCCAGCATGCGGTGGATAAGCGGACCGCTCGTGTAGAACGATCCCTGCGCGGAATTGCCGAAATATTCATGCTGCTGGAGCGTGCCGTCCGCGGTGACCGAAGTCGTCCAGCTGTCGGACACCTTTCGCGTGATGATGTTGATGACGCCGCCCATGGCATCCGAGCCATAAAGGGAGGACATCGGGCCGCGCACGACTTCGATGCGATCAATGGCCGTGACAGGGGGGATGAAACTCTGTTCGAAACCGGAATTGCCGTTGGTGCGGGCATCGCGCGTGCTCTGCCGCTTCCCGTCGACGAGGATCAGCGTGTAAGTGCCCGGAAGACCACGGATGAAAATGTCCTTCTCGTTGGCGACGCCGGTGACGGCGACGCCCTGGACTTCCCGCAGGGCGTCCGTCAGATCGCGGAATGAACCCCTCTCCAGCTCCTCTCGGGTGATGACGGAAATGCTCGCCGGTGCATTCTTCAAGGTCTGCTCGAAGCCCGAAGCCGTCACGACGACCTGATCCAGGTTGATCACATCATCGTTACTGGATGCGGTACCGGCGTTGACGGCCTGCGCGATGGCTGAACCGGGAGTGAGGAGAAGAGCCGTCGACAGGCTCGTGCAAGCGAAAAGCACAGCGAGCCTTCGGCACATCGTGCGCCTCGTGCCCTGCGATTGCAGATCGGCGGATTTCGGCAGTTCCACTTGAACCGGGGAGGTCTGAAGATCCGTCCTGGAATTCTGCCGAGTCGGCGCAGCCGTTCTTCTCATCTTTACTCAAGCCCCTTGCACCACGAAATGACGGGGCAGCTAGTAGGTTTGCAGCCGGATGATGGTCAACGGCTATGTTTGAGACTCATTCCGAGTTCAGAAAATCGCAAATTATAATGGCTCTAAAGTTGTCCTGATTGACTTGAAAGATCTTGGGAAATGGGGAATAGGCGTTCCACATTGGGAGATCACGGGATCATTATGCGGTCTATCCGCCATGGGTTTTGAAGACAGAAAGATCGTGACATCTGCCGCCGAAGAACCATCCTTGAAGCTCGGACAGCTTCGTCTCCTCTTGGCCCTCGATGCCCTGCTGATGGAGGGAAGCGTCAGTCGTGCGGCCGAGCGGATGGGGATGGGAACGCCCGCGATGAGCAGGCTCCTCGGGCAGATCCGCGACGTTTACGGCGACCCGATCTTCATTCGCTCGTCGCGACGGCTCGTTCCGACGCCGTTCGCCGAATCCATGCGGCAGCGCATCCGTGCCCTGGCTGCCGAGGCCGAAGCACTTCTACGGCAGCATGAGCCCTCATCCTCCCGGATTGCAATCGACCCGGGAGGCTGGTCGGTCAGGCCCGTCATCGAGGCGGCACCCCTGACAACGAGGCCGAGTATCCTGCTGGAGGGCGAGCCGCTCCCTGAATCCTTTACGCGGAAACTCGCGGACCTCGGAAAAGCCGAGGATCCACGAAAGCGGCTTGCCAAGCACATTGCCACGATCGGGGCCGGCATCGGGCAGAGCCGGCCCCTGACGATGAGCGAAGCGCAGGATGCGTTCTCCATCATTCTCGATGGAAAGGCGGATCCCGTGCAGGTAGGGGCTCTGCTCTCCGTCATGAACTTCCGCGGAGAGACCGCCGCCGAGCTTGCGGGGTTTGCTCAGGCCACGCGGGTTCACATCGGCGTTATGGATCGCGGGTGTTCTGCCGACCTGGACTGGCCGGCATATGTCTCTCCGAAATCCAGACGAATGCCCTGGTTTCTCCAGGCTGCTCTGCTGCTGGCGCAGTCCGGCCACCGTATCCTTCTGCATGGCAATGACGGCAGCACCAATACCAGAGGGACGCTCGTGTCGGCCGCACGGGCCATCGGGATTCCGGTCTGCGCGAGTCCCGCAGCGGCTGGCGCTGCGATTGCCGATGCCGGGATCGCCTACATCCCGGTCGCCGCTCTGTCCTCGCAGATCCATCGCCTGCTGTCGCTCTATGAGGTGCTCGAGACGCGTTCCTCGATCAATTCCCTCGTGCCGCTGGTCAATCCTTTCGCGGCTCCCGCCAGCATGATCGGCGTCGTGCGCCCGGCCTACCGGGACCTGCATCGCGATGCAGGCTTGATCCTCGGATGCCGCAACATGACCATTCTCGGTGCGAGCCGCGACGCCGCCGAGGCAACACCCTTCCGCTCAAACACGCTTCTTCGCCTCGTGGACGGCACGGCGGAGGATCTCTTCGTTCCGGCACAGCCGGAGCCGAAAGCCTATGCACTGACGGGAATGACGAGTCTCGAATACTGGGCTGGCGTGTGGGAGGGAACGGTGCGGGACGAGCGCGCCGTGGCAATCATCACCCACACGATGGCCGTCGCACTTCTTACGATGAGCGGAAGTGCGGATCCCCTTGAGAAGCACCAGATGAGGGCACAGGAACTCTGGAGCAATCGCAAAAGAGATCTGTCGCGTGGATGTCGGAAAAGCTTTGAGCCATAGGGGTGCCCGAGGCTGCGTCGCAGAAGCACAGAAAAGGTGTTTTGCGGGACTCCGCAGCAGAAATTGGGTCCACTTTTCCGTAGGATGCGCTAGGCTTCGCGAAGATCACCTGGATTGGGGACCTTCATGACCGGCTATGGCGACACCTACTATGCGCGCACACTCGCGGAGGCGTCCCAACGACCTTCGCTCGCAGGAACGGTCAAAGCCGATGTCGCCATCGTCGGGGGCGGGCTTGCCGCTCTCACGGCCGCTCTCGAACTGGCCCGAGCAGGCCGTTCGGTCGTGGTTCTGGAGGCGGAGCGGGTCGGCTGGGGAGCATCGGGGCGCAATGGAGGATTCGTCGGCCCGGGTTACGCGACGAGCCATGCCAACATCACCCGCATGGTTGGAAACGAGCAGGCTCAGGCGCTGCATCGGCTCTCGATCGAAGGAGTGCGCATCGTTGAAGGAAATCTCGACGCCCTCGGCCTAACCGAGAACAAGCGCGTCTATGGCAAGATGAGCGTACTGCGGTATCACGACCCTGAAGGCCTTGCGCGCCAGTGCGAGATGCTGAAGAAGACTTTCGATTATCAGGTGAAGGTCATGCAGACCGACGCCGTACGAGAGGTTCTGCGTTCACCGAAGTATTTCCAGGCGCTCTATGACCCGGCGTCCTTTCACTTCCATCCCCTCAACTACGCTCGGTCCCTGGCGAAGACGATCGAAGATCTGAACGGGAAAATCTTCGAAGGGTCGCGCGTGGTCTCTTGTGATTTCAATGGTGCGGAAAAGGTCGTCAGGACGGAACGTGGTGACGTCAGGGCGCGAGACGTGGTCTTGGCGGGGGGCGGCTATACGGACGATCTGGTGCCCCGCTTGCGCCGCAGCATTCTGCCGATTTCAACCTATGTTCTTCTGACGGAAGCAGCTCCCGAGCGGATCGCAGAGGCGGTGCGAACTCCGATGGCGATCAGCGACAATCGGCGCGCAGGCGATTACTATCGCGTCGTCGACGAGGGCGCACGCCTTCTCTGGGGAGGGCGGATCACCACGCGCACGACGGAGCCGCGCCGTCTTGCCGAAATGATGCAGACGACGATGGTCTCCACCTATCCTCAGCTCGCGGGCGTGCGTGTGGAGACGGCCTGGTCGGGCCTCATGGCCTATGCCCGCCATCTGATGCCTCTCATCGGCAAGCTGCAGCCGGGCGTTTGGCACGTATTCGGCTTCGGCGGACGCGGCATGAACACGACGGCCATCGGAGGGCGCGTGATCGCGGAAGGAATCCTCGGTATCAGCGATCGTTACCGCCTCTACGAGCCCTTCAGTCTCGCATGGAATGGAGGCCCGTTCGGGGTTGCCGCGGCGCAGCTCACATACTGGACTTATCAAGCCCTGGATCTTGCGAAGGAGCGCCGGGCGGCACGGGCCGCCTGAGCTGCTTCCGGCGAGGGGCTAAAGCATCGGACCCAAAAGTGGATTTGCACTTTTGGGATCAATCCGATGCTTCGTCTATGGATGAGAGCATCGTTCGAGCGGACCCAGAGGGCCGCATCAGCGAAAACCGGGTCCACTTTTCCGCACGATGCTCTAGAGCCTTGAGCGCAAAAGTGAGCATCGGTTTCGCGTGTAAAATTGCGTTGGACCCACGACTAGAGCATCGGGCGTCGCGCCCGATGCTCTAGTCGTGGCCGAGCCGCATACGCCGCTCCAGGAACCGGCTGTACGCCCCCATCCCGTATGAGAACACCAGGAACACGAAGGCTGCGAAGACGTAACCCTCGAGGACGGCGATGCCGACCCAGTTCGGATCCGTCATCGCCGTGCGAACGGTGGACAGGAAATCCAGGAGGCCGATGATCGTGACGAGCGTCGTGTCCTGGAAGAAACCGATGGAGATGTTCACGAGCGGGGGGATGGCGATCTTCAAGGCTTGTGGCAGGACGATGAGGCGCATGGCCTGCCAGTAATGCAGGCCCATAGCGCTGGCGGCCTCGTGCTGCCCTCGGGGAATTGCCTGCAATCCCCCGCGGACTGCCTCGGCGATATAGGCGGCGGCAAAGATAATGATGGCGATCTGCGCCCGCAGCAGCTTGTCCACCGTGATCCCGCTCGGCATGAAGAGAGGCAGCATCACGGAGGCCATGAACAGGATGCTGATGAGCGGCACGCCTCGGATCACCTCGATGAAGATGATCGCGATCACCCGGATGGCAGGCAGCGTCGAGGAGCGGGCCAAGGCGAGAATGACGCCGAGAGGAAAGCCGAAGGCAAGTCCGATCGCGGACAGCAGGAAGGAGAGGGGCAAACCGCTCCACTGCGTCGTCGGCACATGGGAAAGACCGAACACGCCGCCGCCGATCAGAATCGCCGTCGTAACGATCGTCACGCCCCAGAGCACGAGAAGATTTTTGCTCCAGAAGCGCGGAATCATGGTGATTCCCATGGCGCCCAGAAACAGAACCATGGCGATCAGCACACGCCACTGCTCGTCATAGGGATAGACGCCGAAGATCATGAAGCGCAGCTTCGCTTCATAGAAGGGCCAGCAAGCTCCGTTTCCGACCTTGCAGGCCTGGGCGCCTCCTTCCGTGACAGCACGGGTCACGAGCCAGCCATAGGCGCCTTTGGCTCCAAGCCACAGGATCCACAGGCAGGCCAGCGTGATCACCGCATTGACAGGCGTTCCGATGAGAGGCTTGAGCGTGCGATGAAGAAGACGGCGGCCAACATCCGGCTCCCGTCGAACCGGCATTTTCAGTTGAGATTCGGCGATGTCGGTCGCAGTCGTCATGGCCTAGCGCTCCTTCAGCGCGACGCGGCTGTTGTACCAGTTCATGAACAGGGAAATCATGATCGACAGGCCGAGATAGACGAGCATGAAGATCGCAATGCCCTCGATCGCCTGGCCGGTCTGGTTCATGGTCGTGTTCGAGACCATGACGAGATCCGGATAGCCGATCGCAATGGCGAGCGACGAGTTCTTGAACAGGCTCAGATAGCTGCTGGTGAGCGGCGGAATGATCACGCGCAGCGCCTGAGGAAGAATGACGAGGCGCATGGTCAATCCATCGCGCAGACCCAGGGCGCGAGCCGCTTCCCACTGTCCTTTGCGGACGGATAGAATGCCGCTCCGCACGATCTCCGCGATGCCGGCTGATGCGGAAAGCGCAAGGCCAACGAGCAGGGCGGTGAATTCCGGCCTGAGCTGGGCGCCTCCCGTGAGGCGGAAGCGCCCCTTCTCCGGAAGGCTGACCGTCAGATCGGGCTGTACGATCAAGATCGCGAGCATCGGCGGGACCAGAAGGGCCAGGGCAACCCAGGGCCACGTCGTTCGCGCCTTGCCTGTGCTGATCCGCTGGGCCATCGCCCGGCGATGGACGAAAACCCCGAGCGCACCTCCGACAACGAGCGCCAGCAGAACAAGCGTATGAGCGCTGGTCCAAAGAATGGATGGCACGGTCAGGCCGCTGTTGCTCAAGAAAACGTGGGGCAGAATTTCCCACGCTTCGCGCACGGCCGGGAGGCTTGTGACGATCAGGGCATACCAGAGGAAGAGATAGAGAAGCAGAGGAACGTTGCGCAACGCCTCCACATAGAGAAAGGCCAGCAGGGCCAGAAGCGGGTTGCGGGAAAGACGGGCGATGCCGACGAAAAGCCCGATGATCGTCGCCAGCACGACGCTCCAGGCTGAGACCCAGACCGTGTTGACGATGCCGGCCAGGATGGCCCGACCATAGGTGTCGGTGGGCTTGTAGTCGATCAATGTCTGGCTGATCACGAAGCCCGCTTCACGACCCAGGTAGCCGAAACCCGTCGCGATATTCTGCTCGGCCAGCTTCTGCGATACATTCGAGAAGAGATAGAGTCCCAGAAGGACGATGCTTCCGACGGCGATCACCTGATAGAGGATCGCTCGAAAGCGCAGATTGTACAGGAGTCTCGTCCCGCTCATCGCATCGACGCGCATGATGATCCTTTCCGGATAGGACTGAGGGAGGAACGGGTGGCCTTGTGGCCACCCGTCGATCTCAGACTACCGGAACGGCGGCGCGTAAAGCAGGCCACCCTTGGTCCAGAGCTCGTTCGGTCCGCGCGTCAGGCCAAGACGGGTCTTGGGACCGAGGTTGCGGTCGAAGACTTCGCCGTAGTTGCCGAGGGACTTGATGATGTTGTAGCCCCATTTGTTGTCGAGGCCGAGCATCTTTCCGAAGTCGCCATTCACGCCGAGCATACGCTGAATCTCGGGATCCTCGCTCTTGAGATACTCATCGACATTCGCCTGGGTGATGCCCTTTTCCTCAGCACCGATGAGCAAATAGACGGACCAGTTCAGAATATCGCGCCAGTTCGGATCGTTCTGGCGGATCGTCGGCGCAAGCGGCTCCTTCGAAATGGTCTCCGGCAGGACGACATATTGCGACGGGTCGTTGGCGATCGCGCGCACGGAGGCGAGGTCGGAGCGATCCGTCGTGATGGCATCGCAGCGTCCGTTGAAGAAGGCATTGCGCCATTCGTCGGAGTTCTCGAACACCACGGATTCATACTTGATGTTCTTGGGTCGGTAGAAATCCTCCAGGTTCTGGAGAGTCGTCGTTCCAGGCAGCAGGCAGATCGCCGCATCGGCGAGTTCGCTGGCGCTCTTCACGTTGAGCTTGGACGGCGCCATCAGGCCCTGGCCGTCGTAGAACACCACGGGGCCGAAATCGAGGCCGAGGGAGGCATCGCGCGAGAAGCTCCAGGTGTTCTGGCGGGACAGGATGTCCACCTCTCCGGACTGAACGGCCTGAAAGCGGACATTGGTGTTCAGCGGAACATATTCGACCTTGTCGGGATCGGAGAAGATAGCGGCCGACACGGCGCGGCAGATGTCAACATCGAAGCCGCGTCGAACGCCCTTGTCGTCCGCATAGGAGAAGCCAGGAGCGACGGGCGATACGCCACAGAGGATCTTGCCGCGTTTCTTGACCGTATCGAGGGTCGATTGAGCGGATGCAGGCGCTGCGGAAACAGCCGCGACCCCGGCGATGAGGCCCAGTGCAAGCCAGCGGCCTATGGAATTTGGTTGAATCATTGTACTCCCTCTTTTTGTGCGCCTTATCCGGTCGCTGCGTGTCAAGCTAGCCCCGAAACAATCAAGGTTTCAAGGATAGAATTTCCTATCGTAAGGCGTTTGAGATCTTGCTGATCGACTAAAAGGTATGCAAACTCGCCCGCCTTCGACTGCAGCGACAGCTGCACCCGCCCTTGCCGCGCGAGTGGTCCATGCCCATCCTGCCCAAAGCCGATATCGTCCTCACAAACGGCCGCGTCTTTCGCGGGTTTTCAGAACCGGTGACCGAAGCCGTCGCCTTGTGGGCCGGGCAGGTCCTCGCGGCCGGGTCCGCGTCCGACATGGAGCCCCTCATCGGACCGTCGACCAGGGTGATCGATCTCCGAGGCCGCCTCGCGACCCCGGGATTGTGCGACTCGCACATGCATCTTCTCCCTTATGGGGTGATCATGGGCCATGTCGATGTGCGCGCATCCTCCACGCCGACACTCGCGGCCCTGCTCGACAAGGTTCGGCAGCGCGCCGCCGTCACGCCGCCGGGCCATTGGATCCAGGGGCGGGGCTACGACCAGTTCGAACTCGATGTGAGACGCCATCCGCTCCGGGAGGAGCTCGATGCGGCGGCGCCCGATCATCCGGTCGCGATTGTGCGGGCCTGCGGCCATGTGACGATCTGCAACTCGAAGGCGCTGGAACTGGCGGGCATCGACGAGACGACGCCTGTTCCCCAGGGGGGCGCCATCGAGCAGCGGGACGGACGACTGACCGGCCTGCTGGCCGAGACCGGGCGCGACCGGCTCAAGGCGGTGCTGCCGGAGCCGACGGACCAGGAACTCGTTCAGGCCATCGACGACGCGGGCCGCGCATGCCTGTCCTACGGCATCACCAGCGTGATGGAT
>Ga0182736_1001414_pt1 | contig 23624 bp, 21 predicted proteins | sample eDN5th30CKraftBY_FD_128882 | JGI IMG/M metagenome (GOLD analysis project Ga0182736, IMG submission 128882) | Enriched backyard soil microbial communities from Emeryville, California, USA - eDNA 5th pass 30_C Kraft BY (version 2) (version 2) | ecosystem: Environmental > Terrestrial > Soil >... | reverse complement strand
GCGGCTCATCCGCTTCTCGAGGTTGCCCCCGAGCTGAATGTCGGTGCCGCGGCCGGCCATGTTGGTGGCGATGGTCACCGCGCCGGGTACGCCCGCGTCAGCGACGATATAGGCTTCCTGCTCGTGATAACGGGCGTTCAGCACCTGGTGAGGGATGCCCTTGGCGGGCTTGCCGTTGGCTTCGTACGGAAACTCGGCCAACAGTTCGGACAGCTGCTCGGACTTCTCGATCGACACGGTGCCGACCAGGATCGGCTGACCCCGGGAATAGCACTCCGCGATCTGCACCAGGATGGCCTGGTTCTTCTCGTCGGCGGTCCGGTAGACCTCGTCGTCGTCGTCGATCCGCGCAACGTTGCGGTTGGTGGGGATCTCCGACACGTCCATCTTGTAGATGTCCAGGAACTCCTGGGCTTCCGTCGCGGCCGTACCGGTCATACCGGACAGCTTGGTGTAGAGCCGGAAGTAGTTCTGGATGGTGACCGACGCGAGGGTCTGGTTCTCCGGCTGGATCTCGGCGTTCTCCTTCGCCTCGATCGCCTGGTGCAGGCCTTCGGAGAGACGGCGCCCGACCATCATGCGGCCGGTGAACTCGTCGATCAGGACCACTTCCTCGGCCTTGACGATGTAGTCCTTGTCGCGGGTGTAGAGGATGTTGGCCCGCAGCGCCTGGTTGACGTGGTGGACCACCGAGATGTTGGCCGGATCGTAAAGGCCCGCGGTGTCCTCTTCGAGGTGCCCGGCCTGACTCAGCATGTCCTCGACGGTCTCGTTGCCGTGCTCGGTCAGGAAGACCTGGCGCTGCTTCTCGTCGTGTTCGTAGGTGGCCGGATCCTTGATCAGATCCTTCACCAGCGTGTCGATGGTCCGGTAGAAGTGAGAGCGATCCTCGGTAGGACCCGAGATGATCAGGGGCGTACGGGCTTCGTCGATCAGGATGGAGTCCACCTCGTCGACGATGGCGAAGTGGTGCCCGCGTTGGACCATCTCGCGCCGATCGTAGACCAGGTTGTCGCGTAGATAGTCGAAGCCGAATTCGTTGTTGGTGCCGTAGGTGATGTCGGACGCATAGGAGCGCTGGCGCTCGCCCTGCGACAGCCCGTGGACGATGGTGCCGACCTCAAGGCCGAGGAACCGATAGACCTGCCCCATCCAGTCGGCGTCGCGGCTGGCGAGGTAGTCGTTGACGGTGATGACGTGGACGCCCTTGCCCGCGAGGGCGTTCAGGTAGACCGGGGCGGTCGCCACCAGGGTCTTGCCTTCGCCGGTGCGCATCTCGGCGATGCCGCCTTGGTGCAGGACCATGCCGCCGACGAGCTGGACGTCGTAGTGCCGCTGGCCGAGGGCGCGCTTGGCGGCCTCACGGACGGTGGCGAAGGCTTCGCTGAGCAGGGAGTCGAGGCTTTCGCCGCGGGCGACCCGTTCCTTGAACTCCGCCGTCTTGGCGCGCAGGGCGTCGTCGGACAATGCCGAGATCTGCGGTTCCAGGGCGTTGATGGCGGCCACGCGGCCGGACATCAACTTGACTTTGCGTTCGTTGGAGGAGCCGAAGAGTTTCTTGGCCAGAGCGAGCATGAGCGGTCCGGAAGAGCTTGCGGTCGAGCGGAAAAGCCAAGACCGCGCTGCGAGAACCGCCGCCCTTGTCCAGAATACCGTTCGACTTGCGCGCGGCTGACTTAATAACCCCCCCTCCGCGTGTCAACGCGGGGAAGGCTCGCAAACAGGGCGGCGGGGCCTTTAAACCTCACGATTTACGGAGGCCGCTGGCCCCGCCCCTCTCAGGCGGCGGGTGAGGCCGGCTTGGGGTCGGTCGTCGCCATCGGCGCGACAGGGGCGCTGGGCTTGAGCAGTGGCGCGTTCGCCGCCGATCCTTGCGACCCCGCGGTCGGCGGGGCCATGGCTGGAACCGCCGCCTTTGCGGCTACGGCCGCAACCGGCTTGACGGCGTCCGCCGCCGGCGCCGCCACCGACGTGGCGGTTTCCGAACTGGAGGAGGGCAGCAGGTTCGGGAAGGCGAAGCTGGCGTAGACCGCATGGCTTGCGGCTGGCGCCTCGGAGCCCGCCTCGGCCAGGGACACCTCTGGTTCGCTGGAGAAGGCCTTGCCCGCGCCCTTTTGGCCCGAGAAGCGGTAGAAGATGTGGGCCCCGACCTGGGCGACCTTTTTCAGGCCATCACCGAAGGGATCGCCGACGCGCGCGGCGTGGAAGTGCGTAGCGGTGCCGACCTGGGCCATGACGGCCCCTTCCAGGGCGTTCTCGGCGATCTCACGGGCGCGGCGCCAGGCGGCGTTCTCGACTACGCGGCGGACCGAGCCGTCGCAGGCGAAGCTGAACTGGCAGCCGACACCGCGCACGCCCTGGAACACCACGGCGCAGACCGATTTCGGGAAGGCGGGATGGCGGACCCGGTTGAGGATGACCTGGGCGACGGCCGCCTGACCGGCGGACCCTTCGCCGCGGGCCTCGTAATAGACCGCCTGGGTCAGGCAATCGAGATCGCGGCCTTTGGCGGCGGCGGCGAGTTGAAACGGCTTGGCCGTCTCTTTGGCCAACTGCGTCTGCGCCAGGCGGGTCGGCGGTTGGATGGAGGGTTGAGTTTGGGGCGCCGGAGTGTGGGCGGATGGAACGGGGCCCGTGTTCGCTCGTTGAGAGACGGCGGGAGGGGCGGCTGTGGCCGCGTCGATCGCGGCGTTGGAATAGCCCTGGGACGCGACTGTGGCGAGGCGTTGAACCTGGGACGCGCTTACCGTTGCGCGCGCCAGACCCCCCGCCAGATAGGCGCCGCCAATCGCCAGGCCCGCGATGGAGCCAAGCACAGCTGCGCCCACCAGCGCACGCGCCTTTTCGGCGCGAGCGAGTGAAATAATCAACAAAGCTCTCAAGTCCTCTTCGGCGAGGGCAATTGCCCCCCGACGGTCACGCTCCGGTACGACTTACCGGCAGCGGAGGTTCGGCCGACCACGCATCACTGCGGCCAAGGCAATCTGTTAATCGGCGAATTGTGTCCAAAATGTGGCCAAGCGGACTATTTCATTGTGCGCCGCAGCATAGCAATCCCGCCCCAGGACGAGAATCCTTTGATTGCTTAGGTGGTTGCACAGGGGTGTTCAGGCCTCGAAAAAATCAACTCACGTGGCCCTGCGTCAACTTGCTCCGAATGCTGGAGGGTGATTCGCGCGGACTACCCAAGCAGATCCGCATGCTCTGAATGACGCCGCATATAGGCGGCTGCATATCCGCAAAGGGGGGTGACCTTGACCCCCCGCGCCCGGGCGATGGCGAGCACGCCTTCCATCAGCCGACCCGCCGCCCCCGTGCCGCGCAGCGCCGGCGGCGCCTCCACATGGGTGATCGCAATGCGGTCGCCATTCACGCGGTAGTCGGCCCAACTGACAAGCCCGCCGAGATCGAGCTCGAACCTGGACCGGGCGGGGACGTCGACAACTTCCTCGGTCACTTGGAGCCTCCTAGACAATCAGCGAGCGCGGGCGGGGATAGGGGTCGCCGCGAACCAGGGTGACGAGACCCAGGACGCTTCGGACCAGGAACCAGACCCAGAGCGCCGCGAAGATCAGTCCCGCCAGGGCGAAGAAGGCCAGGCCGATGACGATGAAGGTCAGGGGAATGCCGATCACGGCGATGAGGCTGGCGGCAAGGCCGATGATCACGCCGATCCAGAACGTCCGGATCTGGAAGATGTAGTGGCTGAGGTAGGGCTCGGCCGCCTTATCCTTCAAGGCATAGGCCATCACTACGCCCACGAGGATGGTGACCCCGTTCATCAGCCCGAGCAGATAGAGCACATAGACGGCGAGCGGAAAGATCTGGTCGTCGCGGGCGGCGGCGGACGGCTGTGGCGCCGGCGCGAGGGGGTCGGTCATGGGCGGGCCTTTCGGCGGCTGACACCCCTAACGTGACACGAGGACGCCGGCTTGGCCAACCTCAGGCGCGAACGGCGAAAATCTCCACGCCGGCGGCTGCGGCGCCGGGCAGGGCCTCGGGCTTTTCGATCCGCACCCGGGCGGACAGGGCGCGAGGGTCCTCGAGACAGCCCGCCACGAGCCGTTCGGCGAAGGTCTCGACCAGTTCCACATGGCCTTCGGCGGCGAGGGCGCGGGCCTTGCTGGCCAGGGTCTCGTAGTTGACCGTGTCGCCGATGCCGCCAACCGGATGCGGGGCGAGTTCCAGTTCGATGTCGATGAACAGGGGTTGGGACCGTCCCCGCTCGTGCGGATAGAGGCCGATCTCGGTGTCGAGCCGCAGGGCGCGCACGAACACCTTCAGGCCTGACAGGCTGACGTCAGCGGGGGCGGGGGGCGTGTGCGAGGTCAAGCGGCGCTTCAATCGTGGAGGATGTCGGGCGTCTTCCAGGCCAGATGCTGGCCGCCGTCGACGGCGATCATCTGGCCGGTCACGGCCCGGGCGTCAATGAGATAGAGGGCCGCGGCGCAAATGTCTTCCACCTCGGCCCCCCGGGCGAGGGGAGTCGCGGCGGCTTCCTGGGCGAAGGTTTCGGCGCTCTGATAGGTCGAGGGCAGCGTCGGCCCCGGTCCGATGGCGTTGACCCGGATGCGTGGGGCCAGCGCCTGGGCGAGGGTCTGGGTGGCGGTCCAGAGGGCCGCCTTGGAGAGGGTGTAGCTGAAAAACTGCGGGTTCGGCCGCCACACCCGCTGGTCCGTCAGGTTGACGATCAGGTTGTCCGCGCCGTCCTGCGCCTGGGAGGCGAAGGCCTGGGCCAGGAAGATCGGGGCCGCGAGGTTGGTGCGCAGATGCGCGTCCCAGCCCTCCTCGGTGAGGTTATGGATTCTGTCGTCCACGAACAGGGAGGCGTTGTTGATCAACAGGGTGAGCGGGCCGAGCGCCGCGGACGCCTCGGCGACAAGGGCCGCCCCGGCGCCGGGAAGAGATAGATCGCCGGGCAGGGGGACAGCGCGGCGGCCGCTCCCTTTTACCTCATCGGCCGTCGCCTCTGCGTCGGCTTCGTGGTGGTGAAAGTGGACCGCGACGTCGAAGCCCGCGGCCCCGGCGGCGAGCGCCAGCGCCCGGCCAATCCGCCGGCTTGCGCCTGTAACCAGCGCCGCGCCGCGCATGGGAGCGGCCACGACCCTGTTAGTCCGGACGGCCGAACTCGAAGGTGTTGATGGCGATGACGGCGATCACGAAGATCAGGATGGGCAGGATCGCTTGCACGGACGGTCTCCAGATTTGACTGCAGCTTTAGCCATGAGCCTTTCGGCGCGCAACCGCCTCCGCCCGGGCCGACTCCCCTCTATATTAGCGTCATGACCGATTCCGTCCCTCTCACCGGCGCCGCGCTGATCGCCGACGAGGTCAAGCGCCTGCCTGACACCCCCGGTGTGTACCGGATGTTGGGCGACGACGCGGAGGTGCTCTACGTCGGCAAGGCGCGCTCGCTGAAGAAGCGGGTGATCCAGTATGCGCAAGGTCGGTTCCACACCAACCGCATCGCCCTGATGGTGTCGCTGACCCGGGGCATGGAGTTCGTCACCACCCGCACCGAGGCCGACGCCCTGTTGCTGGAATCCAATCTGATCAAGCGGCTCAAGCCGCGCTTCAACGTCATCCTGCGCGACGACAAGAGTTTCCCCGAAATCCTGCTCCGCCGCGACCATGCGACCCCGCAGATCCTCAAGCACCGGGGGGCGCATGTGATCCCTGGGGACTATTTCGGCCCGTTCGCGTCCGCCTGGGCGGTCAACCGCACCCTCAACACCTTGCAGAAGGCCTTCCTCCTCCGCTCCTGCTCGGACAGCGTGTTCGACAGCCGCACCCGCCCCTGTATCCTCCACCAGATCCGGCGCTGCAGCGCGCCCTGCGTCGGCCTCGTCACTCCGGAAGGCTATGCCGAGCTGGTGGACGAGGCCCACCAGTTCCTCCGCGGCAAGAGCCGGGCGGTGGTGCAGCGCCTGTCGGAGGAGATGACCGCCGCCTCCGAGGCCCTGGAGTTCGAGACCGCGGCTCGGGTGCGCGACCGTATCCGGGCGCTCGCCTCCATCACCGCCGAGCAGGTGGTCAACCCGGACACGGTCGACGAGGCGGACGTGTTCGCCGTGCACGCCGAGGGGGGGCAGGCCTGCGTCCAGGTCTTCTTCTTCCGGGTCGGCCAGAACTGGGGCAACCGGGCCTATTTCCCCCGGGTGGACCGCAGCGACGAGGCGGCGGACATCCTCGACGCCTTCCTGGGGCAGTTCTACGAGGACAAGCCGATCCCCCGTCTGATCCTCACCTCCCACGAGCCGCCCAACCGCGCGCTGATCGCCGAGGCCTTCTGCCTGAAGCGGGGGTCCAAGGTGGAGATCGCTGCACCCAAGCGGGGGGAGAAGCGCGACCTCGTAGAGCACGCCCTGACCAACGCCCGTGAGGCGCTGGGGCGGAAAATGGCCGAAAGCTCGGCCCAGTCGCGTCTGCTCGACGGGGTGTGCGAAGCCTTCGGCCTGGAGGGCCGGCCCGAGCGGATCGAGGTCTACGACAACTCCCACATCATGGGGACCAATGCCGTCGGCGGCATGATCGTGGCGGGGCCGGAGGGCTTCGTGAAGGGGCAGTACCGCAAGTTCAACATCAAGAACTCGGAGCTGACCCCCGGCGACGACTACGGGATGATGCGAGAGGTGCTGCGTCGCCGCTTCGGCCGACTGGTCAAGGAAGAGGAGGAAGGCGCCGCCGCCATCCGGCCCGATTTGGTTCTGGTCGACGGGGGCGCGGGCCAACTCGACGCCGCGCGCGAGGTGTTGGAAAACCTCGGGCTGGATGACATCGTCGCGGTCGGCGTGGCCAAGGGGCCCGACCGGGACGCCGGCTTGGAGCGGTTCTTCATGCCGGGGCGCGAGCCTTTCATGCTCGAGCCCAAGAGTCCGGTGCTCTATTATCTGCAGCGCCTGCGGGACGAGGCCCACCGCTTCGCCATCGGCGCGCACCGGGTGAAGCGCAAGATCGACATGACCAAGAACCCCCTCGACGAGATCGAGGGGGTGGGACCAGGCCGAAAGCGCGCCCTGCTGCACGCTTTCGGGTCGGCGAGGGGGGTGAGCCGCGCAGCGGTGCCCGACCTGCTGAAGGTGGAGGGGGTCAGCGAGGCCCTCGCCAACCGCATCCACGCCTTCTTCAGGAAGAGCTAGGGGCCTTAGTCGGTGATCCGGTAACGGCCGCGGCGATCCGGGCACACCCGGACGTAGCGATAGTCGGTGCGCCCGCCCCATTCGGCAGGCGCGATCGCCAGCCGGCAGCCACGGCCCATATAGTAGCCGTAGTCGTAGCGGCCGCTGCGGGCGCCGCGCTGCCAGGACGGCTCGCGGTATTCGTAGGTTTGGGCGTAGGTGAAGTAGTAGCCGGTGTCGTCGCAGCTCGCCGTGTTCTTGCCGATGCCAGCGCCCAGCGCCCCGCCGACGACGGCCCCGAGGACAGTCCCCTCCGGCCGCGCGTTGCGGGCGGCGAGGTTCGACCCAAGGGCCGCCCCGGCGATGGCGCCGATCAGACCGCCCGCGACCGCGCGGTTGTTGGACCGCTCGCGGCAGGCGTCGCGATAGGCGAAGTCGTTCACCGGCCCGCGCGGGGGCGGGGCCCCGCGATAACCGTCGTCGCCCCGGTAGCGGTCGTAGGCGCCGGCGCCGTAACGGGCGTCATAGTCGCGGCGGGCGCGTTCGTACTCGTCGCGCTGCTGCTGATAGTCAGACTGTTGCCGATCGTACTCCTCACGGCGCTGGCGATAGTCGTCCGTGCGGTTGCGATAGGCGTCGGTGCGGTTCTGGTAGTCCTCGACCCGCCCCTGATAATCGCCCCGCTGCTGATCGTAGTCGTCGCGGCGATCCGGATAGGCGGGATAGTCGTTCTGCGCATAGGCGCCGACGGAGCTTGTCAGCGCCAAGGCCGCGCTCAATCCGGCGATCACAAGCGGATGTGTCATGGGTTTGCTCCGTTCGAGTGCAAAACGCATGATCGCGGCCCCGGTTGCCCGTCCGCAGCCCCGGCTCGCTATCTGGGAGCCCTTCCGTTAAACTGGGACGATGCCGCTCGACACCGTAGAGGCTCCTTCGGCGCAGATCGCCGCCGCCCGAGCCGTTAATCTCCCCACAGGGACCCGCGTCGTCGCCGCCATGTCCGGCGGCGTGGATTCCACCGTGACCGCCGCCCTGCTCAAGGGCGCGGGCTATGATGTGGTGGGCGTCACCCTGCAGCTCTATGATCATGGAGCAGCGGTGAAGAAGGCGGGGGCGTGTTGCGCCGGCCAGGATATCCGCGACGCCCGCGCGGCGTCGGCCGCCATGGGCATTCCCCACTATGTCCTCGACTACGAGAGTCGCTTCCGCGAGTCGGTGATCGAGGAGTTCGCGGACTCCTATCTGCGAGGCGAGACGCCGATCCCCTGCATCCGCTGCAATCAGACGGTTAAGTTCAAGGACCTGTTGGCCGTGGCCCGCGACCTCGGCGCCGAGGCCATGGCGACGGGCCATTACGTGCGCCGCATCGAAGGGCCGAACGGACCGGAGCTGCACCGCGCCGTCGATCCGGCGCGGGACCAGAGCTATTTCCTGTTCGCCACCACCCGCGAGCAGCTCGCCTTCCTGCGCTTTCCTCTGGGCGGCCTACCCAAGCCGGCGGTGCGGGCGGAGGCGGAGGCGCTGGGCCTGTCGGTGGCGACCAAGCCGGACAGCCAGGACATCTGTTTTGTCCCCGAGGGCCGCTACTCGACCCTGATCGACAAGCTGCGGCCGGCCTCCGTCGGCCAGGGCAATATCGTGCACATGGACGGCCGGGTGCTGGGCGTCCACGAGGGCGTCAGCCGCTACACGGTAGGCCAGCGGCGAGGCCTCAACGTCGCCGTGGGCGAACCGCTGTTCGTGGTCCGCCTCGACGCGGGCGCCAAAGAGGTGATCGTCGGTCCCAGGGAAGCCCTGCTCGCTGCCTCCCTGACGCTGAAGGAAACCAACTGGCTGGGGGATACCGCCACCATCGAACAGGCCTGCGAGGCCGGCCTGCCGGTGCTTGCCCGCGTGCGCTCGACGCGCGATCCGGCGGCGGCTCGGCTGGCCCTGATCGATGGCACGCCCTCGGTGGTGTTCGACGCGCCCGAAGAAGGCGTCTCCCCCGGTCAGGCCTGCGTGCTCTACGCCGCCGATGCGCCGTCGCGGGTGCTTGGCGGGGGCTTTATCGCCTCGACCTTAGCGGCTTACGCCTAGGCGTCAGGACAGCAGCAGGGCCTGGGCGGGGACCTGGGCGGGGACCTGGGCGGCCATCCAAAGCGCGCCGGCGAGGGCGAGCACGGAAATGGCGAAGGCGACGAGTCGCATTGTTGGAGTATCCAAAAATTGCTGTAGCGCACCCTGAACGCACGTCTGGGCAGAGCGATCCTTCAACCCGGCAGGCGAACCACCGCGCGCAGCCCGCCGAGGGGGCTCTTGCCTAGGGTGACGTCGCCGCCATGGCCTCGGGCCACATCGCGGGCGATGGCGAGGCCCAGCCCCACGCCCTTGAGGTTCTGGTTGCGCGCCTCGTCGAGGCGGGAGAAGGGCTTGAACGCTTCCTCGTAGCTGTCCGGGTGGATGCCGGGTCCGTCGTCGTCGACCAAGATCTCCACCCCGCCCCCCGGCCCTGCCCGCGCCGCGACTTGGATCCGCTCGCCGTGCACCGCCGCATTCATCACCAGATTGGACAGCGCCCGCTTGAGCGCGTTGGGCCGCACCGACGCCGAAAGGGCGGGATCGGCGGCCACCTGGACCGAGGCGCCCGCCCGCTCGGCGCCCTCGCTCACCTCTTCGATCAGGCGGCGCAGGCCCACCACCTCCACGGCCTCGCCGCCTTGGCCGCGGGCAAAGGCGAGGTATTCGTCGACCATATGCTCCATCTCGTCGAGATCGCGCTTCATGGCGTCGATCTGACGGCCGGGCTTGGCCAGGGCGAGCTCAAGCTTCAGGCGGGTGAGCGGCGTGCGCAGATCGTGGCTGACCGAGGCCAGCAGGGCTGTGCGCTGGTCGATGTGGCGCTGGATCCGTTCCTGCATGGCGATGAAGGCCGCCGCGGCCTGGCGCACCTCCCGGGCGCCGTGGGGCTTGAAGCGCGGCACGTCCACCCCGCGGCCGAAGGCGTCCGCCGCCTCGGCCAGCCGCTCGATGGCGCGCACCTGGTTCTTGATGAACAGGATGGCGACGGTGGTCAGGATGAGGGTGGCGCCCGTCAGCCAGGCGATGAACACGTGGCCGTGCGCCGCGAAGGCCCGGTCGCGCGGGGCGATGACGCGCAGCACGCCGCCGGTCGATTGGACGCGGATGTCGACGTAGGCAGGGTAGCGGGTGGTATCGATCCACAGGGGGTTGGGCAGCCGCTGCTCCAGGGCGCGGCGCAGGGGTTCGTCGAAGGTGGGGATGATGCTGTCACGGGGGCTGGTCGGCAGCGCCCGGTCCTGCAGCACGATGGAGATCGACTGCGTTCGCTCCGCCCGCTCGGCGATGGATGCGAGGTTTTGCGGCGTCGGGTTGTTCTCATAGAGCGAGACATCCCAGGCGACGTCGCCGGCGAGGCTCTCGGCGAGCTGGGCGCTCACCGTGCGCCAGTGGGCGTCGACGAAGGCCCAGGTGACCGCCGCCTGCATCAGCGCCACCGGCAGCACGATGATCAGCAGCGACCGGCCGAACAGCGAATGCGGCAGCCAGCGCTTTATGCGCCGCGGCCAGAGCGTCAGGCGGCGTATCAGCCGGTTCATCTGGTGCGCGTCTCCACGCCTTACCGCCTCAATCCGGGGTCAGCATATACCCCACGCCGCGCACGGTCTGCAGATAGCGCGGGTTGCGCGGATCCTGCTCGAGCTTGCGCCGCAATCGGGTGACTTGCACGTCCACGGCGCGGCCGGTGGGGTCGGCGGTCTCGCGGGCGAGCTCCATCCGCTCGATGGGGGTGTGGGCGTTGGCGGCGAGGCGCTTCAGCAGCTTGGCCTCGCCCTCGGTGAGCCGGACCAGGATGTCGTCGCGGAGCAGCTCCGCCCGCTCGATGTCGAAGGCGTGCTCGCCAAGCACTATGCGCCGCTGCGCTGGGGCGGGCGATCCCGCCCGGCGGAGGATGGCCTCGATGCGCAGCAGCAGTTCCTGCGGCTCGAACGGCTTGGACAGATAGTCGTCGGCGCCCGCCGAAAGGCCGGCGATCCGCTCGTCCGGCAGGCCGCGGGCGGTCAGGATCAACACGGGGGTCGCCCGGGTGGTGCGCAGCCAGCGGGTGAGCGAAAGCCCATCCTCCCCCGGCATCATCACGTCGACCACCAGCAGGTCGAAATCCAGCAGGTCGACGAGGCGTCTGGCCCCGGCGGCGTCCGGGGCTCCGGTGACGCGAAAGCCGGACCTCGCCAGATAGGCCTTCAGCAGATCGCGGATACGGTCGTCGTCATCGACGACCAGGATGTGCCGTTCCCCGCTCAAGACATGTTCCCCCCGCCCGTCACCCGTGACCCCATCTTGACGCCGGCCAGGGCGGCGAGGATTCGGCGCGCGCCGGCCACGGCGTCAAGCCCGCCGCCGCGATAGGCGCGGGCGAGGTGATTGCGCAGCCGCTCGCTGACCCGCGCCTCGAAGGCCTCCCCGGCGGACGTCAGGGAGGCAGGGCGCCGGCGGGCGTCCATCTCGGTGGTGTCGCGGACCACATAGCCGGCGTCCTCCAGATCCCGCAGGGCGCGGCTCGCCGCCTGCTTCGACAATCCGGTGAGGCGGGCCAGTTCCTGCACTCCCAAGCCCGGCCGGCGCTTCATCAGGAAGGCCGCCCGATAGTGGCCGCGCCCGAGGCCCATGGGCTCGCCTTCCAGGGCGTCGTCGGCGGAGGCGCGTAGGGCGGCTTCGGCCAGCATGAACAGCTCCAGCGCAGCATCCAGCTCTTCCTCGCGAAGGAAAAGCCGGGCTTCGGCGCCCAGGGTGGCGGCGGGAAGACTCATGCGGCGTATGGCTCGACTTTGGGCCAGGGCGTTGACGAGCGCCCCTTCGGACAGTCTATAGGCCCCGCGCACCATTGCGCGGCCGTGGAAACTGAAAGATGACTCTGGTTCCCTTCGACGATCGTGACGGCTCCATCTGGATGGATGGCGAATTCGTGGCCTGGCGCGACGCGAAGGTGCACGTACTGAGCCATGGCCTGCACTATGGTTCTGCGGTGTTCGAGGGCGGCCGCACCTACAATGGGCGGCTGTTCAAGGTGAGCGAGCATATCGAACGCCTGTTCAAGTCGGCCGAGATTCTCGACTTCGACATGCCGTACAGCGTGGCCGAAGTCGAAACCGCCTACAAGGAGACCGTGGCGCGGATGGGGCTGGAGAACGCCTACATCCGTCCCGTCGCGTGGCGCGGCCCCGAACAGATGAGCGTGTCCGCCATCCACACCAAGGTGCATGTGGCGGTGGCGGTGTGGGAGTGGCCCAGCTACTTCGACCCTGAAGCGGCCAAGCGCGGCATCCGGCTGACCTACGCCCCTTACAAGCGCCCGGCGCCGGACATGGCCCCGGTGCACGCGAAGGCGGCGGGCCTCTATCTGATCGGCACCCTCTCCAAACACTACGCGGAGCGGGCCGGCTACGCCGATGCGCTGATGATGGACTATCGCGGCTATGTCGCCGAGGCGACGGGCGCGAATATCTTCTTCATCCGCGAAGGCGCGGTCCACACGCCGACCCCCGATTGCTTCTTGAACGGCATCACCCGCCAGACGGTGGTTGATCTCGCCCGGGCGCGCGGGTTCGAGGTGGTGGAGCGGCATATCAAGCCGGAAGAGCTCTCCACCTTCAACGAGTGCTTCATCACCGGCACCGCCGCCGAGGTCACCTTCGTGTCCGAGATTGGCGAGCACCGCTACACCCCGGGCAACATGTCGTTCGCCCTCCAGGACGACTACAATCGTTTGGTGCGCGGCGAACTTCAGATGAACTGACGGCCCTTTAAAGGGTCGATCGAACCAAGGCGCTGGCGGTCTCCGTCAGCGCCTTTTTCCTGGGTGCGAGGTCAGGCTGTGCTCCTTGAGCCCGCGGGCCGCCGCCAGAGCGTATTCGCCGCCGGTCCAGAGGGTCAGCACCGCCGCCAGCCACATCAGCCCGTCGGCCGCAGCCTGCAGGCCGGGTTGGGCCAGTCCCGCCGCGAGCAGTTCGGCGACCAGGGCGACGAGCTGGATGGTGGTCTTCCATTTGGCGAGCTTGGTGACCGGAAAGGCCAAGCCTCGGGAGGCGCCGATCTCGCGCAGGCCCGAGACGAACAGCTCCCGGAAGAGGATGGCCCCGCCGGCCACCACCATGGCGGGGGTGGGGTTGAACGCGCAAAGGCCGACGATGACGCCGCCAACGGCGATCTTGTCGGCGATGGGGTCGAGGATCGCCCCCCATACCGACTGGGCGTGCAGCTTGCGCGCCAGCCAACCGTCGAAGAAGTCGGTGATCGCGCCGATGGCGAAGGCGATCGCGCTCCAGACCAGGATCCCGCGCTGGGCGTCCACATGGGGACGCGCCGACTGCAGAGGGAGCACCCCCGCCGCATAGGCGATGGCGAGGAACACACCTATGGCGAGGACGATCCTCAAGCCGGTGAGCAGGTTGGGTAGCCGATTCAACGCCGTCATTACGGGATTAAGCGCCAAACCTGCGCCGTGTTCCAGTCAGCGGGACAGGGCCGTGAGCAGAGACGAGCCCTGCAAGGTTGCGAACACCTGGGCGGAGGCCTGCATCGCGGTCTGGGACAGCTGCAATCGCGAGACCGCCTCGGCCATATCGACATCGGTCAGGTTGCCGAGCACCCCGGTGACCGCCGATTGCCGATCCTCAAGGGACTTCTGCACGGAATCCACGCGGTTCTGCTGCACGCCGTTGACGGCCACGGCCTCGTTGAGGGTGTTGAAGGCGGTGTCGAAGGCCGGAAGGGCGGCGGTCAGCGCCGCCGACTGGGCCTCGGTCAATCGGCCGGACAAGGGGCCGAGCGCGCCTTCATGCAGCGCCTGGATCGCCTTGAACGCCTCCAGCGCATCCTTGCCCACCTTGTCCGCCAGGAAGCCCGTGGAGATCACCACGCTGTCGTCCAGCCGGCTGGCGACGGCCAGCTGGTCGTTCTTGAACAGGGAGGCGACGGTCGGGGCGGCCGTTAGATCGGCCATCTGCGACGCGCCTACCGGGGGGGTGTCGGTCTGACCGCCGGCGAAGAGCTGCCGCCCCTGATACTGGGTGTTGAGCGCGTCGATCACCTGTGACAGCCGTCCCTGCAGCGCGGACATCAACCCGTCCGCATTGCCGGAGGCGATGGCGTCGGCCACCGCCTTGCGGGCGCCGACGGTGGCGTCGGAGGCTTCGCCCAGGGTCTGGTCCTGCACCTCGAGGGCGGTCGACAGCATCTTGGCGTTGCCGATGTAGGAGTCCAGCCGCGTTGCGAAGCTTCGCATCCCGGTCAGAGTGTCGCTGCGGACGCCGTAGCCCTTCAGGTCGTCGGCGATCTTGCCGGTGGATACCTGATTCTGGGCCTCCGCCTGCCGGGCGCCAGCGGAGAGGATGTTCAGCAGGGCCGACTGATAGGTCTGGCCGGTGGAGATGCGTTCCATAGCTTAGGCCTCAGTTCGTCAGCTGCAGCAGGACGTCGTACATGTCCTTCGCCGCTTGGATCATGCGGGCGGAAGCGGCGTACGCCTGCTGGTAGGTGGTGAGCTTGACCAGCTCTTCGTCGAGGTTGACCCCCTCCGCGCTCGAGCGGCGGACATCGGCTTCGGAGCTGGCGGCTTCGGCGCTGGTCTTGGCGGTCATCGCGGCGGCGGACTTGCGCGCGATCGCCCCCGACAAAAGCGCCGAATAGTCGCTGAGCGAGACGTTGGCCCCGGCCTGATCGACGGTCGGGTCGAAGCGGATCCGTCCAAGACCCGCCTGCGACAGCGCGTCAGCGCCTCGCACATCCCCCTTCGAGAGGGAGGGGGCGCCAGCGGCGACCGAGAGATCGAGCTTGGCCATCGCCAGCAGCGAGGGATTTCCCTGAATGTCCGACCTGAGGGCGAAGCTGCCGGTCCGTTCCGCACGCGTGGCGGCGCCAATGCCGAACAGGGTGCTGAGGCCGACCCCGCCGGGGGTGCGAACGGTGGTGTCTTCGGCCACCGTCATGCTCACGCCGGAGCCCGGCTTGGCGGTGAACGAAAGCTGGCCGTTGGCGTCGAGGGCGAACGATCCGTAGAGCCCCACCCCGGATGTGGGCGAGTTGAGCGCGTTGACCACGTCGCCCATGGTGCCGCCGGGCGGCATGTTGACTGTGATATCGTGGATACGCGAGCCGTCGGCGCCGCTGATGCGCAGCTTGATCTGGCCGGTGATGGCGCTGGGATCGGTGAGCTTCAGGCCGGTGTCGTAGTTGGAGGGACCGGTCGAGCGCACCAGGTCGTTCATGCCGAAGAAGGCGGAAAAGCCCTTTCCGGCCTTGGCGCTGGGGGTGGTCGCGTCATCGGCGATCGCCACGCCGTTCCCGCCGTTGGCGGAGATCGACAGCGCGCCGTTGGTGAAGGTGGCGCTGCCGTTGGCGCCAAGGGCCGTGTTCAGAGTGGCCAGGAAGGTCGTGGGGGTGAAGGCGGCGGGCGGACCGCCATCGGCGCTGAGGGTTCCGGCGGTGAAGTCGATCTCCACCTTGTTCTGCACGACCCCGGCGCTGTCCACCAAGGCGACGGTGGTCTTGCCGGTGAAGCCGGAGACGGCGGTGGGCAGATCGAGGTTGGTGTTGCGCCCCGTCAGGGTCGCCGGCGCCGGCGCGGCTGAGAAGCTGTTGTGGATCGCGTTAAGCTGATCGGCGGTCTTGCTCACCAGTTCCGAAAGCTGGGTGCTGATCGCCGGCAGCTCGGTGTTGCGCAGGTTGAGCAGCCCGCGAATCTCACCGGTGGTCAACCGCCCGTCGATGGAGGTGGTCTGACCGCCGGGGGGGGTGATGAACAGTTCTCCCGTCGCGTTGCCGGGGGAATAGCTCAGCTTGGCCGCCCCATCGCCGGCGATCAGGGTGCCGTCGGAGGCGCGCACGATGACGCCCCCTTGCGGGCGCTCGCTGACCTTGATGTCCATCAGGCTGGAGAGCTGATCGATCAGCTGGCTCTGCTGGGTCAGGGGGCCGGCAGGGTCGCCGCCGGATGCGCTCACGCGGGAGACTTCAAGATTGAGCTGATCGATCCGCTCCAACAGGCTGTTGGCCTGGGCGACGGAGCTGACGATGCGGCTGTCGGCCTGACGCATCAGCCCGTCGAGCTGGCTGCCGATGATGCCCGCCTGCTCGAAGAACTGATTCACCTGGCCGAGAGCGCCCGCTCTTGCCGCGCTCGACGCCGGTGTCGACACCAGGGTGGTGAAGGCCGCGAACATGGAATCGAGGGTGTTGAAGAAGGAGGTGCTTTTCGACGGATCGCCGAACAGGCCCTGCGCCTGATCGAACAGGTCCGCCGAGGCTGACGCCTCCCCCGCGCGGGCGGTGGCCGAAAGGCTGGCGGCCTGGAGGAAGCTGTTCGCCGCGAGCTTGATGGTGGCGGATGCGACACCGCCGCCAGCGAAGGAGGTCTGACTGACCTCTTTGCGGATGTAGCCCTTGGTGCCGACGTTGGCGATGTTGTCCGACACCGCGCGCAAACCCGTCTGAGCCGCGAGCAGGCCGGTGTTGGCCGATGAGATTATGGCGTTCAGGGACAAGGCCTCAGCCCTCCGTCCTAGGCAAACCTGACCAGGAGTCAGGCCGGTTTGCTGAGAAGAATTTGCCGAGCGCAGCCGGCCGCGCCCCTGTGGCTCGGCTTAGTGCATTGTAATTGCTAGGTTTCTGGTCGGCGCGAAAATTCATGGTATTCCGAACGCCGCAAGTTGCGCGCCACTTGCCGCAGCGCAGTTCAGCTCGGCAGGAATAGGCGCCCCGGGCGGCAAGAAGCGCCCCTCTCGACCCGTAGCGGCGATCCCGTCGAGCTAGACAATATTTAATATTATCAATAACATAAGACGATTTTCCCGTTCTGGCGCGGGGGTTGCTTCAGTCAGGGTCGACCGTTGCAGGAGGCGCGGCTGCCCTGGCTTGAAGCCGCCCATCCCTCTTTCGACGCCGGACCATGCCCCTGGACGCTCTCCCCATTGCGCCGTCTCCCGCCCCGGCGGACCCGATCTCGTTCGCTCCCGAGCCGGCCGCGGGTGAGTTCGCGCGCCTGTTGGATGACGGTCCTCGCAGGGAGGCCCCAGAGAGGGCGCCTACACCTCGGCCGTCGCCCAAGTCCCAGTTGTCGGCCAAGCCCGCCGCCAAAGGCCCAGACGACAAGCCGGCGACTGCGACGAAGCCGGCGATCCTTCGCCCGCAACAGAGCAAGACGCTTGCTCGCGCAGATGCGCCCGGCTCGGCGGAGGCAAAGACCGTCGACGAGCCGACCGCTGAGCCCGCAGGCGCCGACGAAGCCATCGTGGCCGCCAACGCCGTGGGCCACCAGATCGACGTCGCGGCCGTCCCGACCATTCCCGTTCCGCAACCCGTGCCGCAGGTGGCCGATACCGGCGACGCCTCGCTGGCCGAAGGCTCCGAGCCGGCGGCCCTCCTTTTCGGCGATGTGTCGACGCCCGGCAGCGACGCCCGGCCTCAGCCGGATGGCGCGGCCCCCTCGCGTCCGCTTGCCGCCGGGGCCCAGCACGCCCAATCGACGCCCCCTGCGGTGGTTCTCGCGGCGGTTTCCAGCGATGCCGAGTTTCAGTCTGTAGCGCGGGGGTCCGAAGCCCGTGGGCCTCAGCCGCTTCCCGCATCGCCCCTCGAGGCCCCGCCGCTAGTCGTCGATGAGGCCGCCGCCGGATCGACCCCACTGGCGATGACTGAGCTGTCCAAGGCGACGCCCGCGGCGGCCAATCCGGTCCCGACCAATCCTCCCGCTTCGCAGGAGCCGGCGAAGGTTGCGCCACCGCCCGCTGCGCCGGTTGCTGACGCGCTCCAGGCCGCAAGGCCTGCGACTGCGCCGCCTGTCGTCGATGCGGCGCCGCCCCCGTCGGCCCCCGAGACGGTAGCCGCCGCCGTTCCTCCGACCGTGACCGCTGCGGTGACGGCTGCTTCCCCCCAGCCGGCTTCGCCCCCCGCCGACCGGTCCGTGCGCACCGCCGCCAAGTCGGCGGGTGTAGCGCCGGGGGTAAGCGCCACGCCGATGCGCGCCGACCTGGCGATCAAGGTGCAGGAACTGGCGAGCGCGCCGGTCCTCCAAGAGGCCGCCGGGGAGTCGGTCGTCGCCATGCCGGTGGAGGCGGTCGCCGAGCCTGCCGCCGACCCCGGCCAACCGCCGACCCCCGGACTGCAGCCTGCTCAAGCCGGTGCGTCTACGACGCTGACGTCGGCCATGTCCGCGGCCCAGACCGCCACGCCGCGGGCGACGGCGGAGACCAGCGCCGCGCTCGCCGCCCAGATCGCCAAGCGGATCGAAGGCCGATCCAGCCGGTTCGACATCGAACTCGACCCGGCCGGTCTCGGCCGCGTGAACGTCACCGTCGAGATCGGCCCCAAGGGCCAAATCACTGCGGCCATGGCGTTCGAGCGCCCGCAGAGCGCCGCCGAACTGGGATCGCGCGCGGCGGAGCTTCGGTCGGCGCTGGAGAAGGCCGGCTTCGACGTCGCGGCCGGCGGCCTCAGCTTCCACTCCGGCTCTGGCGGCGGCGCCGGGCGCAACCCGCAGGAAGGTTCCGCCTGGGGCGGCGCCGCGGGCGGCCGGGCTTTCGATGCAGCGGCCCGCACCGCCGATCAGGCGGATGCGACAGCCGTCTGGCCCTCCCAACGCACGGCGCCCGGCGGCGTCGATATCCGTATCTGACGAGGACCTTCCGATGGCCGTCGATATCTCCAACTACGTCGCCAACGCACAGCCTTCCGGTGTGAAAGTCGGCGCGAACGGCTCCTCCACGCAGCAGAGCATGACGAGCGGGCTGGAGAACCTTACCTCCAGCTACTCCAGCTTTCTCAAGCTGCTCACCGCGCAATTGAAGAACCAGGACCCGACCTCGCCGCTCGATCCCAACCAGTTCACCGCTCAGATCGTGCAGATGACCGGGGTCCAGCAGCAGTTGCTCACCAACAATCTGCTGGGCCAGCTCCTGACCAATTCGCAGACCAACAACGGCTATGGCGCGGTTGGTCTGATCGGCAAGAATGTGCAGGCCGTCGGGGATGTGACCGAGCTGAAGGACGGACAGGCCGCCTGGTCCTACAGCCTGCCGTCCACGGTCTCCTCCGCCAAGATCACGGTCAGCAACGCCAGCGGCCGGGTTGTCTGGAGCGGCGACGCCACCGACCTGACGGCGGGCACGCACGATTTCAACTGGAACGGCCTCGATTCCCAAGGCCAGCAGGCGCCCGACGGTGTCTACAAGCTGTCGATCGCGGCGGTCGGGGCGGATGGCAAGACCGTCAACGCCACCACCTATATCCGCGGCCTTGTCACCGCCCTCGAGCAGGTCGACGGCCAGAGCCAGGTTCTCATCGGCAAGACCAGCGCGCCTCTCAGCGCCGTGGTCAGGGTCAGCACGTGACCTTGAAGCATCCCTTTTTCCGCGCCCGAACAGCGCCCCGGCAGGTTCGCCCGCCGCATTCGACAGTCGTGATGCGCCATCGGCGCTCACCAGCAGAGGACGTGTAATCCCATGAGTCTCAACAGCGCCATGCTCGCCGGCGTGTCCGGTCTGACGGCCAATTCCGCCGCCCTGGCCGCCGTTTCGGACAACATCGCGAACGTCAACACCGTCGGCTACAAGCGGAACGTCACCGACTTCTCCACCATCGTCACCGGCGCGGCGGCCAAGGGCTCCTACAGCGCCGGCGGGGTGATGTCGTCGACCCGCCAACTCGGCGCCCAACAGGGGCTCCTGCAGCAGACCACCTCCTCGACCGACCTGGGGATTTCAGGGTCGGGCTTCTTCGTCGCCACCGAAAAGGCGGAAAACCTCACCGCCACCGACGCGCGCGTCTTCACCCGCGCCGGTTCGTTCACCGTCGACAGCCAGGGCTTCCTGCGCAACGCGGCCGGCTTCTACCTTCAGGGTTGGCCGGTGGACGACCAGGGCAGCGTCAGCGCCGACCCGACGGACCTCACCCGTCTGGCCTCGATCAATGTCGGGACCGTGGGCGGTGCGCCTGAAGCGACGACCCGCGTAGTGGTGAACGCCAATCTGTCGTCTGCGACGCCGCTTTCGGCCGCCGCTCAGGCGGTGGTCGCGGCCGGGCCTGGCGCGTACGACGCCACCAACGACGCCAACAACATGACCGGCTACGACCCTGCAGCCGGCACCGGGGTGAAGCCCGACTATTCGATGCAGATCCCGATCTCGGACTCCCAGGGGGGGCGCCGCACCATCGAGATCGACTTCCTGAAAAGCGGCGAGAACGCCAACGAGTGGTACGCCGAAATCCGCGCCGTGCCTGCCGACAGCATCGAGAATGGCCTGACCGCGGGCGGCCAGATCGCGGCCGGCGTCGTGACCTTCACCCAGGACGGCCAGATCGACATGGCCAACACGACCCTGTTCGGCACGCCGCCGGCGAGCTCGGTGCTCAGCTTCGGTGCGTCGGACTCGGCCGCCGCCGGGGTCAAATGGGCCGCTGGGCTGGGGATCGCCGCTCAGGATGTGAACCTCAATCTGAACCAGGCCCCCGGCGGCCTCACTCAGAACGCCGGTGTGTCGGTCACGCGCTCCATCGTCACCAACGGCACCGCCTTCGGCGCCCTGACCAGCGTGGACGTGGACGAGGAGGGCTTTGTTACGGCCAACTTCGACAATGGCGTCTCGCAGAAGATCGCCCAGGTGGCGATCGCCACCTTTCCCAATCCCTCCGGGCTGAAGGGCATCTCCGGCAACGCCTATCGGGTCTCCGCCAACAGCGGATCCTACAACCTCAAGCCGCCCGGCACCGGCGGAGCGGGCTCCATCTCCCCGTCCAGCCTGGAAACGTCGACGGTGGATCTCTCGGCGGAGTTCACCGGATTGATCACGACGCAGCGGGCCTATTCCGCGTCGTCAAAGATCATCACGACGGCTGACCAGATGATGGAAGAATTACTGAATATTAAGCGCTAAAAACCTTCGCATTAAGAAGAATTAATGCCTCACATTAATAACAATGAATGCGCTGTACCAAAAAGAGACGCCATGATTAGTGCTTTGTTTACTATCGGGGTTAAGCGCCTGTTATGTCCCGCTGGCGTAGCTTTGGCTCGTACGACGGTGAGAAGGGCGTAAGGCCATGCTCCAACAACAGCAGCGTCTTAATAACAAAGGTGAGAAGTACGTCATCGGGCCAACGGGTGCGCCCTTGACCCTGGCGGACCTCCCGCCGGCGAATACCCAGCGATGGGTGATCCGCCGCAAGGCCGAAGTGGTCGCTGCGGTTCGGGGGGGGCTGCTGACATTCGATGACGCGTGCGAGCGCTACAAGCTGACCAGCGAAGAGTTCGCCGGTTGGCAGCAAGCGATCGACCGCTACGGCCTCGCGGGGCTGAGAACCACTCGAATCCAGCAGTACCGATAGGGCCAAGGCTCTCTCCTGGGGGATATTCAGGGCCGCGGCTGCACGCCGCGGCCCTTTTCCGTCTCGTCCAAAGGCGACCTTGGCCGAGAGCTTAAGCCCTCCTTTACCTAGCAATGGGTAATTCCTGCCTAGTCAGTGGGCAGGTGGGGGCCAGGTGGAGTCGCTTCTACGAACGGCGCAAAGCTTCGGACTGGGTCGCCTGGCGGCGATTCTGGGCGCGTCCGCCGGCGTCGCTGCGGTGCTCATCGCTCTGATGATGCGCCTCGGCGGCCAGCCGCAATCGCTGCTCTATTCCAACCTCGACCTCAAGGAAGCCTCCCAGATCACGGCGACCCTCGACCAGTCGGGGGTCAAGTACGAGGTGAAGGGCGACGGCTCCACCATCATGGTCGACCGCGACCAGGTGGCGGCGACCCGCCTGATGCTGTCCTCCAAGGGCCTGCCGACGGCGGGATCGGTGGGCTACGAGATCTTCGACAACGCGCCGGCGCTCGGACAGACCGACTTCGTGCAGACCCTCAACCGCCAGCGGGCGTTGGAGGGCGAACTCGCCCGCACCATCCGCGCGATCCAGGGGGTGAAATCCGCCCGGGTCCACCTCGTGCTGCCGAAGCGGCAACTGTTCGAGGAGGAAGCCGAAGCCCCTTCGGCCTCGATCATGATCGAGATCGCCGGTCGCCAGCTCGGCGCCGAACAGGTGCGGGCGATCCGCAACCTCGCCGCCGGTGCGGTGCCGGACCTGAAGCCGGAGCGCGTCACCCTGATCGATCAGGCGGGGGAGTTGCTGGCCGCGGTTGGCGAGGGCGGCGCGACGGGCGGCGCGAGCTCGACCCAGCGCAACGAGATGGAAGAGCGGATTCGCCGCACCGTGAAGGATCTGGTCGAGGGGGTGGTCGGGCCGGGCAAGGCGCGGGTTCAGGTAACCGCCGACCTCGACCTGAATCGGGTGACGGTCCAGGAAGAAAAGTTCGATCCCGATGGCCAGGTGGTGCGTTCGACCCAGACTGGGCAGGAGAACGCCAGCGACAGTCGTGCGACGCCCAGCAACGCGGTGTCCGCCTCTCAGAACATTCCCAACGGGCAGGGCGGCGCCGGGATCGGCGCGACCCCGGGCAGCCAGAACGGCTCCCAGTCCGGGCGGCAGGACGAGACGACCAACTATGAAATCTCCAAGACCGTCCGCACCGAGGTCCAGGAACCGGGCCGCATCAAGCGGATCTCCGTGGCCGTGGCCGTCGACGGCGCCACCGCGCCGGCGCAGGGCGGCAAGCCGGGCGCCTATACGCCCCGGACGGCCGAAGAAATGCAGCGGATCGAGCAGCTTGTCCGCTCGGCCGTGGGCTACGATCAGGCGCGGGGCGACCAGCTCAGCGTGGTCAACGTCCGTTTCGACCGCAGCGCCAGCATGGACGGCGGCGTATCGGCCTCCTCGCCCTTCTCCTTCGACAAGAACGACATCCTGCGCGGGGTTGAACTGCTGGTGATGCTGGTCGTCGCCGCCCTGCTGATCTTCTTCGTGGTCCGCCCGATGCTGAAGCCCGCCGCGTCGGCCGGCGGGGGCATGCTCGCCCTGGCGTCCGCCGGCGCGGGCGGCCCGGGTGGACAGGCGATCGGTAGCGATGGCGCGGGGGGCTCCCTCGCCCTGTCCGGACCCGGCGGCGACGGGGAGCACGGCATCGATATCGCCCGCATCGAGGGCCAGGTGAAGGCGTCGTCGGTCAGGCAGGTCGCCGAGTTCGTCGAGCGGCACCCGGAGGAGTCGGTCTCGATCCTCCGTAGCTGGCTGCACGAAACCTAATGCTCGCTCCAACCCGCAAGCGGCAGACCATCGACGACCCGAAACGGCTGAGCGGGCCGGAGCGGGCGGCTGTCGTGTTGTTGGCTCTCGGCGAGGAGCACAAGCAGATCTGGCAGGCGCTGGATGACGAGGAGATCAAGGAGATCTCCCAGGCCATGTCCGGTCTCGGCAACGTCTCGTCCAACGTGGTCGAGGCGCTGCTGCTGGAGTTCGTCTCCGGCCTGTCCGCGACCGGCGCCATCATGGGGTCCTTCGAGCAGACCCAGCGCCTGCTGGCGGCCTTCCTGCCGAACGACAAAGTCGAGTCCATGATGGAGGAGATCCGCGGTCCG
>Ga0182736_1001413_pt1 | contig 23643 bp, 19 predicted proteins | sample eDN5th30CKraftBY_FD_128882 | JGI IMG/M metagenome (GOLD analysis project Ga0182736, IMG submission 128882) | Enriched backyard soil microbial communities from Emeryville, California, USA - eDNA 5th pass 30_C Kraft BY (version 2) (version 2) | ecosystem: Environmental > Terrestrial > Soil >... | reverse complement strand
GCGTTCCGGCAGAGCCTGGTGGCCGAGCAATGGCAATGTCACAAGGTGGCCGAGGGCGTCTCAATCAATGAGGCGGCGTTCGCTGAGCCGTTGGCGGTGACGCTGCATGCGGTCAACCGGGCCGGATCGCTGCTGGGCAAGCGGGTTCTGGTGACGGGCTGCGGCCCGATCGGGGCTCTCGCCATCATCGCCGCTCGGGCCCATGGGGCACGGGAGGTCGTCGCCACGGATGTCATGGATGCCGTGCTCGAGAAGGCACGAACTGTGGGCGCCGACCGGACCATCAATGTGGCGAGCGAGCCGGAGGCGCTATCGGCCTATGCCGCCAACAAGGGCTATTTCGATGTCCAGTTCGAGGCTTCGGGCAACCAGAGCGCCGTGCGCTCAGGCCTGGAGGTGCTGAAGCCGCGCTCCGTGCTGGTGCAGCTCGGGCTCGGCGGCGACGTGTCGATCCCGCAGAACCTGGTGGTGGCGAAAGAGATCGAGATGAAGGGGACGTTCCGTTTCCACGAGGAGTTCGCGCTCGCCGTCGACCTCATCAATGCTCGGCGGGTCGACCTCAAGCCCCTGATGAGCGGGACCTTTCCCATCACTGACGCGGTGGCGGCCTTCGAGGCTGCCGGCGATCGCAGCCGGTCGATGAAGATCCATCTGAGCTTCACCTGACACACCGCCAAAGCAAGGACCATTGGCCATGAGGATTGGAGCACCAAAAGAGGGCTTTCTGGGGGAAGCCCGAGTGGCGATGACGCCCGAGTCCGCCCTCCAGCTGCAGAAGCTCGGGCACGCCTGCGTGATCGAGGCCGGGGCAGGGGAGAAGGCGGGGTTCTCAGACGCAGCCTACACTGCTGCCGGGGTGAGCATCGTGCCGGATGCATCAGCCCTCTATGCCGCAACGGCTCAGCGATTTCCGGCATCAAGGTTCTCTTTAATAAATGGGCGAGCCCCAATGGATCAGGACAGCGCTCTCATCCCCTGTGCGTCGATAAGCTGCGATTAGCTGAGCTGGCTCCATCGCCGAAATCAATCACTTTAGGCAACTCTCGGCGTTGGTCAGTTCCCGCTTCGCTGCTGTTGTCGGAGCTCTCCGGCCAGGCAGTTAGCCCGTTCTTCCGCTGGGGCTGGCCAGACATGGGACTGGACCTGAGGCTTGTCGACGTCTCGCGGACCACCTTTGTCCGGACCCCAGAGCGGCGCTCTTCTGATTGTTTGCCAGCCGAATTTTCATTCATCACAGCGACCTTATTTTATCCGAAACTTAGTTGCAAGAAGGGGCTGGGCGTCAGAAGCGACCCACAAGAATGACCGACAGCAGGCCCAAATCGACATCGATGGGCGTTGGCCTATCCAGCTGATAAAGTCGCTCCATAAGGCTCCAGTTGCGTTTTAGAGGGTTTCACCCAAAAGTGCGTTTACTTCAGCGGGGGGTTGATGCGGTTCCGTTTCCTCAAGAGCAGGAAAACCGGTGACCCGAGACATCATGCGGATCGCAAAACGGGGGCGGCGCAAGATCTGTGTCTGATTGAGCGCTAAGGTTGAACGGATTGAGAACCTCCTAGGCGTGACTTGAAGCCTGATCCTTGATGTTAGAGGGGATCGAGCCCCTCTCTCCAGCCGATCCTCCGGGCAGATGCATCCCTCCCGTCAACTTACCCACAGCGCTGTATGGCTATTCAGGTCCTCAAAACCAACTCGTAGTAGGCCGCTCGTTAGCTCGACAGGCCTACTTGAGAGAGCACGTTCCTGCTACGTACTCCGTTAGCGCTCAATCGGGAGCAGATCTTGTGTTGATCCCTAGTACCATCCGGATCGTGAGAATAAGGTCTACGGACTACTAACGGCGGTTTTCAGATGAGGCTTGGCTTTCTCCTGTTCTGCGGTGCGCTCGGATTGGCCTCGGCTCCTGCCGGGGCTGAAGAGCCCGAGATGCTCGCCGACGTGCCGTCCGCGACCGCTGCCGGCTTCGCAATTGTCGAGATGCGGAACCGGCCATCGGAGGAATACAGTGACCTCGTTCGCCAGCTCGTTGACGACTATGCCCGATCACATGGCGTCGACCGCCCCGTGAGGTCCTCCTGGGCGCCGATCAGGCTGCCTGACGGTCAGGTCCTGCTGGCGGTCTGGCCGCTTGGAACGGAGTTCAATGCCCCGGGGGCGGATGGCGGGAGGCTGATCGTGTATGCCGTACGAAATGATGCGGCTGCGGATCTCGTCCTCGAGGACACGGCCATGCGTGTTGCCGTCAGGGGAGGGGAGATCGCGGCCGTGGATGAGAATGGCTTTCGGGTGCTCAGGATTCAGAATACGCCTTGAGCTCCTCCGGCATCGAGACCTCGTAGCCCCAGCATTCCAGATCTGACACGATATCGACCAGATCGTCGGCCGGGACGGTAAGCAGGCATTCGCCCGTGCCGAAAGCATGCGGGCCGGGCAGTCATCATCACGATCGAGCTCGTAAGCAACAGACTTGGCGCTGGCCGTCAGGCAGCGGATGAGGGCTTCATCGCGGTTAAGTTCAACTGAGAAGTCGACGGCCGACATTAATAGTCCTCCTCGAGTTCGCGCTGCTCACGTTCAGCGGTCATCATGTTCTGGACGCACATCCGAACCCAGCTATCCAGCCAATCCTCGACAGCTGACATTGCGGTCGCGGCCGTCGGGTGGTCCTCTGTATCGGTGTCCATTGGGCTCCCACGGTCATCGTGCTCGAATTCGATGTCCCACAGGCCGGTGGTCGGATTGCGGTAAATGCGACCGGAGAACGAACCCGGTTCATGATGATCGGGATACTCGCAGGGGTCCTCGAAACGGAGCGCGTACTCGGTTTCGCTGATCTTCTTCCAACCAGCCTTCTTTATTGCGTCTGCCATATCCATGATAGCTCTCCTCAAAGCTCACCAAGGATTCTGGCGTCGACGTAAGCAAGACACCATCCACTCATTGGATAGCCGTGAAATTGTATTTCACCGGCAGTTCGGAAACGATTGACCGTCACCGACCAGATGTTCGCAATCGGATGATGGAAAGGCCGGCGGATCTTCGTCCGGTTATCATACCTGCGATACAACTCGCAAAGCTTGTCGATTGCGGCTTGCGCTAAGGCCTTACTAGATGCCTCGATGCAGTAGCAGACGCAATTATTAGATTGGGCCTCTGTGATACGACATAAGTCAGGCATCATTGATCTACCCGGCACTAGCAGTGGATGAAAGACGGGCTGACATGTCTGCCATCCGAGATCCTCACGTCATTTTTGGTAATCTAGGCTCTATATGCGCCGTCTCGGGTATCCCTCCGCAATTGGACGAGCACAGGATCCACCTCGCGTTTCAGAGTACTGATTTCGGCAGACCATTAATGCTGCAGCTTGCCGATGCAGAGCTCAATAATCTCCTCCATGAGGGCATGTTCTTCGCGGTCTTCACCAAAGAAAATTGATCGCATCGCGGTTTGCCTTATCCCAGATTTGATTTTCTCGATCTGCCGGAGGACAACCCTCATAGTTCTATTTGGACCAACACATGCCATGCGACTTGTTGAAATGTGAAGGTCATGAAATGCCCGGCGGGCGCTTTGATCACCAGCTAGAGCGGCATCGTAGATAGCCGTAAACTGCTCAATCTCATCAGAGCTGAGCTTAGGCTCTCCATCTCTGGAGCACTGAATGACGTATCCGCTCGCCTTCAAGGCATCAACGACCCGCTCACCAATCAGGGCGTAGCCAAAAGGCGTGTTCATGTCGAAGGCATCAAGAACGCATTCACGTATGACTTCAGGTGCGGACTTCATGCCGTTTCTCCTCATACCAGAGCATCGACGGGATCGACGAAAGGAACCAGGAAAATTATAATCGTCTGGTGGCCTTGAACACGAGCCCGCCAGATAGGCGACAGCGAGCGTAATAATCGTTGGTAGGGATAAGAGAGTAACGATGCCAATCCGGCGGCCCGCCGACGGGCAGCGCGAAAGCGCGCACGAACCTGATCAAGAGCAGAATACAGAGGGAAATCCAGGGTTTCAGGTTCATGCAGCACCCTTGATCAAGCAATACGGAAAGCGACGCAGCGGGCTGAGATTACGATCGTTGCTATAACGACGAGATAGACAAGGTCGCAGATCAGAGCGGTTTAATTGAGCTTCTCAAGCGAGCGCTGGCAGACGAGGTGTCTCATTAGGCGGTCCTCTTCTGCTCAGGCCCAGCCCAGACCCCTGAGGTCTGGCCCGCGGCGTATCCCAAGACAGCGGCTGCATCGGACAGGTCTTTCACCGGGCCCACCTTGACCTTGTTCGCATGCCCAATCGAGCAGGCCAGGCGCTTGGCCACCAGGTTATTGCCTTGATGGTCGCCGTAAACCGCTTCGAGCTAGCAGTAGGTGAGCAGTCTTGGAACCGGCGATAGCGAACTCCCTTCGTGATGACGACGATTTATTGTCCTTCTTGCAGAGACCAAGCTTGCCTCCGATCGGGTCCGGTTAGCCGGTGCCTGCCAAAATGACGCCGCTCAACGGGCAAATCTTCTCTTCTCTCTATGGAATCTTCGCCCCGACGCGGCCTTTCGACGAATTTTCTCATAGTCTCTTGCGTAGGTCGGATTCATCTTCATTCGGACGCTAGATGGCGTTTAGTGATAGGGTCATCGCCAGATGTTGAAGTTCCTCAGGTATTTTCTAGCCGGTTTCGGAAGCATCTTCGGAAACCTATTCTCCCTGTTCGGTGCAGTCCTCCAGAGTATTGCCCGGCTGCCGAAGGCTGTGCTGGAAACGTGCGGTTTCATTCAGTCAGTTCCGGAGCTGACGGCTGCTAACGAGGCGGAGGCCGCCCTCAATGAAGCGCGGAGAAACCCAGCCTTCGGTACAGTGCTCGACAAGAGGACCGAGACGTGGACGCCGGAAAAGAAGACCCTTGCTATTGTGGATTGGTGCGAGTGGAGAATTGGCCACCGGCCAGGCCCTGAGCCATCATTGGCTGGCTTGTCGACGCGGGAGCGATTGAAGCTCAGGGCGGCCGACGAGAACACTGTCAAAGTGCTCCCGCTGCGGACGTTGCCCGTCATCGAGTCATGGTTGAATTCACCGATCCGGGCTCTCGAGCCTCAGTCGCCCTCTCAGCTCGCGATGGTCAAGCAGCGGATGGAGATGGAAGGTCGCGAATCTGAGAAGGCGAGGGCTAGCTGGATTGAAAACGCGGATCGTCTCGATCCCCGCGCAGCTGTCAACGATGTTGAGGCGCATAACGTCCTAAGGGTGGTTGAAGAAGCCCTTAATTTCCGGCCCGGGTCCGCATTCGCATAATCTGGGCGCCAGCCTCCTCAAGGGCGTGGCGCAGGACAGCAACCTCTTCTTCGAGGGCGGCGCGAGCCGCCCTTTCTGCATTCAGTTGATGAATGAGATGCCGGACAGCCGCGACTGTCCGCGGAGAGTCGCCAATAGGCGCTTGAGAACGGTTACCTGCAGCTACGCCCATTGCTAGAGCGTTAAGCAAGGCCTCCGTTGCATTCACAACACCCATCGCGCCCATCACAAAACTCCTTCACACGATAGATATCATATATCACGCAGATGCTTACGAGCCCACTAATTCGACCGTAACGTATTTGTGCCTGTGGAAAGTCCCTTTAAGCGGACTCGGCAATTAGGCTGCCTTATCAGCAGGTCTGTGAAGGCCTAGCTCTCGAAGGAGCGGTCCGGATCTCGCCACGCTCGTGGAAGAACACTGCTCGCTTGAGCCTATGCGCCGCTCACTTCAACTCCTCGGTGGCGGCTAGCACATCGCCCGACAGTGGGTGACAACGAGCTGTCCAGCCTCGAGTCGGATGCCTTCGAGCTTGCCGAGCGGATAGCCGTGACGGCGTAATGGGCTTACGTGGAGGCGCGGGCCGGCTTCCTGTGGAGAAAAAAGGTCTACCTTTTTTCCCTGCTTGCCAACCGTAGCATTGCGAGTGCTTTATGACGGGGCGAAAGGTGCAGGGAGAAAATGCGCTACGGTTACGCCAGGATTTCGAGCGACGACTAGAACCTAGACCGCCAGCGTGTGGCCGTAGCCCGCGAGAAATGAGGCCAGGTGATCGAGGAGACGGAAAGCGGGGTGAAGGCCAGGAAGCGCCTAGACGCGCTGCTAGGCTGCGTGGAGGCCGGTGACGAGCTAATCGTGACGGAATCGACCGCCTCGGCCGCTCGACCAGCGACGTAATCCTGATGATGAACGAACTCACCCGGCGTGGCGTGGTGCTGCGCGTCCTGGCTATGCCATCACTCGATATTCGCAGCGACGACGGCCGCCTGATTGCCGATATTATGGCATCCTTCGCAGCCCATGAGCGCCGCCGGACACGCCGCCGCCAGGAGCAGGGCATGGCAGCTGCCAAAGCCGCAGGGCGGCACCTTGGACGGCCGCACAAAATGAACGGCCAGCAGATCGCAGAAGCCCGTGCCCGCCTTGACGCCGACGAACCGGCCCGTCTTGTTGCTCGCGCCTACGGCGTGGACGTGAAGACGTTGCGGGCAACGATGAAGCGGGCGGCGTAAACAGTACACATTCACGCAAGCTTACCTCACAGAGACTCATGTATGCGGAAGTCAAAAAGCAGAATCAACACAGATACAAGCCTAATCAGCGCGTTGATTGCTGGAATTGCCAATGGTGAGATCAAGGTTCCGAAGTTTCAGCGGCAATTTGTTTGGAAGGAAAATCAGGCTTTAGACCTGCTAGACAGTATAGCTAAAAACTATCCTTCCGGAAGTCTGCTTGTATGGAAGACCCAGACTAAGCTGAAGGCTGAAAGGAATATCGGCGAATTTAATCTGCCGGTGACAGATGACCACGACCCAACTGATTACATACTGGATGGCCAGCAAAGACTAACCGTTATTTATTCCTGCCTGGGCGCTAGCGAGAATGAAGGCGGATTTTCTGTTGCCTATGACCTTGAAGCGGAAAAATTCATAAGGATGCCAGAGCAGCCGGGCATTCAGCACTTTCCGCTGCGGAAGATGTTTCATACTACTCAACTGCTAAATTTCAGGCAGGCCATTTTGGCGCATAACGAACCGCAGACATACCAAGACAGGCTTGACGAACTCGTTTCAGCCTTCACTGAATATCGCCTTCCCGTCGTGACTTTGAAGGACCTGTCTATTGAGGAAGTGTGTCCGATATTCGAGAGAATAAACAGCTCTGGAACGAAGCTTTCTACCTACGACCTAATGGTTGCGGCTACATGGACGGATGAGTTTGATCTCAACGATGAAGTACAAGAAATCAGAGAGTCGCTTCGCCCTAAAGGCTTTGAGGATATAAGCCGCGAGACTGTCCTAAAGTGCATTTCCGCAATTAAATTAGGGACCATCAAGGAACAATCTCTCAAGACCCTTAGAGATTTAAGCCATGATGATATGCAAGACCTAATCGAAACGACAAAGAAGGGTCTTTTGCATGCCATCGATCTCTTGTCGACAGAGTTCAAGATTTATAGCTGGGACTTCCTTTCCTATGAAGCTCTAGTCGTTATCGTCTGCCACATCTATGCAAAGACCAATCATTTATCGCACCAGCAGGTTCATAGGGTTAAACAATGGTTCTGGCGGGCGTCGTTTGGGGAGCGATATAAAGTCGGCGGAGAAAACTTCGTCTCAAACGATTTGGAAACCGTCTACAACTTTGTCATCAACGGGAAAGGCGCTCCCGATGATTTCGGCCGGGTTCCGTCCGAAAAGGAATGGACGAACGTATCGTTCAGAAGCAACGTTTCGCGCTCAAGAGCATACATACTTGCTCTTGCCAAAAACAATCCTCGAAATCTCACAAATGGAAGCACGATAGATCCCGCTACCGCCCTATCTGTTTACAATAAAAAGCAGTTTCATCATGTCTATCCTCGCGCCCATTTGAAACGCATAGGTGTGAGCAACGACAATTTGTTGCTCAACATCATTATGCTGACAGCCGCATCCAATAACGAGATCAGTGACAGAGATCCGACCACCTACCTGCCCGAGTTGGCGCAAACTCTTGGTGCTAGGGCTGACGAAGTGTTTGCATCAAACCTGTTGCCGAAACCTTCCGAGTTCGACTACTCGAAGCGGACGTATCCAGAGTTCGTGCAGGAACGATACTCGATAGTTTCAAGTTATGTCGAAAAGCTCTGCAATGGGGATTGATCTGGGCAAATTGCCGCGTGGAGGGGGGCCTTGCGCGATACTACGCAGAGTCCGAGAAGGGTAGGGTCAAAATTGCTTGCACCACCCACTCCGACTGGATTTCCCTAGTTTCGGACAATTGCAGCCCGCTCAATCAGTTCGCAGAAGCCATTCCGCAAAGAGGATCGGTCTGAGCTTAGTTTATCCAATGCGCGTCGATGTGATGTCTCCTAACATTGAGGATCAGGCCTCATGTCACGCCTGAGAGGTTTCCAATCGGTTCTACCTTAGCGCTCAATCAGGAGAAGATCTTGCGCTGACCCCGACCCGGGGCAGCTCAGGTGTCTCAGACTGATGCATCTTGGTAGGCGTCGGATCAGGCGATTGTCCGATAACTAAAAATTATCGGACAATATTGGCGTAAGGCGCCAATTCGATACAAGTAAGAGGAAGCTAAGTAGGACTTAGCTTCCAAGCCGGACCGAGTTCATCTTACGAACAAGACGGGAAGAAGCGTGCTGCTCACCAACTCCGGCTGCTCGACCCAACGCGCTCGGCCTCATCCAACAGCCGTGGATCCCGGAAGACAACGAGGGAGAGCACCTGGCCGTCGGCAGTCCGGATCGATTGCTCGTGCACGACCCCGCGCTGAGCATGCCAGCCGTCGAACCAGGTTTCTGCAGGGACGGACCGCATCGAGTTCTTGGTGAGAGCGCCGTAGAGGGTTGTCAGGGCACCCGAATCCGCCTCCAACTCATCCTTCGGGAACCACTTCCGCGGGACGTCCGGTCCACTGACGAACCATGACCGCCGCGGCCCCTTATGAAGTAAGAGGATCGCGGGCTCGAGACCCGTCTCGACTAAGCGAATGGCCATCGACGTGAGGCTGACGTTGAACTCGTTGGCGAGGGTTTCGACGGTCTCGAAGTTGATCCGCTTCAGCTCCCGCGCCCGGGGCCGGAAGAGGTAATGCGGCATGAGCAGGTCGGCCGCATACTGATCGGCCACCGATTCCGGATCCAATGCATTACGCTCCCGTCGCTGGCCGATGTCCTCTGGGCGACAGACGAAACTGCGGCCACGGTGATGCTGCCAATGTCCGAGTTCGTGAGCGAGCGAGAAGCGGGCGCGTCGCGGCCCATAGCGGTCATCGACGGAAATCACTGCCTTGTCCTTGAAGCCAAGGATTCGGGCTTCGCAGCCGTCCAGGCGGCGGAATTTCACGGTCGCGTTACGGTGAAACGCAATCGCCTCAAGGTCGATGTCGGCAGGATCGTCAATGCCGAGCTCCTTCAGAAGGTGCTCGGCTGCAGTGAGGCGCGTCAAACTGGATTTCCCTGCTGGTCGATCGCGCCGAGTTCGATCAGGTCCTCGAGCATGCCGTCGATCTCGGCCTCTCCAATCGGCACGCCGTTGCGGGCTGCCATCGTGAGCTTGTCCCGAATGGGATTGTTGTTGCCGGCGAACGTGTCCAGAATTTTCCGCTTGTCGGCCACTGGCAGCTCGACAACATTGCTGGTTGTTTTGGCGTTCCGTGCCGTCCGCAATCCAGCCCGGGCCTGTTCCAGCTTCTTCTGGCCACTCCGCTTAAGGGCAGCCGCCAAGGCTCCCTGGACGCGAGCGACGGCGGCATCGGCACTGCCGTACACCTCAGTCGCTTCCTTGAGAATTTCCTCATCCGAGGTCGCATGGACGTCCTCAACCATGCGATCGAGTGCTCGCTCGAGTTGCTCGGCGCTCAAATTATCGCGCTTCGTGTCAGTCATCATGCCTTCCACCCATTCGGGTATGCATCGGCAAGCTTACGCCGGATCCGTTTCCGAACCGTAGCAAAACCTGTCTTGTCCAATCCCACCATCTGACGAAGCTCCTCGGCGGGAATTTCGTCGAGGTCGCCCATCACAACCATCAACGCCTGCTCGTCGTCGGCGAACAGATCGAGCAGGGCGGTTCCCCGGGCCGAGAAATCGTCCGCTGCGATCATCGCCTCCTCAGCGTTACGTCCAGGACTCGCCGGCTCAGCGCCAACCTCGGCCAGCACCTCAAGACCGACTTTTGCCCCCTCTCTGGCCAGTGACTTGCGCTCGCCATCGGCGATGCTGCGCATGGCACCATATAGAAAGGTGGTCAGCGGCATGCCGGCCGGGCAATTCCGCTCTCCGTCGATCGTCCTAACGACGGCCTCTTGCAGCAGGTCGTCACCACTCATGTTCGTCTTGAACGCCAGGATCTCCGCTGCCCGGAGGAGTTTGACCTGCGCCGCCTTCGAAAGCGCGGTGTAGGCCTCGATAAACTCCTCCCTGGTGAGCGCCCTCGAGCCACTCTTCGACACACGTCCTCCTGCCCATTAGGGCTCCACCGAATCCATCGTCGGACATGATGCGACAGTTTTGTTCATCGGACGAGGGTCGGCCCGCCTGAGATGACGAGGAATTTTCCTCAAAGGCGGAATTTTTTCGATCCATGTGTCCGAGGCCCGATACCAGAGAGCCTAAAGGATTAAGGGCAGGGGCTGACACGATTTCCTGCCTTGCAACCTCTAGCTCGCGTTGAAAGGCGCAAGAAATCATGGATACGTTTAAGGATAACACTCCCCCCGATCACTCCAACGGCCGTGGCCCAGACCACGGCAAGCCGAAGCCACCGGAAACCTACAAGTTCCGGATCGACAAGGCGGATTACGAGATTGAGAACCCGGCCCCGACCGGCCGCGATCTCCTGATCCTCGCCGGCAAGAATCCGCCCGACCGCTTCCAGATCTTCCAGCGCGGGAAGGGCGGGGAGCTCCAGCCAGTCAAGCTTGACGACGCCGTCGACCTGCGGGAGCCAGGCGTCGAGCGGTTCGTCACCCTGCCCCTCGACCAGACCGAGGGCGAGATGCAGGAGGTCCCGCCCCGGCGGGACTTCCACCTCTCGGAGAACGACACCGAAATGCTCGACCGCCTGGGGCTCCGCTGGGAAACCATCCGCGACGGGGGTATGGCCGCCGTCGTGATCCGCGACTACCCGATCCCATCGGGCTACAACCACGCCATCGCCGATATCCACCTGCGGATCGACCCAGGGTACCCGGATACGCAGCTGGACATGGTTTATGTCAGTCCGGCACTTGCCCGGGCTGACGGTCTCCCGATCGGCGCGCTCTCCATGGAGGGCTTCGCCGGCACGATGTGGCAGCGGTGGTCGCGGCACCGCACGGCCGACAACCCGTGGCGGCCGGGTGTCGACGATATCGGAACGCATCTCGCCCTGGTGGATCACTGGTTCTCCCGCGAGTTCATCAAGGCGGCGGCCTAATCCGATGCGGGTCACGCTTACCCTGACGAGGGCGCAGCACGCCCTCCTCTCGGACCATCTCCTGCCTGGGGATGGTCTCGAGGCCATTGCTCTCGCGCTCTGCGGCCGGGCCGCGAGCGGAGAAACCCACCGTCTTCTTGTCCACGAAATCGTGCCAATCCCGCACGACGCGTGCATGGTTCGCAAGGCGGATCAGGTGACATGGCCGACCGACCTCCTGTTGCCCCTGCTACAGAAGGCGACCAAACGCGGCATGGCGATCATGAAGATCCATAGCCACCCCGGTGGCGGGGCCAAGTTCAGCTCTGTGGATGATCGGTCTGATGCGGTACTCTTTCCCTCGATCCAGGCGGCCATTGATGATGGCTTGCCCCATGCCAGCGCGATCATGCTGCCGGACGGGCGGATCATGGGACGAGTGCATCACGACGATGGACAGCATTCGTCGATCGATTGCGTGAGCGTCATTGGCGACGACCTGACCTTCTGGCATGCCGATGAAACCGCTCAGGACGTTCCTGAATTCGCCCGGCGCCACGCCCAGGCATTCGGGCAGGGCACCTTTCAGCGCCTGCGCCACCTGTCCATCGCTGTCGTTGGCTGCTCCGGTACAGGGAGCGTCGTAATCGATCAGCTGGCGCGGCTCGGCGTGGGACGGCTTGTCCTGGTGGATCCCGACCTCGTCGAGGAGAAGAACCTGAACCGGATCCTCAACACGGTGCGTGCAGATATCGGGCTGCCGAAGGTCAAGGTGTTGGGTGCCTTCATCAATCGGCTTGGGCTCGGAACGATCGTCGAAGCGATCCAAAGCGATCTCTCACATCCCGACGCCCTGAAGGCCGTTGCCTCGTGCGATGTTGTGATCGGCTGCATGGATAGCGTGGACGGGCGTGATCTCCTCAACAGGATCGCCACCTTCTATCTTCAATCCTACTTTGACGTCGGCGTCCGCCTCGATGCCGATGGCCAAGGCGGAGTCGATCAAATCTGCGGCAGCACCCATTATCTCCAGCCCGGTGGGTCGAGCTTGAAGAGCCGAGGCGTCTACACGGCGGAGCAGGTTCGGGCGGCGGGTCTCCACCGGACCGATCCGGACGGCTACCGGGATCAGGTCGAGCGAGGCTACATCCGCGGGATTGCGGAAGACCGCCCTGCGGTCAACAGCGTGAACTCGTTCTACGCGAGCCTGCTTGTGATGGACCTGCTGGCACGCCTTCATCCCTATCGCCTGGATCCGAACAGGGAATTCGCTGGCCAGACGATCAGCTTGTCGATCGGGTCCTGGCTCAGGCGGGAGGACGGGGAGCCCGATCAGGCCCTCGCCCGCTATGTCGGCCGCGGGGATATGACCCCTCCGCTTGACCGGCCTTACCTTGATGTCCCGAGGGGGGCATGATGCTCGACGGAATCAAGAGCATTATTCGGGGCGCTGGTCGTGCCCTTGCCGTCTGGCGCGGCCGGTACGTCACGTCCTTCGTCGACGATGATCCCGATGTGGTGCAGCCCGGTACGATTTATGTAGTCGGGGAGGGCGGCCACCCCTGGTTTGCGGCCATGGCCTGCCCCTGTGGTTGCGGCGAGACGATCAAGCTGGCCATGGTCCAAGGCAGCCGCCCCCGCTGGAGCTTCGCCAGGCATTGGGACGACACGGTTTCATTAAAGCCGTCCGTCTGGCGCAAAGTCGGATGTAAGAGCCACTTTTGGGTACGGTCCGGCCGGATCGATTGGTGCTAAACCACGGGAATGGTGATTGGCCGGGTCGCCTCGTCCAATCACCACCTCGCCACAGCTAGGCGAGACGTGGCGGTTAGGTATCCCAGCCTAGGCCTGTCGAGCGTCTTGGGCGTCCCGCTGGTCGGGTTGCTTTGAACGTCATAGCCTGCGCCTCACGGGAGCCCAGCGAGTGCTAACACGATCCATCATCAAGAACCATCCAGGGCCGTAGTTGGGGCCGCAGATCGGCTTAAACGATTTGAGCCGAGTCCCGCACGGTTCGTCCGGTTTGAGGTCTCTACGCCGGTTCAACCCGCCTTTAGGTCCGTGTCGATTGACGCGTCACCCATTTGGAGGATCCCGCTTCGTCAGAGGTTTGTCGGCCCAAGCAGAATCTTACGGTTCAATTCAATTGTGGAATTTCGCTCGGCGCGGGACGGGTCAAATTCATTTCCTCCGCAACGTGAACTGAAAACGTCTTTGCTTCGCTCATAGGAGGTTGGAGTCACGCTCCTAGGCAAAACTTCTAACGTACGGTGCAGATGGAAACCGGAGCGGCAGATCTGCCATCTCATCGATAGGAGCCATCCGTGGTACTCGATCGTCCGAGGGATAGCGATGGCCTATGTGATGATAAGATGGCGAAGGCGATTTTCTTGCTCGAAGGCGTGCCAAGATAGTTCTATATATTCATGATGTTGCAGCTTCCCGCAAGCACTTGTTACCATTGATCTTTTTCTCTCGGTCCGGCTGATTTCCCCCACAGATTGCCGGGAAATGCCCCCCATTATCCATATGGGATGCATAGCTTGCATATGGCCTCAATCTGTTGGCCAGCAGCCTACATCATGGTGGGCAGTCATTTACCTCATTCGCTGGATATGCGCCGCATGCTCTCGGCCAGTGGGGTAAGGGCGCGATCGAGCTGATCAATAACGTGGGTAACATGTGGCGCCCAGCCGAGAAACACCGTCCCAGCTGGCGTCAGTGTTGCAGGGTGCTTGGACTTTCGGTCGAGAAGCCGGAGCTCAAGAGCCTTCTCGACGCGATCAATTGCGTCGGTAACTTCCCAACGCTCCATGCCATAGCTGGCGGCTACTCGTGTGAGCGCTCCTTTGGGTGTCTTTGATGCTTCTTCAAGTGCCGCCAGTGCCACTTGAAAATCATCGATTCTTACCTTCCAGGAGAGGGCAGCTGGTCGGTTCGGTTCCGGGCTTGTATCAATTGTGTCTGACATCAAAAGGCCAACAGAGATCCTCTGAGGAACACAAGCTACATTCTGTCGGCTGATACCCTACAGAATGTAGCTTGTGTTCCCAATCAACGGTAGGGTCACTCCGTTGGCTATTCGCCAACAGAGTGAGTTCTGTCGGTTGATATCCGACAGAACTCCGTTGGTCCACAAGTGATGGCCCGACGTTGGCTCGAAGCCTACAGAATGGGTTCCATTGGTTAGTCTCAAGGCAGTAAAATTATCACCCACTCCGCAAGGAGGATGCAAAGCCAGCTCCGTCACCATCGGCAGGCTCTAGGCCAGCTCGGTCTTGTAGCCCCCTGGAACGGTCAGCGGTTCATAGCTCAAGCTTGGGTCCTCCGCTGACTGCCAAGTTCAGTGATCGGCGGTCTTCAAACAAGGGTGGCAAATGATTGTGGCTAGTGCTTTGGTCTCCTACGGGTTTCCGGTTGCCTCAGAGTGAGACAAAACCAAGAAGCCCGAAACGTCGGAGGTGTATCGTTCCGGGTGTGTTCCGTTTGGCTTGGTTTCCAGAACAAACCTTGTGTGCTCCCCCTAGAGATCTAGGACAAGCGGTTAAAGGGAAGGGATCTGCGACCCTGCCCTTGTCCACCGGCTCTATATGGTGACTTCCGTAGCCTAAGCCTCCTTGGAGACCACAACCCAGGTTGGATTGTGGGATCCGGCCTTTATGCGGAATTTCAGATTTTTAGCTTGACGGCGCTGGTCCGTCGGATTCGAGCCAAAGTCATATCGAACCGCTGACTCGCTCTGCCAATAACCCATCCCTTGGTCGAATAAGATACGAACAGTTGCGCCCGCGTAGCGGAGAATGAGGACCCGCGCATGCTCCATCTGGCTCTTGTCGAGGTAGGCCACCGCCACGGAGTTGCTGAGTGAGGCGAGGACGTGATCTGTAACCTGCTTCCGATGATCGCTCAGCATCCAGTCGTGATGGACAAGGTATGGAGACACCCGCGGGTTTGAGACCGCCCCAACCTGTACCCTCACAACAGTGTCCTTCATGAGCCCTGGAATACGCTCGAGTAAGCCATGCATCAGGCGGACTGTGAGCGGGGAAAACACATACCGATCCGAGTAAGAGACCTCCTTCAAGCTCTCGCCGGCTTTAATTCTCTCGACAAGAGCGGGCGCCTTCGACGCGAGAAGTTTCCAGAAGGCTGCGCCAAACCCCTCCAACGGGCCATCAAGCTCGCGCCCAATGTTCACCAGACTTGCGCCCGGTGCGATCTGCAGAAAATCAGCAGGGTTAACGGTCGTGCCGGCGTGATAAACTTGAGGAACTTCAGCACGGACGAGAGGAAGCTTGGGGAATCCCCATTTCGATGATGGCTGCAGCGCCTCCAGATCCCGTGTGCCCCACACGACAGATCTCGCGTCGCCCTTCACGTGGGCGAGGAGCGTACCGCCCCCAACTTGAGGAATTTTCGGCGTGACACGAAGCGTCGCTCCCGCCTTCATGACCCGGCCGAAAAGGGCAATGCGTTCCTGCACGGGAAGACCCTTGATCACGTCCTCACGTGCGATCACGTCGATGTCCCGCCCACGAAGGCTCAGGCGCCGGATCACGTCGACAATCGACCAGTGTTCCAGATCCCAAGTCAGCGGAGGGCCGTCGAACCAAATGAACAGCTTGCTTGTCGGATCCCTGTCCAATTGCCGGAGGACCGAGTCTGCGAGCAGCTGGGTTTCGAGTTTTGTCGTTGCACCAAACAGGTGATCCTCGGGCGCAATCTGTAGGCGAGGAAGGATTTTATCAGTCAGGAAACGGAAAGCCTTCTCTCGCTCCATCGTCGAGGCGTAGGTTTCGACGTCCTTTGCAAGGATGCACTCCGAACACCCGTGGCGGCAGCTGCTTCCATTCGGACAATTCAGAATATCGGCGGCTCCCTTAACGACGTCCGAGATGAGGCCCGCGGCATTGATCGAGAAACCGGCCCCGCCGGAGGCTTGGTCATAGAGGAAGATCGACCAGCGAGCTGGCATCCCCTCCCACTCTCTGGTCTGCGTGACGCCTAATCCCATTTCGGATGCTTCGATGCCGAGGGTCCGCGCCAAGGCGTCCCGCATCGCGACCGCAATCGGGAGTCCAATAGCCACATCCTCGAGCTCCTCGAACTGGATCTCGAAGACGTCGGTGGTGACTTCGTAGCCAAGTGCATGATGCCGCTGAACCGGGAAGTTCTTCTCGACCCCCGAACAAATGAGGCGTCCACCGTTCTTTTTAGTCACGCGTAAGGGACGATGATTGCTCATCGACTTTGGGACGGGTGGTAGTAGGTGAGGGGGGCCATCCTCCTCGGCGGCACGCCCGCAGTCGAGGCAGATGCAGTACCCGTTACCCCTAGCGCCGAGGGTATGATGGAACACCATACCTGACCGGCTCGCCCTGAAACGGCCGACGGAGGCATCCGCGAGGCTCATCCATTCTCCGCCTCGTGCGGTTACCCACGGGAGCTTCGAGGGGATGAAGTCCGTCTTTTCCACTTCGGCATGAGGCTTCTCAACGGGATCACACGTGAATCCTGACGGACGCAAGTAGCGATACCATTTCAACGAGCCGCTTTGGGCACAGGCAGGGCACACTTCGGGGATATTGTGACTCGTGTCGGTTGCACCGCATCGCTCGCAGCGCCAAGCCGTTCTAAGAGCTTGAATATCCCGGACAGTCGTTTCGAGAGCCGGTCTCTTCCAATCCAGGCGAACGCCTGCAGATTTGTAGACAACGCCGTCAACAACGACATCCGCACCAGGGGCGTAGTCGCGGATTGCACGATCAAGCTCCCGGCTCGGGAACTCCCGCGAAGTCGTACGTCTCTGCTTGTCGTCGGCAGATCCGTCTTGCCTCTTGTTCAGGTGGATCGTCGAATTGTCGAAGATCACTACATCTGTCGGAAAGCCGTGGCCTGGAAGGTAGCTGCGTTTGATCAGCTCCCGAAGAAGGAACTCTTCCACAAGCCGGCGCATCTGGAACTGAAGAGCCATTTGCGCGGCGTCCCGTCCAGCGAGGTCGGTTATGTCGACCCTGATGGCCTCCCACTCGCGCTCTATCGCGGACCGAACGTCAGCGATCGCCTCCCGTGAGGAATCGATGGCTGCATCGGTCTTGCCCTCGAGAAGACTTCCCCTGAGGAGCAGGTCGACTCCGGCTCTCAGATCAAGATTTTGACGGCAGTCGGAGGACCCGAGCCATTCCGTGAATTTGTCACCAGGTGAGCTTCCCGTCTCTAGCCGGGTTCCGTCAGCCATCAGACCGAAGAATGCGCCGGCCTCGAGCTTTTGTAACTCTGCGCCCCTCCCCGCTAGGAAGGCGCCCAGGAGAAAAGCGTTCACATGACGTTGGACGATAATGTTGCTGTCCAGTGTAACCCGCGGTGCGGCAATCGTGCGTGTGAGCAGAGAGATCGGATCGCGAAATACGGCCAGATCCGTCGGAGCGTTCTTACATAGCGTCAATGAGAGAGCCATGGATTGGCCCCGACGGCCTGCACGCCCGACACGCTGCCGGTAGGATGCCGCCGATGGGGGAACGTTCGTGTTTAAGACGGTTCCGATGCTCCCGATATCGACACCCATTTCCATGGTCGTCGAGCAATTGAGAACGTTGATCTGCCCACGCCGATACTCCCGCTCGTACTCGCGAAGCAGCGGCCCCGGCTGCTGAGCGGAATGTTCAGCCGAGCGGTAAAACGCGTCGAACCGGGCGATCCGGTCGTGGAGGTTCGTCCAGACGCCACGCTCTCGCGCTGAAGCCACACATTCGTCTGTTTGTACCCAGTCGTCGATCTCGGTTCGATTGATCTGCCGGCCGTCCCGTGACCTGAATGGAAATGGGAACTGCGGCATCTCGATTGGTGAGGCGGGGAAAAAGACGTCGCCACCCGACTTCAGCATAGGGTAGGGCGACAGCCCTTTGAACGTGCGATCAAGAACACGGCGCGTCAGCGGGCAGACCGCACCGTTACGGAGAGGGGCAAAATTGAACCTTTCGGGGTTCAGCTGAGAGCCGTCCGCAGCTGGGATCAGGACCGGCTGGATGGCAGACCAGGCAGAATCCATGATCGAGATCAGGATTTCGCGGTCAATGGCTTCATCGAAGCTCAGGCCAAACGCCTGGGCCAGGAGCGACAGCATGAACGGGCGGCGAGCCGACGGCTTGTTTGAAATCTGAGGCCAAAAGACCTGATGAGGGCGCTGGCCGGCACGGGGGTCGCCCCAGGTGATCACGTATTTCGAGGGGACCTTAGGGGCGATCCAATGCAAAATCCCAGGGTCGACCGCTACCGCGTAGGATCCACGAAGGACGCGCACGGTGCAAATCGTCAAGAAGTCTTTCCAATCGTTCAGCGTTCCGCCTCGGTCAGAGAAATCCCGGGGTACGGTTGTGATCCGCTCGATTTCCTGGAACGTGATCCGAATGAGCCCCATGGTTTCGATGCTATTTTGCTTATTCGGCCGCCGGATAACCTCCCGGAGCAGAGCAAACTTCGCGAAATCATCCGCCTGGTTAAAGCGAATATCGCGGTTCCCCCATATGTCAGACTTGATCCACCGCATGCAGGTCTCGTCCGACTTGATCGCCTGAATGGCATCCGACCAGCTCAGGACCCGCTCCTTCGGCTGAAGCGACTGGATTCCGAGGATGAGATCATCCCGGATCGGAGCCATGGTGGCGGCTAGAGGCGGGTTCTCCGCTATCGTTTTCTCGACATTGGCCAGGAGTTCCCGTTTCTTCTGCAACTCAGCTTCCTGATGCGGAGCTATCGCAGGGCTGGCCTGGACGGAATGGTAGAGCAGGGCGCGAACATAGTTGCGCTCCGCTTCGGCCTGAAGTTTGGCCGCGAGACGCGCTGTGCCTTGGCGACTGTCGGTAAAGGTTAGGAGCTGGCGTCCTTCGGCCGGAAACGGTCCTTTGTTGTCCTTCGTTGCGAGTGTTGGCGCCGCATCGTCCAACAGCTCAGGGACGATGTTACCAAGAAGAAATGGCGCGCCGACGCGAAGGTGGGCCAGCCGTGCGTTTCCAACCTTGAAGAAGCCTTGGCAACTTGGGCATTGGTCACGTTCTCTGACGATCCGGAGCCCAAGGCCGGCTTCCGCTTCTTTCTCAAGGATCTGACCGGTCATTGGATTGACGCGGATCTTCTGGCCCCCGCTTGTATCGTTTGCAACGATGAGAACCTCGTCGCTCGCAAGTTGACCGTCTGGGGACAGATTCAAAGCCTCGTCGTCCGGAACTTCGTCGTCAAGTTCGGCTAAGAACTCATCCTCAAGCGGGTTCGGGGGACGGGACGTTAGTCTCTCCGTCCCATCCTGACTAAATACAGTTTGGGCGTCCAATATCGCCGTGCCGCACCCCGTGCAGAAGAGGAGTTCAAAGGCGTGGGTTCTACAGAACGGACATTGATCGATCCTCTCATGAAAGACGGATCCGAAGGGCCAGTCTTCTCCCTCGAGAGATGTCCCTTTCAGGCCTGAACAGTGCGGATCGGGGCAGGCCCAGACACCGCCCTGCGACCGATGAAAGGCGTGGATTTTGAGAGGCTGAAGCAGGCGTCCATCTTTTTGTGCCTGGGAGGCCGCCACGAGGATGTCCGCCCCGCGGTCCTCGTCGACGCCAACCGCCTCGCACCACTGCGACAATGACATGGGCTTGGTTCGAAGCTGATCGAACCCACGGCGGAAATCAGGGGATCGCCCGAGGCGGTCAAACAGATCATCTATGCCGTTGTTCGCCTCGGGAAGTTCGGCCGAAGGATCGATGGGCGGCAGGTCGGGTAGTGACCGTTTGCCTTCGATAACCTCGACGCTGCTAAGGGGAACGCCCGCAACGTCCGCGAGAAAGCGCTGGAGCGCCTCTCGTATGGCCGGATCGCTCTCCTTTCCGATCGTCGCCGACGTCGCAACGAAGCGCACGTCACTGGGGCTCACTCCAAACGCTCGTGTGACCCGCCGTAACAGCAGCGACAACTCGGCAGCCTGTGAGCCAACATAGGAATGTGCTTCATCAAGAACTATGTAGCGCAGCTTACCCTGAGACTGCTGGATGATCGGCTGATCCTCGTGCCGGATCAGCATGTACTCCAACATGGTCGTGTTGGTTACGAGGATGGGGGGAGGGTTCGCTCGGAGAAGGCGGCGGGATCGAACCTCTTCCGGCGTGTTCAGCTGTTCCGCATTCGGGACGTCCTTCGGCGTCGACCCGTTGTACAAGCAGAATCTGATGGCTCCCTTGAACGGGGCTACCCAATCCGAAAGACGCTCCCGTTGGCTGTTGATGAGTGCGTTGAGGGGATAGATCATGATCGCCCTGACGCCGCGAATTGGTCCTCCTCGATCCTCTGCTTCCCGCACCAAGTCTTCGAGCATCGGTACGACGAAGCATTCGGTTTTCCCTGATCCCGTCCCGCTGGACACGAGGATCGACCGCGGCTCCGGCGCCAGAAGCTGGTTCCAGGCCTTGAGCTGATGCGAATACGGACGACGGGACCTCTCGAGGCGATATCGCTCACGGCCGTCGGGCTTGGGCAATCCCGTGCCATCAAGAGCGTCGACCAGGCTCGGGTGCAGCAAGGAACCTGACAGTTCGCCAAAGGTTTGGTCCGCGACTTCCCAGCTATGCACGGCTTCGATGACGGGATCGGCGACAAACGCTCCTGCATGGCCGGTGCCAGGTAGGGTTTCAAGGAGATGGCGCCGGAGGGATTGGGATTTGAGGCCTGCCCACCCGACTACAGCCGCGGTGGATCGGCGCCCGATCCGCTCGAGCGTGTCAAAGGACGTTACTGCGTTCATTAGGCCACCTTGGAAAGGATAAGAGCGTCACCGCGGGCATAAGCCCACAGACGGGTGAGCGCGATAGGGAAGGCTTCGTCGAAATATGCTTGGTCGAAGGTGCGACAGGCCCGCAGCCCCCGATCAATGCTTGGTGTGATCTCAAGAATTCCGAGACAGATCTGAGCGGCTACATAAGGAGCGTCCAAAACCGTAAGCGTTCTTTCATCGAACCGCATGAAGCCCTTTGCAAGCATCGGAACTTTAGCTCTGAAATTGGGTCTGTTGGGCCACGCGGACCGTTCCCCGTTCCGTCTGATGCATTCGTCCGCAAGAAACTCCCCATGCTGCTCTGTCAGCATGACTGCCGTTTGATACGGCATCTGAAGAAGTTTCGTGCCATCGGTGCCTGCATCGAGCTTGAGGCTCAGACGCACGAAATCAAGATGGGTTTTCAGCGACGGAGCGAGATCCTCAATCGATTGGAGCTGGTTCACGATCCGGCCTGTCGCGAGCTTCTTTCTGTCTGTCGGGTCCGGAATGAACGATAGGCTTTCTTCCCAGATGTCGAGGCGGCTGCGGAATACCTCACACCAAGCCTCCATCGGCGTCAGGGTCCACCAAAAGGGCAACTCCCCCTCTATCTCGAGCAGGAGGGGAAGGTCATTTGTCTCGGCAGAAGCGAGGAGAGCGACGCCAGCCCCAGGACGACGATGGAGAAGTCTCAGAGCATCGAAGGTCTGGAGAGGAAGATACCCTTTGAAAGTCTTGATCATTCCCTTCAGGTAAGAAAGGGCTTCAGTGCCCGATGACGCTTCGGCCGCTTTGAGTTGAGCCAAGATGTTGCTCTCGCGCTCCTTCTCAGGTTCGGTCAACATCGCCTGAACGATCGGGTCAAGGCTAGGTAACACACCGTCTTCCAGAAGGCCCGGCATGAAAAGAGGGCGGGAGCGGGAGACACCATCGACCTTGGCGAAGACAAGCCAAGGGCCCTGACCTTGTGGTATTTCGATCCGCAGGTCTGGGAGCTCTTCTAGCGAGCACACCCGTAAGATCTGCTCCTGGCCGAGGAGTGCCGCAAAAGGACGTCCGACGATTTCGACAGCCTCCGCAGCCTTGATGTTTGCGGATGACCGTCGGTCGAATCCAACCCTGCCCCCGTCGTTGATCAGCCTGAGATCATATCGCTGAACGTCAATGCGGGTTTCATTGGCACCAGACGATGCGTACAGGCGAACTTCACAATCCAAGTCCTCAGCGCATGCGAACAGCCCCAACAACTCGCTCCTGACGTGCGCCAAGGCAAGGGAGCGCTCAAAGGAGCGGTTGAGCGAAAGGTATTCGTCGACCCGGCCTCCTTGGATAAGCTCTGCCCTTAGGACGGCCCGGCCGCCCGTTTCAATGGTCATCCCCCGGAGATCGGCGACCGAGAGAATGGTCCGATGGGGAACCCTTTCGCCAGCGGCATTGAAGAAGGCGATTTCATTCCCGACGAGCGGCAACTTGGCTCGAAGGGATGCGCTGCCCGGCCATCGGAGTTCCACAGAGATCTCGCGTAGCCTCTCGCCCGCATCATAGGTGAGGCTTACCGTGTCACCCGTGGTATCGTTCGTGATCGATAGGGTGGTTCCAGGGGATGTAGGGATGACCTCTTTGAGCCGAAAGCTGTTGAGAGACACCGATGCCCGTTGTCCGACCGTCCCCCGCCTGACGGTGGCTCCTGCCGGAACAATCCCAAGTCGAGTTCTGTCTCGGGCGATTCCGTCCTCGAAAGAGGTGATCTCAATCAGTCCTAGTGGGGGAGACTGCCGGCTCAAGGTCCTCCATTCAGCCTTCAAGCCGACCGGCCGCCATCGGACAAGATGATCGGGAATAGCGGAGAGCAACCCGCCTCCAGCAAGCCTTTGAATTTTGGGGACGCCCGCAAACACGGGGACCGATGCCGAGAGATCAGATACTGTATTTCCAGTCAGGCTCACCTGGCCAATGTCGTCACGGTCCGCGGACGAGGTGATTTGATAGATGAGGCCGTCGGATGTCTCGATGCGGACCTGTCCCGCAAGACGATAGAGCGTGAGGCCATCTACCAAGCCCACATCCGTGAAGGTGCCGGATTGAACGATGATCTTTTCGACGGAGACAGCCACGGCGACGAACAGGACCTCGTCGCGGGATCGAACGCTACCTGTTCCGAGAAACCGGATGTCGTTCAGCTCCCCCGTGCTTCCGGCTCGGAAGGTGAGGACCTCGCTATCGATGGGCCCACCGCCGGGGATCTCAACCTCGCAGAGATCACGACTATCGACGTGGAGGCATGCACTGACGCGGTCTCGAAGTGAAAACTTCCTGATGACCGGATTACCTTGCAGGATCGACCTCGCCGTCCAGCAGGTCTCGCCTTTGGCGGGTCTGTCCAAAATTGCAAGGCAGCCTTGCGTCCGTTCGGCGATCGGGCCGGATGGCATCAGCCGT
>Ga0182736_1001412_pt1 | contig 23651 bp, 28 predicted proteins | sample eDN5th30CKraftBY_FD_128882 | JGI IMG/M metagenome (GOLD analysis project Ga0182736, IMG submission 128882) | Enriched backyard soil microbial communities from Emeryville, California, USA - eDNA 5th pass 30_C Kraft BY (version 2) (version 2) | ecosystem: Environmental > Terrestrial > Soil >... | reverse complement strand
CCGCGCCTGGATCGCAACCTGGAACGACAACCCCCGCCCCTACGTCTGGACCAAAACCGCCGACCAAATCCTGACCAGCATCGGAAACTACTGCACCAAAATTAATGACTCAGGACACTAGCGCCGCTCGGCGACCATCGTGGTGAGCATCTCGGCGAAGGCGCACGCCGCTGCGGAGTGGTAGACCCCGGCGCGCTGCAGCACCTGCACGGTGCGGGTGGGCAGCGGCGGGTCCAGGGGGACCGGGTGCAGGTCGGGGCGTTCGCTGGTGATCGCATCCGGCAACACGGTGGCCACGGCGCCGCGTCCCACCAGTTCCAGCAATGCGCTGACCGAGTTCGCCTCGATCGCGATGTTCTGCGGCACTTGGTATGTGGCGAAGTAGGCGTCGACGTGCAGCCGGGTGGCGAAGTCCGAACTGAGCAGCCCGAGAGGCTCGCCGGCCAGTTCGGCGACCGGCACCCGCACGGCACCCGTCTCGAGCGGATGGCCCGAGCCCACCACCAGAACCAACGTCTCGTTGAACAGTGTCCGGGCCTCGATGCCGGCCGCGTGCTGGCCGGCGAAGCCGATCCCGAGGTCGAGTCGATCTGCCAGCAGGTCGGCCTCCATCCGGTCCTGGTTGGTCTCCAGAACCGTCACCCTGATGCCGGGATAGGCCTCCCGATAGCTGTAGATCAGCTGGCCGATCAGATACGCGGTGAAGGTGGGCGTCACCGCGATCCGCAGGTTGCCGCGCGACAGATCCCGCACGTCGTGCACGGCCCGCTCGGCGGCCTCTAGATCCCGCATCGCCAGCCGGGCATGGTAAACGTAGGCCGAGCCGGCGTCGGTGAGCCGGACGGTGCGGCCGGACCGGTCGAACAGCTGCACCCCGAGCGTGTGCTCGAGTTGCTTGATCTGTTGAGACAGCGTCGGCTGGGAGATGTGCAGCGCTTCGGCGGCCCGGGTGAAATTTTGATGGTCGGCGACCGCCAGCAGGTATTTGATGTGCCGCAGCTCCATCGATCGACTATAGGAATACGGTGTCGTCGGCGTTGCGATACCGGGCCGAACTGTTGCCGTCGACCCGGCGGGGTCGCGGCGCCCGGATCGGATGTCGGCGAACGCACTCCATGAGCGTCACCGGGCGCGCGGGATCTCCGCGGCGATGGTGTCCATCAGCGCGGTGTAACGCTTGGCCTCCGGGTCGCGGCCGGGCTTGCCGCTGGAGATCAGCCCGGCGGCCAGCCCGCGGGCCGGGTCCGCCCAGATGGCGACATTGACCAGGCCCAGGTGCCCGAACGCCGACGGCGCGGCGCGCCCGAACGGGCCGAACCGCTCCGAGCCGAGCATGTAGCCGGTGCCCCAGCGCAGCGGCACCAACCCGGTCGCCACATCCGGGCGCAGCCGCCGGCACTGGGCCGTCGCCGCGGTCATGGTCTCCGGCGAGACCACCCGCACTCCGTCGAGTTCACCCCCGCGGCGCCAGATCTCGGCGAACTTCGACAGCTCGAACGCCGTGGAGATGGTGTTCGACGACGGGATGACGCTGGTCAGATACAGCGGGGTGTTGGTGAACGGGATGATCTCGTGCATCGTCCCGCCGATGGCCCGCCGGAACACCGCGGCCACCGGCCCGGGAAGCGGGCGGCCGGTGGCGTGACTGGGCGCCACTAGCGGCACATCGGCTTCGGCGACACCGAAATTCGTCCAGCGGAAGCCCAGCGGATCCAGTATCTCCGTCGCCAGGATCTCGCGGATCTGCCGCCCGGTGGCCGCCGAGACGATCTCGCGCATCAGCGGGCCCCAGGTCAGCGCGTGGTACATGTGCGCCCAACCCGGGGGATAGATCGCCCGCAGGTTCGCCAGCTGCTGCCGGGTGTACTCGCTGTCATCGACGCGATGCACGTCCGGCCGCGGCCCGGTGGCGAACGGCACCCCGGCGCTGTGGGTCAGCACCTGGCGGATCGTGGTGCGGCTCTTGCCGTGTCGACCGTACCCGGGCAGATAGTCGGCCACCCGGTCGTCGAGCGAGAAGCAGCCCCGCTCGACGAGCATGTGTACCACGGTGGAGGTGATCGCCTTGGCGGCCGAGTACGCGCAGAACGGGGTGTCCACGCCCACCGGGACCTGCTCGGCGTCGGCGGGATCGGTGGGGGCATTACCCCAACCGTGCCCGATCGCGCGGTTGAGCACGACGCGGCCGTTGTGGCGCAGGCACAACTGGATCGCCGGGTGCATACCGGCGGCATACCAGTGCCGCGCCGCCTGCCAGATCCGTTCCACCGCAGCAGGATCGAGACCAGACGAATCCTCGTCACCGACAATGGTCACCGCGTCCAGATCGGCCGGAACACGGATCCGCCCATCGGGTGTGGTCATCTCGGGGATCTCCGGTTTCACCGCTGCCGCCCTTCGCCCCGCCCGAAGTACAGTTCTTGGGTCGCAAAGCAGACCAGCTGGCCGGCCCGGTTGTACATCGTCGAACTGGTCAGACCGCGCCCGGCGACGCCGCTGGGCGTGAACTGGTCGGACAATACCCAATCCGACAGGTCGACGGGCCGCTGAAACCACAGCGCATGGTCGATCAGCGCGTTGAACACGCTGGTCTTGGTGGCGCGCCGCATGGCGACGGCCGTCTCGACCATGGTGGTGCCGGACAGGTAGGTCACCAGGGCGCTGTGCAGCGCGGGGTCCGCCGGTATCTCCGCAACAGGCTTCCACCACAACCGGATCCGCGGTGACAGCTCGCCGCGGTCCAGCGCCAGGCGTGGCGGCGGGTCGACGTAGCGCAGGTCGAACGGATGCGGCTGCACCCAGTAGCCGCCCAGTTCGTCGGCGTAGTCCGCGAGTTGCTGCTGTACCGGCGGCACGGAATCCGGATCGGGCACTTCAGGCAGCGGCTGCTGGTATTCGGGCGCGTCGACGTCGGCACTGAACGACGACAGCACTTCCAGCAGGATCTCGCCGTCCTGGCGGGCGGTGACCTGGCGGGTCGACAAAGTCCCCCCGTCGCGAGCCACGTCGACGTGCAGCTCGACCGGGCGGCGGGCGTCACCGGCGCGCAGGTAGTAGACGTGCAGGCTGTGCGGTGTGCGCCCCGGGGCGGTGCGGCTGGCCGCCATCAGTGCCTGCCCGGCGATGTGCCCGCCGACGATGTGGTGGCGCGGGTTGTCCAGTTGGGTGGCCACGAACTGGTGCTCACCGGTCTGTTCGACGTCGAGGGTGGAGACGATGTCGGCCAGCGCCGGTTGCGGGAAGGACACGCCGGTCACGCGTGCGCCCCGTACTCCAACAGGTACACCCCGGCGCCGATCAGCACGACGCCGCCGGCCATCACCGGTGTGAACGGGTCGGCGAACAGGAACCGGGCCAGCGCCGCGGTCAAAGCCACCCCGACGCCGGACCAGACCCCGTAGGCCACGCCGACCGGGATCCCGCGCTTGAGCACCAGCGCCAGCAGCACGAACGACACCAGGTAGCCGACGGTCACCGGGATCGCCCACTGCCATCGGCTGAAACCCTCGGAGGCCCGCAACGACAGCGTCCCGGCGACTTCGAACCCGATCGCCCCGAACAGCAGAATCCAGGCCATCACTCGCCGGTGAACTCGGGCTTGCGTTTGCCCATGACGGCGCCGATCCCCTCCATCAGATCCTTGGACGCCAGGAACGCCGAGTTCCACGCCGCGACGTAGCGCAGGCTGGCCGCCACCCGGTCGGTGCGCTGCTCATCGAGCACATCCTTGACGCCGGCCACGGTCAGCGGCGGGTTGGCGGCGATCTCGGCAGCGGTGGCGTGCGCGGCGGCCAGGCAGGCGTCGGCGTCGGCAAAGACGTCGTTGACCAGGCCGATCTTCTCCGCCCGGGCGGCGTCGATGTCTTTGCCGGTCAGCGCCAGCTCGCGCAGATGCCCGTCGGACAAAATCAACGGAAGCCGGGCCAGGCTGCCGACGTCGGCGACGATCGCGAGTTTGACCTCGCGCACGCTGAACTTGGCATCGGCCGACGCGTAGCGGATGTCGACCGCGGAGATCAGGTCCACCCCGCCGCCGATGCACCAGCCCTGGACCGCCGCGATCGTCGGGGTGCGGCAGTCGGCGACCGCGGTGATCGCATCCTGCATGCCGCGCAGGTCGCGGTGGAAGTCCGCCCGCTGTCGGGCCAGCGCACCCTCGGCCAGCATCGGGGTCAGGGTGCCGCCCATCGCGGCCAGATCCAGCCCGTAGCTGAAATTCTTGCCGGATCCGGTCAGCACGATCGCGCGCACGTCGCGGTCGGCGTCCAGCTCGGCGAACACCCGCGGCAGCTCCGACCAGAACGCCGGGCCCATCGCATTGCCCTTGCCCGGTCCGATCAGGGTCACCTGGGCGACGTGATCCTTGGTCTGGACGGTGACGGATTCATAGGACTCGGTCATACCCAGACCGTAGCGTGGGCACATGGCCTCCGATCTACGACCCGGTCCCGACGCGCCCCCCGCCGATGAGCTGGCCGGTGCCGAAGCCACCCTCGCGGTGCTGGCACAGGTGCTGCATCACATCAGCGGCGACGAGCTGTCCAAACAGACGCCGTGCTCGGAATTCGACGTCGCGCAGCTGACCGATCATCTGCTGAACTCCATCACCGTCCTCGGTGGCGCGGCCGGCGCACAGTTTCCGGCCCGCGACGCCACCGAGCCGCCCGAACGGCAGGTCATCGCCGCGGCCCGGCCCGCCCTGGACGCCTGGCACGACCGCGGCCTGGACGGCACCGTCACGATCGGCCCCAATGAGCTACCGGCACGGATGGCGGCGGGAATCCTGTCGGTCGAATTCCTGGTGCACGCGTGGGACTACGCGACGGCGACGGGCCGCACGGTGGACGTGGCCGAACCGCTGGCCGAGTACGTGTTGGATCTGGCGCACGCGATCATCACCCCGGCGGGCCGGGTCCGAGCGGGGTTCGACGAGCCCGTCGAGGTCGCCGACTCCGCCCCGACCCTGCAGCGGCTGATCGCATTCACCGGACGGTCATAGCCCCGCTACCTGCGCGTCAGCCCGATGTCGCCCGACCTGCCTACCGTTGGTAGGACATGGACGTTTCCGGATGGTTATGGGCACTGACGATCGTCGGCCTGGTGGGGCTCCTGGCGTTCGACTTCTTCGCGCATGTCCGCAGGGCGCATGTTCCGACATTGGCTGAGGCCGCGGCCTGGTCCGTCGGCTACATCGCGATCGCCGTGCTGTTCGGCCTCGGCATGTTCGTCTTCGGCGGAGCCGATGCGGGCTCGGAGTACTTCGCCGGGTACCTCACCGAGAAGGCGCTGTCGGTCGACAACCTGTTCGTCTTCCTGGTCATCATGGCCGGCTTCCGGGTGCCCCGAGTCGACCAGCAGAAGGTGCTGCTGTTCGGGATCGTGATGGCCCTGGCCGCGCGGACCGGCTTCATCCTGCTCGGCGCCGCGCTGATCCACCGGTTCTCCTGGGTTTTCTACTTCTTCGGCCTGCTCCTGCTGCTGGCGGCTGGCAACATGCTCAGGTCGGGTGGCACCGGGGTGTCTCCACGCCTCCCCGATGCCATCGTCGGGTTGGTGCAGAAGATGGTGCCTACCAGCGCGCGGTACGACGGCGACCGGTTGTTCACCCGGATCGGCGGGCGCTGGGTGATCACCCCGATGTTGTTGGTGATGCTGGCGATCGCCGGCACCGATGTGCTCTTCGCGCTGGACTCGATCCCGGCGATCTTCGGCCTGACCCAGAACACCTACATCGTGTTCACCGCGACGGCGTTTTCGCTGCTGGGTCTGCGCCAGCTCTACTTCCTGATCGACGGCCTGCTCGACCGGCTGGTGTACCTGTCCCACGGCCTGTCGGTGATCCTCGGCTTCATCGGCGTGAAGCTGATCATGCACGCGATGCACGAACAGGGTGCCGGCGGCATCGAGATCGGCACCGGGACGTCGCTGCTGGTGATCGTCGGCGTGCTCGCCGCCACGGTCATCGCCTCCCTGCGGCACCGCCGGCACGCACCCCGCAGCGAGCCCGAGCCCGAGCGCGAGCTAGCACTGCGGCGCTGACTACACCCGCTCGAGGTAGAAGTAGAAGTAGCGGCCGTTATCCAGTACGCCCGCCTTGCCGTTCATGATGCCCATCACGGTGTCGTCGTCGACGCGCTTGAAGTGGTCGTGGGTGGGCTGGCCGTCGTAGACCATGGTGGCCACCACCTCGCCGCGGAACTCCTCGTTCCACAGGCTGGCCTCGCCCTTGCCGAGTTTGACGTTGGAGAACTTGTTGCCGTCCTCGTCGAGGCAGACCAGCGGCTGCACGTCGGTGACCGAGCGGAACGTCTTACCGAACCAGCGCGCCTTTTCCAGCAGGCCGTTCATCTTGTGGCCGGTGACGAACTCCCCGCCACGCCACTCGCCGATCATCTGCTCGAGGGTGGCCGGCGGCAGCGTCGCCCAGAACTCGTCGAGTTCGGCGTCGGAGATGGTGTCGGTGCGCTGTTTGAACGCGGTGAACCTGGTGCGGGCCTGCTCGTCGCTCATCGTGCTCACCCGGCCTTCTTGACGGCCCGCTTCAGAGCGAACAGCAGCCCGTGCGCCAGCACCGCGGCCACCCCGGGCAGCGGGTTGTCGGCGCGGACGGTGTAGCTGATCTCGGTGCCCGAACCGGCCGGGCGCAGCACCACGTCGCCGACGTAGTTGCGGAACGGGATGCCCGACACCCCCCGGTAGCTCAGCCGCTGATCGGGCTCGAAGGCGATGACCTCCTCGACCATCGGCGCCATCCCGGGCACCGCCTGGATGCGGCGCTGCGCGCCCACGCCGTTGGGCTCGGGAGCGCCGGGCTTCACCAGGGTGATCTTCAGGCCGGGCGCCCACGAGGACATGCCCTCGTGGTCGGAGAGCACAGTCCACACCCGGGACGCGGGTGCTGCGACGGTGGCGGTAGCGGTGGCGTGCATAGAAGTCCTCCTCAGATCCAGCCCTGAGCGAACCGTAACAGCGCGTCGTTCTCCTCCGGCGCGCCGATGGTCACCCGGACCCCGTCGGAGCCGTAGGGGCGCACCACGATGCGGGCCTCGGCGGCGGCGGTCACGAACTCGGCGGTGCGCTGCGCCAGCGGCAGCCACACGAAGTTGGCCTGCGACTCCGGCAGCTCGAACCCGGCGTCCCGCAGCGCCGCGGACACCCGGGTCCGCTCGGCGACCACCGCGTCGGTGCGGGCCAGCAGTTCGTCGGCGGCATCCATCGAGGCGATCCCGGCGATCTGCGCCACGGTGGACACCGTGAACGGCACGTAGACCTTGCCCAGGGCGGTGATGATCTCCGCATCCCCGACCGCATAGCCCAGCCGCAGCCCGGCCAGCCCGTAGGCCTTCGAAAACGTCCGTAGCACAACCACATTCGGATATTCGCGAACCAACCCCAGGCTGTCGGGCGCCATGCCGTCGCGGGTGTACTCCACATAGGCCTCGTCGATGGCGACCAGGATGTGCGGCGGCACCGCGGCCACGAACCGGGCCAGCGCCTCGGGGTCGACGACGGTGGAGGTCGGATTGTTCGGGTTGCAGACGAAGATCAGCCGGGTGCGCTCGGTGATGGCGTCGAGCATCGCGTCCAGGTCGTAGGTGTGCTCGCGCAGCGGCACCTGCACCGGCACGGCACCGGCGGTGCGGACCTGCAGCGGATAGATCTCGAAGCTGCGCCAGCCGAACACCACCTCCTCGCCCGCACCGGCGCTGATCTGGATCAGCTGCTGGCACAGGCTCACCGATCCGGCGCCCGCGGCGACGTTCTCCGGGGAGAACCCGACATGTTCGGCCAGCCGGGCCCGCAGCGCGGCGTAGCCGTTGTCCGGGTAGCGGTTGGTCCCGGCCAGCGCGGCTTCGACGGCCTTGACCACGCTGGGCAGCGGTGGCTGCACCGTCTCGTTGCTGGCCAGCTTGATCGATCCCGGCACCGTCTTACCCTCGACGTAGGCGGGCAGTGCAGCGATCTCAGGGCGCAGGCGGGCGGTCACGGACCACAGCATATGTGCGCCGCCGGCCCGCTTGAACCCGCGGTTTCGAAGCCGGCGCATCGATCCGGTACCCTCAACGAGTTCGAGGAGGCGTGCCAGAGCGGCCGAATGGGACTCACTGCTAATGAGTTGTCCTCTTACCGGGGACCGGAGGTTCAAATCCTCTCGCCTCCGCCACGGTCGAGCTTGCTCGTCCGACAACTGAAGACCGGCGCCCGTAGCTCAACGGATAGAGCATCTGACTACGGATCAGAAGGTTGGGGGTTCGAATCCCTTCGGGCGCACTTTGTGATCTCTCGGGAGATCCCGGACAGGCCGAACCCACAGGGGTCGGCCTGTTTTTGTTTGTGGCGCCCTCGGGCGTGGAGTGGTTCGCCGGTGGTGGTTCGCCGGTGGGTGTGGTTTGGGTCCGACGAGATCGTCGGCGTCATTTTCCGCGACGACCAGGACCGTTCTGCCAACCGCGACCGCGACCTCATTTGACCTGCTCCTCCACGCCGAAGCCGTCGACGTCGACGCCGCACAACTCACCGCAGCCCTGTGCACCAGAGCTGCGACAGGCAACCAGCCCACACCCCAGGCCATCACCATCCCCGACGGGTGGGCGCAGGGCTATGTCAGCACCGCCGACAGAACGCCCAGCCCGCCGCATTACGCGACGTCGAAACTGCCGGCGAAGTCGTCAACGCGTGCCTGGAGCGCGTCCTATCCGGCAACCGGGCTTCAGGGCACCGTGGTCAGCCCCGCCGAATGCGGCGGCGCAAAGACTTTCACACCGGCGGCCTCAACCGCGTCTACCGTCAAGGCCGTCGCGGTTCCCCCGTCGAGCTCGGCCAGCCCCGCGGGCCCGAACAGTGCGATTCCGGACGGGCGGGTCCGTTGGTCGTGGCGCAGCTGATGCCGGATCCCATCGAACCCGTGCTTCTGGAACGCGCTAGCCCAGCTGCGGGACAGGTCGTAAGGGATCACTGTCACCAGCTCCGTTGTCACCCCGTATCGGCCTGCGGCTTGACGAGTGGTCGCTGCCAGACGCGCATTTGCGTCGGGCGGCGTGATTTGGCGCAGTTCTCGGGCCTCCACCCAGGCGGTAGAAACCGGTCCCAACCGACTCGCCTCTCTGATCGCCGCGTAACTGTCCGTGGCGAGATAACAGGTGCCGTTGGGCGGCTTGAGATCAAACCGACCAGATCCGTCGGAGGAGAACCACCACGGCTCCAGTCCAACCTGGCACACCCGAACCAGGTGCCGCGGCGGTCTACCGGCCGGGAACCCAGCCAGATCACCCGGCTCCCCCAGCGTCAGTCCAGCGCTCACGCGGTCAGCGACCGCGCGGCCGTGCGAGCCACCCCCTTGACCCGAGCGAGATCCCCGCGAGCCAAGCCGTCAAGGGGAGCCTCGCCGAGGTCGGGGTCCGGAGTCCGCAGCCAGGCCGCCAGCGTCCACCCATCCACGGACGACTCAGGAAACAGTGACAGAACTTCGTCCAGCCCTTCGATAAGGCGGTTGTCGTCGAACTGCCATAGCGGATACAGGTGTTCCCCGTCGGAGGTAATGGTCCGCAAGAGACGACGTCGAGCAGCCTTGGCAGCAACCGCCTGGCGAGTTATCCCGAGCCGGGCCTGAACCCCCTCGGTACGCACGAACGGGCCGACCAGTTCATCCCAAGGGGAGGCCTCAGGGGCAGTCGCAAGCACTGCGCGAACCGCGAACCTTTGCGGGTCACCCAACACCGCATCAGGGCTGCGGCCGGCGCGCTCATGCGAGACCACAACGTTGGTGAGTACGCGCTCGAATTCCTGGGTTGCCTGAATCACGAACTCCCGTGGGTCCCACCTGGTCGGCATAGTCACCTCGACACCGCCTTCGTCAACGCTGTCAATACTGTCAACACTACGTACTGGCGTCAACAGCGTCAACCTCTGCCGTCAGAAGGTCGGGGGTTCCAATCCCTTCGGGCGCACCTAGGAAATTTCCCGCTCGCTCTGCGAGCTCCCACCTTGGCGGGAGGCATTCGGCGAGAACCAGGCGGTCTTGGCCTGCCAGGATCGCGCCAGCCCGTAGGCGAAGATCGCCACCGACAAGCAGATGCAGGCCCAGATCGCCGGCCCGGCGTAACCGCCGACCCAGATCGAGGCGATCGCGATCAGGCAGGCCAGCACCGTGAACGCCATCGACGCCAGATACAGGTCGACCGTCCTCTTGGCCCGCGGATCGTGGCGCAGGACCAGCATCAGCCGGCCGACGTAGCCGCTGAGGTAGAGCACCAGCCAGCAGGCGGCCACCTCGAAGGCGGTCAGCCACGCATCGCCGGTCAGGCCGGCGAACAGGTCGGGCTCATGACCCCGTTCGATCTTGACGAAGCTGACCAGCAGCACCAACACGCCCAAACCCACCGGTAGCCGCAGATGCCTGCGCATCAGCGGCCGCACCTGCTCGGGATCGGCGAGTCGCACCAGCATGTGATAGATGTTCGCGATCACCGCGATGATCAGGCAGAAGCCGCCGACCAGCTGCTGGACGTTCCACATTCCCAGCCACTGGTGCAGCAGGGGGCTGAGTTCGGCACCGGCCCACGGCGACAGCAGCAGCAGCGCACAGCCTTCCATCGCGATGGCGAAGGTGGCGGCCGCTTCCCAGCGCGACCACCAAGTGTCGCGTCGCACCCACAGGCTGTAGAGGATCACCGCGAGGGTGGCGGTGATGAAAACCGGGGTCATTGCGTACCGATTGCCCTGCCGCCCCCCGAGGTAAACCATGCGCTCTTCGCCTGCCAGGATCGCGCCGACCCGACCGCGAAGGTCCCCACCGCCAGACAGATGCACACCCAGATCGCCAGACTGGCGTGGTCCCCACCACGCCATGCCGAGCCGATCACGATCAGACAGGCCGCCGCGGCGAACGCCATCGACACCAGGAACAGGTCGATGGTGGCTTTGGCCCGCGGGTCTGTCCGCAGGATCAGCATCAGCCGACTGACGTAGGCGCTGAGGTAGAGCACCACGGCGGAGCCGACCAGTTCATAGACGGTCAGCCAGGAATCGGTGGGTGCGGCGGCAAACATGTCGGTGCGGTACTCCTGGTCGGCGAGCAGGTAGGAGGGCACCATCAGCGCAATGCCGGTCCATATCGGGATTATCAGCTGGCGGCGCATTATCGAGCGCACCTGCTCAGGATCGGCGAGCCGGACCAGCATGTGGTAGATGTTCGCCAAGATGGCCACGATCAGGCACAGGTGACCGAGCATCTGCTGCACGTTCCACACGCCCAGGACGCGGTGCAGGATGGGGCCGATCGCAGTAGCGCCCCACGGCGACATCAGCAGCAGCGCACAGCCCTCTAACACCAGCGCTAGCGAAGCCGCGGCCTCCCACCGTGACCACCAGGTGTCACGGCGAACCCACGAGCTGTAACAGATCAGCGCCAGCGTGGCGACGATGAGTGGTGACATCACCGCGCTCTTTCACGACAGCGCTTGCGGTGGATTGGGCTCCTTGACGGGTCGACCGCGGGAGGCGAACCAGGCCGCCTTGGCCTTCCATGAGCGGGCCGAGCCGTAGGCGAAGATGGTCACCGAAACGCACCCGCACAACCACACCAGCGACCGCACATCGGATTGGCTCCAGGTGGTGCTCAACTGCGCGACCAATGCCGCCAGCGCGAACGCCGATGAGGCGGTGTAGAGCTCGACGGTCTCCTTGGCACGGGGATCGGACCGTACCAGCAGCAGCAGCCGAGTTGCGTAGCTGGACAAGAAGATCAGCAGACCGCAGAACAACACCCAGTACACGCTCGCCCAGACGCCGCCACCACCACTCGTCGAGAAACCGTCCGGGCGGTAGCCGGCGTCAGCGGTGACGAACACCGCCACCATCGCCACCACGCCGATCCACACGGGCCACTCCACGTGCCGGCGGAACAACGGTCGGATCCGGTCGAAGTCGGCCAAGCGCGGCAGCACGTGGTAGATGTTGGCGGCGACCGCGACGACGAAGCAGATGTGGCCGGCCAGCTGCTGCAGGTTCCACATCCGCGTGGCGCGCTGCACCCACGGGCCGAGCGTTTCGGCCGCCCACGGCGACATCAACACCAAAGCACAGGCCTCCAGTGTGATGGCCAGGGTGATGCCGATCTCCCAACGTGACCACCACGTGTCGCGGCGCACCCACAAGCTGTAGAGCGCCACAAGAACGGTGGCGCCGATGAAGACCGACGTCATGCGTCGACGTTACTGCCCGGCGGCCCGGTTAGACCGGCGGTTTGTCCAGATCCGCTTTGAGATCGCCGAGGCGCAGTGGCCGCGAGGACGATTCCAGATATTCCGCGACGGCGTCGTGCTCGATCAGCCCGAACCGGACCTGCAGGTCGACCGGGTTCAACCCGAAGTATTTGGCGACCCTGATCAGATTGTCGGCGCTGATCAGTCGGCCCTCGTGGGCCGCCTTGTAGTAGGCCGACTTGCGGTAACCGAATGCCTCGTAGACCTCGGTGGCTCCGAGTGGCCGTCCGACCAGGTAGGGGAGCACTACGGTTGGATCTTTGTGACGATCGTCCACAGCAATAAACCTTAGCTCGGCTTCGTAGACCGCACAACCATTTAGTTCAGAACGGCCGTGCGCAAATCACCCGTCAATCTACCCGGTAGCCAGCAGCTCCAGCATCGCCAGGGCCGCGATTCGCGCACCCGATGGGATCGCGGCCAGGTCGACGACGTAGTCGGGGGAGTGCGGAGAGTAGGGGAACAACCTGCCCTGCGCGGCGGCGTCGGCATACACCTGCGGGTCGGCCACCCCGACCAATAGGTAGGCCAGCGGGACGTCGCGGTGCGGGCCTTTGAGCAGGTGACAGTCCTCCGACCCGGTTATCGCCGGCAGGTCGGTGATGACGTTCTGCTCGCCGAGCACACCGCCGAGTGTGGCGGCCACCCGGGCGGTCAGGGCCGCGTCGTTGACCAGCGGGGTGGAGCCGCCTCCCATCGTGATGACCGGCATCAGCTCGTCGGGCATCCCGGCGCCGCGGGCGATGCCCTCGCTGATCGCCCGGATCCCGCTGAGTAGTTGCTCGCGGACCTGCGGGTTGAACCAGCGCAGGTTGGCCAGCAGCCGGGCCCGGTCCGGGATGACGTTGTAGCTGGCGCCGGCCTGCACCGAGCCCACCGTCAGCACCGCGCTCTCGTGCGGGGCGATGCTGCGGCTGATGATGCTTTGGAACGCCACCACGGCCTGGGCGGCCATCAGCACCGGGTCCTTGGCCAGCTGCGGCAGTGACCCGTGCCCGCCGATGCCGCGGAACACGATCTCCAGTTGGTCGGTGCCCGCCATCCGTTCACCGCCCACGGCGGCCACCATGCCCACCGGGACCGGCGCGGTGTGCATCGCGACGAACGAATCCGGTTGCGGCGCTACGGCGTAGAGCCCGCCATCGACCATCGCCCGGGCGCCGGAGATCAGCTCCTCGGCCGGTTGGCCGATCAGCACCGCGGTGCCCGACCAGGCGGTCTCGGCGAGCACCTTGGCCATCCCGAGCATCCAGGTGACGTGCGCGTCATGGCCGCAGACGTGCCCGACCGGTGACTGGCTGCCGTCGTCGTTGGTCACCCGCACGGTGCTGGCGTAGTCCAGGCCGCTGGTCTCGCGCACGGCCAGCGCGTCCATATCGGCCCGGTACATCACCACCGGGCCCGGGCCGCGCTCCAGGATCGCCACCACCCCGGTGCCGCCGATGCCGGTCGTCACGGTGAACCCGAGATCGGTCAGGGCCTGCGCGACGATCCCGGCGGTGCGGATTTCGGCGAAGCCCAGCTCGGGGTTGCGGTGCAGGTCTTTGAACACCTCGATCAGCCGGGGTGTCTCGGCGGCCACGATCCGTTCGACATCCCGGCGGTGCTCATGCCGCGTCACGACTCAGCCGTCCAGCATCGTCAGCGCGCGTTGGAACAGCCACACCGCTGCATCATGCAATTGGTCGCCGACTTCCTTCTGCGCCTTGCCCGCCGACGCCCGGGCCAGCGTCCCCTCGATCACGATCGCCAGCTTGAAACAGGCCAGCACCGTGTACCAGCCGATCTGCGACAAGTCGCGGGAGCTGCCGGCGGCGTACCGCTCCAACAGGTCATCGGTGGAGGCCAGCCCGTCCATTCCGGTCAGGGTGTGGCCGAACACGCTGGAGCCGTCGTCTTGCCGCCAGGTGGCCAGCAGCCAGCCCAGGTCCAGCAGCGGATCCCCGATCGTCGACATCTCCCAGTCCAGGATCGCCGCCAGCTGCGGCCCGGTGCGGGAGAACATCACGTTGGCCACGTGGTAGTCGCCGTGCAGGATGCCGGGTTGCCAGGACGCCGGTACGTTGCGCTGCAGCCACGAGGCGACCTCGTCGACGCCGGGCAGGTCGGGACCCGGGTAGTTCTCGAATTGGCGATAGGAGTCCAACTCCGAAAGCCAGCGCGGCACTTGGCGTTCCAGGAATCCGTCCGGCTTGCCGTAGTCGGCCAGCCCCACCGCGACGTGGTCGACGGCACCGAGCTTGGCCAGCGCGTCGGCCATCGACAGGCCCATCTCGTAGCGCACCGCCGGGTCGCCGGCGTGCAGGGCGGGCAGCTCCTCACCGGCGTTGAACCCGTCGATGGGCTCCATGAGATAGAACACCGCGTCACCGAGCACCGCCGGGTCCGCGCAGGTCGCGATCAATCGCGGGTGCGGCACATCGGTGTCGGCCAGCGCTGCCAGCACCCGGGTCTCGCGCAGCATCACCGCATTGCTACGTGGACGCAGATGCAGCGGGCCGCGCCGCAGCACATAGCTGCGGCCGGATCGGGTGAACCGCAGCATGACGTTCTGGGTCCCGCCCGACAATTCGGTGACGTCCTCCAAAGGGCCCTCGCCGAGGCGCTGGTCGGACATCCATCGCGCGACCGGTTCCAGGTCCATTCGTCGGTCAGCCCTTGGGGCGTGCCAGCTGGGAGATGGTCTGGACCCGGATCGAGTCGTCGCCGAACACGAAGGTGTCCACGCCGTCGACCTGGAAGCCCGGCGAGTCCAGCGTCCACTCCAGCAGCAGGATCTCGCCGTGATAGGTCTTCGTCTTGATGTCGAACACCGCCGAGGCCAGCGTGTCGGCGAACTGGCTGAATCCGGCCCTGATGCTGTCGCGGCCCTGCGCCACACCGGCGGGGGTGATCAGCACCGAATCGTCGTCGTAGTCGACGAGCAGCTCGTCGATGTTGCGGGCGACCAGTGCGTGAAGGTGGTGATCGAAGATCTCCTGCGGTGTGCGGGCCATGCGTCGACGATATCGGTTCACAGCGCGCCCATAGTGTCGATACACCGATGACACATCGGCGTGGACATACTGGTATGCGATGACTGCGCCCCGTGGATCGGTGGAACGTGTCGTGATGGCGCGCGCCGACGGCAAACCGATCACCGTGTTGGTGGTCGACGACGAGACGGTGCTGGCCGAGATGGTGTCGATGGCGCTGCGCTACGAGGGCTGGACCGTCGCGACCGCCGGTGACGGCGTCTCGGCGATCGCGTCGGCGAAAGCCGAACGCCCCGACGTGGTGGTGCTCGACGTGATGCTGCCCGACATGAATGGGCTGGATGTCCTGCGCAAGCTGCGCCAGATCAACCCGCGCCTGCCGGTGCTGTTCTTGACCGCCAAGGATGCGCTGGAGGACCGCATCGCGGGGCTGACCGCCGGCGGCGACGACTATGTGACCAAACCCTTCAGCATCGAAGAGGTGGTGCTGCGGCTGCGGGCGCTGCTGCGCCGCACCGGGGTGAGCACCGCCGAGGCCGGCGCCCAGATCGTGGTGGGTGATCTGGTTCTCGACGAGGACTCTCACGAGGTCACCCGCGGCGGTGACCCGATCACGTTGACCTCCACCGAATTCGAGCTGCTGCGCTACCTGATGCACAACGCCAAACGGGTGCTGTCCAAGGCGCAGATCCTGGACCGGGTGTGGGACTACGACTTCGGCGGCCGGGCCAACATCGTCGAGCTCTACATCTCTTACCTGCGCAAGAAGATCGACAACGGCCGGGAACCGATGATCCACACGTTGCGCGGCGCCGGCTATGTGCTCAAGCCGGCTCCCTGACATCCGGCGGCCCTGGTCGCTGCGGGCGCGGTTGCTGGCCGGTCAGATCGCGTTGCTGACCGTGGCCTGTCTGGGCATCGGCGCGGTGACGGAGCTGGCGCTCTACCAGTATCTGGTCAGCCAGCTCGACCACCAGCTGCATGACGCCGCGCGCCGTTCGGCGCGGCTGCACGGCCAGCCGCCGCCGCCGGCGTGGCACCGCCACCATCGCCCCCGGCCGGGTCCGGGGCCGGACTTCCTCGACGCCCCCGGCCAGCCGGTCGGCATGGTCGGTGCGGTGGTCGGCACGATGGACGGCGAAGCCATGATCGTCGACGCCGGCTGCTTGGGCACCTCGGGCCAGCGTGAGGATCTGAGTCCTTCGGCCACAACGCAATTGGTCGATGTGGCCGCCGACCCCACACCGGTCACCCGGCGACTGGACGGTATCGGCCGCTACCGGCTGGTCGCAACACCCGCCCGCCACGGTGAGGAGATCATCATCACCGGGCTGCCGCTGGCCGGGGTGGACGCCACCATGGTGCGGGTGCTGCTCATCTTCGGGCTGGTCACGCTTGTCGCGGTGGCCGCCGCCGCCACCGCCGGCAGCGTCGTCACCCGGCGGGCGCTGGCCCCGCTGCGCCGCGTCGCGCAGACCGCCGGCGAGGTCGCCGACCTTCCGTTGGACCGCGGGGAGGCGATGCTGCCGGTGCGGGTCGCCGAATCCGACACCAACCCCCGCACCGAGGTGGGACAACTGGGCGCCGCGGTCAACCGGATGCTCGACCACATCGCTGCCGCGCTGTCGACACGGCAGGCCAGCGAGACCCGGGTGCGCCAATTCGTCGCCGACGCCAGCCATGAGCTGCGCACCCCGCTCACCGCGATCCGCGGTTACACCGAACTGGCCCAACGTATCCCGGTCTCCGACGGGGCGGACTCCGAAGCCCTGGAGCACGCGCTGAGCCGGGTCCAGTCCGAAACCCAGCGGATGACGCGGCTGGTCGAGGACTTGTTGCTGCTGGCCCGGCTGGATTCCGGCCGGCCGCTGGAGCACGAAACGGTGGACCTGTCGCGGCTGGCGGTCGACGCGGTCAGCGACGCCCACGTCGGCGGCCCGGACCACCAGTGGCAGCTCGACCTGCCCGAGGAGCCGGTGACGGTGCCCGGCGACGCCGCCCGGCTGCACCAGGTGCTGACCAACCTGCTCACCAACGCCCGGGTGCACACCGGCCCGGGAACCGTGGTGCGGGTCCGATTGGGTGTCGAGGGCGACGAGGCGGTGCTGACCGTCACCGACGACGGCCCGGGCATACCCGAGGAGTTCCAGCCGGAGATCTTCGAGCGGTTCGCCCGCGGTGACACCTCCCGGTCCCGCAAGGGCGGCAGCACCGGGCTGGGGCTGGCGATCGCCGCGGCGGTGGTGCGGGCCCATCGCGGAACGATCCGGGTGACCAGCAGGCCCGGCCACACCGAGTTCACCGTCCGGCTGCCCCGATAGCGGGGTTTGCCTGTCCCGGGTGCGGGGTAGGCGACGCACATGAACCCCGAACTGCCACCCGAACCGGGAACGCCGGAAGAACCGCCCCACCGGCGGGTTCCCGAGGATCCGCCGGAACGCCTGGTGCCTGAGGACCCGCCGGAACGGCTGGCGCCCGAAGAGACACCGGAACGGCTGGTGCCCGAAGACCCACCGGAAAAGTGAGAGCGCATGCGCACGCGACTGCGCCACCCACTGGGCGCCTTAAGCCCGCGGCGCAGGCATCGGGGGCACCACTGACCGCATCAACTCCCACCGCGCCGGCCACATCGGTGGCACGCTGGTCGCCATGAAGCACCGGCCGGTCAGCGCGGCTGTCGAGGCCGCGCACAACGCACATCTGACGACGCTGCCTTTCGGGGACACAACGGATTTCGAGGACGCCGACCGCGGGTTCATCGCCGCGCTGGAGCCGTGTGTCATCACCGCCGCCGACGGCCGCGTGGTGTGGGATAACGACAGCTACGGCTTTCTCGCCGGTGAGCCCCCGACATCGGTGCATCCCGCCCTGTGGCGGCAATCCCAGCTGGCGGCCAAGCAGGGTCTCTACGAAGTCGTCGACGGTATCTACCAGGTCCGTGGCTTCGACATCTCCAACGTCACCTTCGTCGAGGGCGACACCGGCGTCATCGTCATCGATCCGCTGATCTCCACCGAGGTCGCCGCCGCCGCGCTGGCGCTCTATCGCCGGCACCGCGGCGGTGAGCGCCCCGTCACCGCGGTCATCTACACCCACAGCCACGTCGATCATTTCGGGGGCGTGCTGGGCGTCACCTCGCAGGCCGATGTCGACGCCGGCCGGGTCGCCGTCATCGCCCCGGAGGGCTTCATCGACCATGTGGTGGCCGAGAACGTCTACGCCGGCGCCGCGATGCTGCGCCGCGCCGGCTACATGTACGGCACCACGCTGGCGCGGGGCCCCTACGGGCAGGTCGGCTGCGGCCTGGGCCAGAACACCTCGACCGGGGAGGTGGCGGTGATCGTGCCGACCGTCACCATCTCCGACACCGGTGAGACCCATGTCGTCGACGGGGTGCAAATCGAGTTCCAGATGGCGCCCGGTAGTGAGGCGCCCGCCGAGATGCATTTCTATTTCCCGCAATTCCGGGCGTTGTGCATGGCCGAGAACGCCACCCACACCCAGCACAACTTGTTGACGCTGCGCGGTGCGCTGGTGCGCGACCCGCGTGCCTGGGCGGGATACCTCACCGAGGCCATCGACACCTTCGGCGGGCGATCCGACGTCGTCTTCGCCTCGCACCACTGGCCGATCTGGGGGTCTGAGCGTATCGCCGAATACCTGGCGCTGCAGCGGGATCTCTACGCCTACCTGCACGATCAGACGCTGCGGCTGCTCAATCAGGGCCACACCGGCGCGGAGATCGCCGAGCAGTTCCGGCTGCCGCCGGCGCTGGAACGCGCCTGGCACGCCCGCGGCTATTACGGCTCGGTCAGCCACAACGTCAAAGCCATCTACCAGCGTTACCTGGGCTGGTTCGACGGCAACCCGGCTCGGCTGTGGCCGCACCCGCCGCAGGCGCTCGCGACCCGCTACACCGCGGCGCTGGGCGGGGTGGATCGCGTCGTCGAGCTGGCCGCCGAAGCGTTCAACGACGGTGATTTCCGCTGGGCGGCAACGCTACTCGACCATGCGGTGTTCACCGATCCGGAGCACCCCGGCGCCAGAGGGCTCTACGCCGACACGCTGGAGCAACTGGCCTACGGTGCGGAGAACGCCACCTGGCGCAACTTCTTTCTCTCCGGTGCCACCGAATTGCGCGGCGGGGTGTTCGGCACCCCCGTGCAGGCCACCTCGATGGCGCTGCTGTCGCAGCTCAGCCCCGAGCAGCTCTTCGACAGCCTGGCGATCCGGGTCGACGGGCCACGCGCCTGGGACCTCGAACTGGCCCTGGACGTCTCGTTCGCCGACACGGGCGTCAACTACCGGCTCACCCTGCGCAACGGCGTGCTGGTGCACCGGAAGGCGCCGCCTGACCCCGACAACGCGCGAGCCGGCGTCACGGTGGCCGGCAAGCCGGCACTGCTGGCGGCACTGCTGGGTCACGGGACACCGGAGATCTCCGGGGATCAGTCGGTGTGGGCGACTCTGCGCGGCGTGCTCGACACCGCCGACCCGGGTTTCAACATCGTCACCCCCTGACCGGTGAGCGAAAACGCCCCTTAGGGTGGCAGCGTGCAGTTGCTGCTTATCCGCCACGCGCTCCCGCTGCGCAGCGAGTACGGCCAGGGCTCAGACCCCGAGCTGTCCGAAATCGGCCGCGAGCAGGCCCTGCGGCTGCCCGACGCGCTGGCACGTCACCCGATCACCCGGCTGGTCAGCAGCCCGCAGCGCCGGGCCGTGCAGACCGCCGAACCGCTGGCCGCCCAGCGCGACCTGGCCATCGATGTCGATGAGCGGTTCGCCGAATACGACCGCGACCTGGCGGGTTATCTGCCCATCGAGCAGCTTCGCGTCGAGCGTCCGCAGGACTGGGCCCGGATGGCGCAGGGGCACCTGCCCGCCGACGTCGACGAGGCCGCGTTCTGTGCGCGGGTGGCCGCCGCCGTCGCCGATGTGGTGGCCGACTCCGAGCACGACGACACGGTGGCGGTGTTCAGCCACGGCGGCGTCATCAACGTGGTGCTGCACCAGATCCTGGGCACGCAGCGGCTGTTGTCGTTTCCCATCGACTACGTGTCGGTCACGCGGTTGCTGTATTCGCGCTCCGGGCAGGCCGCGGTGGCGTCGACCAACGGTACCGAGCACGTCTGGGATCTGTTGCCGCGCAACCAGTCACGGTTGCCCGGTAACGACGCCGCCGAAGCGGCGGGCTGACGGCCGGCCGGTTAGCGCCGGGCAGCCAGGGTCTTCTTGGCTGCGCGGCGCAGCTGGAAGATCCGCGCGGTGCCGGCCAACGCGGTGACCAGTCCGCCGCAGACCGCCGCCAGCAGGATCGCCACCCCCAGCGGCAGGCTCCACGTCCACCCCAGGAACGCCAGGTCGACCGGGCCGGTGTTCTGGGTGACGAACACCAGCAGCACGATCAGAACCAGAAAACCGGCGATCAGCGCGCTCCACAGCGCGCCGGCGCGGGTGAACGGCACCCCGGCCGGTGGCGGCGGTGCCGCGGATTCGCCTCGCGACGGGTCGGCTGGCACGGTCGGGTCGCTGCTCATGGAGGCCATTTTGCCGTTTCGCGCGCGATTATGAACGAGTTCTGGTCAGTTTCCGCATCGGGGTAGGGGGCTGCGAATCGCACTGCGGTCGCTTACGGTGGTCCGGTGAGCGCAGCCCCGTCCGGCTCGTGGCCGGCGATCCTGACCTGGCGGGCGCCCGACGTCCCGCGGATGGAGTCGGTGCGGGTGCAACTGTCCGGCAACCGGATCAGGGCCAACGGCCGGATCGTCGCCGCAGCCACCGACACCCACCCGGCCTTCAGCGCCTACTACGACCTGCAGACCGACGAGTCCGGGGCCACCAAGCGGCTCGGTCTGACCGTGACGGTCGCCGAGCGGGACCGCCAATTGGTGATCGCCCGCGACGAAGAGAACATGTGGCTGATCACCGACGCCCGCGGTCAGTCCCGCGCCGGTTATGACGGGGCATTGGACGTCGACGTGGTGTTCAGCCCGTTCTTCAACGTGCTGCCGATCCGGCGGGCCCGGCTGCATGAGCGGACGGCCACGGTCACCCTCCCGACGGTCTACCTGTGGCTGCCGGAGATGTCGGTGGTCGCGGCCGCCGCCAGCTACAGCAGCAGCGAGTCCGGCATCACGATCCGCACCCCGGGCACCGACCCCGAAGGCACCACCATCACCGTCGACGACGAGGGGTTCGTCATCGACTATCCCGGGTTGGCAGCGCGGATCTGATCACCCCGCCGGCCCGTCCGGCGGCGGCCAGCTCCCGGCGCCAGTCGCGCTCGCCCACCACCACCGTGACGATCTCGGTGCGCGGGAAGTTGTCGTAGCGGGTGCGGGCGGCGTGCCCGTGATTGACCAGCTCGGCGACCGAATCGGCGGCCGACAGCGAATCGCGCGCGTCGGCCAGCAGCGCAATGGCGCGCTCGAGCACCGGCAGCAGTTGCAGCCAGTTGGCCTCGCACATCGCCCGGACCAGATCCGGCGCCGTCCCGGCGACCCGGGTGCCATCCCGGAACGATCCGGCAGCCAGCGCGAACGCCAGCGGCACGTCCGCGGCGGTGACGGCCAGCGCCTCGGCCAGCAGGTGCGGCAGGTGCGAGATCGCGGCCGCGGCCGCGTCGTGTTCCTCGGAGCGGGCCGGCACCGCGACCGACCCGCAGTCCAGGATCAGTTCCAGCACCGTCGAGAACACCGCCGGGTCCACGTGGTCATCGACGCTGATCACCCACGGCGCGCCCTCGAACAGCTTGGCGTGGCCGGCCGGCCAGCCGGAGTGGGCGGTGCCGGCCATCGGGTGGCCGCCGACGAACCGAGCCTGCAGCCCGGCGGCGGCGACGCCGTCGAGCACCGGCTGTTTGACGCTGGTGACGTCGGTCAGCGGGTTGTCGGGTGCCAGCCGGCGGACGTGGTCGAGCAGCAGCGACAGCGCCGGCACTGGGACGGCCAGCACGATCAGCGCTTCGGTTTCGGCGGCCCGGGTCAGCGCCGCCTCGAGGTCGGTGGTGGCGTCAAAGCCGTCGGCGACGGCGGCCTTCACCCCGTCCGCCGAGCGGTTGTAGCCGAACGCCACCCGCCCGGCCGCCGCGGCGGCGCGCAGCACCGAACCGCCGATCAGGCCGAGTCCCAATACGCATACCGGAGTTTTCCCTGCGCTTGCCACCACCTCTCCAGGTTGGCACACGCTGGTCAAGGGCGTAAACGGCGACTACCGTAGGCGGCCATGGGAGCACAGGGCGCGTCCGCACAGGGCCGGCCGGCGGACACGCTGGACGGCTTCGGGGTGGCTGTTGTGCGTGAAGACGGCAAGTGGCGTTGCACGTCGATGCGTGCCGCGGCCCTGACCAGTCTGTCGATGGCCGAGACGGAGTTGCGTGAGTTGCGCAGCGCAGGCGCGGTTTTCGGTCTGCTCAATGTCGACGACGAATTCTTCGTGATCGTCCGCCCGGGGCCGGCCGGCACTCGGCTGCTGCTGTCGGATGCCACGGCAGCGCTGGATTACGACATCGCCGACGAGGTGCTCGAGGAGTTGGACGCCGACATCGACGCCGAAGACCTGGAGGACTCCGATCCGTTCGAGGAGGGCGATCTGGGCCTGCTCTCCGATATCGGGCTGCCGGCCGCGGTGCTCGGCGTCATTCTCGACGAATCCGATCTGACCGTCGATGAACAACTGCACCGGATCGCCAGCGAGATGGGGTTCGACGAGCAGCTCTCCGCGGCGCTGCCGCGGCGCCGTCGGTGACCGGCCCGCCCACCGACGAGGACCTGATCCGGGCGGCATTGGCGGCTGCCGGGCAGGCCGGTCCCCGTGATGTTCCGGTGGGTGCGGTGGTGGTCGGCCCCGACGGCACGGTACTGGCCCGGGCCGCCAACGCCCGCGAAGCCCTCGGTGACCCGACCGCGCACGCCGAGATGCTGGCGATCCGCGAGGCCGCCGCGGTGCTCGGCGACGGCTGGCGGCTGACCGGCGCCACCCTGGCCGTCACCCTGGAGCCGTGCACCATGTGCGCCGGAGCGCTGGTGGCCGCCCGGGTGGCGCGGCTGGTGTTCGGGGCCTTCGAGCCCAAGACCGGGGCGGTCGGCTCGCTGTGGGACGTGGTGCGTGACCGTCGGCTCAACCATCGCCCGGAGGTGCGCGGCGGGGTGTTGGCGCAGGAGTGTGCTGCGCCACTGGAGGGGTTCTTCGCCCGGCAGCGATTGGGCTGACGGCGCGATCGTTGGGTAGGCTGTCCCGCGGTGGCGTGTCCGAGCGGCCTAAGGAGCACGCCTCGAAAGCGTGTGTGGGGTAACCCCCCACCGAGGGTTCAAATCCCTCCGCCACCGCCATTGTGATCAGTGCTCGATCGCCCCGGCTGCTGCCGGGGCGATCACTGACTCCCGAGATTGCACCCATGCAGCAAAAGTGCGGG